>Ga0194055_10002433_pt1 | contig 14749 bp, 12 predicted proteins | sample SepL449m_MetaG_FD_155482 | JGI IMG/M metagenome (GOLD analysis project Ga0194055, IMG submission 155482) | Anoxic zone freshwater microbial communities from boreal shield lake in IISD Experimental Lakes Area, Ontario, Canada - Sep2016-L442-9m | ecosystem: Environmental > Aquatic > Freshwater >... | reverse complement strand
TGTGTAAAGTAGGGATCGTCTTTGGTGGGTGCTTCGGACGCGGAGGTGACAGAGACTTGCACGCGTGACAATCCTGACACACCGACTTGTGCATAGCCCGTTACCGGAATGGGTTTACCGGATTCGGCTTCGCTGGGAACAGAGATGGTTGCAGCAAAGGTTTTTATGGGACTATCGATATCGTTGTTTTGTTCGGCGTAGGTGTCGTTTGCATGAGCCAAGTTCGTCAAGAACAGATGGGTCAACCACTTCACCGATTTGAACCCGTAGGCTTCGGGGACCAACATGCGAACCGGGCCACCTCGCTCGGAATCGAGGAATTCGCCATTGAGTTTGTGGCACAGAATGACCGGAGGGAGTTCGGCGGGATCTTCTAGGATGCGTCCGATCGGGAGTGAGCTTCGAAAGACTTGCTTCGGATCTTCGTTGTGATAGCCATAGTAGAAGACCCTTCGCAAATTCTCGCGAGGCTGTGTCAACCAGATCACATCTCGAAGTGGGATTCCTTCCCAAAGTCCCATTCCAAGGGGGCAACCAAGATTCAAACAGGTCATCACTTTCGGAATGCGAATCGTGCTCTTGCTCGCCATTTTTAGCAAGTCATCAAAGGTGAAAGGATTACCCGTTTCATTGGAAAGAGGTTTCGAAATCCTCGCCGGATTTTCTGGGTCCGCGAGGACTTGCAACCGCCATGTGTCGCGGGTTAGTCCCACCTCTTTTTTCTTGTCGTCCGAAAGAGAGTGAGGCAACGGATTGCCGCGCGATACATCCCGAAAATCGTCCGCAGGAGTGAAGTAGGGATCGCGTCGTATGCCGGCCTTGTCCGGTTTAGAACGCTTGACAGGCGATTGGTTGTTCGGATCCTGCTTGGGTTCTTGGGGAGCCGATGCATGGACGTATTGAGATACAACGGCACCGGAAAGCCCCGCCTGCAAAAAGAAACGACGGGTCAATTCGCGATGCTCATCGAGGTAAGATAAGGGGTCCATCAATCAATCTCCTGTCGTGGATATCATGACATAAGGGGACTCGCTGTCCACCTAATGGAGGAAGGTTGAACGCAAGCAAGCGTTTTTGTTGTCTAATTGTGATGGTACCGCAATTGCGGTGGAATGATTCGGCGATGGTGAGAACCAAGAACAGCACGCGTTGGAGAACACAGTAGTCATGTCCAATCTCAACACCCATTGGATTCGAGTAAGTCCCTTGTTTGCGAGAATTAGCAACGTCCCCTTCCTAGTGCTTCCTGTCATTTGGCTCGCAGTGGCGTTCACACCGGCCACGCTCATGGCGGACTCCCCAGCATCGCGTCCCAATGTCTTGATCATTGTCGCCGATGATTTGGGTTACTCCGACGTCGGTTTTCATGGGGGCAAAGATATTCCGACGCCGCATCTGGATTCGCTTGCGGCTGGCGGCGCTCGATTGACCAACGGTTATGTTTCCGGCCCCTACTGCAGTCCCACCCGCGCTGGCCTTTTGACGGGTCGCTATCAACAACGATTTGGACACGAGTTCAACCCAGGAGGCGATTCGAAAGGATTTGGATTGCCACTTACCGAAACAACGATGGCCAATCGACTCAAGGAGGCTGGGTATGCAACAGGCCTCGTCGGGAAATGGCACCTGGGTTCCGAGCCTCCGTATCATCCCCAACGCCGTGGCTTTGATGAGTTCTATGGGTTTTACGGCGGTCAGCACACCTACTTCGACAAAGGACGTGCTCAAATCGTTCGAGGCACGGAAAAAATTTCGGAACCCGAGTACCTGACCAAAGCGATTGGCCGAGAGGCTCGATCGTTCGTCCAAAAGCATCGCGATGCACCGTTCTTTCTCTATCTGGCGTTCAACGCTGTGCATACACCGATGGAAGCCGAAGCCGAAACATTGGCAACGTTCGCAACTATCGACAACCGCGCCCGACAAACCTATGCCGCCATGCTCTCTGCCATGGATACCGAAATCGGAAAACTCCTTCAGCAGCTCCAAGATTCGAAAATCGACGAGAACACCCTGATCTTCTTTATCAGCGATAACGGTGGGCCGACGATGAAGGGAACCACGATGAATGCGAGTGTCAATGCACCGTTGCGAGGAAGCAAGCGCACAACACTGGAAGGAGGGATTCGTGTTCCCTTCCTCGTTCATTGGAAAGGGCGTATTGAGCCAGGAACCGTTTTCAACCATCCCGTCATTCAACTCGACATCCTGCCGACGGCGCTGGCTGCTGCTGGGATCACGATCGATCCAAACTGGAAGCTGGATGGGGTGGATCTACTCCCGTTTTTGTCCAACCCGAAATCGGACACGCGACCTCACGAAACACTCTATTGGCGACTGGGCGAACAAAACGCGATACGCCATGGCGATTGGAAATTGGTCCAATACGATCGCAACGTCGAAGAACATCCCACCAAAGGCGTGACATCGCCCAAGCTTTATCACTTGGCAACCGACATTGGGGAATCGAGCGATGTGGCCGCTCAGAATCCAGACAAGGTCGCGGAACTACGTGGGCTATGGGAAGTATGGAGCCATGAGTTAGCCGAACCGAAATGGGGACCATAGGCTCAAGGGGAACGGTGAAATGGCGACGCAAAATTAGGAGTAAAATTTCAGAAGAGTTTGGGCCATTCACGACAGTTCACGTAGAACTATCGAGAGTTCAAGAGAAAGTTAGTTTCTGACATCAAGCAGCGAGGCTCGAATCCTATGCTTGGCCCCAAGTCGGTTGCGATGGTTGTATTTTGTTTTTGGATGACGTGTGTGGTAGGTTGTGACAGTGGGGGAGGAAGCGCTTCTACGTCCTCGCCAATCAACGCCAATCGTGCGGCGGTGGCAGCTGTTTCTGCTCGTAACCCCTCTGCAGTGGGTACGGCAACCAATAGCTCCGTTGCTACGGAGAACCCTCCAAGTGAGTCCCACAAGAGAAAATTAGTCTATTCCGGGGATGTCCGAATCGAAGTCAAAGATTTCCAGGAAGTGGAAAAGGAGTTACCTGGAAAAGTTGAGGAGTTGGGAGGATTTGTAGGCAGTTACACCGAATCACGTCGCGATCAAAAGGAACGAAGCGGGACATGGATTGTTCGGATTCCGGTCGATCAATTCTCGCTCCTATTGGAATGGCTCGATACGAAATTCTACGTCGTCGAGAAATCGGTGAAGAGCAAAGACGTGACCGAAGAGTTCGTCGATCTTCAATCTCGATTATCCAACAAACGAAAGACGGAAGTACGGCTGACGGAACACTTGGCCAAGTCCACGTCGAAACTGACAGAGATCTTGGAGATGGAAAAGGAGATCGAAAGGGTGCGAGAGGATATCGAGCGCATCGAGGGGAAGCTGAGCTTATTGCGCGATCAATCCGAGCTGAGCACGCTGACGATTCGAGCCGAAAGTCGAGCGGCATTCGTCGCGGCTCAGTCCCCATCGACCCTCAGCGGGATCGGAACGGTGTTTTACAACTCATGGTGGGCCATCGGCCAACTGATGTATGGGTTGATTGTTCTTTTCGTCGCAACATTGCCGTTTGCCTTGCTCCTGTCTGCGATCGCGTATTTGACGCATTTGGTTTCTGGACAGTCTCCGATGCGCATCATCAAACGCTGGCGACAGCGGTAAAACTCCAGAATGTGCAATTCATTGAAAAGATAGGCTGCGCTGGTTCCTACGTTCGCCTCAAGTTCTTCTTGGCATTGGCGGCTTTTTTCACGGCCTTCGCTTTCGCGGCGGGCTCCTTGCCAGGCGACTTGATGACAACAACGCGCTGAACGGAATTCTGAAGCTGCTCGGTAACCCAAGCGTTTAGGCTCTTGCCAGAAACCACGGCGGCGAAATGGACCTGCCGATGTAGTTCAGGGGGAATTCGGGTCACGAATTGCCCAGAAAATGGCTTTTCCGGGGACTCGCCTCGTTCGTGGCAGAATTTCAGGTAGTCATTCACGGACTCACGGAACGCCTTGGTCAACTCAGCGACGCTCTTCCCCTGAAATGTGATGACATCACGGGTGTTGATGATATCCCCGTGAAAGATCTCTGCCTCGTGGTCGAATTCGACTTTGCCAATGTAGCCTTTGTATTCCATCATGGCGTTACTCCCGCGTCTTTCAAGAACCTCCGCATGGACTTGACGGATCCTTTGTCTGTTTCCTTTTGAGGGTGTGGCCAGTGAAACACGGCCCGAATCCCGTTTAAAGCAATCCGGACTCGCGATCCAGTACCCTCGGTGATCTCGGCACCGGACGCTTCAAGCAGGGCTTCGATGTCCCGCCATGCGATGTTTGAACTGACCGGATCCTCGAAAATCGCTCTCAGCGTCCGTCGGTGCTTCGCTCCCATAATACGTCTAATGGTATCATCGGATGATACTGATGTCAAATTTCGCCTTTGGAACTCAGTAGGGTGAAACACGGATGGAGTGGAGCGAGTGGGGACACACACCGATTGGATTTTGGCGAGCAATTCTCATCAACACGGCAGGCGATTCGGCAATCGATCAAGCCGCATTGAACCCGTTTTCGAGCAGTAGTGGCGATTTGCTGGCGAACCCAAATGTGTGTGTCCCCGCAGGCTACCTGCAGCCCGGGAATCAAGTAAAACCGCTATTCAATGGTTATCACCTCCCCCCCAGAACTGGAGACCATTCCGAATAGCGATTTCTCATCCGTCGAGTTCGGTAAAGTTCGAGTAGATCCATCTGCAAATGCAACATGAACACATCCTCCGTGGAAACTGTAAAGTCCCGAAAAATTCGTTGCATTCAAGGATGCACTTTCTGCCAGCACCATCCATGGCAAATGAGTGCTAACTCCCCAAGGTGCGCCTTGAAGGCTGCTAGAAGCATTATCAGGATCTGGTTTCCCAAAAGCGAAAGGCTGCGGTCTGCCAGATCTCTCACCTATCAAAATCGTCTGAGAGGTCCCATCGGTAATGTCTTTGAGACGACCTCTTCGAAGGTCAATCAAATCACCTGTCGCCAAGTCATACTTAGCACTTCCCCAAGCCCCCCAGACAACTCCTTCAAAGTCCAAACTATTCCTTCTCTGACGGATTCTAGTCGCAGCACCGACGACGGCTTCGTAGTCATTGCGACCAAGTGGACCAACGTCACTTCTGTAGACGATGGATGGATAACGGACATTCGTTATGGACGGAGTGGATGGACAAATCCAAATTCCAATCGACTGGGTCAAGTGCACCACATTGGTTGAGTCAGTTGGATGCCTTGAAAAATCGAGCTTCGCGAAAAGTTCGTTCTGATCCGTATGAGGAAGCAACGGCACTCTCCACGAAAAGAACTCAAACTCCTCCCCTGCATTGCGAGGGCGTTTTTGAAACGTTCCGTTGAACAGTGGCGGAAGCTGTCCGGCACTAGACTCATGACTTTGGCAAGCGATTGCGATCTGATGAAGGTTGTTTAAGCAACTAGCTTTTCTAGCAATCTCTCTCGCATACTGTACTGCTGGTAAAAGAAGACCCATCAACACTCCAATAATAGCAATAACAATGCCGATTTCGACGAGTGTTAAACCACTTCTTTGGTGTTGACTCATTTGACGAACTCGTTTTCCCAGAGAGATTTATGCAAATAACTCGCGGCGGCCAGCCACCCATTTTAGCTGGATTGGTTCTTTCGGTTGCTTCCCGTCCGAGATCCAGAAAGTGCTGTTGGTGAGTGGCGCTGTACCACGTCCGCTTTACTGCCTCCACCGAAATCGGCCGCTCGATTCGACCAGCAAGGGTATGGAAATGCGCAGCTTCGAAGAGCTTGCCAAAAGAAGACGTAAGTCATAGTTGACGTACGTCGAAAATGACGTACGATAGGTTCTGTGGGGAGTCGACGTCATCATTGGAGGCGAAACATGAAGGCAAATCCCGGCGGAAACTTGGCTCCAGAAGGAGTTTACGGGCGAGATCAGCTTATCGAGCTGCTTTGGGAACGATTGGAGAGTCAAAGCATCCTGATGGATGCCGAGCGGCGGCATGGCAAGACACAGGTTCTTCTCAAGATGCGACTTCAACCAAAGTCGGGATGGATACCCGTCTACCGGAATGTTGAGAAAATCCACTCGGCTCAAGAGTTCGCCGAACTTGTTTACGATGACGTGCAGCAGTTTCTTGGCACGGCCAAAAGAGCGGCTGGTTTCATCCGCCGATTCTTCGAGGAAAACGAAACCGACCATGTCAACCTCAAGTCTCGCACCTGGAAGCAACTGCTGACTTCGGCGATCGAGGATTTGATGGCAACGAAACGCACTGAACGACTCGTCTTCTTCTGGGACGAATTTCCCTGGATGGTGCAAAGCGTTCAACGAAATGAAGGTTCGAAATCGGCGGTGGAGATCCTCGACACAATTCGTAGTCTTCGTCATGAACAGTCGAAATTCCGAGTCATCTTTACCGGGTCGATTGGGCTGCATCATGTTCTAGGAAAACTCTCCGCAGATGGATATCCGACATCCGCGAAAAACGACATGTTTCATGTAACGGTAATGCCGCTCGCGCCTCCCGATGCACAACGTCTGGCGGCAGATCTGCTGCAAGGTGAGAACATCGCGTGTGACAATTTGGCTGAAGCGGCCGCGACGATCGCTGAGGAAGTCGATTGCATTCCGTACTACATCCAACACATTGCGGCCGGGCTTCGCATCGAGCAGTCTACGGCGACGGAAACCAACATCAAGAACTTTGTTGCTCGACAACTTGTCGATGCCGCTGATCCTTGGCAACTGGCTCACTACCGAACTCGCCTTTCGGCTTACTACCCGGACGGTGACGACGCGAGGAATGTGGCCTACATTTTGGACGTGCTGGCACTACGGGCCGACCCTGCTGATGCACTTTCGGTTGACGACATTCTTCAGCAGTCATCAGGTCGTGGTTCAAGCGTGAAAGACCGCGACGATCTCCTGCGCCTGTTAAGACTGATGGATGCAGATCACTATTTGTCTCGGAGCACTGAAGGTGGTTATCGCTTTCGGTTCCCGTTGATTCGACGCTGGTGGAAGCTGGATCGTGGACTATGAGTGATTCGAGCAAGAACAGAAAATTGTCGGTGCCGGAGCAGTTGCAATTCACCGACGAGCAGTTCATTTGGCGATTTTCGCCGAACCAAACAGATCCGCATTTGCTGGAAGCCATCTTCGTTGGTCGCGAGCCATTGCTGCAGAATGTCTTAGAAAAAATCGCCGACAGTGCGACCAGTGGAGCCACGCACCATGTGCTGATTTACGGACCGCGAGGAATTGGCAAGTCACACTTCACTGCGCTTCTTCATAACCGTCTGATCAACAACGACAAGCTGAGCGCTGCTGTACAGATCGCCTGGCTGAACGAAGACGAAACCACCACATCGATGGTGCAGTTTCTGGTGAGAGTCTATCGATCTCTGTGCAAATGGTATCCGGATGACTATTCAGCCAAGTGGCTCGACGAACTGCTGGATCAGTCGCCCGACGAAATCGCCGGTGTGCTGACTCGTCGATTGGTCGAGCGATTTAAGAAACGCAAGCTAGTCATTCTGGTTGAGAACCTTAATCTGCTGTTCGAGAACCTCGGAACGAAAGGCCAGCACCAGTTGCGGACGCTGCTGCATGAGCATCCATTTGCTTGCTTGATCACCACCAGTCAGCAGTTGTTCAAAGCGGTGACCGATCGCAGCGAGCCGTTCTTTGGTTTCTTTCAGCAGATCCCGCTCAAACCACTTTCGCTGTCGGACGCTCAGCAGTTGCTGCTGAAGATTGCTGAAACCAAAGGTCAGGCCGATCTGGTTCAGTTTTTAAATACTCCGGACGGGCGAGGTCGCGTGCGGGCGATTCACGATCTGGCGGGTGGCAACCATCGCGTCTACATCGTGCTGAGCGGTTTTGTAACCCGGGAGTCGCTGGACCAACTGGTGGCGCCGTTTCAAAAAATGGCGGACGATCTAACACCGTATTATCAGGAGCGACTGCGTTGGGTTTCTCCGCTTCAACGACAGATTGTCGAACTACTGTGTAGCCAGCACGGTACGGTTAACCCGAAAGAGATCGCCCGCCGCCTGCTAGTGGATCAGCGAAGTGTCGGCAAGCAGATGCGTATTCTCGAAGAGATCGGCTACTTGACGTCGACCAAACGGGGCCGCGAAACCTACTACGAACTCAGCGAACCGCTCATGCGGCTGGCTTATGAAGTGAAAGAGCAAAGTCTGTTACAGATGCTGATTGAGTTTCTGCGGATCTGGTATCGCCCCGACGAAATGCAGAAATTGCGCACTGGCGGATTCAACCGAGCAACTCAAGCGTACGTGGATGCCGCATGGGAACGGTCGCAAACGACTCCTGATCCACGTCTGAAGCTGTTGCAAGAGGCAATCGAAAAAGCTGAAGAGGAAAGCCGCACTCACGAACTAGCAACTCTGTGGGAAGAGAAAGCAGCCGCTTCGAATACGCCATGGGATTGGTTTCAAGCTGGCTTTTACTTCAACGAGATTAACAAAGAGCATGCCAGGGCAATCAATTGCTACGACAGAGCAATCGAACTCAACCCAAAGGATACCGACGCGTGGAACAACAAAGGCTACTCGCTGAGCAACCTAGGCCATTATGAAGAAGCTCTGACCTGCTTCGACAATGCGAGCGAACTCGATCCAAAGGATGCCTACGCTCGCTTCAATCGCAGCGAAGTTCTTTTTGCTATGCACCGATCGGACGAAGGTTTCGAGGCTATTCACGACGCGTTCACGCAATCGCGATTAGATGTCCTAGGAGACTGTGCTGAAATATTCTCCCTGATCTTTCGGCTCAGCGAAGACGATGCCCGACTGCGTTCGCGAATTGGAAAACTGATCGATCTCTACCAGCAGGCCTCACAAGAGCATAGTATTCGGAGGTTGAATCAAAGAGTGGAAAGACCCAGCTCCGGCAATAATAACGTTAGCGAAAACCTATCACCATCCGACACCACTAGTTCGGGCCTGCGTTCGGTCCGGACTGAGGTGAATCCGTTATCGCATCTTGCGGACGGTCTGGTGAAGTCGCTGGCGAAGATCGACGCTAGCCGAGTCTCGCCTGCAGTCCTAGAAAGCTATGTCGTCGCTGTTGAGCAACATGTGGTCGGCCTTGTTGAATTCGAAATTCCGATGCGGCTGTTCCGCTACGGCATTCGGTATCTGATCAGTGCTAGGGAATCCGAATTCGTCGAACTCATTCAGCCCGAACGCCGCATCCTGCGGCAGGCATTGGGATTACCCGAAGAAGGATAACGATGAACATGCCACTGACTCGTGACTATCGGACGTTGGGGGGCGGACGAGGAAAAGGTTCGGTTTCACCCATGGTTGCGCCAACTAGGGTCGTTTTGGGTCAAAAATGGTCCATTCCTGACAGTTTTGATAAGGAACGAGCGACCGACCGAAAAACGAAAAAACCCTTGGAATCGCAAAGGAAACCAAGGGTTTTTAGTAGTCGGGGTGAAAGGATTCGAACCTTCGACCCTCTGGTCCCAAACCAGATGCGCTAGCCAGACTGCGCTACACCCCGATACGACCGTTTTTTACACCATCCCCGCTCCTCTCGCTAGGTCATTCTCGCTCTCTCGCCAATTTTCCTTGTGCGACCTTTGCCCTGGGATTTTTCAAGAAAGTCTTTCTCCCCGCTGCTTTTTAACGGTGCGACGTGCTTTCTATTTTTTACTTGCCCTTTTCGCGGGCGTGCGCAATTGCCGACTGCAATGCCTCGCGATCAGATCCGATTTCCGTCCCTAATTGCTCCAGAAAAGTGACCAAAAAGTCGGTTCGTTCCACGGCTTCTCTTCGCCCAGCCTCCGTTTGCATCGTGCCACTCAGCCCTAACAGCTTGGCAAAAAAGTGGTCGATCGATTGCTCGGTGTCTTTTGGAGGGCGATGGACCGGAAAAGGTTCGCTCGGCTCATACAAACGCTGACCCATCGCACCTCCGGTCATCAAGCATCGGGAAATGCCAATCGCACCAAGGGCTTCCAAGCGATCCGCGTCCTGCACAATGCGTGCTTCGAGCGTCTGGCATGGAATCCCCGCTGAGAAGCTATGCGCCTCAATGCAGTGTGCAATCGGTTGTCTCCAATCCGGCGGGTAGTCGAGCGAGTCAAGCAACTCAAGGCTCTTCGCCGCGGCCAATCTCGATGCCATGGCCCGCTGCGGTGAATTTTTGGGAACACTCACGCAGTCGTGAAGCCATGCGGCTGGCAATACGATCTCCCAACGTGCATCTGTATTGCGGCTTAACTGTATCGCATTCTGGACCACGCGCTGCACATGCTCGATCCCATGTCCTGGATCCGCCCCTTCCATGGCTCGTTCGGCCACCTGGGCGATTGCGGCACCCCATCGCTCATCCCAGCTTTGCCGACGCGACTCCCAATTCATTCACCGTCTCCCGTCAGCAGTTTTCGGACGGCTCGCTGGATATTTTCCTGTCGCATCAACGATTCGCCCACGAGCATTGCGTCGATTCCAGCCAAGTCCAATCGCACGACATCCTCGTGTGTAAAAATTCCACTTTCAGCCACGAGTGTGATGTCGCTCGGGATCTCGGAGCGGAGGCGAATCACATGCCCCAAGTCCAATTCAAACGTATGCAGATCTCGGTTGTTCACCCCGACAAGCTTGGTTCCCGTATCTAGAACCCGCAAGAGATGGGTCGGATCGTACAGTTCGATAAGAGCCGTCATCCCCAACTCGGTGATGCAGTGGTAAAGCTCGGATAGTCGCTCTCCTGGCAAGCACTCCGCGATGAGCAAGACCGCATCCGCTCCGGCCGCGCGAGCTTCGTAGACTTGGTACTCGTCGAGTACGAAATCCTTGCGCAGCACGGGGATGCTCACACGTTGTCGGATTTGCTTGAGAAAATCCAAGTGCCCGCAAAAGTACGATTCGTCCGTCAAGACACTGATCGCTGCAGCCCCGCCTGCTTCGTAATCGAGTGCGATTTGCACCGGTTGAAAGTCGCTGCGAATGAGCCCTTTGGAGGGACTCGCTTTCTTCACCTCGGCGATCAAGCGGATGTCAGGGTACCCCCGAAGCGCCCCGAGGAAGTCTCGCACTTCCGGCGCTTCTCCAATCGCATCCTTCAATTGGGTCAACGTGCGAAGAGCTTGTGCCCGGGCGATCTCGTCCCGTTTGGTGGCAACGATACGATCCAGGACCGAACTCACGATGCGATCAGATCCGAATCAAAAATGCGTACTTGCTTCCAGTTCGGCTTTTGCTCGTCAATGAATTGCAAGTGCCTCGGTTCCTTTTGGTATACGTCATGGGCTTCACGGCTTTCAAACACCACATTGAGGGTGACTTCGAAACCGTGGTCGTTGACGGGTCGAGCGAGGTCTCGATTCAGGGTGCCAACGGAGAAATAGACGACTCCCTCATGACCGCTCAAGTACTTGTGGGACGCGGCGACCAGCTCTTGTACCTTGGCTGGCGAAGCATCGTGAAGGGTGAAATAAACCATATGGGATAGCTGGGCCATGGTGACTTTCTAGGGGGATTCTCGAATTGGAAGTTTTTACGAAGGGGAGCACGAGCACGAGCACGAGGGGAATGGCACTGGGAAACGAATGCTTTCGTCGATCACGTTACGACAGGGGTAGGGGACGATTCGTAGGTGCGGGCGGATTGGCGGCCTTGCAAATAGTTGTTTTGTGCGATTCCGTACAATCGCTGGCCTTCGGGCGTTGGGTATTTGCCGGTGATGCAGGCTTGGCACAAGTGGTCGGCAGGCAACTCTATTGCCCGAGCGATCGACTCGACGGGAAGATACCGCAGTGAATCGCATTCCAGCTGCTCGGCCATCCGCTGCTGAACTTCTTCGGTCATCATGCCATTGTCTAGGAATTTTGGGGCATACAATTCCTCGATGGTGGACATATCGATCCCATAGAAGCAGGGAGCGATAATCGGTGGGCATGCGACTCGGACGTGAATCTCCTTCGCTCCACCTAGCTGGCGAATGCGGTTCAAAAGCACCTTCATCGTGGTCGATCGAACGATCGAGTCTTCGACCAAGATGACACGCTTGCCTTCGAGAACCTCGCGGAGCGGGGTGTACTTCATGGAAGCCTTGACTTTGCGGGCTCGGTTTCCTTCGATAAACGTTCGTCCCGAATAGCGATTTCGAATCAAACCTTCGCGGCATGGGATTCGCAATCGATAGGCCATGGCGTCGGCAGCGGCTTTGCTGGTGTCCGGCACCGGCACTACGATCGTATCACTGTCGAGAGGAATATCGTGGCGGCCCAGTTCGAGTCGAGCCAATTCTTCGCCCAGGCGGGTTCTCGAAATATAGACACTGCGATCGTCCAGCGTGCTGGCCACATTGGCAAAATAAACCCACTCGAAAAAACAGTGTGCGGGATTTCGTTTGGCCGCATATTGATGCGTTGCGACACCTTCTGAGGTGATGAGCATGCAGGATCCAGGTGGGACCGAATGAATCATGTCCCGGTCAAATCCGAGATTTAGGAGTGCGACACTTTCGCTGGCGGCAGCGAACAGCGCCCCGTCGAATGCATAGCAAAGGGGCTTGATACCGAGGGGGTCGCGAGCCAATAGCAATTCGCCTTTGGCATTGAGCAGCGCCAAAGAGTATGCGCCATCAAAGTGTTTTGCAGCGGCGGCAAAGACCTCGGACAGATTGCGATTCGGGTCGATGGTCAGTTCCCGTCCGATCTCATGCATGATGATTTCGGTATCGGTATCGCGAGCCAAATGGTGATCCCCTTCGCGAATCAAGCGATCCTTCAGCTCCGGATAGTTTGCCAATTGGCCATTGAAGCAAAAGCTAAACCATTTGTGCTTGTGAATGTGTTGGCGCTCAAAGGGCTGGGCGTAATTTCGGTCGTCCTGGCCGCAGGTCGCATAGCGAACATGCCCGATGGAGGCGGATCCGATGAGCTGGTGCATGATGTTTTCATGCTTGCCGCGGTGGGAGAGTCGAAAGACTTCGCTGACCGTACCGATATCTTTGTGCGTTTCCAACAACTGGGATCGGCTCGGATTGAAGCTGGTCATTCCGGCCGCCAACTGACCTCGGTTTTGGATGTCCTGCAACATGCGAGGCAGAAGGTAGGAAACGGCATCGCGACCTACCTCGGAGCACAAAGGACTCTCAGGGCCGGAGGGCAAGTGGTAGACGGCGGCTACCCCGCACTCATGATGAATTTCGCTCATAGGGAGATCGATAAGTCGAGGATCAGGGGCAACGCATGCGTTGTTTGTTTCCGCCGCGATCATCGTACCGCAACCGTCTATCGCAGGAAACTGGAAATGATGGACGTGCGTGTACGATCGCCCTCGCGCGTCCAAGAAAACAGGGGGGAGCTGAATCGTTTTCGCAGGCTTTTCGAAGTGGCGAGGCTATCAAATCCCGTTCGTTCGAATGATTCTTTCGGGGGGAATGATTTGTCGAATCGCCGACAGCCGTCCTTCGTGCTTTCGTTCAACCAGGTAACGGTTTCGACGATCCCATCGATTTTGACGGATTTATCGAGATGACTTGTGGTTCATTCTCTCGCAATCGCCGCAATTGCCCGCATGCAGCTTGGATGTCATCCCCCTTGCGCTGTCGAAACATCACGTTGATTCCTCCGTCTAGGAGGGTGCGACGAAACTGGTGAATCGATTCTGCCGATGGGCAGTCGTAGGGGAGTCCCGGCACGGGGTTGTAAGGAATGACATTGAGCATCGCAGTCCGCCCCCGCAACAATTGCACCAGCTGTCGCGCATTCACGGCGGAATCATTCAAGCCACCTAGCAAGACATATTCAAACGTTAAGCGCCGTCCCGTCTTGTTGAAATAGCGATCGGCGGCTTCCAGGATGGCATCGATACCGATGTTCTTGTTCACGGGTACCAAACGATTCCGCAACTCGTCGTTGGGGGCGTGCAAGCTGATCGCGAGCTGGTAAGGGGAATTCGCTTCTCCCAGTTTATCGATCGCCGGTGGCAAACCAACGGTCGATATCGTGATCCGTCGTGGGCTTATTCCCAGCCCAAGATCACTGTCACGGGCTATGTCGAGTGCCTCGAGAACGCGAGGGAGATTCGCCAATGGTTCTCCCATACCCATCATCACGATGTGACTCAATCGTTCTTCGGGTTCTATCAATCGCTGTAGCTTGAGGATTTGCTCGACGATCTCACCGCGGGTCAAGTTGCGTTCGACGCCGTCCAAGCCGCTCGCACAAAACACACAACCCATCGCGCAACCAACTTGGCTGCTGATGCAGATGGATCTGCGTGGGCCATCGCGCAACAGGACGCACTCGATCCTGCCCCCATCGGCCAATTGAAGAAGCAGTTTTTCGGTGCCATCGGCCGCATTTTGATGTGCGGCGGTGGTCGTACGAAAGATTTCAAAGGCCTCCGACAACGCGGTACGGAGGGGCTTCGGCAAATCGGTCATTTGCTCGAAGGAGTCAACGCGGCGTTGATAGATCCATCGCAAAATCTGCGCCGCACGGAATTTGGGCCACGTGCGTTCTTGCAACCAATCGACCAACTGAATGTGCGTCCAGTCCAGGATCGGTTGAAGCTCCCTCTGATCCACGGCTGCCAACTCTTCCGGACGATCGATCGATGTCGGCTCTCCATTTGCGGGGGGATTCGATGGCATGTCTGGCGAGATCATGGTGGTGCTTAGGCATCCGGCGAGAGTAACGTCGGATTCCCCGGGGCCACAAAAAGGTGTCCCAGGGCAAGCGTTCCGACCGCTTCCAATCCCGATCAGTGTACTCC
>Ga0194055_10002432_pt1 | contig 14759 bp, 16 predicted proteins | sample SepL449m_MetaG_FD_155482 | JGI IMG/M metagenome (GOLD analysis project Ga0194055, IMG submission 155482) | Anoxic zone freshwater microbial communities from boreal shield lake in IISD Experimental Lakes Area, Ontario, Canada - Sep2016-L442-9m | ecosystem: Environmental > Aquatic > Freshwater >... | reverse complement strand
GGGGAACCAATGCGAGTTCCGGAGTCGTTCCCGAGTTGACTCGCAAACTTTACGAGTTGACGACGGCGTACAAGATCGATGAAGCACGCGATCTGCAATACGACATTGTGACGCTGTTTGATTCGATGCTCTACACGGCAGAATTTCCGGATGGATTCCGAACAGCAGTTCGTCTGCGCGGATTCGAAACCGGCGTCGGCCGTCAGCCGCTGTCCGATGATCAGCAGGCGGAATTGGCGAAGCTGGCTGACAAACTGCAATGCCTGCTCGCACAGCACGGCTTCACCGATGAACCCGTTTGCGGGTGCTCCATCAAGCCAGAAGGAAAAGGCTCAAACCCCGAAGAAGTCGCAACGATTGTTCAAGCGGTCGTAACAGAATTGAAGCGACGCGGCATGGCGTGATCGGTGCTTTCCGGCTACTGCAAGCGTTCGCACCCGAGCAGCCTGTCATACAGAGCGGATGGTTTTTGAGATGTCAGCGCTGAGTGCCAGCAGACGTTGAGTTCGATGCACCCATCAGCCGGAACGCGCTAGCGTCCGGTTCTGATCGACGATGGGTAATACACATAGACCTGAACCGAACGCCAGGCCGACGTTTGACAAAGTTAAACTCAATTCGTGTGTCGGTGCACTTTTTGGTTCACTGACGGCAGTACCATTCAGTCCTGACTGTCCGGACTCTTTTGATGTCTTTGCGTGCATGTCATGAAGGCTGGGAAACCAGATTCGTCCCTCACCGTTATTCCGGCTTGTGCACCATCTTGCATGTACATGCTTGCACATGTGCTTCCATCTGTGCGCAGCAATGAAATGTGGGCCCCTGAGCTGTGGAGGCAAATCGAGATTCTTGGACTGGAATTGTGATCACATAAACTAAAGTAAGGTGAGCCATCGGATTCCGATACGGCTAACATCGCTCGGATTGCACCAGAGGAATCCAGCAGGTGAAATTCCTTTGCTTCGCAGATGCGCTGAATTCTTTTCTTCATCCTGTATTCCTATTCGAAGTCCACCACCACCGGTGGTCGTGTCCCCTCAATTCCCCTTGGCCCGGAACAGGGGACAGGTCCATTTATGTTCTTTTTGCCGATGACTGCAGCTACAACTCTGCGGTTCTTGGCCGCCCTCAGTTGCGGATTCTGGATTCCAGGCCGAGTCTCTTCGATGTTCGACTCAAATGCCACATTGTCGGCAGGCTTGTCAAACAATCGCTGCCGACCCACGCCTCGATTGAGCACGTGAAACACGTTTCCGCCTGGTGTGATTCGACTAGTTCTTGGCATGATGTTCTCGACGGTTTGTGCCGATGCACCCTGACGCCTTCATTTGCCTGTTTTGCTAATCGGGGACCCTAAACCCTCCCCCGTCGTTGGTTTTACACCATGTGATGCATCTGCCTTGGGCTACATGAAAACGAATCACCGAATCCACTCGAGCTATGCCGTTCAAGAGGGCCGCCAATGCGTCCCCTCCAGCAGATGCTATGCGTATCATATCGAGCTCCTCGCATTCTGTCTCGCAGACCCAGATATCGCGATCGTCGCAATAGGGCAGTCCTATCTTCACAACTATCTTGTGCCACTCTGATCCATTTTGTACTTCAATACTTCGGTCAAACATAGCGAGTCATCCTCAGATCGCAGGTCCATCAAAATGGTCGGAAAAGGGGACGGGTCCATTTATGTTCTTTTTGCCCATGACTCCAGCTACAACCCTGCGGATCTTGGCCGCCCTCGGCTGCGGATCGTGGATTCCAGGCCAAGTTTCGTGGTGGTTTGTTCGACCCAGTCATCAGAACCGAAAGGACGTCCCCGGATGACGCAGCGACGGAGGGAATCCAGCTCCGCGTCTGTCTGGGGTTCGTTAACGAGATCAACCCACGCACGCGGTCGAGACAGGGGCCAGGCACCCAGCCATCGCCGTTGGTCGACTGATCCACGTTCTCTCCGCCATAGGTTCGACCATTGCCAGTCTTCCGCCCGTTCGACAAGATTTGCACGAAGCGCGTTCCGTTCTACATACCGAATCACTTGATAGAAATAATCATCAGTTTCCACGGGAAACGATTTGAAGCGACCTTGGTAGACGTGTCCTTCGCCGACGCGACGGCGGTTCTTCTGCCAACGCGTGACATGCGTGACGGTCAGCCGTTGCATGAAGGCAGCCAAATCGCCATCGCCTTCCGGCCAGAGGACAAAATGCCAATGGTTTGGCATCAGGCAATAGCTACAGATCCGCATCGGCTGCTTCGCCAGAGTCTCTTCGATGATCGACTCAAATGCCGCATAGTCGGCAGGCTTGTCAAACAATCGCTGCCGACCCACGCCTCGATTGAGTACGTGAAACACCATTCCGCCCGGAGTGATTCGATTGGTTCTTGGCATAATAGAAAAAACTGCTATCGCGACTGGTCGCCTTCGTCAATAATGGACCTGTCCCATTTTATTATCTGCGAAATAGGAGTCGCACGATTCCATAGAGTCCGCAGTACCCAAAACCAAGTGCCATGAAAACACTGAATCGCCAATTGGTATCTACTAAGTGCTTCCAATCTGTCAATCCACCGGACAGCATAATTGTGGAGAGCAACATAACTGGCAGAAATGACAAAACGAATATGGCGTCACAAATTCGCATTCGCATTCCTTTCCAAATCACGCGAAGAACATGCTGATTCCACTGAGATCGCGACCGGCTGGCTAACAAATATCCTCCGGGGTTTTGCGGGTTAGCGGAATTCGGTCTTTACCGATTTCAAAGACATGAAGCCGCGGCGCTGATGCTGTTCAATCCCTCACTATTCGAGAGCGAAATCCTCTGGTTCTGACGGTGCCCACAACTGACAGAATTTCTCGCGCACGTAAGGATCAAGTTTTTCAGCGAACGTGATCGGCAATTGAAGTGATTTGGTCAGTTCCTGAACGTCTGCCAGATCCTTCAACCGATGAATATTCGTCATCCCGGATGCGAGCTTCAATTCGACCAGGGTCGTCAACGGAATATACTTTCGACCATCAAGTTCGACTGCGACCAACGCAGGATCGGGGAAGGCCACGGGCTTGGGCTTACCATCACCTGGAAATCCCCCTGCCACCAGAAACTCGATTTTGACGCCAAGTTCCGTATCGCGAAGACTGCGACTTCCGGCGAACGATTCAAGGTAACCGCGTCCAGTCAGATTTTCGTGGATCATCTGCAGCCCCTCGCGGGTCACGAGTAGATCGACATCCTCAGTAAAGCGTCGAAATCCATGTTGAAACAGTGCCATTCCCCCGACGATGGCGTAAGGAATGCCGAGTTCATCAAGCCGCCGGGCGATTCGGCACATCGCTCGCTGGACAGATCCCTGATTTTCAAAAAAGAGGCTTCCTTCGGTCAAAGCCCACCTCGAATTCTGAGCCATTCGTGTTTCAAACGGAATCCTAAGTGTGGATTCTAAATCCACCGCCAGCGGTAATTCTGGCGCAATGTCATTTAACATTCCGGCCTCCTTTCTCAACGCAGTTATCCTACTTCGTTTGCCAAGGGACAGCGACCCCATTTGAATGTTCAATCCCAATCGACCACGCCAGAGAAATTCATTCCAGATTCCTCGTCGTTGATTCACTTTTTCTGTAAGGTCAAGCCGCCGGCGATTGTGTATCGTTCAGGCGCTTGATCGCGGGAGTAAAGTGGATGACGATGACAGCTCCAGAGACTCGATCCAGTTTGCTGGTGAAGCTGCGGGAACCGCATGACCAGCAGGCATGGGGCGAGTTCGTCGAGTTGTATCTCCCATTAATTCTCCGACTGGCAAAACAACGGGGCTTGCAAGAGGCAGACGCTCGTGCGGATGGCAGTGGCCAGATAGATCGGTCGATTTGAATCCGATCCGTCGCGAGGTTCGTTTCGCGCCTGGATATCGACGATTGCCAGGAACCTAACCGTCAATTTTCTGATCCGTCAGTCGCGTCATCCCCGTGGGACGGGCGACAGTAATTTCGCCGATCGGCTGGATGACATTCCCGCCCCCGACGGACCTGAGTCGCAACTGTTTGATCTGGAACATCGACGCCAGTTATTCGCCTGGGCAGCATCCCAGATCGAAACGGAGTTTCGCCCATCAATTCGGCGATTGACGACTCAAGGGCGGTTGATGACAATGTTTAGCGTGGCGTTACGACGTCTTATTTGGGTTCGACCAATCAGCCGGAACGCGCTAGCGTCAAACGGCTGATGGACCATTCCGAATTCTAAGCCGTGATGCAGCACTCGATCTCAGTACAGGCTATTCCAGTTCGTCCAGTCCCGTTCAGGAGCACGAACCATGCGTTTTATGATGATGACCGCTGTTGCCGTGGTACTTCAGTCTGTCTCATTTGCCACAGCGGCACAGATGACTGGGGAGTACCTCGAAGCTCGTACCTGTGACGTCTATACCGGTCCTTGTTTTGCCAACGCCGAAATGGATCTGGCGGGTAAAGAAGCGGTGATGGCGTGGAAAGTCGACAAAGGGACTTGGAACAACGTCAATCTGGATGGCATGTCAGTCGCGCTGGTTGCCGTCTCTGAAAAGACGATGGGGTCCAGTCCCTATTTCAAAATGCGAGCGGGAAAAATCAATTCTGTGATCCTCGTCGACGAACGTGCCTCGAGTACTCAGCGAGATGCCCTGGTTTCGTTCGTCAAAGAAACCGTTAAGGAACTGACAACCAATATCCAGAAAGTGATCGCGGCACCGATCGAACTGGTGAATGATCACGAAGCAGGGAAGGGCCGATTTACGGCTGGAAACCTCGCCAGGATTGAAACTCGCGCCTTGGGGAAGGGTGATTGTGTCTGTTCCAATGAACAGGTGTTTTATGATCCGCTGTCGCCCGTCAAGAATTCTCAACCTGCTCTGGCGAGCACATTGAGCTATACGGGCGAAGGATTCGATCGGACATGGACGACTCATGGTCAGCGCAGTGCATTTCTGGCGACATTTCGAAGGTAATCGGCCTCTGCCGAATGACTCTGGAGAATCATGATGAATCGGTTTTGTAGTGCCGCGGTCTGTCTGATTGCCATTTCGGCCGGATCTGTCCTTGCCGCAGACGGAAAGCTGGCCCCCGTTGAAAAACTTCCGGCAGGCGTCTCTGAAAAGGTTGCCGCAACACTGAACACTGCCGGACAGCAAGTCGTCATCGACGGCAAGCCCGTCTGCACACTCTGGCTGGCCAAAGAGATGGCCGTCAAACCCGATTTCAAAGCGACATTATCAATCAAGTATCCACTCACCCAGGGGCAGTTGGTGGGGGTTCTTGAAGTCGTCAAGAAATCGGAATTCACCGATTTTCGTGGCCAGGATGTTGCCGTCGGTGTCTATACACTCCGCTACGGACAACAGCCAGTCGACGGAAACCATGTCGGAACCAGTGACCTGTCCGACTTTCTGCTGGCGATTCCGGCAAAGGCTGATGTCGATCCTGCCATTCCTGCGACGCCCCAAGACCTGTTCAAGCTGAGTGCCAAGACGGCGGGTTCCAATCATCCCGCCATTTACTCGCTGCTTCCACCCAAAGGTGATGACAAGACACCTTCGCTGTCCCATGAAAAGGAACTTTGGGTGATGCGACTGACCGCCGACGGTAAATCGCCCGCAGGAGTGGTCAAAGTCCCTCTGCGTCTGGTGATCGTTGGTGTCTCCGAGGGTTAACGATGTCACGGGATCGTAACCGTCATCCATACAGCTTGGCGACATAGTCTCCATAGCCATTGAATTTCACCGTCGGAAATCGCTCGCGAGTCCCCAGCATCCACTCTTCTGACTGACTCCAGCGCGGATGAGGAACTTTGGGGTCAACGTTCGCTTCGAATCCGTACTCGCGCGGATTCACGACGTTCCAGAAAGTCTTCGGGGGCTGCGCTGTCAGCGTGATCTGAACGATAGACTTGATACTCTTGAAACCGTACTTCCAGGGTAGAACGAGTCGCACAGGTGCTCCATGTTGTTTGGGGAGAGGTTCCCCGTAGATCCCCATCGCGACAAATGTTAATTCGTTCATCGCTTCTTCAATCGTCAGCCCCTCCGTGTACGGCCACGGAAACGACGAGTCGGACATGTTGGGAGCTTCTGTTGGACGATTGAAGGTTTCGAACTGCACGTACTTGGCCTGTGCTTCGGGTTCGACCAGCTTCAATAACTGGTGCAACTGGAATCCGGTCCATGGCACACACATCGCCCAGGTCTCAACGCAGCGGTGCCGATAGGCTCGCTCTTCAAACACAAATTTCTTGTAGAGTTCATCCAGGTCAAACGTCATCGGTTTGGCACAAAGCCCGCCGACCTTGATTTCCCACGGCGTGGGATTAAATCGGTCAACGTGCTCATACGTCTGCTTGCTCATCGAAAATTCGTAAAAATTCGTGTAGATGGCGGCATCCTGCTGAACCGTCTCGTCGCGTCCATACGTGAATTTCGGGTTGCGATCTGATGGATAGATTTCCTTGGAAGCCTTCGTAATTGGAATCTCGGCCGCTGCCTTCAGCTTTTCCGTGTTCGGCTTATGTTCTCCACAGCCTGGCAAAATCGAACTGCCAAGGATCCCCGCAGCTCCGATTCCCAACGAAGTAAGAAATTCGCGGCGGTGCTGCCCACGGTTATGATAAATCCCTTCATCCGTCAGCTTGTGCAACGACGGATCCCATGGTTTACGGCTGATAAAATTCATCGCGTCAGACCCCTCAATTGGAAATGGAGACGTCGAAGTCTACCCGATTTCCCCGGTTCGGTCAGTAGTAAATGAGCGGTCAGCGGTCAGCAAGAGTGAGACGGTTCGGCGCGGGTCTCCCGACCCCGCCGAAACTCGGGACCGAAGGTCTCCTCATTCTTTGGTCTGCATTCGCAGGGGAGAAATCAATATGGCGGGGTTGGGATTTTGGGCAGAACGATGGGGGGCAGAATGATAGAAGAAAGGAATTTCAACCTCATTCTTCATCATTCTGCCCCCCCATCGTTCTACCCTCGCATCTTCAACGAATGCATGTTCATGTACGGCGCAGTGCTCCCGACGCCATTAAAATACCCGACCGCAGTTCTCCTGTTTCTTCGGCCTGCGTTTGAATACGGCGGCAGACTCCATTTCGTGAGTCAGCACGTTAAGATCGATGACGGTAGTTCACCAGAAAGGAATCCATGACAATCTCCACTCGCCTGGAACAGGCAATCGTGCAACTCCAAACCAGGTACCAGCCACCCGACCATTCATCAGCCGACGCGAATGGCAGTGGCTGGTCACGATTTCTTCGAACATTATTGGGAATCTCGGCCAGTCACCCGGCCGATGAGACACTGACAGACCTGCTCGTCTCATCGCCCATCGCAACTCCATCGGCGGCATCAGGAACATCGGCAGGGGAATTGGTTGAGATCCTCAAACCGATTCCGCGTGGCCCGCAAAAAGCATCCGTTGTGAGAGCGGTCGCGGCGTGGTGGTTGACTCAATTCGGCGATGAGCTTTCTCCGGAATGGTCAGCGAGCGCCTCGTCGTATCGGGAATCGTTACGCCAGATCCGTGGACTGGGGCCAGCAACCGTGGACGAACTGTTGCTGTTCGCCGCAGATCTGCCTGTATTCCCCATCGACCGAACAGCACTGCGAGTCGCCATCCGGCACGGATGGATCGACTGGCCTATCGAAGACGAAGACGCACAGTCCTTCTTCACCAGTGGCCTTGATCGCTCCATTCCGTTGATGAAAGACTTCTCAAGACTCCTGTCAAAAGTCGGAGATAACTTCTGCGGAAAGGAACCTCACTGCGAAGGCTGCCCTCTTCAGTCGCTGCTGCCAGGCAGTGGACCGAGGGAGTGTTGAGGATCAAGCGGTCAGCGGTCAGCTTTCAGCGGTCAGCAAGACGTAAGCAGACGGTTTGATCGAGTTCTATTCTCATCTTCCTCTTGCTGAAGGCTGACCGCTTGTCGCCCACGCACAACCGCTACCATCGGAGTCTTCGCAGCCAGGCCGGCAATTTTCGCCGATTGTTATATTCTTCGCTGTCGCCCCAAACCTCCAACTGCCGATCCCTGAATGTGAGTGTAGATAACATGGGAGGGCAGTGCGGCCATGCGATATGATCGAATTGTGATTGGTGACGGAAATGATGCCGTTCGTACGGCCGTCACGGCTTCAGCAGAATCAAGCCGGGTGGCACTCGTTTCCAGCTCGGATGTAACTTGGACACGAGTGAATAGCCTGCTGTTACGGAAGTCGGCCGAACGACTGATCCGGTCTGGAGCAATCTCCGTTTCTGCCTTGCGAACGGATGTCTGCAGCGTTGTTCAGGCTCAAGTGGAACGTGACCGCGCGTCACTCGCTCGACTGGGCGTCGACGTGTTCACGGGAATCGCTCGATTCATGAACGCAAACTCGCTGGCTGTGGCTCGATCAGGAAATGACTTCCTGGAACCGATTATTATTTCCGGCGAACAGATCATACTGGCCTGCGGAACCGAACCCGCGAAACTCGGCGCATTCCCGTTTGATGGGCGACTGATCCTGTCCCCGGATCAGTTCCTTGAACGAGATTCCCTGCCGTCGTCGATGATCGTTGTCGGAGCAGGTCGTACCGGACTGGATCATGCCATCGTTCTGGCAATGCTCGGCGTCGAAGTCACTGTCGTCGATGAACACACAAACCTGTTCGACCTGTGCGGCGGATTGATCGGCGGACCACTGATCACGGTTCAATCACTCGATATCGCCCTGCGTCTGGGTGAAGAAGTGATTGGGATCGAACGACATTTTGACCGGGCCGATGTTTCTGTCAGCACGGCGAGTGGGCGACGATTTACTGCAGGCGGCGTTCTGGTCTGTATTGGCAGAGTCGGACGCACCAACGGACTGGATCTGGAACTGGCGGGGGTTGGATTGGATGAACATGGACGAGTCTGGTGCGACGCGAACGGAATGACCTGGGTTCCTTCGATCAGTGCAGTTGGCGACGTCGTCGGATTTCGCCCCACTGTCCTGGCCGGGTGAAGCTTTCGTACTTACATGCCTCGTACCAGATCAATGGCACGTTCCAGATCGTCGGGCAGTGGAGCGGTAAATGTCTGCCACTCATGAGTGATGGGATGTGCAAAAGAAATCTCAGTCGCGTGCAACGCCTGGCGATCAATGTAAGGAGAAATCGGCAACGGGGCAGGGCGGCCTGGTTGTGGAAGTTCACGATCAGGCTTCAATGCCCCCAGCATCCCATAGAATTCGTCTCCGACGATCGGATGTCCGATCGTCGACAGATGCACACGAATCTGATGCAACCGCCCTGTCCGTGGTCGTGCTCGTATGAGCGTATGCCGGGGATAGCGTTCGATCACTTCATAATTCGTCTTGGACGATTTGGCATCCAGAGCATCAGCCTGACACGACATTAGCGCACTGGCTCCCCCGCGTGCCCGGCCAATCGGCAGATCGACCGTCCCTTCGTCTTCTTTCACGATACCATCGACCAGAGCCGTATATGATTTCGCGATCCGTTCACGCTGGAATTCGATCGACAGCAACCGGTGCGACAGATGGTCCTTGGCCGTCGCCACCACACCACTGGTATCGCGATCGAGGCGATGCACGATTCCAGGTTTCTTCTGGCCGGGATAGTCCGAGTTCAGATCAAGGTAATGTTGCAGCGCATTGGTCAGCGTTCCAGAGGGGTTCTTCCCGGACGGATGAATGATCAGCCCTGCAGGTTTATTGACGATCAGCAGCCATTCATCTTCAAAGACGATTCCAAACGCAATTTCTTCCGCGGGCATCAGATTGTCGGGTGGTTCAAGCAGTCGGACCGATACAGATTCTCCGGTAAACACCCGCTGATCAGGTGCCGCCACCTGACCGTTGACGGTGACCTGTCCGGCTCGAACCAGTCGATGCAATCGCCAGGCGGTATAGCTGCGCAGGTGCCGGGCGAGAAACGTATCAACGCGAGTCCCGGAAAGGTAACCTTCGACAATCGCAGTCGCAGAATGCATATTCACTTACTTCGAAAAGCAGATCAGATCGACGGCGGAATCTCAAATTTCTGAGATCACGCCGCGAGGATGGAATTTCGAAGTTAGCAACTTAAGGGCTGAATGCAATCCGTCACCAATTCTTTCCCGGAAGCGACAGTCGGAAACAATGTTGCGAATGGGGCAAGTCGACTTGTAAACCAGGTCACTAAGAACGAGCTGCCACGCGCGGGATGAGGCGTAGGACCAGAATATGGCAGGTGGCACAGATGATCAGGAGGACAAACGTCAAAACGTAAATGCCTGACGGACTCGGGCGGATCAGATTGAAAAGCATCACGACCGCGAAGTAGACCATGATCATTGTTCCAATCGCCAGAGGAACCGCCCCCCAGCGGACGAAGAGAGCGTAGACGGCAGCAAAGTGGGGAACCAGTAATAACAGGGCAAGGATTGCATGGCCTTCGAACCAGAAGAAGTGCAAGACATTTTTGACGTCGAAACAGCATCCCACGGTCAGACATAGGATTCCCGGATACATCCCTGCGACGGTCCCCATGAATTTGGAATAGAAGACACTGGGTACGGAACGCGGGAGCATCACCAGTGACGCCAGCGTTTGGCCTCGCACCTCTTCCTGAACCGACCATGCGACCAGCAGCGCAGATTCCCAGACCAGGAAGATCATCGCCCAGCCCAAAAACAGCGAGACAGAATTCGATTGTGGTATCCCCCACAACAGACTCGCTCCCATGCAAAGCACGAATAAAAAAGGATAGAACACGATCCTGACCAGCCTGCGACTGAGCCCACCCGCCGTAAAATGAAAGTCTTTCCAGGCAAACGCGTTCTTCCACGCGCGACCCGGTGAGAACGATCTGCCGATCCCGCGCTGGCTTCGTGACAATCCGGTTCGCGTCGTCGCTTCCGTCGCAGGTTCGCGTGAGGCGTATCCAAAACAACACCACGACAACCCGAAGCAGAAAAGCCCAAAGCTGACATTCGAAACAGCTTGCAAACTGACCGCAGAATCGCCGAAGCCCGAGACAATAATGTTGCCAACACGGGTGAACAGGCTGCAGGAAGCTATCGTGTCCAGAAACATCAGGAATCCATGTGAGGGAACACGGATGAATCGCGTGATGTTGCTCACCAGTTGCTGACATAGGAATGGAACCACCCCATAAACAAACAGGGCGACAACCATCCAGGTCCCGGCAGTCCGTGTTCGTGGTGCCAGTGTCGAACAGAGCAAGCCTCCGCCTGCCAGCAGCACCATGTAACTTCCCAGCCCGACATAAACCGCCTGAACCTGAGCCAGGGAGACACCCCCCATCGTGATCGCCAGCAGTGTGAAGGGGTACTGGATCGCAATCAGCAACAAGGCCTGAACGAGACGGCCACCCAGCTTTCCGATCAGCAGACCGAGCGGGCTGATTCCCGCCATCAGCATCAGGCCCAGCGTATCTTCTTCTTTTTCCTCAGTGATCGTCGTCGAAAAGAAACTGATGCCGAGTAATGTCAGGCAGGCGACGTTGAGATAAACAATCGCTGAAAAGAACCTCAGCCCCGGTGCTCCGAACTGCCAGGCCATTGTCAACACAAATACGAGCGCAACATAGATACCGACCATCAACCCCAGTCGCACAAGATGCGTCTGCCACGACCGGGCATCCGTCCGTAATGATCGCTCCAGAAGTGCCAGCGCGCCGTGAAACATGCAGGAAGGCTTTCAGTCTGGTATCGCAACGCAGGCCGTCGTCATTCCTTCTTCAGCGGGATAACATGAAAGTCCCGAACTTCCAGCACGCTTTCAACGGCACCTATGTCAATACGTTGTTTTGCAGTGAGCATGTACGGCTTATCCTCGGCAAAAACCAAGTCATCATTGACGAAGACCTGCATTCCATCATCGGTCAGTCGCCATCGAAGCCTGTACCAGACGCCCGGTTTCAGAGGACGCTGCAATGATGCTGCAATACTTCCGGATTCCTGTTCGCTACCATCGGGTCGAGTCGCCCGAAGCTCACCAGACTTCGCCTCCCAATTGAAAATGACGCAAGACCCTCGGTAGGCACGAAACCGGATATTGTCCTTTTCCGTCCGGGCAACAGCGTTAATTTCAATCGGCCCGGAAAACTCTTCTTTTGTAAAAATTCGAGCGAACTTGTTGACCTGAAAAGCATCACCAACGACTTTCGCTTTTCCGAGGTCAAGGTGTGGCCACAGATCAAATTGAACGGTCTTCAACTCCGCTTCCAGCGCGGCCGCACCTTCGTCGTCCTTAGCTCGAATACGGGCCTTGATCGCAGCAGTGTAGGCAGTTTCGAGCTTGGTTCGAGACACGATACGGCGTTTACTGATCGCAACAGGTATACCGTTCGGAACTGCATTACATTTCTCAAACGCATCTCGCTCGGACTTGATCTGAGCGATCAGCTTCTTGTCCGCAGCCTTCCGCGCGGTCTCCTCTCGCCGCTCAAAGGCATCCAAAACGTCCGTCTGATATGTGGTCAGTTCATTCTGATAGACACTCTTTGCACGATCGAGGTCTTTCTGGACGGTATCCTGTCCCCACGCACCGACGGAAACACTGATTGACAGAGCAATCGTTACAAGAACCGTCGCAGTACGAATCATGTCGTGCTCCCAGTCAATTTTTCCGCGATGATCACGCACGGACATGCTGTCCGTGCGACGAATTCATCCCGCGCATTGAATCAAGCCAGCTTCCCTCGACAGTAGGCTGCCCCTGCTTCCAGAGCTTCCGCCAGTTTGCTGGGGTCTTTCCCGCCTGCTTCCGCCAGATCGGGACGACCACCACCGCCACCACTACAGATCTTCGCGGCGGTCTTCACACATTCTGAAGCGTTCAGCCCCTTGGAAACGAGAACATCTTTACTGACGGCAGCGATGAAGGCTGCCTTGCCATCGTGTTCCATCGCCAGCAGGATGGCGCAGGACGGGGCCTTTTCACGAATCCGGTCGACGAAGTCCTTCAGCGAATCGCGAGGACAATCGGCCGCATTGTGGACGATCAGCTTCACGCCGTTAATCGTTTCCGCCTTGGCCACCAGTTGCGCCGCCGCATCGGCCAGCGAGGCTACGGTGTACTTGGCCAGTTCCTTGCGAGCTTCCCGCAATTCGCTCTGCAACGCTTCGATCTTGCGTGGCAATTCGTCCGGCTGACTCTTGATCAGCGCTGCCGACTCTTTCAGCAAGGCTTCGGTTTCACGGACGCGAGCCAACGCCTTCGGTCCCGTGAAGCAGGTGATCCGGCGGACGCCCGCTGCAACCAGTTCGTCCCGGATGACTCGGCACAGCCCAACCTGTCCCGTGTTACTCAGGTGAATCCCCCCGCAAAGTTCACGACTGAATTCACCCATGCTGACGACGCGGACATTGTCCGGATACTTTTCGCCGAACAGAGCCATCGCTCCGACTTGCCTGGCTTCTGCAATCGGCATCAGTCGAGTAGAGACCGGTGCCCCTTCAGAAATCCGGGCGTTGATTTCATCCTCAATATTCAGCAGTTCGTCGTGGGTCAGGCCTTTGGAATGAGCGAAGTCGAACCTCAGTTCGTCCTGCTGGACCTTCGAACCTCGCTGAGTCGCATTCTCACCCAGGTACTTGCGAAGAGCATGATGCAGGATGTGCGTGGCGGAGTGAGCCCGGCGGATTCCTTCACGACGCGCCGAATCAGCCACAGCATGCACTTTCGCACCTGGTGCAATCGTCCCGAAATTCAGCCGGCCGATATGAACGAGCAGTTCACCGTCACGCTGAGTGTCCTGAACGTCGAATTCGAAGCCGGGGCCACTGATGGTCCCGATGTCTCCCACCTGACCACCCGCTTCGCCATACAACGGTGAACGGTTGAGGACAACACCGACTTGAACCCCCGCCTGATCAAACGACTTGGCCAGTTGACCATCGGCAATGACCCCGACTATCTCAGCATCAGCCTTCGTTGTGTCGTAGCCAAGAAACTGAGTCCCGCCCGCTTTACGCAGCGTATCGAGCGGTCCGGCGGACATGACAGAGTTTGCGAAGGCACCGCGACCGCTTGTCTTCTTGTGCTCTTCTTTGCACTCCTGGAAGCGAGCCATGTCGACGGACAACCCTTCATTCGTTGCCAGCGACTCAGTCAATTCGATCAGGAACCCGTCGGTCTGATGCAGGTCGAAAGCAGCATCCCCCGACAGAACTTTGGAGCCTTCCTTCTTGGCCGTATCAACGAGTCGTCGGAAACGGGTGATCCCGCTTTCCACAACCTTTTGAAATTGTTTTTCTTCTTCATGAATTCCATTGGCGACCGCATCGACCGTCTGCAGGAATTCGGGATAAGGCTGCTTCATCACTTCGGCGACAGCCGGCACGAGCTGGTACAGGAATGGCTCCTGTTTCCCCAGCAAGAAACCTTCCATTGCAGCGCGGCGCAACAGCAATCGGACGATGTAGTTTTCCTTTTCGGGACCAGGGCCGCAGCCTTCATGCAACGCGAAGGAACAGGCACGCACATGATCGGCGATCCGGCGCAGAGCTCGACCTTCGGGTGCAGAGTACTCGTATTTCGCCCCGACGATTTCACCGGCCGCCTGACAAAGCGGCTTCAGCGTGTCGATTTCAAAGTTACTGAGCACACCTTGCAGCGTGGAGGCACAGCGTTCCAGTCCCATCCCGGTGTCGATGTTTTTCTTCGGCAGCGGATGCAGGTTCATCGGCGGATTGCCAACACGGTTGAACTGCGTGAACACCAGGTTCCAGATCTCAACCGGCTTGGTCGCACCG
>Ga0194055_10002431_pt1 | contig 14759 bp, 11 predicted proteins | sample SepL449m_MetaG_FD_155482 | JGI IMG/M metagenome (GOLD analysis project Ga0194055, IMG submission 155482) | Anoxic zone freshwater microbial communities from boreal shield lake in IISD Experimental Lakes Area, Ontario, Canada - Sep2016-L442-9m | ecosystem: Environmental > Aquatic > Freshwater >... | reverse complement strand
ACCTGAAATATCGCCAATCAGGAAGAGACAACGAACTGCAAAGGTAACTGGATCAAGGCGTCCGTTGCGAAGGACGGGGCCAGTTACACGATTCAGGTTGGTGCCACTGGGCAGCCGAAAGAGTTCAAAACTCGGTAAGATGGCTCCTCGCTTTTGGCTCGCCGCAGGGGATCACAGCGATTCGGGCGACCTGATTTGAGAAGGAGACCTTCGGTCGGGGGTTTCGGCGGGGTCGGGAGACCCGCGCCGAACAGGGGTCGGGAGACCCGCGCCGAACAAGCGACCCGCGCCGAATGACGCGGGGTGTCTGCAGAATGGATTAGAAATTGGCATTGCTCATCGGCATGGACGAAGCGGGTTTGGGGCCAAACCTGGGGCCTTTTGTGGTTGCGGCGACTGTCTGGAGAGTGCCGGGTGACCCGGCCTCTTTCGATTTCTGGTCGGAATTCAAATCGGTCCTGACAAACACCCCGACAAAACAAGACCAGCGTCTGTTCGTGGCGGATTCAAAACAGGTCTTCAAGCCACATCAGGGACTCGGTCCACTCGAACGAGGGACCTGGTCCGCTCTGATGTTGTCTGGAATCACACCCCAGGCGTTTCCGGCGCTGCGACGCAAAATTTCTTTACCGCTGATTCAAAAGTTCCCGTTGCACGCTCGTTCGCCAGAAACCGCAACGAAACAACAGGGGTCGCTGTTTGACACGTACGAACTCTCTGTCGCCAAGTCTCCGATCAACACCGGCACCATTCCTTACGACGTGCACCCGTTGCCGTGGTACGAAGATGACTTTCAACTTCCGATCGAACCCATCGATTTCAGTCTCTGTGACCGCTGGCGGGCACTCTGCGAACAGCGCGGAATCGAACTCGTGGCCATTCGCGCCGATGTGGTCGAACCAGCCCGATTCAATCGACTGATCAGATCCTTCGACAATAAGTCGCTGGTAACGTCTCGGGTGGCAATGTCTTTACTGCGAGGCCTCTGGGACCCGACTGGCGAGGAAATACTGATCGTTGCCGACAAGCATGGCGGCAGGAATCGTTATGATTCCCTGCTGGCTGAGTCATTCAATTTGCCCGTCCAGTGTCTCAAGGAGGGTGCAGACCTGAGTGCCTATCGAGTCGGCAATGGGGAATTGCGGTTTCAGCCACGTGCCGAAACTCACGGACCGGTGGCTTTGGCCTCAATGACCGCAAAGTATCTTCGCGAAGTCGCCATGAACCAGTTTAATAAGTTCTGGCAACGACAGATCCCTGGCCTGAAGCCAACTCAGGGATACCCTGTCGATGCCAAGCGATTTCGTGATGAGATCGCGGATGAACAAGTCCGACTGCAAATCAGCGACTTTACATTGTGGCGAGAACGATAAACGTCGGGTTATTCCAGAACTTCAATCTGCATCTGCCCGATCACCAGCATCAACGGAGCAAAGCTGCTCAGAGCACTGGGGCCATCGTCATTCAGGCTGGAATCGGACAGTTTCAGGTGGGCACCGCCGATACCACCACGTCCCAGAGTCGCATCGAGTGGAATCCAGTGTCCATCCAGATTCGCTTCGGTCCACATGTGGCCCCCAAACGCACTCAGGCTGTCGACGTATACCAGGCCGACAACAACACGGGATGGAATCCCCTTCGCTCGCAACATCCCCGCCAGCAGCACCGCATGCTCGGTACAATCCCCTTCGAGCGTTCGGGCTACTTCGCCTGCCGAGGCCATTGCGGTGGAAAAGTTTTTCTTGTCCAGCTTCTGGTGAACGTATTTCTCCATTCGCCGTGCAATCTGCGCGGGATCTGTTTCGTCTCCGGCAGCCTTGTTCGCGTGATCTTTGACTCGCTCATCGTCCGATTGTAGAAACTGCGTTGCGGCCAGGAATTCAGCACCGACATCCTTGATCACTGCCTTATCAGGAATGGGGAGTGCGATGACGGTGACTTCCGAGACTTCATCTGAGACCTTCGTCACCTTCTGGCTTTCGCCCGATGGCAGAAAGCCTTCGGAGTCTTTTCCCTTCGTCGTGACACGGTACTTCACCGATTTTGTCGTGTGAGCATTCGGAATTTTCTTTACCTTAACCAGCGTGCTGACCGCCAGGTCAAGTTCTGCTCCCGAAATCACTTTCAGAGCTTCATCCTTGTCGACCAGATAAAACGCCATCTCGGTCCCCAGCATGCTGGTCCCGGTCTTGATCGCTTCCCCTTTGTCGTCAACGAACGCGTTCATCACCATCCCCGGAAGAACTGACTGCGTCATCTTGATTTTCAGCAGCTTGCGAATCTTTCCTTCCAGCAGGGTCGCATCTTCCAGTTCCGCAGCAGCCTGAAGCTTGATGGTGGCGACCTTGTTGAATTCGGGCATGAACGCTTCGAACGATCGCAATTCGCCTGTCTTCAGCGGCGATTCCTTCAACAGGCGATCCTGATAAGCAGGAGACTTGACCTCCTTACGCCAGGCCTGCGTGGATTCCTTGGTCTTTCCGTTGACGGTTTGCTTCAACTTCAGGGTGTCCCCTGTAATTGTTCCCATCGTCGATGTTGAACTGGCGGGCGGGTTTGCGGATTCATAGCTGAATTTCCGCAATTCGCCGTCGAATGTTTCTTCCGTAATCAGAGTGGTTTTCATGACGAGCGACTGACCAAATCGCTTGATTGTCATATTGGCGATCGTGGTTGACCGGACCATTTCCTGACCATCCTGTTCAAACGGTTCGGTCGACGAATGAGCGTAGCCAATCCGCTGGCCGCTCAGGTAGATCACCTGCCACGAATCGGACTTTTCAACTTTCGCTGCCGCATGCGAATCAGTTACCAGCACAAATCCGAATGACAGCACCAAGGTCATCAACGTATCGACCAGACGGGCCAGAATGCATGGGCGAGTGTGCATGGAATATGTTCCGTGGGAAATGGGTACCAGATGCGAGATTCGGAGTACCACGAAGTATAGCGTCTGAGACGGTTGCGGCGAAGTGGCGAACCGCTTGTTACTCGACCGAATTTGCCGTCGGCTTCTGGCGACGCCAGTCGGACGAGATTTCGTAAGCATAACGACGAACACGGTTGATGCCACCGAGCGGACGATGTGCTGTCATCGCGTGCCAGACATTGAATGAGAGGTTGATGTACGCTTCCTGCTGACGCAGCAAGGCAATCTCCTGACGCGGCAGCACGAGATGAGCGACGGTTCGAAAGGGGGATTCACATTCTGGCCATGCAATCGTTGCATCCTCGATAGGCATCGTTTGATCGCAGGTGCGAAGTTGCACCTGGAAGTCAAACCGCACCTGCTGAGTTCGCAGCGTTTCTTCCAACGCCAGACGCATGGCATTCGACTCTTGCGCCAATTGTTTCAACAACTCCAGATACGAACTCTGGCAATCCCCGACCGGTTTGACCCGATATTTAACGACGTAATTGCCGAACCGAATGGGAGACATGCTGTAATAGGTATTGTTTGCCGGATGCGTCGGCAGTTGTCCGGCGATGGAAGCCGCAGTCAGCATCTGGCGCCAATGCCAATGGAGCGGATTCCAATCACCTGCCGTCAGGCTCTGCTGGAGCGTCACGAGCGGATTGTCGTCCGCGTCCAGAATGATCTGTTCCAGTCGTAGATAGTCCTTCACATTGCGGGCGAAGAAGACTGGATGATTGATCATCAAAAAATCTTGTGTTGCACAGTTCCGCGTGTCGGCCAGGAGCACCTCGCCTTTCACATTGAGGACCTTAAGTGCCAATCCGCGGCCATCGGGGATCGCGTCGGATTGGTCCTGGCTGGCTGCGTTGGAAAACCGAACCACCGCCGGGTAGACCCCTTCGTGCTCAAACAACCCCTGTGCCAGTTCATCAGGAAGATTGGGTAGAACTCGAAATTCTGCTTCGCCATAGCCGTGCGTTTTGACATGGACATCCGCACGAGACTGGCCCGTCTTCGCCTTACCGCGGGCAAGAATCGACTTCAAGATCTGGATCAACGACTGGATATCCTCATCTTCGTCGTGAGGAATCGTTTCCACCTCATTCCGATAGGGAATCGGGGCGTTGGGTGTGGTCATGCATGTTCCTTTGTAAAATTGGAGCAGATCCACCCGAAGATTCGCGACGTTCAGAGTACCGTCTTGCAAGGTTCGCAACGAGGGGGTCTGGATTATCTGACAAGACCACTGTACCCAACCAGCCATTCGGGTGGCCCGGAATTCGCAATTGGCGCAGTGAGCCTCGTTCACGACTGGCACCAGAGATGGTTCGCCAGTATCTTCAGCGAACGCAATTGAATCGCATGTCACGTTTGCAAAATGCGTACAGAACCGATGCTGGAGAGTTCTATTGATGTCACCGCTTTCGACGATGGGCCTGCGAATTGCCTCACGCCGTGATTTTCTCTGCGATGCAGCAGCTGGCTTGGGTGGTGTCGCATTAGCATCACTTCTTGCTGACGAAAAACTGCTGGCAGACGATGCGAAGTCACCTGTCCGGCCAGTCGTTCGTCCCGAAGCTCCTCTGGCCCCGCGAGTCTCTCAGTTCACACCAAAGGCCTCACGCGTCCTGATGATTTTCTGTTCGGGGGCTGTCAGCCATGTCGACACATTCGACTATAAGCCCGAACTCGTCAAACGTGACGGACAACCGCTGCCGGGTGTCGACAAACTGGTGACCTTTCAGGGTGAAAACGGAAATCTCGTCGCCCCGCAATGGCAGTTCAGGCCCCGCGGTGAATGCGGCAAGATGATTTCAGACCTGCTGCCAAACCTGGCAGAACTGGCAGACGACATCTGCTTCATCCATTCGATGACGGCCAAAAGTAACACGCATGGTCCGGCCGAAAACCAGATGAGTACCGGATACACGCTGGATGGCTTCCCCAGCATGGGAGCCTGGGTCAGTTATGCCTTGGGGAGTGAAGCCGCGGACCTTCCTGCCTTCGTGGCAATTCCGGATCCACGCGGGGTTCCTCAGGCCGCTTCCAATAACTGGAGCAGTGCCTTTCTGCCTGCCGTCTTTCAGGGGACACCGTTCAACGCAGACAAGCCGATTGCGAACCTGCAGCGACCTGCTGAGATCACGGCGTCAGCGGATTCAGCAACGCGTGCGTTCCTGAAGCGACTGAACGAACAGCACCAGAACCGTCATCCGGGCGACAGCGATCTGGCCGCGCGAATCGCCAGTTATGAACTGGCAGCAAAGCTTCAGTTGCGAGCGGCGGAAGTTTCGAACCTGGCGGAAGAAAGCCTGGAAACTCAGACGATGTATGGCCTGCATGACACGAACAAGGTGAAGGCTGGCTTCGGAAGAAACTGCCTGCTCGCCCGGCGTCTGCTCCAGCGAGGCGTTCGATTCGTGCAATTGTTCAATGGTGCCTATGCGATGGGGGAAGGGGTCGGGAACTGGGACGGGCACAAAACGTTAAAGGCCCAGTACAGTATTCACGGACCGATCCTGGATCAACCAGCAGCGGCGCTGCTGCGCGATCTGAAACGAACCGGTATGCTCGATGATACTCTGGTGGTCTGGGTCACCGAATTTGGACGGATGCCGACCTTCCAGAAGGGGGCCAGTGGCCGCGACCACAATCCAAAGGGTTTTACCGCCTGGATGGCAGGGGCAGGTGTCAAACGAGCCTTCAGTTACGGTGCGACGGACGACTTTGGGCATGTCGCCGTCGATAAAGTGACAACGATCTATGACCTGCACGCAACGGTTCTGCACCTGCTGGGGCTGGACCACGAACGATTGAGTTTCTATCACAACGGCATTGAGCGACGATTGACGGATGTCCATGGCCACGTGTTAAAAGAGATTCTGGCTTAGGTCTTTGCCATGCCCGATTTTTTGAGGAATCGTGGCCGGGGTTGGACTGAAGCTTTGCGAGGGACTCCCCGGGGTATCGCGAGGGCACTCCAACTTCGGTCACTCACCTTCAAGCCCGAACTGGGGCATCACCACATTTTCGTTACAGGATTGATGCCGGAACTTCACATGTCGACTCAGCCCTCTTCCGATCCACCGACGACCGAACCTGCCGGGGAAGGTCACGATACGGGATCAGCGCTCTGGTTCTGGCCGGGAGCCATCGCTGTCGCCGCAGGTCTGGCAATCGCGGCGGCGCATGCACCCGCCCGGATTCGATTGCTGGGAGTCTTTTCCGTCGCGTTTGGACTGATCCTCGGTTGGCTGCTGACCCGCCTGGCCGCGACACTCCATCAGAGACTCAACATTTCGCAGGTCGCGTGGGTGGGCGTTGTGACCGCAGCGGGATTAATCGGGAGTGTCTGTCATCTGGTTGCACTTCAACCGATCCCCGCCCCGCCGACCTTGTCGCACCCTGTGGCAACAATCCTGGCAGCACGGATGCAGGAAGAAAACGGCATCCAACCGGGGGATACGATTCCCGAATTTCAGCCGGTTGTGTACAAGCCGCCCACGTTCGGGAATCGAGTTCAAACCTATCTGACAAGCCGCGTTCAGAATCTGGGGACGTGGCCGAGTCCCTGGCCTGAGCTGTTCTGGGGGGCCGAAGTCCTGGCGGGTACAGCAGCGGCAGTCGGGATGGCTTGGGCGATGCGGTCGAAGGAGCTCACCCCATGATCGTCGGCATTGGCACAGACATTGTAGAGGTCGAACGAATCCAGAAGATGATGTCAGACCATGGCGATCATTTCCTGCAGCGAGTCTTCACGGCCGCCGAGATTGCTCATTGCCAGCCACGCCGCGAAGCCGCCCAGCACTTTGCCGGCCGCTGGGCCGCCAAAGAAGCGGTCATGAAAGCGCTGGGGACCGGATTCACTCCAGAAGTCGGCTGGACGGATATCGAAATCCTGACGCACCCCAGCGGACAGCCCTACGTCGTGATGCACGGAACCGCGCGCACCTGCAGTGAAAACAAAGGGATCGGAACCATCCTGATCACCCTGTCGCACACCAGAACTTACGCGACAGCAACAGCCATCGGCCTCGGGATTTCGTAGAACTCAGTGTCAGCCGTGTCATTCTATCGCCGCAAGTCAATTCCATGCCGGGTAATGCCTTTTGACTCCAACGGTTCCGATGGATTGCAGAATCGAGCAGTTTGGCAAAATGGCCCGATCTCATAAAAAGCCGAGATACTCACGCCCGCTTCGATCAAGACGCAAAGACGCCAAGAATTGAAAAATGTCATACAGCTTCTCTAACAATCCCAATTCTCGTCTTCCTTTGCATCTTCGCGTCTTTGCATGAGGCCCTCTTCCAGAAAGAGAAAGAGGTCAAAATGCTCGACGGACGTGCTATTCCATCCGGCTTTCGACGAAAGATGTCGCGGCATGATTCTTCACTCGATGGCCTCGCGGTCAGCGGTCTGAGTTGTCAGAATGGTCTGTTGCAATGTCCATGTCGGACCTGTCCGACACCGTCCATTGCAGGTAGCAATGTGCCACGCGATTTGTGACGATTCGCTCGACAGCAGGCCATAGAAGTGCTCGTCCGGTCGCTTGAGTTGGTTGAGGGGACTCCCTCATGAGAAGGAGTGTTGAATGGACAGGCGAGTAATGCAGATCGGGTGGTGTCTTGCTCTGTCATTTCTGGGGATGCCGCTGCTTGTCGGTGGCAGACTTGCCTTGGGGGCTGAACCCGCCGGGCCGTCGCGGAATTCCAGGCCCAATATCGTCTTCATTCTGGCTGACGATCTCGGGTACGGAGACCTGGGTTGCTTTGGACAGAAGAAAATCCGTACCCCCAACCTTGACCAATTGGCGAAAGAGGGAATGCGGCTGACGCAGCATTATTCAGGGAATGCCGTCTGCGCTCCATCGCGATGCGTGCTGATGACCGGTCGCCATCCGGGACATGCCTTTATCCGTAACAACCGCGAAACCAAGCCCGAAGGGCAATATCCGATTCCGGCCAATACGGTGACTCTTGGGAAACTCCTGCAAAAGCAGGGATACGTGACAGGGGCATTCGGCAAATGGGGTCTGGGAGGCCCAGAATCGGAAGGACGACCGCTCCAACAGGGGATCAATCGATTCTTTGGCTTTAATTGCCAGGCGGTCGCCCACAATTTTTACCCCACTTTCCTGTGGGATGACGAGAAACGATTCCCCTTGAGAAATCCCCAATTCCCGGCTCACCAGCCCAAACTCCCGGAGGGAGCGGATCCCCGCAGTCCGGCCAGCTATGCGGGATATGTCGGGCCGGATTATTCGGCGGACATCATTACCGAGCAGGCTTTGAAATTTGTCCGAGATCACAAGGATCAGCCGTTCTTTCTCTATGTTCCGACGACGATTCCTCATCTCGCGCTGCAGGCTCCGGAAGATGCCTTGAAGGAATATGCCGGACAATTTCCGGACGATCCCCCGTATGTGGGAGGCCGCGGCTATTTGCCTCATCGAACACCTCGTGCAGCCTACGCGGCCATGGTGACTCGAATGGATCGCCATGTTGGTCAGATTGTTTCGCAAATCCGTGAACTTGGACTGGACGATCAGACGATCTACGTCTTCAGTTCTGACAACGGACCGCTGTATGAAGGAGGATTTCGGGAACCCACGATTGTTCGCTGGAAAGGTCATATTCCTGCGGGGACGATCGGTGACCGGGTCACCGGATTTGAGGACTGGCTGCCAACATTGCTGGATCTGATCGGGGCCTCAAACGCGATTCCTTCTGGCCTGGACGGAATCAGTTTTGCCCCCGCGTTACTCGGCAAGAATCAGGTGGAACGGCCATTCCTGTACCGTGAATTCCCAGGATACGGCGGGCAGGCCTCGCTGAGGATGGGTGACTGGAAAGGTGTCGTTCAAAACCTGATGCCACAAGGAAAGCGAGCGGCTCAGCCCTGGAAGATTGAGCTTTACAACTTGAAAACCGATATTGGTGAAACGACGGATGTCGCGGCGAAGAATCTCGAGATTGTGGCACGGATCGATCAGTTGATGCGTGAACAGCATACGCCATCGGCCGAATTCCCGTTCCCGGCACTCGACAAACGTTAGTCACCAGAATGAAATACACCGGCCGTCCGATTTGTGGTGATTAACTACAGCGTGATCAACTCCAGACCGTCCAAGAATCTTTCATGACACCTTCGATTCTCTATTGTGGCGACACGTCGCTCGATCAGGCGGCAAGCTATCTGGCAGGGATGATTTCCCATTTCGGCTGGCAGTTTGATTACGTGCCAAGTCACAAGCCCGTGACGCGAGAGCAGATTGAGCAGCCGCGGTCACTGCTGATCCTCAGCGACTATCCGTCACAGCAGTTCGATGTCTCGCTCCAGTCAATTGTTGCGGAACAGGTGCAACAGGGGATGGGGTTGCTGATGATTGGTGGCTGGGAGTCTTTTCACGGGTTAGGCGGCGATTGGGATACGACTGTTCTGGGCAAGTTATTGCCGGTAGAGATCTCCGGCGATGACGACCGGACGAACTTCGACCAACCCGCACTGCTGCATCCGACGGGTTGGAATTCCGCACTGTGGGGTTTGCCCTGGTTCCAGCGTCCCCCGACGGTCGGCGGAATGAACCGGTTTCAGGCGAAGCCGGGGACTCAAACCTTGTTGTCAGTCACTCCGTTTACGCCTCATTTCGAATCGAGTTCCCGTTCGATTCACTGGTCTGCGGGCGATTCCCTGCCAGTTCTCGTCACGGGTTCCTCTGGGGCTGGGCGAACGGCGGCATTTGCCAGCGACGTGGCACCGCACTGGGTCGGTGGTTTTGTGGACTGGGGGCCATCGCGCGTGACCGCTCAGGCCACAGGGGCCGGCGCGATTGAGGTCGGCAGTGACTACGTCCAGTTTTGGAAACATCTGCTGGCATGGACCGGACGGTTTGACTGAACACAGTTTGACTGAACATTGAACACGGCGATGCTGCCGTTGCAGAATAACGGTTAGGACTTTTTCATCACACAGATTGAGGTTTGTTGAATGGCCAAGGGGAATGTTCTGATTGGGCAATCGGGCGGTCCGACGTCGGTGATCAATTCGTCGCTGGCGGGCGTTGTCGATGGGGCAATGCGAACCAAAGGGATCAGCCGCGTTTTCGGGATGCGTTATGGGATCGAAGGAGTCTTGAATGACTTTCTGGTCGATCTTGCCAGCGAGTCACCCGACGTCTTAAAGGGGCTGCGATCAACTCCCGGAAGTGCCCTTGGTTCCAGTCGACTGAAGCTGAAGGAAGAGCACTTTCCTGCCATTCTGAAGCAGTTGAAGAAGTACGACATTCGTTATTACTTCATGATCGGTGGCAATGACACGATGGATACGATTCATCGTGTGACAAAATATGCCAATGAAAACGGTCACGAGATGATCGGAGTCGGCGTTCCGAAAACCGTGGATAACGATCTTTTCGGGACCGACCATACTCCAGGGTATCCCAGTGCAGCCCGGTATATGGCACTCAGCGTCCTTCAGGCAGGCATTCTGTCGCGCGACATGCAGAAGGTTGATCAATTCGTGATCTTCCAGTCGGTCGGACGCAGTGCGGGTTGGCTTCCGGCAGCGACGGTGCTGGGGAGAACACCGGAACTGTCGGCTCCGCACATCCTGCTGCTTCCAGAGCGACACTTTAATCGAGATTCCTTTCTGCAGACGGTTGCGGCGGCCCATAAGAAGCACGGATTTGTCAGCATCGTCTGCGGGGAAGGGATCACAAATGCTGACGGGACCCCGGTCAGTGTTTCGCAGACGAAGGACAAGTTCGGGAATGTCGAATTCGGTGCCATGGGTGGGACCAGTGCGGCGATGATGCTGCATCGGATGATCGCCGACGAATTCGGCTGGCGTGGTGAATTCCAGGTAACGGAATCTCTGCCGATGTGCGCGGCAGATCGCGGAACAAAACTGGACTTCGACGAAGCATTCGCGTGTGGAAAGCAAGCAGTGAAGCTGGCGGCTCGCGGCGAAGGGGGCGTCATGGTGACCATGAACCGGACCAATAAGCCGGGCACCCCCTATGCGATGGAGTTCGGCACAATTTCGCTCAGCGAAGTTGCCAACCACGAGCGTCCGATGCCGGATAATTTCATCACGAAAGATGGATATGGCGTGACTAAGGCGTTTCTCGATTACGCAGCACCACTGGTTGGTCCGATGCCATCGTATTCGTCGCTGGTCGCCAAGCGTGCCAAGCCCTGAAGCGAGGGCGCATTTTGAAATGGGGTCTTACGGCCCAAGTGGGCCAGCAGTTCACCCAGCCAGGGCCCTTCGGCCTCTTTGTACCACATAAGTCGGGCATATTGGTGGCGGTTTTTGCCGGTAGCGATTGGGTTAGCGAGTTCTGTTGTTCATTTTGAGGATGGACATTGAGCGAAGGAATGGCTTGAGAGCAGACGTGAGCGAATTATTGACTGTATTCGCGCAAGGGATCGGCGCGTGGAGTACTCATTTGTCTCACGGGAATCCCTTCATGTCCGATTTATCATTCTCCGAGTCATTGGATACAGCTGAGTTTGGGGATCGGCGGTTAACGAATCGGCTCGTGATCATCGCTGATCGACTGAGCGCCAAACCAAACATGAGCATTCCGGCCGCCATGAACGGGCGTGCTGAAATGGAAGCTGCTTACCGATTCTTCGATAACCCGAAGGTCACACCAGAGTCAATCACTGCGCCGCATGTCGCTGCGACTCTGGAGCGAGTTCGTCAAACCAAAGTCGCCCTCTTGGTACAGGACACAACTGAGATTGATGTGACGCGACCTACGCAGCAGGTCGCAGGTGCCGGCCCCATGGACAGCGAGTCGCGTTTGGGAGCGTTCTATCATCCACTGTTTGCTTTCGATGCGAATGGTCTTCCCCTGGGAACTGTCTGGAATGACTGTTGGGTCCGCGAATCGATTGAGACGAACCTGACACCAGCAGAAAAGCAGAAAAAGAACAAACAAATCCCTATCGAAGACAAAGAGAGCCTGTGTTGGATCAACGGAGCACGCGCAGCTCGTATGACTGCAGAGGCTTGTCCACAGACTCAATGTGTCTGCATCTCGGATAGCGAAGGGGACATCTATGAGCACTTCGCTGAGACGATGAAGGAAGCTCCGAACGGCGAGTTACATTTGCTGGTACGCGCTTGTCAGGACAGAGCCTTAGTCGATGATCGTCGACATCTGCTGGAAGTCGTACGCGCCACACCTTGCCTTTACAAATCCCAAGTGGATGTCAGCAGTCGCGAAGCCGTGACCAAGGTCGAAAAACGTCAGCGTCAGTTATCACGGAACGCGCGAATCGCAGAATTGGAGATTCGAGCCGCAACAATAACTCTACGTCCACCGTGGCGACCGGATCGAAAGCTGCCCCCATTGACGGTTAATGTTGTCTTGGTTGAAGAAGTCGAAGCTCCTCCTGGAGAAGTTCCAATTCAATGGATTCTGGTGACAACACTTCCAATCACTGACATCGATCAGATCAGAACCATCGTGCATTACTACTCGATTCGCTGGCAGATGGAGATCTATTTCAAAACCCTCAAGTCCGGTTGCAGAATTGAGTCTCGCTACTTTGAACGAATCGGCCGGTTACTCAACTGCGTTGCCGTATACACGATTGTCGCGTGGAAGGTGTTCTACCTTTGTCGCCTCAGTCGAGAGTGTCCAAGCCTCAGTTGTGAAGTGATCTTCGACCCCAGCGAATGGAAGCCCGTTTACATGGCAGTCCGTCGAATTAAGCCGCCGAAGGTGCCACCGACAGTCAATGAAATAGTGCGCATGATCGCGTCACTCGGGGGATACGTCATCCGAAAGTCGACTCAACCCGGCACCCAAACCCTTTGGTTCGGACTCCAACGGCTTCATGATCTTTCCACAGCGTGGAATTCTTTTGGACCAGACACGCGGCTGAATTGATTTTTTTGGACTCGCAGATATGTGGTACAAAGAGGCCCTTCGGCCCTGGGGAGCGATGTGAAAACAGGATCTGAGGCCTGAAGGGCCGAATATTCCATTGGTTTTTAGACTCATCGAAAGGAACGACCGGCCCTTCAGGCCTCATGATGATTTTGGTGGGATCGATTCCAGGGCCGAAGGGCCCTGGCTGGCTGAACTACTGGCCCTTTGGGCCGCAAACCATGACTGAGCCTGCCGAAAATTGCATTATGCGATTGGACCTATGGTCTTGGAGTCTTCGACAAGGCCGTGCTTGAAACTTATCCAAGTTCGCGCCTCGCGACCTTTTCAAAGACTCCAGGCACCCAGGAACTTGAATGCGGGCAGCGATGGTTTGGATGGAAAACTCGGGTAACGGTTGCCCTGCCGATAACAATACAGTCCGCTGATTTCCAATAATTCAGCGATGAAAATCAAGGAGATACCCTTTCATGAAGATCGATCGCGAACCTTATTCGCAATTCAACCTGGTCCGTGACATGCTTGCTGCGGTCGACGTGATTCGAACATTTGATCCCGGTGTGGTTCAGCCGACAGCAGCAGAAATTGCCGCGACCGGTCGACTTCTGTTGACGGGTGAGGGGTCGAGTCGACTGTTTCCGGCCAAGAGTGCGATCATGCATTCCCGTTGGCAGGGTTGGCCCTGTGTCTTACATACCGAAGCGGGACGACAGTCGCAGGAATATTCGCTGCAGGACTGGTCAGTACTGGGGATGTCTAATTCCGGGCGAACGGCAGAAGTCATTCGACTGTTCAACGGTTTGAAGGACGCGGGCCATCAATCCCGTTACAGCCTGACGGCCCTGGCGGACTCACCGCTGGAGGCCGCTGCAAAGCGTGGGCACGTGTTGAAGTGTGGCAAGGAAGGTGCTGTCGCGGCCACAAAAAGTGTTGTGGAACAGGCGTTGTTTTGCCGAGGACTCGTCGAAGCCATCGCTGGAAAGCCAAGTCTGGCCGGAAGGTTGGCGGAGCTTGCGAAGAATGTGGAGACCGCGTTGACATTGGCGGTCGACCCCGAGATTACGAGTCGGCTGGCCAAGGCTGGAACGATCTATTTTGCCGGCCGCAATGACGGTGTTGCCGAAGAATTGACTCTGAAGACCAACGAAATCACTCGAAAGAGAAGTGACTACCTGGAAGGGACTTACGCTGTTCACGGCATTGAGGAGATTATGCAGGCGGATGATGTGGTGATCTGGATCGATCCCTACCAGGAATCCGAACAGAAATTTCATGATGTTCTAGTCAAAGGAGTCGGACTTTCGGTAATCGCCGTCGCCTCACGTTCCACGATGTTTCCGACGGTCCAGATTCCAGATTCCGGGGACCTGGCGGGATTTGTGCAACTTGCGGCAGGCTGGAATCTGCTGGTGGAGACCGGGATGGCACTGGGGATCAATGTCGACAAGCCGCAACGGGCACGTAAAGTCGGCAATGAGTTCACAGGGTGATAGGGATCACGCCACTTCGGTGATCTGATTTTGAAGTGTTGGGAATTTGTTAAGACTCGGCGTCTTTTGTTTGAGTTTTTCTTGACCTTCAAACTTAGATACTCGAAACTCCCGAATAGTCAGGTTCGTCGTTTTCGAATGCGGATTGACCGGAACTTTCGTCGCTTTTCTTGCTCTTGATTCTTATCGATTTCTACGTCTCGACCGATAATTCTGAAGATTTGTGTTTCTCGATTTCTTTTCTCATTGTCAATTGGAGGTGCAAGATGCGGCGTCGAGGATTTACATTGATTGAGTCACAAGTGTCCGGCTAATGGTTTTGGAATTCGTAGAAACGTGTAATCAAATTAGGGTTTGCGTCAAAACATGAGCGCGCACGATCTCAGCTCGACTTGTCACAATCAACCGTTTTCGGCACCGTCCGGACGGTGGGAGTTGACAAATGTTG
>Ga0194055_10002430_pt1 | contig 14760 bp, 14 predicted proteins | sample SepL449m_MetaG_FD_155482 | JGI IMG/M metagenome (GOLD analysis project Ga0194055, IMG submission 155482) | Anoxic zone freshwater microbial communities from boreal shield lake in IISD Experimental Lakes Area, Ontario, Canada - Sep2016-L442-9m | ecosystem: Environmental > Aquatic > Freshwater >... | reverse complement strand
TCTGTTGACTTAGTTGTGGTAAACCTTGTCTAACAAACTCTGAACCAGGATGCATTTCATCCTCCTGGATCTCTTCCAGCTTTCCCCCAGTCACCCCCTCACGCATCCACAAATTCCGCCGAAGAGCTACAACTTTTTTGTCTGAATGGCACCGGTCAGGCAGCCTGCGATCAGAATTGCCACCGCGAGATTTCGTCGAGTCGTCATTTGAAGTGCTCCTCAGTTTTGAACTTCAGGCCGACTATGCCGCTTCTGTCAGTGGCAAGCAATCCGTGACGAGATCATATCAGATTTGTTTCTGCGAGAACTTTGAAATGACGCCAAGAATCAGGCGTTGCAAATCGATGGCCGCCGCATTGGCGACTGCGACCACGTCTTCGCCACGAACGGGTATTGATGTCGGTGCCAGGCATTCGTTGGTGACGACGGAAAATGCCAGGACAGGAAGTCCCGCATGAGACGCAATTAAGGCCTCAGGAACCGTTGACATGCCGATGACATCAGCCCCGGCCATTCGGAAGAAGCGAACTTCGGCCTTCGTTTCATAGTTCGGTCCCGTCACTGCGGCGTAAACCCCTTGCTTCAAATCAATGTTTTCTCGCTCCGCGACGTCAGCAGCAATTGTCCGCCAAGTATGCGAATACGTCTCACTGATATCTGGAAATCTCGGTCCAAAACGATCGTCGTTCGGGCCGATCAGCGGATTCGTCCCCATAAAATTCATGTGATCCGTCAACATTACAATATTTCCCGCCCGAAAATCCGGATTCAAACCTCCGCTGGCGTTGGTCAGAATCAGCAGATCAATTCCCAACATCCGCATCAATCGGACGGGAAGAGTGATGAGGTCGAGCGAATGGCCTTCGTAGACGTGAAATCGACCTTCCATCACCACAATCGGAGTGGAACCGACCCTGCCGCAGACCAGTCGTCCTCGATGGCTCATCGCAGTCGCTGGGGGGAAGTGAGGCAAATCGGCCCGCTCAAACGTGGCTTCGATTTCCATGCGATCCACAAACCCGCCCAATCCCGTCCCCAGGACGATCCCCGCGCGAGGTGTCTGGTCCCATTTCCGGCGGACAATCTTCAGGCAATCTGTAATCGGATCTGCGGTGGAAATCGACATTGGGATCAGAAATTCTTCCGGTAGTTAATGATTCTGTTCGCCGACAGGGGTTCGGGCTGTCGAACAGAAATGGAACGAATGGTGGCGAGTTCGGGCAATCTCTTCAATAATGACTCTGCGGCAAACAGAACACGGCCAGTATCAGGTATTCGAACAGTATGACAGAAAACCGGAATCCAGACCCATTGCATGGAGTCACGCTCGCAATGATGCTGGAAAAGCTTGTGGATAACTTCGGCTGGGAGGCATTGGGCCGGGCGATTCCAATCCGTTGCTTCAACCTCGATCCGAGTATCAAGTCGAGTCTGACATTCCTGCGCAAGACTCCCTGGGCACGTGCGAAAGTCGAAGCTCTCTATCTGGACTGCCTCGACGAGTTTGACGCAATCGAGAACGAGGAATCCACGGAATGAACCTGTTCATCGGAATCATGATGAACGCGTCATCAAGCGACGTTGACTGCGTTCATGGTTTTTTGACCTGAAAATCGAGATAATGCTTCCGCCTTGGTCAAAATCGTCGAAACTGTTGTTTGTTTTCCTCAGGTAACCGTATGCGAAACCTCATTCTTTCCTGTGTCATCCTTTCACTTGTTTCAATGTCTCCGCTGGCGTTACAGGCTGATGACGCGGGTGCTCGCGCCATCATCGAATCGGCGATTGAGCGAAACGGTGGCGAGAAGCGATTGGCCAAAGTGAAAGGGACAGCATCGAAGATCAAAGGGTCGGTGAACGTCAACGGTATCCCGATTCCGTTTACAGGTGAAATTGCCTCGCACGGGGGAACCAGGCAGCGAATCAGTGTCTCACTGTCCATTGATGGTCAGGCCATTGCTTTCGTCAGTGTTGTCAATCAGGGCGAAGGCTGGCGAAAGATCGTGGATAATACTGTAGAAATGACGGCCGATGAATTGACCGAAGCCAAGGCCAGCGCCTATTCGGTGTACGTTCAAACGTTGATTCCACTGCGCGATAAGGCGTTCGAACTGACATCATTCGGTGAGCGCGAAGTCGCAGGACGAAAGGTCGGCGGCGTCACGGTCTCGCATGAAGGGCGTCGACCGATCAATCTCTTTTTCGATAAAGAGACGTATCGGCTTTTGCGATCCGAAGTGACGGTACGCGATGAAGCAACGTTTAAAGAAGTTCAGGAAGAATCGACAATGAGTGACTTCAAGGAATTCGACGGTGTTCCACGTGCCACGAAGATCACTGTCAAACGAAACGGCCAGTTGCACGCCGAAATTGAAGTCGAAGATTTCAAAACGTCAGAGACAGTCGACGAGGCCCTCTTCGCAAAGCCGTAACTTCCCTTCTTCGCAAACTGGAATTCGTCATGAAAATGAGCGGATTTTACTGGTTGCTTGCAGCAGCGTTTTTGACGGTGTGCAGCCTGAACGGGAATGCAAATGCAGCTGAGCCCAAATGGAACTCGCTGACAGAGGTGATTGATCCTTCAAAACACCAGATTGCCGGCCAGTGGACGAAGACGGCGTATGAACTGAGCGTGAAGGCCGCTCAGGGGGCTCGAATTGCAGTAGCATCGGCTCCTTCGGGAGAATACGATCTGCGAGCCACGTTTACGCGACGGTCTGGCCAGCATTCCATTGGATTGGTTGTCGTTCATGCTGGGCGACAAGTGGTATTTGAAGTCGATGCCTGGGGAAGCCATCTGGCGGGGTTTCAAAATATTGGGGGCAAATCCATCCGGGAGAATGCGACCCGCCGGTCCGATGTGGCTCTGGAAAACAACCGGCAATACACCATCTGTGTTGAGGTTCGTAAAGGTCAGGTACGGGGTCTGCTGGATGGTAAGGAACTGGCAAAGCATGTCTCCGATGGAAATGACCTTTCGATTCCCGACGTCTGGAAGTTTCCGCGAGGTGACCAACTGGGACTCGTCGCCCGGGAAAGTGATACGACGTTTCACACGATCGAATTGCGATCACTGACTGGCGATACGGTGGTGACCCGCGAACCCGGTAAAACACCGTCTTTGCCGACGCCCACAACTCCGTCCAGGCAGCCCGAGACACCCGTCAAGCCGATCAATTCCACTCCTGCGGAAAAGCGGGTGTTGATCGTCATTGCAAACCGCCATTTCTTTTATCGAGAATATGGTGATCCCAGACAGGAACTGGAACGGGCGGGAATTCGAGTCACGGTCGCTGCTGGTCGCAAAAGCCCCTGTCGTCCGCATGAGGGATCAGGTCAGGGTAACGACGGAGGCATTGTTCAGCCGGATCTGGCGCTGAGTGACGTCAAGGCAAAAGACTTTGACGCAATCCTGTTTTCCGGTGGTTGGGGTGCCTCGTCCTATCAATTTGCATTTAACGGGCGTTACAACGAGGCTTCGTACAATGGTGATCGCGCGATCAAGACTGAGGGCAATCGGATCGTCAACGAGTTTGTTCAGCAGAACAAATATGTGTGCGCCTTGTGCAACGGCGTTTCTGTTCTGGCATGGTCGCGAGTCGATGGAAAAAGTCTTCTCGCAGGAAAGCGAGTCTGCGCCCCTGTCCGAGAAGCTCCGGCAGGCATCTACAATGGCCGCCCCGCTCAGCCCTCGTGCCGTTGGCACCCCGAGTCGAACGGCGCGATCCTTTCGCCTGCGGGGGTGATTGGGCAACCGGGGACTTCGGTGGACGATGTCCTTGTCGATGGCAAGATCATCACCGGAGAAGACGATCCGTCGGCTCGTGAAATGGGACGGCGTATTGTACAGGTCCTGCAGGGGAGTAGCGGCAAGTAGCTTGCGATCAACAAACGGCAATGGCCTGGTGGCCGTCGACAAGCTGGCAGAAATGACTTCGTGCCGCATCGTTGAGAGCGAATCGTCCGCAGGGTTCCTGGCTGCGCACCCAGCATGAAGCAAACTGGGCTACCCAGCGAGGTTTCCGCGCGCTGGCGTCCCGTCAGGTTGAGTGGCGGTTGATGATTTGGCATGCAAGCGACGAAGTGGGCACGTCGTTTTGATTGGCAACTTCCCCGAGTTGGCCCGGCTTGCTTCAAGCCGGGGGCCGAAGGTCCAAGAAACTTCAGACCGATGTCGGACGAAGTTCAACGCGACTACTGTATCGACGCTCGGCTTTAGGCCCGACCCCAGCGCTCCCTTGTTTTGCTGGCCAGTTCTTTATCTGCCGTTACAACTGGAACTTCGACGCACGATGTCCTTCATCAACGCCGTTGCGGCGACACATGTCGCGTCGCGACATCATCCCGCGCAAAATCCTTCGGGTAACCGAAGACTGCAGCAGATAAGCCACATCTTGTCGAAGTCCACGTGCGTAGGTCAGAAGTAGGATTTGCCTCGACCGAAGTAACCCGTCCACATTTGCGAGTAATGCAAAGTCGAAATCTCAGGACAGGCCAAATGCCTGATTCAATTCAGCGATGACCGAGTCATTCATCGGCGTGATCGCACCGACGAGGCGGCTGTTAATTAGCGCCTCGGATGTCGTTTCCAGGACCTCCAGGCGATCAAAAGCGTCCAGAATGCTCGTTCCCAGCACCAAGACTCCGTCGTTTTCCAGTAAGGCTGCTGGGGATTGTGAAGAGACGAATTCGGCGATCTGGCCATCGTTCTGATATTGGACCCCGTACGGGACTCGCTGGACATCTCGCAAAAAAATGTAGCTTTCGGGAATCGTCCTGGCATCCAGTGTTGTCGACGTCACGCTGAAGGCCGTGGCATTGACGGGGTGAGCAAATACGATCGCCTGGACACCGGGGTGCCGACGGTAGATCGCCTGGTGAGCCAGCGCTGCCCGACTGGGACTGGCCCCTTCTGAGCACGTGTTTCCATCGACTCGAACCAGGTCGCCCACTTCCAGGGTAAATCGGTCGCGTTGCGACGGGGTGATCAAAAATGAATCTTGCCCTAGACGTGCGGAGAAACTCCCTTCGGTACTGATCAGCAGTCGCTGGCGACATCCGCGACGCACAAACTCACACAGTTGTCGCCGCAGTTCACATTCGTAACTCGTTGCGGCTGGTCCTTCGACGATATCGAAAGCGACGCGTCGTCGCTCAGCAATCGAGAGTTGTTCGTCGGAAAGATAGCGGACCTCACCCAGCAGCTTCGCTTTGACAATCGTCTTTGCTGCAAATTCCAGAGCTTCAAACCGCTGATAGGCCTGCGACAGCGATTCGCCCCCGACAACAACGCCGTGGTTTTCCAGAATGACACAGTTCACGCCACCCGAGAAAGCGTCTGCAATGTGACTCGCCAACTTTTCGCTCCCAGGAAGCGCATAGGGCGCGAACGCCGCTTCACCACAGACGAAGTGGGCCTGATGAAAAAGTCGCGTATTGGGAAGTGCGCGACAGATGCTGAACGCGACGAGTGCCACTGGATGGGCGTGAACGATGCCCCGCAGATCCGGCCGGCGTTCGTAGATAGCCCGGTGAAACGGGAATTCGGATGACGGTCGATGTGCCCCGTCAACGGTTCCGTCGCTACGAACACAGACGATGTCATTTCGAGTCAGGTTTCCCTTGTCAATACGAGCCGGTGAGATCCACGTATCGCCATTGGATTCCCGGATCGACAGGTTCCCACCAGAAGTGGTAGTCATGCGGTACCGATAGATTCGCTCCATCGTCTGCATGATTTCGTCACGGGGATGAGTCAGGTTTCGCATGTTCAACACTCGCTATTTCGGGATGATTTGCATAGTTGCCGCACACAAATCGGTACTGAGTTCTATTCGATTAGAAACGGGCCGTGACTACGCCTGGGTACCATACTGCCGCTCATAGAACTTCTGGTATTCGCCAGACTTCACCTGAGCGATCCAATCAGGATTGGATTGGTACCATGCGATCGTTTCACGTAATCCGGCCTCGAACGTCACTTGAGGCACCCAGCCGAGATCTCGCTGGGCCTTGCTGTTGTCGATCGCATACCTGTGATCATGGCCAGGCCGATCCGGTACGAACTTGATCAGGGAGCGCGGCTTTTCGAGTGCACTGAGCAGCCGGGCCGTCAATTCGAGATTAGTCAGTTCCGAATTTCCACCGAAGTTATAAACATCACCACTGCGACCATTCCGCCACGCCAGGGCGATCCCCCGGCAATGATCGCTGACATGAATCCAGTCGCGGACGTTGAGTCCCGTTCCGTAAACTGGCAGCGACTGATCTCGCATCGCGTTCGTGATGAAAAGTGGAATCAACTTCTCGGGAAACTGAAACGGGCCGTAGTTGTTCGAACAACGAGTAATAACCGCGGGGAAGCCAAATGTCTGACAATACGAACGAACCAGCAGATCGGCGGCGGCTTTCGAAGCCGAGTACGGGCTATTCGGTGCCAGCGGAGTCTCTTCGGTGAACTTGCCACTGTCCCCCAGGCTGCCGTAAACCTCATCGGTCGAGACTTGCAGGTAACGTACGACGCCATACTGGCGACAGCAGTCAAGCAGCGTCTGCGTTCCCACGATATTCGTCCGAACAAACGGTGACGAATCCTGGATGCTGCGATCAACGTGCGTTTCCGCAGCGAAGTTGATGACAGCGCTGATGTTTCCCGACTGCAGAAGGCTGCCGATCAATTCGCGGTCACAGATGTCTGCGCGTACAAATTCATACCGGGAGTTGCATTGCACATCGGCAAGATTCGCCAGATTTCCGGCGTAGGTGAGTTTATCGACGTTGATAATTGCCAGTTCAGGATCAGCCTGAAGTTCCAGTCGAATGAAGTTGGCACCGATGAAGCCGCAGCCCCCGGTGACCAGAATTCGTTGCATGATTCGATCCTTGAACTCTACAAGCGTCCGCTGCGAAAAATGCCGAAGATCAGCCAGATCGCCAGCAGGCTGGAACTGATATAGATCGGCACGCTGATCCAGACGGAACTTACTTTCCCCGCCAAAATCAATGCCGACGCCATAATCAGAGCCGACACAACCATCCCGACCACCAGTCGATTGCTGGATCGTTCCATTTCCAGAATGAAATGATCCAGGTTTCGATGATCCAGATGAATTCTCAATTCATTCTGGCTGATCTTTTTCATCGTCTGATTCAAGTAACCAGGCATTTCATGCGCCAGTTCCAGCATCTTTCGCGATTCATCATAAAGGCGTTCGGCGATGCGTGACGGCTGATACCGCTGTTTGACCATCCGTTCCACAAACGGTTGCAAGTGCGTCGCCAGGTTGAATTCGGGATCCAGTTGCCGTCCGATCCCCTCCAGCGTCACGAGTGCTCGAATCAGAAGCATCAAGCTGCCGGGACAACGAATGCCGTGGTTAGAGAGGATGGCAACAAAGTCTGACAGCAGTCGGCCGACGTTCATCCTTTCCAGCGGGATACCGTAGTAGTTGGCGATAAAGTCTCGCATGTCGATCTGCAGCAGCGGGCGATCGATCTCGCGGTACGATTCGCCAATCTCCAGGACCAGTTTTACGGCGGAATCAACATTCTGCTGGCTGATTGCGACGAGCAGGTCGATCAATTGTTCGCGAGTCGCCCCATCGAGCATGCCAATCATGCCATAGTCGAGCATGCAGATCGTGCCGTCGCGTCGAATCCGGATGTTGCCGGGATGCGGGTCACCGTGAAACACGCCAAATTCAAAAGCCTGCTTCATAAAAATCCGCGCCCCGTTTGCAGCGACATTCGCGGGTTCGACTGGCGTCGACACGGGAATACCGTTTCCTGTATCCGGCGGCATAGGGAGAACGGAGATGTGCACCCGCTCTGCCAGTTCATCAATCTTGTATCCGTCAATGTATTCCATGGTCAGGATCGCCTCGGTCGTCAGATCCCAGAAGACCGTCGGAACGTATAGCGTGGCGTCCTGCCGGAACAGACGGCGGAACTCGTCCATCGTCCGTCCCTCGCGTGCGAAATTCAATTCGCGGCGGATCGTTCGCGCGAAGTGATTCACCAATCCCACGGGATCGAAGATCCTGGCTTCGGCAATGTGCCGATCGATCAGTACCGCGATCTCGTGCATCAGGGCCAGATCACGTTCGATGTTACGGACCGCCCCCGGGCGCCGAATTTTGACGGCCAGCGGAGTCCCGTCGAAATGGACAGCGCGATGCACCTGCCCTAAAGACCCGGCCGCCAGCGGAACAGTATCAAAGCTGGCAAAGAGTTCACTGACCGGGTGACCAAGTTCAACTTCCAGACGCTCGACTGCGGCTGTCGAGGAAAACGGCGGGACGTTTTCCTGAAGTTTCTTCAGTTCGACCAGCATTTCCTGCGGAACGAGGTCGGGGCGAGTGCTCATGACCTGGCCAAACTTGATGTACGTCGGCCCAAGACTTTCCAGGGTCAAGCGGACGCGTTCGACCAGTTTTACGTGACGGGTTGGCTCCTGCTTTTTGCGTAAAAACAATCCTCGTGATCGATACCAGACAGTGCGCAACCCGATACGATCAACCAGATCACTGAAACCGTGATTCAGCAGCACAGTAACAATTTCACTGGTGCGTCCCAGATTCCGCAGCAGACGAAACGGATGACTTTCCAAGAGAAACTCCGCAGTCGAGATTCGAGCATCCGACTTGAAACTCAACGATCAGGAACAACAACACTCGAAAACCGGTTCATCGGCACTGCGAGATTATAGTCGGTTCGATTGGGCTGCGTACATCTTCCCACAGAACTTCATCGATCTTCATTGTCGTCACCCACTCAAATCGATTTCGCGAAGGCGTCGGCAGTTCTTGCCGGTTGGGCATTGCGATTGACGTACGGTACAGCAAGGCCCAGTCGCATTGGCATCATCGCTCTTGACCGACATTCTCGACTCGGACTACTAGTCGACTTCGACGAAACAGCGGACCGCACAGACCGGTTTCGTAACAATTCAAGAGGATTGAGAACGCTCTGAAGCCATTTGTGAAATCGTCCGTGTCTGCACGGGAACCGGGGAAATGGGACGGCATGCTTCGAATTCTCATCGTGAATCTCCTTGTCGTCTGCTCGCTCCCAGGATGTGTTGGCATCAATCCTGTCGCGTTGACATCCGCCAGGCACTTGCGTGTACTGACCAGCGATCAACATCCCGGTCGCGATTTCGATATGCACAAATCACGCGAGGCGATCAAAGCGATCGAAGCGATCGATCACCAAATGATGCGAGAATCGATGCAGGAGACGCCACGCGGATCGCAGGTTCAAATTGTCGATGAACTCGACCGCCGCTATCTGGGGACTCTCATTAGGGTGAGTCCAGACGAAGTGGAACTGATGAATTGCATCTGCCGCGAAGTCGTCGCGGGGCCCGATGGTCACGAACAATGCAAGACAAGTCATGTCCCGTTCCAGTCGTTGCCAACAGAATCAATGACTCACTTCCTGGTGGTCTCGCCCCCTTCATCGGACTTTGCACCTCCGGATGCTGGTTTTGATCGTGGCGATGTCAGCGTCGAGGAGATTGTCTATCGAAGTGGTCGGCACCAGCGTTGGGCCCAGTCGCCGTAATCACCCCCACTGAATCAGCGAATCGAGCTGATTCGACGGGCGGCTAGGTAGCTTTATTTGAATCGATGAGGATTGTGGTGCGAAGCGACATTCAACGGATTGCGATCACCGGCAGTTCAGGATATTTGGGAAGCCGACTAATTCACCAGATCCTGAACATCGCTCCGCAAGTCCGAATTCTTGGACTTGATGTCACACCACCGCGCGAACCTGGCCCGCACGAGTTTGTCAGCATTGATGTGCGCAGTCCACAGTTGAAGGACTCCCTTGCAGCGTTTCGCCCCGACACTGTTGTTCATCTGGCATTCATCGTAAACCCGATCCACGATGAGGTGCTAATGCGAGACATCAACGTGAACGGCAGTCGCAATGTCTTCGATGCCGTCCGTCATTCAACGGCGCTGCGATTCCTGGCAGCATCAAGCGCCACCGTCTACGGGGCCTGGCCAGATAACCCGGTTCCGTTGGACGACGACGCCCCCCTGCAAAGCCGCGTCGAATTCTCATACTCGGCAGATAAAGCAGAACTTGAGCGAATGCTCAGTGATTTTGCGACGCATCACCCCAGTCTTGCCGTGAGCTGGATTCGGCCTTCCATCATCTATGGACCTGGCGTCGATAACTACTTGAGTCGTCTCTTGCTCCAGCATCCGATGGTGGTACTTCCCGATGGCTGCGACCTGCCACAGCAATTCGTGCACGAAGACGATGTGTCGGCCGCGACCTGGTGCATCCTCACGCATGATGGGCGGGGCCCCTATAACGTCGCTCCACCCGATTGGATTCATCTGACGGATGTTGCCCGCGAAACTGGTCGACGCACGATTTCAATTCCATTTGGAATCATGCGAATCGCGTCGAGAGTCTGCTGGAGCCTGCGACTACCTGTTTTACGATATCCACCGGGAGTGAATTTCTATATTCGATACCCCTGGGTCGTCACGCCACGGCGCTTATGTGATGAACTCGGTTTTCAATTCCGCTTCAACACCATGGAAACTCTACGAGAAGTCCTCCGATCAAATGGGAAGCTTGCCGCTTCTCCATGATGTCGACCATGCGTTAAATCAAACGAACTTTCGGCAATGGCGATCTGCGTAAGTGATCGCGGTTTTGGATCTTCCAAATATGTGTCACAAATCGACGGATGACTGGCGGTATGTGATGCGGAAGGCAAAGCTAAAGACATTCGTTCGGCCGTTTCGGCGTGGTCGGAGACTTGCGTCGAATTGGATCACGGGTGCTTGGGGATTGAACGGTGTTTGTTCGACCGCGGGTGTTGTGATCCTCCGCAAAGCCATCTTGCCCGGCTTTGATTTCAGGGATACAATTATCTTATCATGTACTGTCTGAAGGCATTTGTCGTCGCAGTCACACTCGTCTCAGTCACGACAAATCCTGTCGTCGCCTCGATGAAATTGTGTTGTTGCGTTCCGCAAAGTATACAGGCCCAAGCTTTCCAAGTCCGGGGATGCTGCCGGACGGAAAATGTTCAGACCTCGGCAACGATCGTTGCTCAGAATGCATGCTGTGCGAAGAAACGTGCATCATCGGGAGTCAATCTTCCGTTTCCAGGACGCTGCTGCTGTATCAAATCTCAAGATACGACAAGTTCCTCGCAACGGCTGGCCGCTCCCCATTTCGACGAGTGCTCGATTCGATTCCCAAATTGGGACGGGGTTCCCACGGTCCCTCAGTCCATAATATCCAGTAATCAGGGCCATCCACCGAGGCGTTTCTCGCCGTCGGGGCCACCATTGCTGGCACTCCACTGTACTTGGCGAAAATGATAGACGTTCAGATCCTGGTCTGTCGTTTTTGAATTTCGTTCATTATTCAGTCGGAGAAATCTACGATGAAACTTTTCGTTCTTCTCGTATTGCCAATCGCAGCAGCTCTTGGATTGACCTTCGGTGGAAGCTCGCTACCGAACAAAGCGGCGTGCTGTGGATGTACAGTCTGCAAATGCCCGGACTGTAGCGGCGGTGTCTGCAGTTGCGACGTTTGTGAATGTGAAGGTTGCGCGTGCCTGATGGCAAGCGCAACCCAGACCCAATGCGTTACGAGCCAGTGCTCAAAACCCTGCTGCACCAGCACTGTGAAGGCCACAACAAATGCGTCCCGTTGCGGATGCGAAGTCTGCAAGTGCCCGGATTGCAACGGCGAGTCATGCACCTGTGACGTGTGTGAATGCGTCGGTTGCGCGTGTGCAATGTAAGATCTAAGCAGGAATCGCAGGCGGGAGTGCCCATAAGGTGCTCCCGCATTTCATTGAGAAGCTGGCATGACGCACAAAGCTGTACGAGGACTGACGATGCACCTTCGGCGAACGGGAATGCACGTATTGACAATTGTCGGAGTGGCGTTGAATGCGTTCGCGTTGGTGCATGCAGACGAAGCCCCGGGCAACAATAGCCCCACGGCAGATGTGAAGTTGAATCCAGGGGCCGTGGGACGGATCGCAGCATTTGCACCTGGGACGCGCATTCTCTTCCAGGGCGATTCAATTACCGATGGAAACCGGGGTCGCAATGCAGATCCGAATCACATCCTGGGCCACGGATACGTATTCATTGTGGCGGCGAAATTTGGTGCAGCCTTCCCCGAAGCGAAGCTGGAGTTCTTGAACCGGGGGATCAGTGGTCACACGGTGCTTGACCTTCAGAAGCGATGGCACGCAGATACACTCGCTTTGAAGCCAGATGTGCTCAGCATTTTAATCGGGGTTAATGACAATAGACGAAACGTACCCTTCGACGAATTTGAGCTGACTTATGATAAGCTGCTCACTGATGCAAAGACAGCGAATCCGAATTTGAAACTCGTTCTGTGTGAACCGTTCATCGTGAATCATCTGGCAACAACACCGCAGCACGGTTCACCGAATGCAGACATCATCAAGCGTCAGGAAATCGTCGCGAAACTTGCCAAAAAGCATCAAGCAGCCTTTGTCCGATTCCAGACGGCCCTCGACAAGGCGACCGAAAGGGCACCCGCCAAACATTGGATCTGGGACGATGTTCACCCAACGTACGCAGGTCATCAGATACTCGCAGACGAATGGGAACGCACAGTTCGAGAAGTCTGGAAGTAGGCTGACGTTGTGACGCCTCGCCAACTTCCTTTGGGCTGGAAAAGGCGTTTCTGTACTGACTCCAGATCATGGCGTTTGAATATTGTCTGGTTTCTTTTCAAGTTCGTCGGAAATTCGCCGACCAATGAGAATTAAACCGACAAGGCGATAGTCCGCTCGCAACGACCACAGGGGGTACGTCAGTGTGAGTGGACGATTTCGTTCAACAAGGAAATGGCCGAGCCAGGCCGCTCCGTATCCGACCGGCAGAACAAGCAGCAGCCACATCCACGATCGGTAGACGGCCAAGCCGACGCAGGCCAGACCACCTATCGTTCCTGCGACGTGCAGCAACTGATTGAATGGATGCAAATGCTGGCTCACGTAGTGACGCCAGAATTCGGCGAAGCAGGAAAATTGGGGATGTGATCGCGAGGGAATGCTCGACATGGCGTTTTTTCCGTGATTGGATTCCACAATTCTTCTTTTATCGGCATCGAATTGCGGCGAGCATCAGAATTGCTGGAAAACGACTACTGGTTTACAAGTTGACAACTACGGGTTATGCCGTAGAATGCCGCCGACTGATGACATCTTCTTGATGTATCGTGCAAAAAAAACAAACCCGCCGTATTTGAGGCCATCCCATGGCTCGCCCAAAGCAGCCTCATCCGACAGCGGGTGAGCTTGAAATTCTGCGGATCTTGTGGGACCGAGGTCCATCCACTGTGCGAGAAGTGCTTGAACATGTTCCGCAAGAACGCGCTTATACGTCGGTGATGAGCTTGCTCAACGTGATGGCAGAGAAAAATCTCGTCACTCGGAAACCTGAGGGACGCGAGTTTCGGTATTCTGCCAATCTTCAGCCCGAGCAGACTGAGGGAAAGATTCTGGGGCATGTGCTTGATCGAGTGTTCGAGGGATCAGCAACAGCACTCGTCGCCCGACTGCTGGAGCAGTCTCAGCCAACGCCTGACGAACTGGATCAGATCCGAAAACTGATTGATGCGTACAAACAGAAAGGTTCCTGAGTCGCCCATCGGCGTTCGCAGGTTCCTCACGTTGATCATCGAACGGCTTCCCATGTACGGTCTGCTCGATCCCTCTGACACGCTGAATTCAACGCCTTGCCTGGGTTTTGATACATTTTCTCTGGCAGGGAACGCTTGTCGTCACGCCTAAGCAATAACGTTGCTCCCCCTGAATTGTCCTCGACAAAACTCTGGTTCCGAGGGACCATTCAATGCGATTCACGTCGATGGTTACGTGAAATATTACCCTCCAAAGACCGACGGCCCCCTCCCTCTTTCCTATCAGATCAATTGTCTGGTATTCGGTAAAAGTCGTCGCTACGATCAGGTTCTCTGAGTCGATTCATTTTAAGTACCTGGTAGTTCGTTTCATGCCATTCTGGTTACGAATCGTTTCGTGTGTCGCCTTGCTATTCATGATGGCTGGGCTTCCGTGTGAAGTCGTTGCGGCCGATGCTCCCGTTCATTCCCCTGAAGCGGTGGAGTTCTTCGAAAAAGAGATCCGTCCGTTACTCGTCGCCCACTGTCATTCCTGTCATGGAACAATGAAGACACAAGGTGGACTGCGATTGACGAGTCGCGAATCCGTCCTGCGCGGGGGAGATTCCGGGCCGGCACTCGTTACTGGAAAACCGGACGGCAGCCTGCTGATCAAGGCTGTCAGTTACGGTGACGACATCAAGATGCCGCCTCGCCAAAAACTCCCAGAGGCTGACATTGCCAAGTTAAAACGCTGGATTGCAATGGGAGTTCCCTGGCCAGCAACGCCTGACGCTCTTGATCATAAGGCTGGCTTCACGATCACTGATGAACAGCGTCGCTGGTGGTCGCTGCAGCCATTGACCGAAGTTGCCGCTCCCAAACCGGCGGATAATTCGGAGGCACGAAATGAAATCGACCAGTTCATCTTCGCGAAGCTGGTTTCACTCCAAATGCGTCCTGCTCCTGAGGCGGAACCGTCAACACTGCTGCGACGGGTGACATATGATCTGACGGGCTGCCCTCCAAGTCCTGCTGACATCGAAGCGTATCTCTCGGACAAGACGCCTGATCCTCTGGCAAATGCTGTCGATCGACTGCTGGAATCGAAAC
>Ga0194055_10002429_pt1 | contig 14767 bp, 17 predicted proteins | sample SepL449m_MetaG_FD_155482 | JGI IMG/M metagenome (GOLD analysis project Ga0194055, IMG submission 155482) | Anoxic zone freshwater microbial communities from boreal shield lake in IISD Experimental Lakes Area, Ontario, Canada - Sep2016-L442-9m | ecosystem: Environmental > Aquatic > Freshwater >... | reverse complement strand
ATTTCACGTTGTGGATGCCCCGTCCCGGCCATGTTGTATTTTTGCAACGTCGGCAGATTCTTTCCGATAACCGTGGAACGGATTCGGAAGCGATCACTTTCCGGTCAATAAAGGCCACTCAGAATGACAGAATTTGAGTGATCTCGATTGAAATCCGCTTTTTGTGCGGTATTCTGGGAAGACTACGTGAAGCCTGATAGGGATTCGGCTTCTGGACACTGCCTGACAAAGGAAGTCCCCGTGAGCATGCTACTCGACCAGCGACGCGAATCTATCCTGCAAGTGATTGAACAGCAGGGATTTGTGTCTCTTCAAGAGCTGGTAATCAAGCTGGGAGCGAGTGAGTCCACAGTTCGACGTGATTTGGAGTATCTTGACGGAATCGGTCAGATTCGCCGAACCCGCGGGGGGGCGGCCTATACGGGTGACTCGATTACACCCTTTGACGAACGGCGGGCTTCGGCCATGCCCGAGAAACAGAGGATTGGTCGAGTTGTCGCGGAGATGATTCCGCAGGACGCGACGATTCTGCTCGACGGTGGAACCACGACGTTGGAAGTGGCTCGGTGCCTGACTGGCAAGTCGCTGCAGGTGGTGACGAACTCACTGCCGATCGCGAACCTGCTGGCTCAACAGCCGAGCATCGAGTTGATTTTGATTGGCGGATACCTCTATCCACGGACGGGTGTGGCCCTGGGGCCACTGGCGGCGGCGGCGCTGGCAGAGATCCACGTCCCACGGTTGATCATGGGAACGGGCGGGATTACGGAGAAGGGCTTGTACAACAGCAACACGCTGCTGGTGGAGTGTGAGCGGTTGATGTTGGAAGCGGCGGAAGAAGTTTGGGTGGTGGCTGACAGCAGCAAGTTCGGCAGGTCGGCACTCGCCTATTTGTGCGAGTTGTCGAAGGTGACTCGGATCATCGTTGATGGTGGCCTGAGTGATCATTGGCGCGGAGTGATCCGCGATGCCGGGATCGAACTGACAGTGGCAGATGCGTAAATAATGTCGGAAACGGGATCGGGGAAGTCTCAGCCATGACAGTGATGGTCGGAAACTACAGTCGCAGTGACATTGAACGCGTGGTTCGTTCTGTCCTGGAAAAACAACTGGCTCCTGCGAAGGTTGAGGCGCCCGCCGCACCTGCTCGCAATCCGCTGGTGGTCAACATTTCGGCGCGCCACGTCCACCTCAGCCAGGAACATGTCGAAATCCTGTTCGGCAAAGGGGCCCAACTCGAACCGATGAAGTGGCTCTATCAGGACGGTTTCTTCGCCGCCAAGCAAACCGTGATGGTCGTCGGACCTCGTAAGCGAATGCTGCCCGAAGTGCGCGTGCTCGGACCATGCCGTCCGTCTCAAGTGGAACTCGCTTTTACCGATTCGATTTCTCTGGGAATCGACACTCCAATCCGCATCAGCGGCGATCATCATGACACACCGGGTTGCGTCCTGGTCGGTCCTGAAGGGGTCGTGGAATTGAAGTCTGGCGTGATCCGTGCGATGCGACACGTCCACATGAGTCCCGCTGATATGGAATTCTACGGAGTCAAGAATCGAGACTTGATGCATCTGCGAATCGTGTCGGCTGGCTGCACCACAACATTGGAAGATGTGGCAGTCCGGGGCGATGCAAATGTCAAACTGGAAGTCCACCTGGACACGGACGAGGGAAATGCCATCAACCTGCCGGCGGCGACGTCGGTCGAGTTGATTAAACCACACGCGTGTGCGTGTCAATCACACTAAGGCATCGCGGCTTGCCGACCGCGAGAGATGTCATGAGGCAACTGCTGTTTACGTTTCTAACTGAGGGGGAACCTGCTATGGCGAAGGCGATGGAAGCATTGGGAATGTTGGAGTGTAAGGGACTGGTCTGCCTGATCGAAGGTGTGGACGCCATGCTGAAGGCTGCCAATGTGCAGATGATCGGCTGGGACAAGGTCGGTAGCGGCCTGGTCACCGCGTTCGTCACCGGAGACGTTGCTGCTGTTAAGGCTGCAATCGACGCCGGCGCCAGCGCTGCCAGCAAGATTGGCGAAGTCATCAGTGTCCAGGTCATTCCTCGACCACACGAAGAACTCGCCGCGGTTCTGCCAAAGTCCAAGGCCGGTTCCAGCGCCGCAGCCAACTGATTTTCACTTCTTCGTGATGTGGGAAGAGGGACATGGCCAAACGCGCCTCCAGCAAGCCAGCACCGGTGAAACGACCGGCAAAGCGAGCAACACGAACAACAACGAGGCCGGCGGCAACGCCAGCACCTCGAACACGTAACAGTCGGTCTGCCCCTGTGGCGGCCGTCGCTGCAGCCGTGGTTCCTGTGGAACCTGCTGCACCCGTATTAATTGATCCACCCAAAAAAACTGAAAGACCTTTCATGAACGATGCAATTGGACTTTTGGAGACCAAGGGCCTGGTCGCGCAGATCGAAGCTGCCGACGCCATGCTCAAGGCAGCCAACGTGACGTTGGTCAAGCAGATTCAAATCGGCGGTGCCTACATCACCACCGTGATTCGTGGCGACGTCGGCTCGGTTCGCGCCGCAGTTGATGCCGGTTCCGCCGCAGCATCCAAGATTGGCGAACTGGTCAGCGCTCACGTGATCGCCCGGCCAGAAAAGACGCTGATGGAACAGTTTATCTAGTGGTGTTCGGTGACAGCTTTCCCTGGAATGGAGTCTTGCCATGAAAGTACTCGTCGCAAATCTCGGGTCGACAAGTTTCAAGTACCGTCTGTTTGATCTCCCGTCGGAGACTCAGTTGGCGCGGGGTGGGATTGACCGCATCGGTCAGACCGGCAGCGCCTGCTTTGTGGAGATTGGTGGACGGCGTGAAGAGTCGACACAGGATATCGCCGATCATGCGGCGGCGGTCAAAATCTGCCTGGATCAACTGACTCATCCCGAATACGGATGCGTCAAGTCAGTCAGCGAGGTCGCGGCGATTGGATTCAAGGCAGTATTTGCAGGGAACCTGAGTGGTGTGCGCATCGTGGACGATGCGTTGCTGGCCAAGATGGAAGACTTGTCCGACATCGCACCGGCTCACAATCCGATGTACGCAAAGGCCATGCGGCAGTTGCGGTCGGCGTTTCCGCAGATTCCACTGGTCGCGGCCCTGGAAACGGCGTTCCATGACACGATCCCTGCGGCGAACAAGCTGTATGCCATTCCTTACGAATGGTCCGAAGACTACGAAATCAAGCGTTGGGGTTTCCACGGTGCCAGCCACCGCTACCTCAACACCAGAATCGCACAGTTGATGGGACGTGGCGACCTGCGGGTCATTACGTGTCATCTCGGGGGAAGCAATTCGCTCTGTGCGGCACGGGACGGAAAGTCACAGGCGACCAGTATGGGGATGAGTCCCCAGACCGGATTGCTGCAGAACAATCGTGTCGGAGATTTCGACCCGTTTGCCCTGCCAATCCTGTTGCGTAAAACCGGCAAGACGCTGGCACAGATCCTGGAGGATCTGTCGAGCAAAGCAGGTTTGTTGGGAGTGAGTGGCTTGAGCCAGGATGCTCGCGATGTCGAAGAGGCGGCGGCGAAGGGACATGTGCGGGCTCAGCTTGCACTGGACGTTTTTGTCGCCTCAATCCGGCAGTATCTCGGAGCCTATCTGACGGTTCTGGGTGGTGCCGATGCGATCGTGTTCAGCGGTGGGATCGGTGAAAACAGCCAGGTGATCCGGGCTGCCGTCTGCCGCGGAATGGAATGGGCAGGAATCGTCTTGGACGAAGCCCGCAACAGCAGCCTTCCTCGAGGAAGCGAAAGCAGTATTTCGACAACCGACAGCCGGACCCAGATCTGGGTGGTTCCAACCAATGAAGAAATCGTCGTTGCCCGTCAGACAGTGGAAGCACTGCAAAGCCGGTAACGACACAGGAGACCGACGGAAGGCCAGGTTGACAACCTGGCCTCAGAATGTGGCACGTTTCCAACGTGCTTTAAACGAATGAATCAGGAGCCAGCAGACTTCTGTTGGCCTAATCCCCACCGTCCCCTATTGGCCCAATACAATGTTCCTTGCACGCGTGACAGGTAGTGTCGTCTCGACCCAGAAGGTCGACGCCATGGTCGGCCAGAAGCTGCTCGTCGTCGAGCCGCTGCGCGTCAACGAGAAGGATCAATCCGGGTTGGTCTCGACCGGGCGAACATTCATCTGCGTCGATACGGTCGGGGCTGGCGAAGGAGAAGTGGTGATGATCGTCCAGGGCTCCAGTGCCCGCTTCACACCACAGACAAAGCCATTGCCGATCGACTGCGCGATCATCGGAATCATTGATTCTGTTCACTTGGGAGCCAAGTCGATCTTCAGCGCCAAGGATGCGTCGGGAGGTGGCAAGTGACCCAGCAGGTATCACCCGCCAACGTCGTTCGCACTTCGCAAATCATCATCGGCGCTATGCTGGCCGGCTTGGTCTGTTTTGGTGGAGTCGCCCTGACCAGCCAGAACCAGCCCAATAATCAATCGATTCTGACGATCATGGCAGCGGGACTGGCCCTGATGCAGATCCTGATGTGGTTTGTCATTCCGGGAATGATTGTCAAAACACAACTGAAAACGATGAAAGACCTCAGCGAAGCGGATCGGATGCCGCGACTGGCTCAGGCCTTTCAGACTCAGAAGATCATTGGAGCCGCACTGCTGGAAGGAGCCGGATTCTTCAACTGGGTGGCCTACATGATCGACCGCCAGGCAATCACACTGGGAGTTGTGGGAACGCTGATGGTTCTCCTGGCTTCCATGTTTCCAACTCAGGGACAGTACGAGTCGTGGGTTGAAGAGATGAAACGTGACATGAGCGGGCCGTGACATCGATTTACCGACTGGCCTTCATTGGGACTATCCCGAAGCGAGGCCAGCTGAATGAGAAGCTGCCCGCAACAAATTGACAGAAACAAATTCACAAGATCCTGATTATCGAGACCCGACACCATGCAAGCCAACGCTGAAGCGATTCGTCAGGTTGTTCAAGAAGTTCTCGCCCAACTGGGTAAGGCTCCCAAGTCAGCCGCTGCTCCGAAAGACGGTGACTGGGGTGTGTTCCAGTCTGTCGATCAAGCGGTTGCCGCCGCCAATGATGGCTTCAAGAAGCTCAGCGAATCACCGCTGGCCTCACGAGCCAAGGCGATCGAATGCGTTCGACAGATCTGTGATGAGCAGGCTGAAGAGCTGGGAACTCTCGAATTCCAGGAAACCAAGATCGGCCGCCTCGATCACAAGATCGAAAAGCTGAAGATCATCAAGCTGGTCCCTGGCACCGAATTCATGCGGACCGATGCGGTCAGCGGTGATCACGGCCTGACAATTACAGAATACGCACCGTTCGGTGTGATCGGTGCGATCACCCCAGTAACTCACTCGTTGCCAACATTGGCTGGTAACGTCATCAATATGGTTGCCGGCGGCAACACATTGATCGTGAATCCACATCCGGGTGGGGCTCGAATCGCCTGCGATGGGGTACGCCGCTTCAACAAGGCGATCTACAAGGCCACCGGCCTTGAGAACCTCGTGACGATCATCGAAAAGCCAACACTCGATACGGCCGCAGCGATCTTCGGTCATCGTGGTGTGAAACTGCTCTGCGTCACCGGTGGCCCAGCCGTCGCTCGAGCTGCCATGGAAAGTCGCAAGAAGGCCATCGTCGCCGGACCGGGGAATCCACCCGTCGTCGTCGATGAAAGTGCCTGCCTCGAAAACACTGCCGCTTCGATCGTCAAAGGGGCAAGTTACGACAACAACCTGCTCTGCATCGGCGAAAAGGAAGTTTTCGCTGTCGAACAGATCTTCGACGAGCTGATGGACACCATGCCACGTCACGGTGCCTATCGCCTGAATGATCGGGAAATCGACGCCCTGACGAAGCTGGCGTTCACACCTCCTACAAAGCCTGGCGATCACTATCATCTGAACCGCGACCTGGTCGGCCTCGATGCTACTAAGCTGGCCGAGTTGATCGGTATTCGCGTTCCAGCCAGTACGCAATTGCTCTACGGCGAAACGGACACCGCAAACCCATTCGTTCCTGAAGAACAGATGATGCCGTTCGTCCCGTTCGTTCGCTGCAAGAACTTTGCACATGGTGTCGAACTGGCACTCGAATTCGAACACGGGTTCCGCCACACCAGTTTGATTCACTCACGCAATGTCCGACACATGACCCGGATGGGTCGTGATATGGACACCACCCTGTTCATCAAGAACGGCCCTTGCATGGCTGGCCTTGGACTGGGTGGAGAAGGTTACCTCAGCTTCAGTATCGCAACGCCAACCGGTGAAGGGGTCACAAATCCAATGACCTTTACTCGCCAGCGACGCTGCGTACTGGTCGACGATTTGCGAGTCATCTGAACCGGACGATTTACCAGACCCATTTTTTCTCCTCGATTGGCGGGGGTACCAGATATGCAATTCGGAAAGGTCATCGGACGAGCGACATCGACCGTGAAGCACCCCACCCTCAAGGGTTGGCGCATGCTTCTCGTTCAGCCGCTCGATCCGAAAGGGGGCCCGGACGGTGCACCACAACTGGTGATCGATAACCAGGGAGGACGAATGGGTGACACTGTGATCATCTGTTCGGACGGCAAGGCGGCTCGAGAAATGGTGGGATCAGACAACACTCCCGCCCGCTGGCATGTGATGGGACTTGTCGACTGAATTTGAACTCAATGCGCAGGGCTGCCACTACGCAGCACAAAGGGAAACAACGTGGACCAGGCTTTGATTGATCAGATCGTGTCGAACGTGCTGGCTCAACTCCAGCCCGCTCCGGTACGGCCTGTGATCGAAGCCCCTGTGGCCGAAGCACCACTCTTCTCGAAGTTGCCCGCCGCGACCGTCGTAGCCCCAAAGCCGCAACCCGTTGCGATCGAATTGACCGCTCCGGTCATCACGGCTGAACTGCTAGCGGCAACCGTTCGAGCCGGACAACCGCTGAAGATTGCACGCCGATCAGTTTTGACGCCATCCGCTCGCGATTGGCTGAACACTCGCAAGATTTCCTGGACCCAGTTCGAAAAAACATCAGGCGTTTCCGAACCAAGAACGACCAGCGGGGCCCGTTGGCAGTTGATCGTTCAGACGGTGACGCCCAATGTTCGAGCTCTGCAGGAATCGATGAAACGCCAGCCCGAAGGCTGGGCCATGGACCTCGTCGGACAACCTCTCGAAGCTGCCGCACAAGCTGTTCGAGCGATTGGAACCGCCGAATATGACGGAATCGCAGTCATCAGTGAATATGCCGAAATCATCGCCTGCCGCGGAAACCGTAATGATCGCGTCCGAGCGGCGGTGATTACTGATCGAAATCAATTGGAACTGACCAGCAAGCACCTGGGGGTGAACCTGGTCTGCATCAATCCCAAGGGAAAAACATTTATCGAAATCAGGAACCTGTTGCGAGACTGTGGCAAGACCCGGCCAACAGCTCCGACAGGCTGGAACACATAAAACGACGCTCATCGGGTTCGTCCCGGTGGTGAACAGGTCGCGCACGATGTGCCCGGCCGCAAGGAAACAAAATGCGAATTGGCGAAGTGATCGGCAAGGTGACAATGTCCAAGTGCAACGCGATGGTCGCGGGCGGCACCTGGCTGGTCGTCGTGCCGCTCAACGCCGCAGGACTTAACGGAGACGACAAGGGACGCGATGAGGCGATCGTGGTGTACGACGAACTCGGCGCGTCTCCCGGAGCAAAAATCGGTTTCAGTGAAGGTGGCGAAGCGGCCAATCCGTTTGCCCCCAACTACAAGCCGCTGGACGCGTACAACGCCTGTATTTTGGACAACATAGAAGTCCTGAGTGAATAGCGAGCAGCCTGTCAGGCTGACGACTTGAACTCATGACACATGGCAATCAAACCCAAAGGACCTCACCCATGACCAGTCAATGGAACTCCGGCATCAATGACCGGAAGCTCAAAGAAGAGATTTGTGAAATCGGCCGGCGCGTCTACAACAAGGGCTTCGCTGCCGCCAACGATGGAAACATCTCGATCCGCGTTGGCGAAAATGAAGTCCTCTGTTCACCCACGATGATCTGCAAAGGGTTCATGACCCCGGACGACATCTGTGCCGTCGACATGGAAGGGACCCAGATTGCCGGTAAGCGCAAGCGAACCAGCGAAGTCCTGCTCCACCTGGCGATTATGAAACATCGTCCTGACGTCAAGGCGGTCGTTCACTGCCATCCACCACATGCCACCGCATTCGCGGTCGCTCGTGAACCGATTCCGCAGTGCATTCTGCCAGAAATCGAAGTCTTCATGGGCGAAGTCCCCATCGCTCCTTACGAAACACCAGGTGGACATGCGTTCGCCAACACCGTTGTGCCGTTCCTGAAGAACGGAACGAACACGATCATCCTGACCAACCACGGGACCGTCACCTTCGGCAAGTCACTGGAAGACGCCTATTGGAAGACGGAAATCCTCGACGCTTATTGCCGAATCCTGCTGCTGTCGAAGCAGCTTGGCCGAGTCACCTATCTGGACGAACGAGAATCGGTCGAACTGCTCGATCTGAAGAAGAAGCTGGGCTTTGACGATCCTCGGTTCCACGTCGAAGATTGCGACCTGTGCAGCAACAGCGCCTTCCGCGATGGCTACAAGGAAAACAAGCTGGAACCCAAGGCATTTGAACCTGCTCCGGTCTATCCAGGCTACCTCGAACGCCAGAAGGACGCCGCCGCTGCCAAGCCAGAAGCCAAGGCTGAACCTGATATGGAAACGCTGGTCCGACTGATCACAGAACAAGTCGTCGCGGCGATGAGCAAGTAGTTACAACGTTCCTGAACTTTAGATTTGGGTAGAGATATGAAAGTCAGCATCATCGGTGGTGGTGGTTTGGTCGGTTCTTGCGCCGGGTTTGCGTTGCAGGCTGGCAAGATCGTGCGTCACATACATCTGGTAGACGTGAACCAGGAATTGTGCGAAGGCCAGGCTCTGGACCTGTTGCATGGAGCCAGCATTCTGGCCGATCAGAAGATCACGTTTGGCGACATGAAATCGGTCGGCGACAGCGATTGCGTGGTGATCACCGCCGGTTTGCGTCGTAAGCCAGAAGAAAGCCGCCTGGACCTGATCAACCGGAACGTCGCGCTGTTCCGAAACATCCTGGCCGACCTGAAAACCGGGGGATTGAAGAAAGACGCGATCGTCTTCGTCGTCTCCAATCCGGTCGATGTCCTGACGTATCTGGCCATCAAAGAACTCGGCCTGCCTGCATCGCAAGTCATCGGCCTTGGAACGGTACTCGACACCACCCGCCTCCGCAGCCTGCTGGCTCAGCGGTTGGACGTCCCACCGACGCAGGTCGATGTCACCATCTTCGGTGAGCATGGCGACAGCATGGTCCCCATCTGGTCCGCCGCCCAGATCGCTGGTCTGCCTTTGGACAAATACCCTGGCGTCAACTCGCAACTGATCGCCGATATCGAAAAGAAGACTCGCGGCAGCGGTGCCGAAGTGATCAAGAAGAAGGGTGGAGCCGGCTTCGCAGTTGGTGTCTCCATCGCCGACGTCGTCCACGCCATCGCACTGGATCAACGCCGCATCCTCCCCGTCAGCTCTCTGCAATCAGGTGCTTACGGTCTGCGAGATGTCGCGATCTCGGTCCCGACCGTGGTCGGACGAAAGGGTGTCCTGGGCGTCATTGAAATTGAACTGTGGCCCAAGGAAAAAATGGCCCTGCAGAAGTCGGGCGCGGTCCTGCGAGAAACGATCGAAAAGGTGCTGTAACAGTTCGCTGTTCACAGATGATTATTGAAAAACGTCTGAAGTCGTTTACGACTTCGGACGTTTTTTCATTTATTCCTGCCACATTCAGGGTTGGCCCAAAGCAGCGTGCCAACGAGCATCGTCATTTCTTGTTCGGTAAAAACAAAAACAGGCTCGCAATACCCAGCGGAACTATAACGCTTGCAACGAAACAAACGATGCGGGCGGCGATAATGTTTTCGGTGCCGATCAGGCGCATCCATTTGAGGCCAATCGGGCCGGTCAGGAATTCCTTCGGAGCAAAGAGACACGCGGCACCGCTGCCGAGTAAAGCCCCTCCGGCACCACCAAGCAGTGGAAAAATCAACACGACAGTTAACGGCGGTTTCTGAGGACCGGGATCAGTGATCGCCATCGCAGCTCCGGCGATCCCTCCGAGCAGGCCGATGACTGCGAACAGCGCCGCGACAACCACGACTCTAAAGTGGTAATTCGAGTGCCGTGTCGCAGATTCTCCCGCCTGTGCGACGGAGTCTGGGTCAGGAGTGATGTATGTCGTGGCAACCCTGAAAAACTCGAAAAGCTGACTGATCTTCCCCATACTCTATCGACCCTTCAACTACGCCAAGATCCCTGATACCACGTTGCCATGGATGTCAGTCAGGCGGTACTGGCGACCCTGATAGCGGAAAGTCAGCTTCGTGTGGTCGATGCCGCACAGATGCATGATCGTCGCCTGCATATCGTGGACGTGAACCGGATCATTGGTGATGTTCCAGCCAAAGTCGTCAGTCTGACCATAGACCGTTCCTCGCTTCACACCTCCCCCGGCCATCCACCAACTGAACGCCTTGCCGAAGTGGTCTCGACCTTTGGGATTTGTCGGATCCCCCTGGCCGAACGGGGTCCGTCCGAATTCACCACCCCAGATGACCAGAGTGTCGTCCAGCATTCCCCGATCCTTCAGATCCTTGACCAGTGCCGCCGAAGGGCCTTCCGTATCGCGACACTGTTGTTCAAGCTGAGTAAACAGGTTGCCATGCTGGTCCCAGCCGGAATGCATCAACTGAACAAACCGGACGCCGCGTTCCAGCAGTCGACGGGCAATCAGGCAGTTGTTGGCGTACGTCCCCTTAACGAGCACGTCTTCTCCGTAGCGATCCAGCGTCGCCTTCGTTTCCCCCGAGAAGTCGACGAGATCCGGAACACTCGTCTGCATCCGGAAGGCCATTTCATACTGCGCGATTCGCGTATCGATTTCGGGATCACCATAATCCGCCAGGTGAGCCGCATTCATCGCGGAAATATCGTCCAGCAACGTTCGACGAGCCTCGCGACTGACCCCTGGCGGGTTGGCCAGGTACGGAACCAGATCCCCCGTATTCCGGAACCGCACCCCCTGATACCGACTCGGCAGGAATCCGCTTCCCCAGTAGTAATCGAAAAAGAGCTGACCACAGGTTTTCCCTTTGTCACTCGACGTCATCACGACAAACGCGGGCAGGTTTTCGCTTTCGCTTCCCAGACCGTACGACAGCCAGGCTCCCATGCTGGGACGCCCCGGAACCTGCGACCCGGTCATGAAAAAGGTGACTCCGGGCGCATGATTGACAGCTTCCGTATGCATGCTGCGCACCAGGCAGATCTCATCCGCGATACTGCCGACGTTGGGTAGCATTTCGCTGAGTGGGATTCCTGCCTGGCCATATTTTTTGAAAGGCTTGATCGCGGGCTGACAGGGCCATTTACCGTAGCCGCTGGACATCGTCGACAGTCGCGTCGTCCCGCGGATCGTGTCGGGAATATCCTTGCCTTTCATTTCCTGCATCATGGGCTTTTCGTCGAACAGATCGACGTGGGAAGGACCGCCACCCTGCCACATCACGATGACTCGCTTGGCCTTGGGGAGGTGGTGAGGTAAACCCGGTATCCCCTTTTCGGCCGCTTGAACGGACGAATCATTCATCAATGACGCCAGTGCGGTCAGTCCGATGCCACCAGCTGTGGAACCAAAGAATTGACGGCGTGTCACTCGGGCCAGGTTTTCGTATTGCAGATCAAACATGGTGTAGTCCTCGGTCGCTGGAAGCTTTGGTGACTGGGGATCGGGATGGGAATTATGGGAAGAATGGGAGTAATGAAAACCAGAATGCATTCATTTTTCCCATAACTCCCATCACAGTTGGCACCTGTCGCCTACCGCTATTCTATCGCATCAGTTTCCCCAAAACCTTATCAAAAGCGTCCGCCTGCCGCACGAAACCGAGATCGTTGGGATGCGAACTGTCGACCGCGCCTTCGTTATCGTCACCCAGCAGATCACTCCCCGGGATGTAGTACAGCTCTTTCGTTCCGGCGGCGATTAATTCATCAAATGATTTTTTCAGGGCCGCATGATTGCCATCGTTGCGAGCCTTCTTCGAGGTGATCAGCCAGGCATCGGTATAGACGCGATCTTCGACCAGCACAATCGGAACGCCGGGACGGACCTGCCGCAACTGCTGAACGAGTGGTTTGGTCCGTTCTGCCGTTTCAGGGCCAGACAGGTTGGGACAGCAATCGATCACGTAAACGGCGGCATCAAGCTCCGCCAGCAACGCCGTGACTTCGGGTTCCATCTTGCCATTGCCGGAAAATCCGAGATTGATGATCGGGCGGCCATATTTTCGGCTCAGAATCGCGGTGTGAACCATTCCTGGTCGAGTGGCACAGGCACCGTGAGTGATCGACGTTCCATAAAAAACGATGGGCTTGGCGTGTGCCTGGGGATAGGCAGGGGCCATCTCGATTGTCTTTCCCGCAGGTACGCCAATTTCGACCGATGTGACACCGTTGTAGAGTGGCAGATAGAGCAACCATTCGCGGCGACCTGGGGCAATTCCTTCCGCCATTTTCTGGGTGTTCGTCTGTGCGTTGGGACGTCCCACAGCAACCCACCGCCAACGACCGGCGGCATCTTTCGCGTAAAGGTCGAGACCGCTGACGCCCGTGGCTGGCATATGCGGCATCGCCAGATTCGCTTTGGTCAAAGTCCAGCGTGCATGAATGACTTCGGCATCGGTCTGAAACCGGACGCACATTCCGGCGGAATCACGGCTCAGATTCCAGACCGCGTCCCGTACCTTTCCTTCGGCTTTTGCAGGAAGCCGATCATAGGGCGATTTATTTTCTGTCCAACCCTGGCCTTCGACTCCCAATTGACGGATGTCGTACCAGCGAACGCTCTCCTGTTCCTTGAACTCCAGTGGGTCTGCGGCCGTAAGACGCGTTCCGACGGCAAGCACGACAAGTACCGACAAACAAATGCGATAGCGGTACATTTCAAATTCCCCTGTCTGATGAAGTAGGCAGATGACGTAATCGTATGGTGCAGACCCAGAGGTGATTCTGGCGGAGGTGAACGACGATTTCAACACGCGGGAGCTTCGCCAAGCCTGACGAAGCAGAAACTCCGATAACGATAAGTCGTGACTCGCGAGCGTATGATGACTTCACGCATGACTTAAGCACTGGTACGCTGATGCGATGGCGTCGACTGACAATCCCTGAAAAGCAATCTGGCAGGCTGAAGATGAAAACCTCAGTAGTGTTTACGAGTCCGAAACTGGCGAAGTGTCTGACGGCTGGATGTCTCCTGGTGGGACTGAGTGCCATTGCGATTGCCAAAGAGTGGGTCAGCGGGATCGTCTGGCCGGAGCCGGCGATTGTCGATCCGGGACCGGTGGGTGGGCCTCCCGCTGATGCGTTGGTGCTGTTTGGCGGGACTGATCTGTCTCAGTGGGAAGGGGGCGACAAATGGGCTGTGGAAGGGGGAATCGCAACATCGCGTGGTGGTGATATCCGTACCAAGGCCTCCTTCGGTGACTGCCAGTTGCACCTGGAATGGGCCACTCCCGATAAAGTTGTGGGAAGCGGTCAGGGTCGAGGAAACAGTGGTGTTTTCCTCGGGAATCAATACGAAGTTCAGATCCTCGACTCCTTCGATAACAAGACATACTTCGATGGCCAGGCGGCAGCGCTCTACAAGACCAAACCACCGCTGGTCAATGTCTGTCGCAAGCCGGGCGAATGGCAGACGTACGACATCATCTACAACGCTCCACGCTTCAATGAACATGGCATCGTGGTCAAACCAGGTTACGTGACGGTTCTTCATAACGGGGTGCTCGTCCAGAATCACACGGAACTCCTTGGTGAAACAGCTTACGAATACGCCCCCATCTATAAACCTCACGGCCCGGCGCCAATTCGCTTGCAGTTCCACGGCAATCCCGTCCGCTTCCGAAATATCTGGTTGCGGGAAATCAAAGAACCTGAGCCCGTGCGGCCCGAGTGATTGAGTCAGCGGTCAGAGGTCAGCGGTCAGCAAGAGGATGCCGATGGGGCACTTCTTGCTGATCGCTGAAAGCTGACCGCTGATCGCTCCTCATCGCTGATCGCTCCCTTGTGCCCGCCGTAGAGGCGGGTTGTAATGTCAGCGTCCTGCCGAAAGCGAGAAATCCCGCTTCCTGGCTGTTGAAATCCGCCATTGCCGTTCTAACTATCGCTGATCCGTGATCCAATTCTTTCTGAATCCCTGGATGCTGGCAGGTTTGGCGGGAGTCATCCTGCCGATCCTTGCTCATTTGCTGAGCCGGAAGCGGTACGACACCGTCGACTGGGGAGCGATGCAGTTTCTGGAACTGGACCCCAGTGCACGTCGGAATCTGCAACTCGAAGACCTGTTGCTACTCCTTGTTCGAATGCTATTGATTGCTCTGCTGGCCATCGCATTGGCTCGCCCGTGGTTCAACGGGTCCTGGCTTGGACGCTGGGCTTCCACCACATCGCGTGATATCGTGATTGTCATCGATGGCTCGTACAGTATGGGCTGGGAAGGTCGACAGGGGACACCGCACGCGGCGGCGACACGATTGGCTCGACAGTTTGCCGCTGACCTGCGTTCAGGGGACACGGTCATGGTCCTGGATGCGCGCGAGCAACCGCGACTCGCACTACCCGGTCCAACCCGCGATCGCGAGCGATTTCGACAGGCGCTGGAG
>Ga0194055_10002428_pt1 | contig 14775 bp, 18 predicted proteins | sample SepL449m_MetaG_FD_155482 | JGI IMG/M metagenome (GOLD analysis project Ga0194055, IMG submission 155482) | Anoxic zone freshwater microbial communities from boreal shield lake in IISD Experimental Lakes Area, Ontario, Canada - Sep2016-L442-9m | ecosystem: Environmental > Aquatic > Freshwater >... | reverse complement strand
TCCATCGTTCACCTCGGTACTGGAGCTTCGGTCAACCGCCTGACGTCACTTCAAACGTCATTAAGCAGGCGCCGGAAGCGTGGAGAATTCGACCTGGCCGTGCAATAAGGAACTCTAGGTGTGTGTCAGCGTAACACGGCCAGGCCGAAGTCTCCATGTCGGTGGCAAACCGTTATTCCCTGCTGAACGAACAACGATGCCACGCCAGAAACTGATAGTATCGGACGAATAGGGGCTTAGCGGGCCTTTGCCAGCGAAAGCATACGCCGGGCTCGCTGCTGATCGGCGAGTTTCACCTTCACTTCGTCGTCCGTTCGAGCGACGCGGCTATCGGCTGCTGCGAGTTGCTTTTCGGCATCGGCAGCTACCAGGTTTTCGACTGGAACCGCACGGTGCGTCAGCAATGAAACGGTACTTCCCAGAACCTGGACGAAGCCACCATCCACGAAGAAGCTACGCTGCCCCGAGGCGGCAGTCACTTTCAGTTCTCCGCAGCCCAATCGCCCGATCAGTGGCAATCGGCCCGGCAGGATACCAATGTCACCGTCGTACAATGGAAAGCGCAGGGCGGAGACTGGCTCATCGAGCAGTGTTCGCTCGGGCGTGACGATCACCAGCCGTAGTTTGTCACCGGTGGACATAGTTTAGTAGCCGAATTCTGTTGACTGAAATTACCGAATTACGCCTTGGCCATTCGTTCTGCCTGCTCGGCAGCTTCCTTGATTCCACCGACGTAGGTGAACGCACCTTCGGGCAGGTGGTCCCATTTGCCGTCGCACAATTCTTCGAAGCTTTCGATCGTTTCGTCACGTGGAGTGATCTTGCCCTTCTTACCGGTAAACGGCTCGGCAACCAGGAACGGCTGCGACAAGAATCGTTCGATACGACGGGCACGATGCACGACCAGCTTATCTTCTTCGCTCAATTCATCGATACCGAGAATCGCGATGATGTCTTTCAACTCACGATATCGCTGCAGGATCTGCTGCACACGGCGAGCGATCTTGTAGTGACGTTCGCCGACGACCAGCGGATCGAGAATTCGCGACGAAGACGACAGGGGATCAATTGCCGGGAACAGGCCCTTTTCTGCAATGCTTCGCTCCAGATACAGGAACGCATCCAGGTGCGAGAACGCGGTCGCAGGAGCAGGGTCGGTCGGATCGTCTGCGGGAACGTACACGGCTTGCACCGATGTAATAGCACCGCGATTGGTCGAAGTGATTCGTTCTTGCAAGGCACCCAGTTCGGTACCGAGGGTGGGCTGGTAACCCACAGCGGAAGGCATACGTCCCAGCAGTGCCGACACTTCCGAACCAGCTTGCGAGAAACGGAAAATGTTGTCGACGAACAGCAGCGTATCGGCACCAGTCGCGTCACGGAACCACTCGGCCATCGTCAGTGCGGTCAAGGCGACGCGAAGGCGGGCACCTGGCGGTTCGTTCATCTGACCGAATACCATCGCCGTTTGCTCGATAACGTGCCGACCGGTACTACCGATTTCGGCTTCCTGCATTTCGAGCCACAAGTCATTACCTTCACGGGTTCGTTCACCGACCCCTGCGAACACTGAATAACCACCGTGTGCTGCAGCGATACGGGCGATCAGTTCGGTCAGAATAACGGTCTTACCGAGACCGGCACCACCGAACAGACCGGCTTTACCACCGCGAACGAACGGCACGAGCAGGTCGATAACCTTGATGCCCGTTTCGAACATTTCGGTCTTGGAACTGAGGTCTTCCAGCTTTGGAGGAGCACGATGGATCGACCAGCGTTCGTCGTGAGCCACGTCGCCGCGACCATCGATTGCATCACCGAGTACGTTGAACACACGACCCAGGGTTCCTTTACCAACAGGGACGCTCACCGGGTTACCAGTGTCAACAACTTCCATCCCGCGGACCATACCGTCGGTTGAGCCCAAGGCCACGCAACGGACGCGACCGCCGCCCAAGTGCTGCTGGACTTCACCAGTTACCTTGATTTTCAGGCCCTTGACATCCGTTTCGATCTTCAATGCGTTGTAGATCGCTGGAAGCTTGTCCATCGAAAATTCGGCATCGAAGGTGGAGCCGATGATCTGTGTGACACGGCCGATATTCGCAGTCGCAGTAGTCATGCTCTTCGTTCTCTGACTTCTCGTGGGTTGGTCTGGAAGTCCCAGGTTGGTACTCGTTCAGGCCACGACGTTCGATCGTGGCCATGCGGATGTCGCGGCTCTATTCCAGAGCTGCGGCACCGCCGATGATTTCACTCAATTCCGACGTAATTTGTGACTGACGTGCCCGGTTATATTGAGCACGGATCGATCGAATCATGCCATCGGCGTTTTCCGTGGCACTCTTCATGGCAACCATACGTGCAATCTGCTCGCTGACTGCCGCATCCAGGAAACACTTGAACAATCGAGCTTTGAACGACGCCGGTACAATCTCTTCCAGGATTTCTTTTGGCGACGGAAGAAACTCATATTCAACATTCGCCTTCCCAGCGGTAGCAGCCGTGTCCTGCAACTTACCGATAGGCAACAATGTCTGGACAACCGCCTTCTGACGGGACATTGATTCGAACTGCGTGAATGCGACGTCTAAACGATCAATGTCACCGCGAACGAAGCTTTCGATGAATCGCGAAGCAAGTTCATCGACCTGTTCGAACGACGGCTTATCTTCAAAATGCGTATAACTCGCGGCGGTTACGATCTTCTGGAATTTGAAGTAGCCGATCCCTCGCTTGCCAGAGACTTCGACGCTCAATTCCGTTCCGTTCGCTCGCGATTCGCGAATTCGTCCCTGAGCCAACCGCAGCACACTGCCATTATATCCGCCACACAGCCCACGGTTTGACGTGATGACCAGCAGGATGCTCTTCTTTTCCGTTTCACGTTGCTGCAGCAGCGGATGACTGAGCGACGCACCATCGCCGGATAGCGTCTGTGAGAGGTCTGCAACGATTTCCGAAATTTTTCGGGTGTATGCAGCCGCTTCGACAGCTCGGTCCATGGCTTTCTTGAAGCGTGCCGTCGCAACCAGTTCCATCGTTCGCGTAATCTTGCGAACGTTGCGAACGGCCTTCAACCGCTTGATGATCGCCCGTGCTTTTGCCATGACCTATCTTCTAATCGACCGGATTCCCAACACTTTCAGTCTGTAACGCGAGAACCAACGGCGGGATCAGAATCCCGCCAGATTCACATTTACTTGTGGGTCTCTTCCCAATTGCGACGCCATTCTTCCAATGCCGCCTTCAGTGCTGCTTCGGTCTTGTCGTCCAGCACACCGGTATTGATGAGTGCATCGCGAACTTCACTCTTTTGTTCACGGATGAATTCCAGCATGTTGGTTTCCGCTTCTTGCACGCGCGGAACCGGTACCTTGTCGAAGTATCCCTTCGACCCGCCGTAAATACTCATCACCTGGTCCGCAGCGGGCAGCGGTCGGAATTGCGGCTGCTTCAACAGTTCGACCATGCGGTAACCGCGGTCGAGCTGCTGTTGAGTTGCCTTATCCAGTTCCGTACCGAGTTGTGCAAACGCTTCCAGTTCGCGGAAGGCTGCCAAATCCAGTCGCAGGCTACCAGCGACCTTTTTCATAGCCTTGGTCTGAGCATTACCACCAACGCGGGACACCGAGATACCGACGTTGATAGCGGGACGAACACCCTTGAAGAACAAGTCAGGTTCCAGGTAGATCTGACCGTCCGTGATCGAGATCACGTTCGTCGGAATATACGCGGAAACTTCCCCTTCGAGCGTTTCAATGATTGGCAAGGCAGTCATCGAACCACCGCCGAGTTCGTCACTCAACTTTGCCGCACGTTCAAGTAGTCGGCTGTGGCAGTAGAACACGTCACCCGGATAAGCTTCGCGTCCAGGAGGACGTCGCATCAGCAGCGACAACTGACGATAAGCAGTAGCCTGACGGGTCAAGTCATCATACACCACGAGTGTGTGCTTGCCTTGATACATAAAGTACTCGGCAATCGCCGCACCAGCGTAAGGAGCAATGTATTGCAGAGGGGCTGGATCGCTGGCCGAGGCACTGACGACGATGGTGTAGTCCATGGCGCCGGCATTGGTCAACGCGTCGATGACTCGTGCCGTCGTGCTGGAACGTTGCCCGCAGGAAACGTACACACAGATGACATCGCCACCCTTCTGGTTGATAATCGCATCGACGGCGACGGCCGTCTTGCCGGTCTTGCGGTCGCCGATGATCAGTTCTCGCTGACCACGTCCAACGGGGGTCATGGCATCAACAGCCTTGATCCCGGTCTGAAGCGGTTGCTTCACGGGTTGCCGTGCGGCAACGCCAGGTGCCATTGTTTCCAGTGGCCGAGTTGATTCCGCCATCACCGGACCTTTACCGTCCAATGCGACACCCAGTGGATCAACGACGCGCCCGATGAGCGCATTCCCCACGGGAACCGACAACAGGGCACCGGTCGTACGGACCTCGTCCCCTTCGGAAATTTTCAGGTAATCGCCGAGAATGATCACCCCGACGCTGTTCTCTTCCAGGTTGAACACCTGTCCGCGAACACCGCTGGAGAATTCGACCATTTCACCGGCCATGGCCGAAGCCAGACCGTAAACTCGCGCGATTCCGTCACCCACTTCGACAACGTGCCCGACTTCACTGGTTTGAAGCTGGCCACGAAAGTCTTCAATTTCCTTCTGGATGACTGAAGCGATCTCGCCCGCGTTGAATTTCATTCAGACACCTCTCGCGCAATCGAGCGCGAAGTTGCTTAACTTGAGTCTTAAGGGATCCATCGTAGACCGTATCGCCCACGCGAACGACCAGTCCACCGACCAACGTCGAATCTACTCGAGTCTCGAGAATCGGTTCGCACGCCAACGACGCACGCAACGCGGATCGAATCGACTCCACTGCTTCACCACTCAAGGCTGCAGCACTGGTTACGCTCACCCGCCGTCGTCCCGCACGCCGCTCAGATTCGACTTCCACCAAATTCCGAATCCCAGGCAACAATGACAACCGATCATGCCGGGCCAGAACTTTTAGGAAGTTCGCAAACAGCGGCGTTGCTCGTCCCGAGACAACGCGATCAATCAATTTTAACTTATCGTCATGACTGATGGACGTTCCACGCAGCAGGGTGTCAAATTCCGACTGAGACCCCAGCACATCGACCACAAACGAAGTTAACTCTTCGACTGCGCTGGCAACATCAGCTGCCGCAGCGTCCAAGTACGCGATCGCATAGACCTTCGCGATCGATTGAGCGCGAGGGTCTTCGAATACGCTTACTATCTTCGTTTTCAGTTCAACGTCCACGAGATCAATCCTGCCCCACGTAGTCCGACAGCCAGACGCTGTCATTCCGCAACACCGGCACGAATTTCACGACCGGTCAGTTTCGCCGAATGTTCATTTCGGTCAAAGCCTGCTTGACCAAGCGATCGTGATCGCCATCGTTCAGGCTCCGTCCAATGACACGCTCAGTCGCACCTACGACATTTGTCGAAACGAAGTCAAACAATTCTGCCAAAGCCAGATCGCGAGAGCGCTCGATTTCGGCGATCGCTCGCTTTTTCGTCGCTTCAGCCTCGTTTTGAGCCGTCGTGATAATGTCCTGCTTCGTGTGATCGGCATCGCGTCGCGCCTCTGCCAGCAATTCTCGCACTTCTTCGTGCACCTTTAACAGCTTGGCTTCACGCTCCGCAATCAACGCCTCTGACTTGATTCGATTGGCTTCTGCGTCGGCGATATCCTGACGGATCCGCCGCTCGCGTTCATTCAGACCATTTCGCAATGGCCCCCAGGCACCAATCCGCAACACGGCGCAGTAGACCACGAACGTGACAAGTGAAAACAGCGCCAGATCTTTTGTAAAACCCGGCAGTTCAACAGCATGTCCGCCACCACCCCCACCGTGTTCCGGCTCGTGCGGCGCATCAGAGGCGAACGCAACCGTAGAACCAGACAGCACCAGGCTGATGGTGAAGACGCCAACAGTTCGTACCAATAGACCAAGCATGGCTTGCCACCCGTGTCGCAGTTCAGATAACGCCTGACCAATCGAAGCCGTCATAACTAATTGACCGAGTAAGGCTTGTAGCTGCCGTTGTTCAACAGGCAAACGATCAGCGCGAAGAATGTCGCACCTTCGATCAGCGCGGCTGCGATGATCATTGCCGTCTGAATGTTGCCAGCGACTTCTGGCTGACGCGCCATGGCTTCTACTGCAGCCTGGCCAATTCGACCAATGCCCCAGCCAGCACCGATGATCGTCAGTGCAGCACCAATTGCTGCCGAAAAGTGGATTCCGCTATGACTGCCTTCAGCAGCCAGAGCTGGAGTCGCGAACACGAACAACAAACAGACTCCGTACACCAACACCCGCAGATTCTGACTCACGTCGACTCTCCTCAACTGAAACACCCGGGACGCCCCAAGACTCTTGAACACAGACTCTTGAACACCAAAACAGCTTCAATGCGGATTGACTGCCGCACTGATAAACAACGACGTCAACAGCGAAAACACATACGCCTGCAAGAATGCCACAAACAACTCAAGCATGCCGATCCCGACCTGCCCGAGAATACTCGCTGGCATGACGATACCCCAGAGTACACCATCCACCTGGGCAATAAACGCGAGGAAGACACCTAAAACCGTGTGCCCGGCCATGATGTTGGCGAACAGTCGCACAGCCAGCACACCGTGCTTGATAAACAACCCGAGCGCCTCTATCAACCATAGACCCGGAACCAACACAATCGCCAACGGGCCAGGCAGATCCATGTGAGGCACGAGCGACTTCCAGAAGCCAACCGCACCAGACTGCTGCGAACCGAAAAATACGACATGAGCAAACGTCACAACCGCCAACACGGCCGTCACACTGATACTGCCAGTCGGCGAACCGAGAAACGGGATCGCTCCCAACAGGTTGCAGAACAGAATGTAGAAGAAAACACTCCAAACGTACGGCAAATACTTGTCCGCCGGATGCCCTGCCTCAACGAGGGTAGCACTCACATGAGCCGCGCCCGCGTGCCCATGCTCCACATGATCGTGAGCACCATCACCATGCCCATGGTCATGGTCATCATGATGGTGAGGAATCCCGATCGAGGGACGAACAACCTGATCTCTAATGAAGAGAGCCAGCGTTTCCCAGAAGTTCCACCACGCGCCGGCCACAGGCTTTCCGTCGCGCACTCGCGTCGCCAAGCCGCGAAAGATCACAAACGACAAGACGAGCGCCACAACCTGCAGCACCATATACTTTGTGATCGCAAACTCATAACCAAAGATCGACACCACCGGCAGCGACGGATATGCATCGAGGCCAAAGAGACGACACACAAATGTCGGGAGTTCCCAAACACTGCCGTCTTTCACGTGATGAAAAGGATCATTGGCCGACATGAAGTTCCATTCAACCTTGGTCGTTAACCGACTTCCCGCGTGCTGCAGGAGCCAGAATCACTGCCGTCTCAACCGCCAATGCTGCGAGATAACAGACCAGCAACCATATCGTAAACTCTCGAAACCCAAGATCCGGGCGAAGAGAGTTAACCGCCAGCAAACCCAACAAAACAAAAACCATCCGCAATCCGCCGCCCGCCAGAACCACATAGGGCGAAAAACTGGTCTCCCGGAGCAACTCCGACAACAACAACGTTAATAAACCGGGAATCAGACACAGAAGAAGCGAATACCCCAGCCCCTCAATCGCCGCCAACCCAACCGTGCCGTACGCAATCGGAGCCAGCAGGAGACCTATCACCAACATCCCCAGAACCAGCACCAACAGACGACCGCCCAGTGATTTCACTCCCTACTCCACCAGCACACCGGACATCAAAACTCGCTAAGATTTCTCTTTCGCGAACCTCAGCAACTCCAGCATAGCTACACTGAAACCGAGCAAAACACCAACAATCATCAGCCACGGGGATGTCGAAAACCGCTCATCAAGCCACCAGCCGATACCGGGAGGGAGCGCCATCTGAAGCGAAATTGACGTGACCCGTGACGCCAGCACGTAGCCCCGGGCTGCAGAACTTCGGCCATCGCGATCATTGTCGCTGTGAGCCATAGCGCAACCACCTTCGGAGATTACGAACCGGACAGGGTGGCGAATGCTAGCCTTGGCCAGAACTGAAGTCAAAGCTGAGGCGTAGGGATGGGGAGAATTCTCAATTTTGGGTTTTGGCAGATTCCTTCATAAAGGGTTAATTTTCCGGCAACCCCAGGCGATCTGCAAATGGCCACAGACATCCTCGGCAAGGTTAACTCGTTCTGCCGACGAACGATGGCGATACGCCGTGACGATCCTGCCATCTCGAATCAGAAACGCCGCTGGCATTTGTGGCCCGCTCCTCAGGATTCTTCCGAACCCGAACCAAAGGACCGTACGACCAGGAAGCGTTTTCCAAATCATCATCCGCCCCGCTAATTCTGCCAGAGTTTCCACGCTTAACTGCAGAGCCCGAAAGACATCCCTAGCGGGATCAGTGACCTGGTCCACCCCCTCATACCCGACGTCGGTTTCAGGCTTCTTGGGCCTGCTGCCCCCGGCTTGAAGCAAGCCGGACCGCCTGAAAACCCTGAACCGGCCCGCATCCCTGCGATTCATCCGCGTCCGCGAGTGGCTTCGGGTTGAATGGCGAGTGGTGTTTCTTCGTTGGAAGAGATGCAGTGCAGGCCCGCCAGTGTCCGAATGTAAAGGCGATGCTCGCTGGCGATCGGCGACGCAAAGATCGGTTCCCCCAGCGGGATTTGCGCGACCAATTCGCCCTTGGTTCCCAATCGGATGACAAACACGGTCCCCTCTTCATTACAGCAATAAAGATGGTTGCCAGCGATCAATGGTGACGCCGAACAGGTTCCGCCGAGACGTCGCTTCCACAGGGGTTGTCCCGTGGCCGCATTCAAAGAGGTCATGAACCCGTCGTCACTCAAGTAATAAAGAGCCCCGTCAAAGACAACGGGTGATGGTCCATCGCTGACCGCTTTGCCGGTCCGCCAGACGATATTCGTCCGAGTCACATCGCCCGATCCATCAGCGCGAATACACAACATCTCTGGCCGAGGTTGTCGTGCTGAAGCGTAGACATGCTGGTCATCGAAGGCGACAGAGTTGATGGCGCGTTCGGCGGACCAGTTGCAAGACCACAGACTTTTTCCCGTAGCGGGATCATACGATGTGATCTGCCCCTTACCCGCCAGCAGTAACTGGTCTCGACCAGCGACCTTTGCCACGACAGGCGTGCCGAGACTGTCCGCGGCCGGTCGACGAATCCGCCAGACGATCTCGCCTGTATGACGATGCAGAGCGACCAGGCTGCCAGCTCCCGCCAGTCTATCGATTCCCGTCCCCCGATTGTCCGCAGCAACGATCACCATCGATTTGTAGATCGTGGGTGAGGAACTATAGCCCCACTTGGAATAATACGGCCCCGCTTCGCGCTGCCAGACAATCCGACCTGTCAGATCGATCGCGCTCACCCACAACGAACCATTCACAGCACTGGCAATGTAGACATGCCGGCCGTCGCAGGCTGGTGTTGTCGATGTCTGCGAGCCTCGCGCAGGAATTGGCAATAGCCCTCCACAATGGAGTTCTGTCTGCCAGAGTAATCGTCCGGTGGAACTCTCCAGTGCCTGCATCGACACGGTTTCGCGAAGCTTATCGATCGTGGGGAGGAACAATTGCTGGCCCCAACTGCACAATGCCGTGCGACCATGGCCGGTGACGGGAGCGACCCAACTGCGACTGTCTCGAGGAATCCATTGAGCAGGGGGATGGAGCAGCCTCGCTGCATTCGATTGATCGGCACCGCGCCACCACGGCCAATCCCCTGGTGCAGGGCGTGCATCGACAACCGCAAAATTGGCGGGTTCGTGGACTCGATCAATCTCACGGACACCCGCATTACGAAATGTCGATGCGATCACCGCAGCCACCAGCAGACCAGCCAGGAGGATGCGGCCCCCTCTGATTCCAGTCAGGATGGCGACCGCATTCGGCTGTCGAAACGGATTTTGTGGTAACCAATACACTTTTCAACACTCGTTCTTCGGAATCCCGCAGTCTCGTGACGACGGATAATTCGATCGGTTTTCTTTGACTTTTGCGTGCAGCGGACATGGAGCCTTCGAAATTGAGAAGACTTTCTATCAACCCGTGTACCGTAAATTGCACTGCTTTTCCGCGGACTTCGAAGCAGTGGCACGACCTTGCTCAATTCACTGGAACACTTCGCGACCCCAATGCGCTCGCTCTCCGCACCGGCTGATTGATTCCAATCATGTGTCGCTGACCGCTATGCGGCTGCCACGCGCGGGTGGACTTCCCACAGCTGTTGATAGACAGGACAGTTCGACTGAAGTTCGCTATGAGTTCCAACGGCAATCACTTTTCCTCGATCCAGAACAACAATGCGCGAGACGTATTCGAGCAAGGCAGGAGTTAACGCATGTGTGATAATCAATGTGGTCCGGCCGCGGACAAATTCTTTCAGAGCTGCATGAATCAGGACTTCACTTTCGGCATCAATGGCCGAAGTTGGCTCGTCCAGGATTAACAGTCGAGGATCTCGCAGGATGGCTCGCGCCAGGGCGACCCGTTGCCGCTGCCCCCCCGAGAGTTGCCGTCCTCCTTCGCCCACGGGAGTCTTCAAGCCGAGCGGCTTCTGTTCTGCGAAATCGAGGACGCGAGCACGTCGTGCCGCATCTTGCAATTCCGCATCACTCGCCGATGGATTCCCATATCGGATGTTTTCCGCAATCGTATCATCAAACAAGAGAGTGTCCTGAGGAACGATAGCAATCTGATCGCGCAGATCCCTTAATCGGACTTCTTTCACATCAATCTCGTCAAACAGAACGTTCCCCTGATCCGGGTCCGTGAATCGTGGCAACAAACTTGTCAGTGTCGACTTCCCGGATCCATTCTGACCAACGACAGCGATTGTTTCTCCGACGTTGATTTTCAAATCGAGCCCATTCAGGACCGCACCACGCTCCGTGGTTTTGTCATCGGGTTTACGTGCATAGCTGAAATGGACATCTCGAAACTCAATCGACCGCTCCAACCGCGGTAGCATCTGCGGTTCTTCTGCCACGCGTATCAGTGAGACCTGATCCATCCGGCGAAAGATCTGCTCGGCAAGAGTCCCGGACTGTCGAATGATTGTGTAGAACTTCGAGAACTTCCGGACGGGATCGATGACCCCGGCCAGCAACGCATAAAACATAGCCAGTTCTGGCGTTGTCGGGGGAAGTGTCGCCAGCTTAATTCCCCAAATCGTTGTCGTATTCCGCAGAACGAGAAAGGCCGCAGGCATCAGAACCGCCAGCACGGCGAAGACCGCCAGGAATTCGACGGCAGCAGAACTGGCGGCGTCGATCCGGTGGAACCGCATCGCCTGGTCATAGAACTCGCGATTGCGTCGGTGAAACTGTCGTCGATGGAATCCCGCTCGATCAAACACAATCACCGCTTTGACGTTGATCAACGTCTCTTCCAGGCATTTGTACATCCGGCCCACGCCGTCAATCAGTCGACGAGCGGCCCGCCGTAGTCGCTGACCAAAAATGTGAAACATCCAGCCAGCGATCGGAACAAACACCAGCAGCAGCAGAGTCAGTTGCCAGTTCACATAGAACATGCACCCAATGCAGGCCACTGCTTTCAGCGGCTCGCGAATGATCCGGCCACCGAGTTCCCCCAGTCCATACGTCAACCCCTGCAGCGTGTACGTAAAGTCTGTCATCAACTGCGGAGTACCATTCAGAGCAACGGTCTGCGGATCGAGTTTGAGTGTTTGGCGAAACAGGGCTTGCCGCAGGTCAATGACAACCAGTTCGGCGACACTTCCTGCAATCAGGTCCTGAGTGAAACTGCAAGCCCCCTTGATAAGAGCCACGACGAGAACGAGTCCAAACACAACGGCAAACATATGGAAGGAGTCGGCCGGAAGCTTAGTCAGGACCCGGGTTTCAATGAAATTCAACCACCAGACCTGCCGGAGCTTGCTCTCCTGCCAGCCCTGTTCCCGGCGGATTTCATTCCACTTGGCCAGCCGTACTTTTTTTCGTTCGCGCGTGCCGTCTTCCGGGAGTTCCGCGAGTTGAGTTTCCAGCAGGTTGAGTCGCTCGCCGTGGTTATGAACCTGGGCGGACTTGTCATTGATCTCATGGCGGACATAATTGGCCAGCGTCTTGTATTCACCGAACATCACGGTAATGGGGAAAGTGAGTGCCAGTTCAGCACTCCACATGATCGCCGCCATCGCGCCAAAGACGAGCGACCAGACCAGCCGGTGCCAGTACGGCATGACAAACGAAAGTAGCCGACTCAAGGTCTGCACTGCGAATCACTTCCCTGTAACAGTCCGAGTGCTCCGCACTCGTCTCATTCTGCAAATCACGCCGCAAATGACACCCGAAACTTTCACGTGCGGATATCTCGACCGAGACGCGTATTACAGGTGAATTTCGTCCAAACGTCCAGACCGGAATCCGTACCACCCAGAAAAACGCAACTCGTTTCTGATAAAGACGATGCGGCATGCATTGTGGCGGTATTTTTCGATGGGGCACCAAACATCATTCATCGTCGGAGGCCTCGACGGCTTCGGCTTCGGCTCGCAGTTCTTTAATCTTGGCTTCAATCTGCGTCATTCGCTCAGGCTCAAGAGTCTGCAGGCTTTCGAGCCAGTCCTTATGATATTCCCTGCGATTCGTCTCGGCGAGATATTCCCACTGCTCCTCGGGAACCGTGAGCGCGGACTCTTTTCCACTGGCAGCGGCGGGCAGGGAAGCCCGAATTCCATGAAGTGCGATCCAGCGGGCATCGTATTCGTGCGGCGTCTTGCGATCCCATGCGATCGCTTTTTTCATGAGGCGCTTCGCGTTGGCGAGGTCTTCGAACTGAATGAGTCGCAGCAACGGAGGGAGTTGGCCGTTCAGGACTTCGACCGAGTCGCCAACTGACCGGTCAGTGCAGCGTTTGACGTCGTACCACGTTCGGATGCGGGCGGCATACAGCCAGAAAATCGCGTCATTCTCTTCGTCCTGTTCGAAGAGATAGCGCGACAGATGAAATAAGACTGCCGGAGCGTATCGTTCAGAATGTTCCTGAATTGTTTTGGCGAGCTGTTCCTTCTGTTCGTCAGTCCCTTTCATGAACGTCGAAATCGCCTGCATTTCGCGAGTGGTATTGATTTTCTTGTACACCCCCTTCAAGGGGACGACCCGCTCCTCGGCCGTAGCGAGGGCCGCTCCAAACAACAGCGAACAGACGACGAGGCTCAATGATTTGATCATCGAAACTTCCTGGCAGGTGAGACAGTCGAGAGCACCATAGATGAGGCGGAATTTGCTGAACTTGCCCGAGAACTCAAAAAATTACCACATGCGAGGTTTCGACTGGACCGGGAAGTCCGTTGAGACGCCGTTTTTCTCCACCGACTTGTGGGGTTGGTGCGTACGAAATCAGAGTAAGGGTTCTCAGGGTCGCGTCATGTGGTCCAGATTGCCTGAAAACGCCGATAGCGCGAGGGGCGAATTTCTAACGGCGTTTGACGATTCGGCACGACGAGCACATTACGATGTCAATCGCGCCACGTATCAAGCAGTGAAGTTGAATGAACTCACGAACCCGATGCCTTGTCATCTGAAGCCGAATGCGGCACTCCCAGGATCAACGTCCATGGAAGTGGCTGCCGTATTTCGATGATTTTCAAGTGTGCCTCCGCCAGGGCGACAAGCGATCGTGATGAGAAGTGTTGAATATGGCCTGGTGTATTTCCAAGCGAAGACCAATATTTGCCACGGGCGAGATTCAGGATGCGCCAAATTGGTTCTCTTGGGGTACTCACAAGAACGAAGCCTTTGGCGACTCGCGCCAGTTCTTTCATTGCGGCTTCCGGATTTTCCAGGTGTTCAAGCACTTCACAGCAGGCGACAAGGTCGAACGACTGTGATGCATACGTCAAATCATATGCCGAGCCGACGCGAAACGAGATTCGCGAGCGATAATCGTCGACGACCCGATCGAGAGACAAATCGCATGCCTCCATGTGAGTGATCGACGATACGGAATTAAGCAGGTGATTAGACAGGTGACCTTCGCCACAGCCAACTTCCAATACGCGACATGGACGTACGGACTGAAACATTGTTGTCACTGAATTCAAGAAGCCGCGCATCAGTCGGCGAGCAATTGGATTGCGGGTATGGTATTTGTCGTAAACATTACCGAGATGGTTGTTCGGTACGATGCCATCTTGTTTCTCATCGCCGCCCGACATGCCATTCCCTCGAAGCGAGTGTCGTTTCAATCTGAATTCATACGGTCAGTGAGCAATCGGATGTTGATTACGTATGCAGCGCCTCTCTGCGTGGCGAGTCGATGATTCTCGCCCCGTGAGTGATTGTTGGCTCTCGCAGCCTTTCACGGTAGGACAGTTCCTCGAGCATGCGCCGATTAACGCTGCAAAGATAGGAAATGATTCCCGCAGCGAGAGAAAGAAGTCCAGCCGCTACGAGAATGCCACTGACAACGACCGAGTGCAGATGCCCCGCACTTTCGCCCGCAATTGCCAGCAGAACAAAGCGGCCCGCCAGAAACAGTGCAGGAGCAAGGAACGCAACGCCAAGAGTGCAGGGCCAGCGCCCACTAAGTTGTTTTGCCGCATAGGACTTCGAGGAGGAAGTTATCGTTCCATCCGCAACTTCGTCGCTTCATGGCGATGCTTTGCTTGCTGGGATGCTGTTTGAGGAG
>Ga0194055_10002425_pt1 | contig 14779 bp, 10 predicted proteins | sample SepL449m_MetaG_FD_155482 | JGI IMG/M metagenome (GOLD analysis project Ga0194055, IMG submission 155482) | Anoxic zone freshwater microbial communities from boreal shield lake in IISD Experimental Lakes Area, Ontario, Canada - Sep2016-L442-9m | ecosystem: Environmental > Aquatic > Freshwater >... | reverse complement strand
GGCGGCATGGAAGTGGGGGCCGGCGCTTGCCACCGGCTGCACCGTGGTGATGAAACCAGCCGAGCAAACGCCGCTGACGTGCCTGCGGTTGGCGAGGCTGGCCCAGAAGGCGGGCATTCCCGATGGAGTGATCAACGTTGTGACGGGCTTCGGGCCCACTGCCGGGGCAGCGATCGTGAAGCATCCGGGCGTCGACAAGGTGGCGTTTACAGGCTCCGGTGAGACGGCACAAATCATCATGCGGCAGGCCGCCGATTCGCTCAAACGGTTGACGTTTGAACTCGGTGGCAAGAGCCCGAATATCGTTTTTGCCGATGCGGACTTGGCCGCGGCGGCCGCCGGTGCTCACGTGGGCATCTACCTGAATCAGGGGCAGTGCTGCTGCGCAGGCTCCCGCCTCTTTGTGGAGGATTCGATTCACGATGCGTTTGTCGAGACGATCGTCGCTCAGAGCCGGTCGCGAAAGGTGGGCGATCCGTTCGATCCGGCCACCGAGCAAGGGCCCCAGGTGGATCAGGCGCAGTTTGACAAGATCATGGGTTACATCGCGCAGGGCAAGCAGGAAGGCGCCACCTGCGCAACCGGTGGCAAGCGAGTGGGCGCGAAGGGCTTCTTTATCGAGCCCACTGTGTTTACAAACGTCAAAGACGAAATGGCAATTGCCCGCGAGGAAATTTTTGGGCCAGTGCTTTCGGTGCTGAAGTTTTCCGACACCGACGAACTGGTGCGGCGGGCCAACGCCACCAACTTCGGGCTCGCGGCAGCGGTCTGGACTCGTGATATTGCCAAGGCCCACGATGTGGCCCGCAGGCTCCGCGCCGGCACGGTGTGGGTGAATTGCTACGATGTGTTTGATGCGGCGGCACCGTTTGGCGGTTACAAACGCTCCGGTTTCGGTCGCGAACTCGGCGAGCGCGGGCTGGATGGCTATTTGGAAACCAAGACCGTGACGGTGAGCTTGGATCCTTTGGCGGGATAGGTTAATGGAGTGAAAACGGTGGCGGCCACGGTGTGTGGTTTGTTTCACAAGAGTCTTGGATCCGCTGGGTGTGCTCGTTGAACGAGCTTGAAAGGCGCGTATGGCAAAAGTGACAACGGGCGGAGGATGGCGCGCGGTTGCCTATACGTTCAAAAAGGCTCGCGAGGCTGGCGGCCTGTGGGCGCTCTGGAAGGCGATGCGATCCAAAAACGCCTGCAAGACCTGCGCGCTTGGCATGGGCGGCCAGCAGGGAGGAATGGTCAACGAGGTCGGCCGGTTTCCGGAGGTCTGTAAAAAGTCTCTGCAGGCGATGGTTGCCGACATGCAAGGCGCCGTGCAGCCGACGTTTTTTGAAACCTATTCGCTGCCCCAGTTGCAGGCGTTCACGCCGTATCAGTTGGAACATTCCGGCAGGCTTGTGCAGCCGGTTGTGCTGGAAAAAGGCGCGCAGCATTTCAAGCCCATTGCGTGGGGTGATGCCATGGAGCGGATCGCGATCAAACTGCTCCGCACGCAGCCCGACGAAACGTTCTGGTATTTAAGCGGCCGCTCCAGCAACGAAGCGGGCTTTTTGCTCCAGCTCTTTGCCCGAATCTACGGCACCAATCACGTCAACAATTGCAGCTACTACTGCCACCAGGCCAGCGGCGTGGGGCTGGGCAGCGTGCTGGGCACAGGCGCCGGCACCGTGAAGCTCGACGACATGGAAAAGGCCGACACCGTCTTTCTCATCGGTGGCAATCCTGCCAGCAACCATCCCCGCATGATGCGATCGCTGATGATGGTGCGGCGGCGCGGCGGGAAGGTGATTGTGGTGAATCCCATTGTGGAAACGGGCATGGTCAATTTTTCCGTGCCCAGCGATCCGTGGAGCCTGTTCTTTGGTTCCCAGATCGCAAGCACGTATGTGCAGCCCCACATCGGCGGCGATCTGGCTCTCGTTTACGGCCTGCTCAAGCGGATGCGGGAAATGTCGGCGACCAACCCAGAGGCCATCGACGAGGCATTCCTGGCCTCTCACACGCACGGGTGGCCGGAGTTGGCCGCGCGGCTCGACATCCTCTCGTGGCCGGAGATCGTGGAGAAATCGGGAGTCTCGCAGTCACAGATTTTTGATGTGGCAACGCAGTATGTGCAGTCGAAGCGAGTTGTCTTTGCGTGGACGATGGGCGTGACGCACCACCTGCACGGCGCGGCCACGGTGCAGGCCATCGCGAGCCTCGCGTTGGCCCGCGGCATGGTGGGCAAGCCAGGGGCTGGCCTGCAGCCCATTCGAGGCCATTCCAATATTCAAGGCATGGGCACGGTCGGCGTGACACCCAAGCTCAAGGATGCCGTTTTCAACCGGCTGCAAAATCACTTCGGAGTTGGTTTGCCCACGACCAAGGGCTACGACACGCTGGAATGCCTCGACGCGGCGGATGCCGGCCAGATGCGTATGGCGATGTGTCTCGGCGGCAACCTCTACGGAGCCAGCCCCGATGCAACGTTTTCCAAACGGGCGATGGGTAAGATCGACACCGTTGTCTATCTCAGCACGTCGCTCAATACCGGCCACGTGCACGGCCTAGGCGCGGAGGAAACGATCATCCTGCCGGTTTTAGCGCGGGACGAAGAGCCGGAGCCCTCCACGCAGGAGAGCATGTTTAGCTACGTCCGGCTCTCGGATGGCGGCAAGCCCCGGCACGTCGGGCCGCGCAGCGAAGTTGAGATCATTGCCGACATGGCCGTGCGCGTGTTGGGCGATAGCCAGACCAGCCACCAGAATCCGATCGATTGGCGGGCCATGAGCCACACCAGCACGATTCGCCAGGCCATTGCCAAGATTGTGCCAGGCTTGGAGCAGATTGCCGACATCGACACAAACAAAAAAGAATTTTCGATTCCCGGCCGCGCGCTCGACCGCCCACGATTTCCAACTCATGACGGCAAGGCCAATCTTTTTGTCCACGATCTCCCGGCGCCGCCGCAGGGCTTGCAGTTGATGACGATTCGCAGCGAGGGGCAGTTTAATACTGTCGTCTACGAGGAAGAGGATCTCTACCGCAATCAGACGCGTCGCGACATTGTGCTCATGCACCCAGACGACATCCGCAAACTGGGGCTCGAGGCGGGCGGGCGGTGCCGGATTGTGAGCTCTGCCGGTCAGATGCGCGGCCAGATCGTGGCGGCCTTCGATCAGATCCGGCCCGGCAGCGTGGCGATGTATTACCCAGAGAGCAACGTGCTTGTGCCGAAGGCAGCCGATCCGCTTTCTCGCACGCCGGCCTACAAGAGCATCGCCGTGACGATTGAGCCCGATCTGTCATTGGTGGGCCGAATGGCCCCGGCCCCGGCGATCACCGCCTCTGGCACCCCTCGCGACACAATGAACGCGTGCTAAAGCGGGCCACATTGTTGTGTGCGAAGGTTGTGCGTGAAGTGCTGGCCGTTGCCAGGTGCCTCACGCTGCTCATCGACCAGACACGGGCTATTCAAAGAGCGATAACTGATCGGGAGTCGCTGGACGCTTGGCTTTTGCCGGTGGCGGCGGTGGTGAAGCCACTGCTTCGGTTTCGTTTCCCTCAAGTGTTGCTAAGAGTGCCTGAGCCCGCTGGATGACTGCTGCGGGTACGCCCGCAAGTTGAGCCACGTGAACGCCCCAACTCTTGTCGGCCGCGCCGGCAGCCACGCGGTGTAAAAATACGAGATGATTCTTGTGCTGCTGGACGAGCACCTGTGCATTGCTGATGCCCGGGAGTCTTTCGAGCGCGGCGAGTTGAAGATAGTGCGTGGCAAAGAGCGTGCGGCAGCCGACCTCTCCCTGCAAATGTTCGACGACGGCCTGCGCTAACGCCAGGCCGTCGAACGTGCTGGTGCCGCGGCCAACTTCATCCAAGATCACAAGGCTGCGTTCGGTGGCACGGTTAAGGATTCTCGCAGTTTGCGACATCTCCACGAGAAATGTACTCGCCCCACGAGCGAGGTCATCGCCAGCACCGATCCTCGCGAAGAGGCGATCCACGATGCCTACGCTGGCACGCTTGGCCGGCACGAAGCTCCCCGCTTGGGCCATCACAGCCATGAGCGCTGCCTGGCGAATGAATGTGCTTTTGCCACCCATGTTGGGACCGGTCACCAAGAGAATCGCCGGCGGCTGGTGGATCGCCGTTGTTTGGACTCGGCTTGTATCGGCTGTTCCACGGGGGGCATTGGAAGCGGGGTGGAGTCTGGCCTGAAGCGACACGTCGTTGGCCACCAGCGTGCCGGGGGGAAGGATCTCTTCGAGCACAGGATGACGACCGGCCTCGATCAGCAGTTCACCTCCTGCAGTGATATCCGGTCGCACCCATCCTCTTGCCCTCGCGATGTCGGCCAGCGACACGAGCACGTCGAGCACGGCCAGAATTTCAGCGGCACGATCCAGACGGCTGCGGTGCCCGGCCACAAATAGTCGCAAAGCATCGAGTAATTCGATCTCGTGGCGGAGAGACTCATCTTCGGCACCGAGCACCTCCCGCTGTCGCTCGTCGAGTTGGGGAGTCGTATAACGCTCGGCATTCTTAACGGTCTGCTTGCGGACGTAATCGGTGGGCACCTTTGCCGAGTGCGTGCGACTCACCTCCAGGAAAAAACCAAACACCCGGTTGAATCCCACCTTCAGCGAACTAATGCCAGTGCGTTGGATTTCTTCTGCCTGGTAGCGAGTGATCCAGGCCTTACCGCCAGAGGCCAATTCAACAAGCCGATCATAAGCAGCGTCGAAACCTGCGCGGATAAACCCACCATCGCGGGCGAAGAGCGGACAGCCTTCGCGGAGCGTCTCGCGAATCTTCTGCGCCAGATCCGCGCATGGATCAAGCCGGTCTCGCAACGATCCCAGAAGACCGGTTGCCGACGCCAGCAGGGAAATAATATCGGGCAGGATTGCCACCGCGTGGCCAATGCGTTCGAGATCGCGTGGACCGGCACGCCCTGAGATGACCCGGCTTACCAGCCGTTCAAGATCTCCAATGCCCGTGAGTTTTTCTGCCAACTGCGAGGCGTGAGGACCGTTGGCAACAAGGCTCGCCACCGCATCAAGCCGTTCATCGATCGGATGCTTGTCGACCAGCGGCGCGGAGATCCATTCCACCAAGAGCCTGGCCCCCATTGGCGATTTTGTGCGATCCAACACGCCGGCCAGCGAACCCTCGCGGCGGCCGGTGCCAACCGCGCGGATCAGTTCCAAACTGCGTCGGGAGGCCTCATCGATTTCCAGGCGGTTACCCGATCGCCATGCTGCCAGCGTTTCAATCCGGGCGATCGCCGTCGGCTCATTCTCTTCCAAATAGGCCACAATGCTGCCGGCGGCTCCAATCGCCAGCGACTCGGCTGGAAGTTCGAAGCCGAGTCCCTCCAGCCTCTGGCCGCCAATGGCTTTGGCCACGAGAGCCCCAGCCGATGCTTCGTCGAACCACCAGTCGGGGCGAGTGGTGATCGGGCGGTTGTTGCCGGCTGCTCGTATCATCTCTGCAACGCTCTGGCGATCCTTTTCTGCGCAGAGGCATTCTGCCGGGTCGAGTCGTAGGATATGTTCGGCGACCTCATCGTGGGGAATCACTGCGGCTTCAAAACGCCCAGCCGCCACATCAATCCACGCCAGCCCCACAACGATGCCGTCGGCATCGCGGGTGGCCACGGCGCGAGGCAGCAAGGCCACAAGGTAGTTCCTGCGAGTTGGGTCGAGGAGCGACTCGTCGGCGGCGATGCCGGGCGTGATAATGCGGGTGACTTCGCGGCGGAGCAGGCCCTTGGTTGTTTTTGGGTCGTCGATCTGTTCGCAAATCGCCACGCGCCGCGAGGCCGCAACGAGTTTCACCAAATGGACGTCGAGTTGGTGGTGCGGAAACCCCGCCATCGGCATCGCATCCGGCCCCTTCTCGCGGCTGGTGAGCGTGAGATTAAGCAGGTCGGCAGCTTCGCGGGCATCGTCGCCAAAGAGTTCGTAGAAGTCGCCCATGCGAAAAAGTACGAGGGCCCCCGGACACCGGGCCTTGGCCGCCTCGAACTGCTGCATCATGGGGGACGCCATGGCGGGAAAATGTAGCAGCCTTTGACCGATTGTGGAGGAAGGCGTACAAAACACTGCAGTGCGGACGCCGATGAGAGGCCCCCGCGATGGGGACCTGTGAACCTGGTCAGGGCCTAACCGCAGCAGCCATAAGCAGTCGTCTCTTTGTGCGGTGGGCCTCTCATCGGCTTCCGGCTTCGTGGACGAAGAGTTTTTCCCAGAGAGCCGCTTGCCCACACACGTTGAGGCAGTCGTCATGCCCGAGACCGATTCAGATTCGCGTGCAACTTCCGGCCCCGTTGGAGGTTCCATGGCATCCCCTCTGTTGGCTTTTGGGGCGACAGGCGGGGAAACCGGAAGCGAGACGCCGGCCTACCGGGTGGTGGCTCGCCGCTATCGACCGCAGCGATTCGATGAACTGGTGGGACAAGAGCACGTGGCCCGAGGGCTGTCCGGAGCGATCGAAGCGGGCCGAATCGGCCACGCCTATCTTTTTACCGGTGCCCGAGGCGTTGGGAAAACCAGTGCCGCTAGGATTTACGCCAAGGCACTGCAATGCGTTGCCGGGCCTGCCCGTGAGCCATGCAACGCATGCAGTTCGTGCGGCGAGATCTCGGCTGGGCACGATGTGGATGTCGTTGAGATCGACGCAGCAAGCAACCGTGGCATCGATGAGATTCGACAACTCCGACAAAACGTAGCAGTACGGCCGGCCCATGGCCGTTTCAAGATTTACATCATCGACGAAGTGCACATGCTGACCCGAGAGGCATTCAACGCACTGTTAAAAACATTAGAAGAGCCACCCACGCATGTGAAATTCGTGCTCTGCACAACGGAGCCTGAAAAACTGCCGATCACGATTCTTTCACGCTGCCAGCGATTCGATTTTGTGACAGTCGATGCATCGGCGATTGCCCGGCGACTCACGCAGATCGTGGAGGCCGAGGGGGCCACCGTGGATCCGCAGGCAGTCGATCTCATTGCTCGGCGGGCCGCTGGCAGCATGCGAGACAGCCAATCGCTCTTGGAGCAGTTGCTCGGTTGTACGGGCGGTGCCATTCGGGTGGAGGATGTGCATGCGATCATCGGCACGGGCTGCGAAGAGAAAGTCGGCAGGCTCATTGCAGCAATCGTGGCACGCGACGGGCGAGAGGCAATCCAGGCCTTCGATTCGGCATTGGAGGGCGGTGCCGATCCGGGGGGCGTGTTGGAGCAGGTGATCGCGGCCCTGCGAGACAGTTTGCTCGCCAGCGTAGGCTGTGGGGCAGAAGGAATGCTTCAGGGATCTGGCCTTGGGATCGACTTGCCGGCCATTGGACGGCACGTTGGAACCAATACACTCCTGGCCATGCTGCAGATCATTGATCAGGCACTTGTACGGATGCGCACCAGCGGCCACGCAGCAGTGCTTGCCGAAATGGCTATTGTGCGATTGGCTCATCTGGACGATCTGGAAACCCTCTCCGAGGCGGTCGAAAAAGTCGTGCTGGCGTTGCCCGAGCCGAACTCGCGCGAAAAAAAAACGGCAGTCGTAACGCCAATTCCTAGGCCCTCTCCCGTCGCTCCGACGGTTCGGACAATCCCTGCAACAGCGGTTGCCCCTCCGGCTGAACGATCACCCCCCGCAATAGCTGAACCGATCGTATCCACATTGCAGGAAGCCTTGGCCGCCGTGCCGATGTCGGAATTGCCGTCGGATGCAATGGCTGTGTGGCAGCGCACCGTAGCCAGCGTTGGCGGCCTGGCTGCCGACTATGCGGCCCACGCCAGCCGCGCGGCCTGGCGTGGCGATGTGTTGGAGGTTGTGCTGCCGTCAGAAGCCACGACGGCACTCTCGTTTTTGAAGCGGCCAGAGGTGGCTGCCGGTCTGAGTCGCACATTGGCGGACGTGGCTGGCCGCCCGCTTCGGCATGCGTTGATCATCGACCCAAGTGCGCCGGCGGCCCCTTCACAAGTATCCGAAAGCCACGATCACTTAGAGATCAAGCAACCACAAAAGCCACTGTCGCAGACGGCTATGCTCCGCGACGCTATGGAACATCCGCTGGTGCGGCATGCGCAAGGCCTTTTCGACGCAGCGATCCGAAAGGTAGAGCCGGCGCGGCCTCGAGAAGGAGTTGTGCAGGCGGCGACTGTCTCCGGCCCCCAGAGCACTCTGCATCAGGAATCGCTTTCCAATGCCGCAGAGACTTGCTTGGACGATACTGAGGTGAGTGCGGACGAGCAGTGCATTGAAAATGGGATGGCTGGCAATGGCTTAGGAGATACGGATGCCTGATACACGCGGCGCGATTGCCAGGCTCATCGATTTCTTTGCCGACCTACCAGGCATTGGTCGCAAGAGTGCTGAACGTCTTGCGTATCACGTGCTGCGCATGTCGCATAAGGAAGCAGCGGCCTTTGCAGAGGCGATCCGTGCTGTTAAGGATAATCTGCACCCGTGTCAGACGTGCTTTAACCTCACCGAAGCGGCTCAGTGCGACATCTGTACCGATCCTCGACGCGATCGCACAATGGTCTGCGTGGTCGAACAGGTGCGAGACGTGTTGGCATTGGAGCAGGCGGGAAGCTACCGCGGCCTCTATCATGTGCTGCAGGGCCGAATTGCGCCGCTCGAGGGCATTGGACCTGAGAAGCTTACGATCGATGCGCTTGTAAGCCGAGTCCAACAGGGAGAAATTCGAGAAGTCATCATGGGCACCAATCCAAACGTGGAGGGCGACACGACGTCATTGGTCGTCGCCCAGCGACTCGCCGGGCAACCGGTGGAACTCACTCGCCTCGCTCGAGGACTGACCGTGGGGGCCTCACTCGAGCAGGCAAATAGGGAAATACTCGGTGACGCACTCGCCGGTCGCCGCAAACTCTGATAGGTAACGCGCTGCCTTTGAGCCTCGCCGCACAAAAGAGGTATTCTATTGTTTAGGATTCGAGCCATGTCGGATCACCGTTCAGAGCCGGTTTCAAGGGTGAGTTATGCGAATGTCGTTCGGCCAGGAAATGCGGATGCAGCAGAAGCAGGTGCTTGCGCCGCGCATGATCCAGTCGATGGAAATTCTGCAACTGCCCCTCATGGCACTGGAGGAGCGAATCGAGCAGGAGATTCAAAATAACGAAACGCTCGAAGTTGAAGAGGCTGAGGAGGATACGCCAACGGGTGAGCCCGCCGCGCCTGTGAGCGATGCGCAGCAGCAGGCAGCTGATAGAACAGTTGACGAAAAACCGCTCGTTGTCGATCAAGACCACGCCAATCAGGCAGACTTTGAGCGATCCTACGATTGGTCGAACGAGTATCCCGATTCAGATGACGATCGCAGCCGGCCATCAGCAACCCGCGTCGACGAAGCGTCAGACCGCTATCTCGATGCGATGGCCAACATGCAGGAGCGGCCCGAAACGCTCTGCAACCACCTGCACGATCAGATCTCCAACTACGAGCTTACCGAACCCCAGCGGCAGGCTGCCGATAAAATTATTTACAACTTGGATGCCAATGGGTATCTGCCAATGCCGCTGGAGGAATTGCTCGATCCGGATGGACCGGCCGACCAGATTGATCAGCTCATTGTCGCGCTCAATGTCGTGCAGGGGATGGATCCTCTGGGCGTAGCCGCTCGCGACTTGAAGGAGTGCTTGCTGCTGCAGATCGATCCAACCATGCCACAGTCGCGGCAACTGCGTCGGATTGTCAACGATCACCTCGAAGATCTGGGCGGTAATCGTCTTCCGTTGATCGAGAAAAAAACAGGCTATTCAATTCAGGAAATTGAATCGCTCCGAGAGCTTCTCCATGGTCTGCAGCCCAAGCCGGGCGCAATGTTCACGTCTCCATTTGTGCCAGTCGTGAAGCCAGATGTGTACGTAGAACAACAGTCCGATGGCTCGTGGAAGGTGCGCCTCGAGGATGTGAATCTCCCAAACCTGCGGATCAGCCCGCTCTACCGCGATATGCTTGTTTCCCCAGTCACCGATCCGGCCACACGCGAATACATCAAGCGTAAGATCAACGCGGCGCAGTGGCTCATTGAGGCAATCGAGCAGCGTCGCAGCACGCTCCTGAAGACAAGCCAGGCAATCGTCGATCACCAAACTCGCTTTCTGTCAGAAGGCCCGGCTGTGATTGAGCCGCTCAAGATGCAGCAAATCGCGGATCGAATTGGGATGCACGTGACAACTGTGAGCCGTGCTGTTGATGACAAATGGCTGCAGACTCCACGAGGGCTCTATGCACTGCGGCGATTTTTTGTTGGCGGTACCGTGAGTGCCGATGGCGACGAGGTGGCGTGGGACACTGTGCGAGTCAAACTCCAAGAGATCATTCAGGCCGAGCCAAAGGACGAACCCTTCAGCGACGACGGCCTCGTGGATGAGTTGGCTCGCCGAGGCATCACTCTGGCTCGGCGTACGGTGACAAAATACCGAAAGGCCATGGACATCCCCAGTTCGCGGCAGCGCCGGGATTGGAAGCTGCCCCGCACGCCCAAGGCCGAGTAGTTCCACCGCCGCTACCCTTGGATTGCCCACTTGCGGATTGTGACTGGATAGTTTTACGATCGTGGCTCGCTCGCAGATACGCTTTCGGCGAGTCCGTTATGCTCCGATCCGGCCCCGACCGCATTTCTCGCCAGAGGCTCCACCATGCGTTGCCCTTTTTGTCGGATCGATAATGACCGCGTGATTGATTCGCGCGCTGGGGACGACGGCACGTCCATCCGTCGGCGTCGGGAATGCGTCGGCTGCCGGAGGCGATTTACGACGTACGAGCGGGTGGAGCGGCAATTGCTCTCGGTGATCAAGAAGGGGGGCGACGCAGAGCCCTTCGATCGCGACAAAATCAAGCGAGGGCTGGCGAAGGCCTGCTGGAAACGGCCCATCACCGAGGAGGAAATTGAGCTGACGGTGTCGTCGTTGGAAGCGGAGCTTTACGGCAACTACGAGAGCGAGGTGCCAAGCCGTGTATTGGGTGAGCGTTTGATGGAGTTATTACGAGTTCTGGATCAAGTGGCCTTTGTTCGATTTGCCAGCGTGTACAGGGAATTCAAAGATGTACGCGACTTCGTGGACGAACTCCAGCCGATTTTGGCGGAATCGAATCGGGAGTCGGGCTAGATCGCATCGATCGGAAGAAGCCCGAAGCATGCGCGGCAAGGAAAACGCATTGCGACATGAAGCCGGCCGGATTGTACGTGGGCTCCGGCGGTTGGATTAACGAACGTAGTCCCCGCGAGTGCCGCCGTGTTTTTCTTCGAGGCGAATGTCCTCGATTGACATGCCTCGATCGATCGACTTGCACATATCGTAAAGCGTGAGTGCCGCGGCAGAGACCGCCAGCAAGGCCTCCATTTCCACGCCGGTACGTGCCGTTGCCTTTACCGTTGCCTCGATGGTGACTGCGTCGGTTGCAGATGCATTGACCGTAACAGTGACGCTCTCCAGCGGCAGGGGATGGCACAGCGGCACGATGTCGCTGGTGCGCTTGGCTGCCATGATGCCCGCCAGCCGAGCTGTGGCGATCGCGTCGCCCTTTTCGAGTTCGTGGCTGCGAATACGACGGATGGTTTCGGGTTGGGCAAGCACCCTAGCCGATGCCCTTGCGGTTCGAAGAGAAACAGGCTTGGCTCCAATGTCGATCATCTGGAGTCCGTGCGGTTGGGGGGGCATGGTGAGGATCTCCTTCGGCGGGGAATTCGGTGGCGGATTGGCCCAGCCCAGAGTGTACCCCACACAAAAACCATAGGCCGGTGCGTTCGTAACGCACCGGCCTATGGAAAATGGAATCGCAGGCTCAGCCGTGGACTAGACCAGTTCCTTGCGGGCACCAATCAGCGTCCGGAGACGCTCGGCAAGCAGGGCGACATCGAACGGCTTCTTGAAGCTCTCGTTCACGTGCGCCCGGTCAACGGTAATCTGCGAACCGTCGTCGGGTAAAAGAGCGATGACGATCGTGTCGGCATACTCCGTGTTGCGACGCAGGTTCTGGCAGATCTGCTGGGCATCGATCCGGCCGATTGAGTAGTCCACCACAATACAATCGGGGTGGAAGCTTTCAGCCTGGATGCCCGCTTCAAAACCACTGGCGGCAATCTGAATCTTGAACGATCGCTCCAACGGTAGGTGTTTCTTGAGATTCTCGATCATGACTTGGTCTTGGCCCACCAGCAGCACCTTAGCCATTGCCTGATCTTCGAGATCTCCCAGCGGCATCCCGTGTTCCTTGAGGAACTTGATCAGGTATTCACGTGGAATACGGCGATCTTGGGATCCTGGAATGCGGTAGCCGCGGAGGCGACCGGAATCAAACCATTTGCTCACCGTTCGCGGAGCAACTTTACAGATCTTGGCGACCTGGCCTGTCGTAAAAACCTTCATCACTTGGACTCCATTTTAATCTTTTGTGTCCGGAAAAGTTTCGGCCAGCCCGTACCCTTTCGAGCAGCGGAACACAGCCCCCCTGACGCGGATCTCTGACAAGTGGAAACGACCGCGTCGTCGTGCCCCACGATGGCCGGCTTTTAAAGCACGGAGGGGGGCGTGAAATGGCTCAATCTCAAGCAACACTCAAAGAGTTGCTCTCAACTGAGGCCTTAACTCGCAGGTGTCCCCCCCTGCTTCACTCTGTCGTGTGGGCCCAGGCTTTCACCCAGACTCACTCGCAGAATGACTGACCAAGGGTTTCATCGAATGATTGCATGGTGCGACTTGAGCCGTTCTTTCCGATCGGAACGGTGGCACCGTGTGGTCGGCCTGTCGGGAATGCGCCTGTGGGCCTGTTTGCAGGGGCAAATTGCAAGTGTGGCTAGGCATAGATCGCATTCGACTTTTGTGGAGCACGGGCAAAGGGGGCGGCAAAAGTCTCCTCGCGTGGGCCGCGGTGGCGCATGCACGTCGAGCATTCGCCGACCAACTCCGCTCCCTTATCCAGTGTGCCTGTTTTGCCGCGAGAGCTATCCGAGATGCGCTCTTGTGCCATCAGGCGTTGCCTGGTGATTTTTACATCGGCTATGAGTCGAGGTCAGGCTGCCGCAGACCGGGGCAGGGGAGCGGCGGCGGCCGTCGATTCAAATCGTACCGACACCCTTTTTGAAACTCCCGACTCTTCCATCGTCACGCCATAGAGAGTGGTAGCCGTCGCCATCGTCTTTTTTGAATGCGTGACCACAATAAACTGAGTGGACGAGAGGAAGTCACGCAGTACGCTCACAAACCTGTCTACATTAGACTCGTCGAGGGCGGCATCCACTTCATCAAGCACGCAGAACGGGCTTGGGCGTGATCGAAAAATCGCGAGGAGCAAGGCGACGCACGTCATTGTTTTCTCGCCTCCGGAAAGTAACGAGATGCTGCGAGGCTCCTTGCCAGGAGGGCGAGCCACGATCTCCACGGTGGTTTCTAGCAAATCCATGTCGGGATCCAGCACGATGTCGGCCTGCCCACCACCAAAAAGACGCTCGAACAATTCGCGGAAATGTCCGCGAACCGTTTCGATCGTCTCGCCGAGCAGTCGACGGCTCTCGTCGTCGATTCTGGCAATGAGCTGTTCGATCGCCTCCTTGGCGTTGGTCACATCGGCGAGTTGTAATTCGAGCGTGTCGAGCCGGTGCGTGAGGGCCTCTGCCTCGGCCAGCGCCTCTAGGTTCACCGAGGTCATCGCGCCGAGCTTTCGACGCAGTTCTTCAATCTCACAGTCCAGATCATCCCGGTTTTCGGGCAGAGTTGTCTCTGGAGAAACAGCTTCGGTGGGTGAGTTCGCGGCCGGAGTGGGAGCCGTAGGCAGAGAGTCTGCCGTCGCTTCTGGCGTCGAATAGGCTTTCCTATTGGCCTCATCATTCATGTCGATATCGTACTCATCGCGGATCCTGTCGATGATGCGTGCTCGGCGATGGCGGGCTTCACCTGCTTCGAGTTCGTGGGCGTGGATCGAATCACCCAACTTTAATGCGGCACCTCTGGCGGCGTCAGCGAGGGCGGCGGCCGCTGTTTTTTCTACCAAGAGACTGCTGCGGGTGTTGCCCAGTGCGTGCATTTCGGTATGGGAGCGTTCCGCTGCCACCATGGCCTCCGCAAAATCTGATTCTGCGGCGAGCAGTTCGAATTCGAGGGCATCCAGTTTTGCCTCGGCGGATGAGGTGCGGCCGTTGGCCGTCAGTAGATCGTTTTGACGAGCATCGATTTCAGTGATGCACCGCTGTTCGGCGTCTTGGGCGCGGGCAAGCCTTTCGTGGCAGGTAGCGCGATCGATTCGCAGTCGGTTGATTTGTTCGACCACCGTGCCGCGATTGCGGTCCAGAGCTGCTAGCGATGCGTGCGTCTGCGACAGCTCGCGTTTGGCGTGATCAATGGTCGTGATCTGAGTTTCGAGAGCCCGGCTGGCTGTGTCGCGAGCATCGGTGCGGTCGGAGAGATGCCGCTGCGCTTCTAGGAAGCCAGCGTCGGCCACCGCGATCGCCTCGCGGGCTGCAAGCTGCTCGCGGCCGATGCGATCCAGATCAGCCCGGGAGGATGCGATCGTCTCGGCCTCTTGCATGCGCCGGCTTTGCAGTTGGCGAATGCTCTGACGCTCTGTGGCAAGTGATGCCTGCAACTCGGTGATCGTGGCACTTGCATCTTCGACGGTTCGCAGGAGATTATCGTGCCGCTGGGTCACCCCTCGAAGCTCGCTTCGCCTTGCCACTAAGCCAGTGGCACCAGACGGAGTTCCGATTTCTAGGAGGCCACCAGTGGAGAGGCATTGCCCGGCCCTGGTGATGCAGAGAGTGCCTTGGGGG
>Ga0194055_10002424_pt1 | contig 14780 bp, 17 predicted proteins | sample SepL449m_MetaG_FD_155482 | JGI IMG/M metagenome (GOLD analysis project Ga0194055, IMG submission 155482) | Anoxic zone freshwater microbial communities from boreal shield lake in IISD Experimental Lakes Area, Ontario, Canada - Sep2016-L442-9m | ecosystem: Environmental > Aquatic > Freshwater >... | reverse complement strand
CTTGGAAACAAGAGGCGGGGCTTTTTTATGCCCACCACCCAGCGGTCATCCCTGGACGAGGAACCCCCCTCGACGCAACACCAATGTCAGCAAGCATCGTGGGCTGACTTCATCCCAGCGCCACGCCGGTCGCCAACTGCCGCCCACGACTGCGAAATGTTTTCAGTGCTCCACTGTGCCGTTGCCTCTGCGCGGTAGTCCTACGAGTTCGGGCTCCATTCCACATTGAAAAGCTACCCCAACACCAAAAAACCCATTAAAAGCGCCGTTAGAAATCGCGGTCATTTTAATTGTCGCTGAGGGGAATTATAGTTGTCGTTGAGCCATAACACAAAAAACATTTCACAGATTTGATTTCCGTGGCCATCTTGGCCGACTTTGCAAAGTATCTGCATTTGCTTTGTTCTATGGAACCGCCGATTGAATCGTGGTCCGTGACTTTGCGTGAGTTTCAAGTGCCCACGACGGTGCAGAAACAATTTTGACTTTGCCAGAAGGCGGATTTGAGGGTCCAAACTAGGTCGAATCTTCTGGTGCCGATTCATTCAGCGGTTCGCTAGGGTGAAATGGGCACGGCGTGGATTGTGCCCACTTTTCTGGTTTTGAAAGGTTCTGAGTTCACGGACGCGACGATGAGGGTTTTCCGTTGTCGTTGGCGATGTGCCGCGACTGGAGTATAGGCCAATCTCGGCGACCACGAGAGCAATTGGAACTGCCGCAGGATCTCCGCACCTCCTGAAATGTCACGAACTCCCGACCGTAATCCATGATCATCTTCAGCGCTTGGAACCGCGCGGCCTGTTCGGGCAGACCATCCAAGGGATCTAAAGACAAGGCCCCGTTGTATCCTCACTACGGATCTGGAGTCGGCAAGTTCACCCGTGTATTGGTGCTTTTGCGATTTCTCTGGATGGTCAGCAGTTGGCCGCTCCCGTATGGTGTTGGTGAACGAGGTGCAGTCGAATCTTCTTGGGCTCCTGCCCGTCCCGATGGCGCTCCGACATTTTCCTTCGGAGAGCACCAAAACACCAATAACCAAACAAGTACGATTGGAAGCGTTCCGCGGTCTTGGTTGAGTGCGATTTTTCTTATTCTCTTGGACAAGAAAAGCCGCGGATGGGGTGGGATTCGAACCCACGGAACCTTTCGGTTCTCCGGTTTTCAAGACCGGCGCATTAGACCACTCTACCACCCATCCAGATTATTGAGGCTTTGACGATCTTAACTTTACCGAATTTATTTAAAATGAGCAAACGGATTGCCTAGGAAAACATTATGCCCTTCGGACTGATTCTGGTCGACATTTATTGCAGCAAATTCATGGGGTGGAAGAGTCTTTCTGTCAACGAGTTGGCAAGTACGCGCGCCGAATTTTCGTCGGGAGGGTCGCGAGAGAGTAACTAATTTATCGGCACGCCGCCGACTTCCGTGAGAAACGTGGTGGTGTTGAGGTTTGGCCGATGTTTGGTCTAGGCTAGGCAACATGGGTTTGGGTCGAGGTGTCACCAAGCATCCATCTCGCGTCCGCCAATCGCCCACTCTGCGTATTCTAAACTCTTGAAACTCTGTCCCCCAACTTTCTCCGATGGTGGATCCGATGCCCTTGCTGATTTTTTGCATCCTCGTCAACGCCGTTAGGTTGATTGACCGCACCGCCAGCGGAGCGCTTGAGACTCGCAGGCCCAATTCGATGGGTTCAAAGCATAAATTTTTCTGCCCCACTTGGGCGGTTCACTTGTGCCGTTCCGGAGGTATACGCCATGATCGATTTGTATTCCTCCGCTGGGACTCGGGGGTTTGGTCGCGAACAGATATCACTTTTCCATTGGTCGAGAGGCACTTGCATGGGGTTATCATCGCAATGGTTCCGCCGTTTGGAGGTAATTAGTGGCATCTCCGTTAGTTCCCTCAACTTAGTCAGTGGGCGGGTTAACTCCACACCACCTCGCGAAAGTCGCGATTGGCAATCTGGCTCGATGGGCATTCTGGCCTGCGTCATCCTCCAAGTCCTTTACGAGAAAGTCTGTGAAGGTAGGCGCGGGCTCTACTGCGCCGGCATCTTCACCCTCTATCATGGTCCGAGAAGAAATGCCAGAATGTCGGGTTCAGCGTTGCCCTCGGCGAGACCTAAATCTAATGAGGCACCTTTGTCGAAAGACTGAACCGAGCGGGCCTTCATCGTCTTCCGCCATCGGGACGACTCATCTTCGCCGCTTTCAAGTAAACCATCGGCGATTGAGACTTAGGAAACCCTCCGGAACGCCAATGGCCTGATTTTTGATTCTCTTAGGGAAAGCATCTGATCAAGCCTTGGGATTGGGCGACTGGTATTAAAAAAGACATTGGAAGTGAGCAAAAGTTTGGAGCTTTTGGGTCAAACATCCGGGGAATTCGGTGATCCTTGGATTGTTTTGTGGAGTAGCAAAAAAGGACGGAGAAAGCTGGTGGCGTTTCTTAATGGGGGCGGACAGAGGATTAGGAGTGAGTCGGGGAATTTCACGAATGGATGTTCAAAGGGTGGACGGTTGACCGTGTGGGACGGTTTGTTTAAGAAGTCGGGTGTGGAATATATTGATCAATTTTGGGTGTGGAGAGTTGGGGTTTTGAGAAGGATGGTCTGTGGAAGGGGGGATTTTTTTGGAAAACACGGGATCAATGAGCCGGGTTTATAACGATGGATTGGTGCGGTATTGGTTGGCCGAAAGTTGGAATTTGACATCGAGCGAGACGGATGAGGATGCGGTGATTCGAGTTTTTCAGCATGCCGTCACTGGGCATACTTTGATGGTGGTCAGGCAGTCGCGGTTTCTGGAAGATTCTGAGGGAGAGATTATTGGCGAAGAGGCTGAGGTGGACATTGGAGAAGTGGGGCAGAGAATATTTTTGGAGGAGGAGCGATCAAAGTCGGTTGAATTGCTGAGTGGATTTTGGATGAGTTCGACAAAGACGCTGGACCAGTCGGAGGTTACGGTGACGCTGGAACTGACTGCCTTTGATCCACCGAGCGAGCAACTGATTCGGTTTGTTTTGACGATGAGCGAAGCGGATTGGGGAAATATCGTGGGGCGTCAGCTTTGGCATGAAGTTCGGAAGAGTGCCCGACGGACGGAGTGTTCTCGGGGGCAGTTGCAAGACGACAGTTCGGAAGAGTGGCTTTCGGTTGAGCCTTTAGGGATGATTTTGCCGGTGGAGTTTGGGGGATTAGTTTATCGATTTGCGACGATCTACGAGGGAGAGACACCAGGGTTAGGGTTGAGTTTTCGGTACACGGATGGGGAAACGATTCGGCTCGATCTTTACATTTACGACCTAAATTTGGATTACCTTGAAGATGGTATAACCTCCGAGGAAGTGCTTGAGCAGTTCGAAGCGGTTCAGACTGGTTTGGATGATTTGGAAACCTACAGCGAGGTTGAGAAGCAGCGAACCGAGACATTAACGATTGGTGGTCGGGGGGAAGATCGAGAGTTTCTTTACGCACTGTATCACTACCAGGATGCGAGTGAGCCTGAAGGAAAGCGACTCGTGCACTCGCATATTATTTTGACCGCATATCGCGGAAAATTCCTGAAGATTCGGGCGAGTTACGGTGAGGAGTGGAGTCAGATTGGGCAGGCAAAGGTCGCAGGATTTCTCCGAGAATTGGCTGAGCAGATGGACCGTTGAACATTCCAAGATCGTCGTGAGTCTGGAAAAATCGAGCTTCCTGAATTTCGGTGAACGATCGTAGAATGCAAAGCATATGAGTGATCACTTGAAGCGAATTGAGCAAGCCGTTGAAAAGGGTGAATTGCGGGAAAGTAGTGCACGAAATATGGTGGAGATGCTCGTGAACACGCGCTCGGGAGTTGAAGTGGCGAGTGTTGGCGAGTTGATGGCGTTGGGAGCTTGGGAGGAGTTGAATGATCGTTTTTATAAGACGCTGACCTTTGGCACTGGGGGTTTGCGCGGGCGAACGATTGGTCGCATCGTGACCAAGGCGGAGCAGGGAAATCCACGAGCCTTGGGGCGTCCCGAGTTTCCCTGTGTGGGGACGAACGCGATGAACTTTTACAACATCAGCCGAGCGACTCAGGGACTGGTGAAGTATCTTCACGAGTGGTCTGCGAAAGGCGGTTTTTCTGGGCGACCGAAGATCGTCGTGGCGCACGATACGCGTCACTTCTCTGAGGACTTCACGGCGCTGGTTGCACGAGTTGCGACCGAACTGGGGTGTGACGTTTGTGTTTTTAATGGGCCGCGTTCCACTCCACAACTTTCTTTTAGTGTGAGGGCTGAAAACGCCTCAGCGGGGATCGTCATTACTGCGAGTCACAATCCTTTCCACGACAACGGTTTCAAGGTATACTTTAGTGATGGAGCGCAGGTTGTTGAGCCGCATGCGAGTGGAATTATTGCTCAGGTGGAGGCGAGTCACTCGGAGATTTATCTCCCTCTGCCTGAAGAGGATCGAGGATTGATTACGATCCTTGGGGAGGCGAACGATGAGGCTTATATGGTTCGATTGGAGACATTGATTTTGGATAGGAGCTTGATTGCGGCGATGGTGGCGAGTGGTGGAGGGTTAGTTTACACCTCGATTCATGGGGTAGGGGGGCAGATTATCAAGCCGATGCTGGATCGCTTGGGGTTTCGCTATGCTTGCGTGCCAGCCCAAGAGGTGTGTGATGGTCGATTTCCGACGGTTAAGTCTCCGAATCCCGAGAATGCAGAGGCCCTGACGATGGCGCTGGCGCTAGCGGATGAAGAGGGTGCCGATTTGGTGATGGCGACTGATCCTGATGCTGATCGGATGGGGGCGGCGGTGCGGAATAGGTTGGGACAGATGGAGTTGCTGACTGGCAATCAAATTGGATCGTTGATGGCATACTATCGGGTGAATCAGTTGATCGCGCAGGGGGTGATCACTCCAGAGAATGCGAATCGAGCGGTGATCGTGAAGACTTTTTTGACTACCGATCTACAGAAAGCCATCGCTGATGATCACGGGATGCGCTGTGTAGAAACTTTGACGGGATTCAAGTATATTGGAGAAAAGCTTGGTCAATATGAGGGTGCTCTTCCTGAAACGGTTCGCGAAGGATATCGGGAGCGCTCGGAGTTGGAAACGCGGACGGCGCGATTGGCAGGTTCGAGTTACTATGTGTGTGGTGGGGAGGAAAGTTACGGTTATAGCGCGGCCGATTTTGTTCGGGACAAGGATGCGAATGGTTCGGTGGTGGTATTTTCAGAAGTGGCGGCGTATGCACAATCTCGAGGAATGACCCTCTTGGAGTTGCTTGACGAAGTTTATATTCGCCATGGATTTTATGCGGAGAAAAACGGGGCAGTGACTTTGGAAGGTGCGGATGGATCGGCAAAAATCCAGAAGTTGGTGGAGTCCTATGCGGGGAGATCACCGGAATCGGTATTGGGTAGTTTGGTGACGAAGGTGAGAAACTTTGCTACGGAAAAAATCACTGACTCGGAGGGTTGGGCGATTCCTGCCGAGAAGATGTTGATGTTTGACTTGGCAGACGGTCGCCGAGTGGCGGTTCGACCATCGGGGACGGAACCGAAGATTAAATTTTACCTCTTTGCAAGGAGGTCGCCCGAGGTTGCAAAGTCTTGGAGTGGGGAAGATTTGGTTGTGATCAAACGGGAAGTTTTGGCTGGATTGGATGCCCTTTGGGATTGGGTGCAAAAAGATGTGGATGAGCGACTTGGCGAGTGATGGGGAGAATTTTGATTAGAAAATGAATGATGAGTAAGCGCGCGATTCGCCTAGATGGAACAGAGACCTCAGTGATTAAGGCTTTGGGTTTTGGGAGCGGGGAAATTTCAGGTAAACAGTTGATTGAGAACTGTGCTGATTTGGCGATTGCTGAGCTGATTGAGTGTCTTGATGGACTAATCGGCGTGGGTTATGTGGTCTCTGATCGGAATAATTTTTATAAAAAAGAAGAGGTTGAATCTGCTTATTTTCGGGTGAATTCAGGCTATTTAAAGGATTTGCGGGAGTCGCTGGATCCGAAGCCGGAGATAAAGAAGAGTCGCCGGGTGCGGCGAGAGTAAGTCCATTGGGTTGGTTTTCTGGATCATTGACGGCACCCTGAGTTCGTATGCCCACGTTACCATCTGAGCCCTCACCCATCCTGATACTTCGACGAATCTGGCCTTGGATGGCTGCCATACTCAGCGGGGTGGCCCTGACAGCTTGCTTTCCGCCATGGAATCAAGGGTGGTTGGTTTGGTTTGCATTGACGCCATTGATGGCGGCGATTTTTGCTCGCTCGCCCATGGAGCGGGGAGCGGGTTGGAGGGTAACAGCTTTGGGATTTGTGTCGGGAATGATTTTTTTTACGTGCACATTTTTTTGGCTAAGTACAACTCTGGCGGCGCTTTATGAGAATCGGTGGTTGTTGGCGATTGCGCCACTCGTGGCGTTGGTTTTTAGTTTTTACTGGGCTGGCTGGTCGTGGTTCGTTGGAACGATTCTGGTTCGTCGGGATCCTGATCGTCGGTTTGCGACGTCCGTCGGAAACCTGCTGACGGCGATTCTTGGATCTGGGGCATGGGTCACCCATGAGTGGGTGCGCGAGCGACTTTTTGGTGGATTTGGGTGGAACAATCTGGGGATCGCTTTGCACGTAAATTTACCAATGATCCAGATCGCGGAATTTACTGGGGTGCCGGGAGTTTCCTTTCTGGTAGTCTTTGTGAATTTGATGGCGGTGATCTTGGTTCGTCGGATGTCTGGGGAGATTGGGGCAAATTTTTTGAAGCATTTTCGTTGGGAGTTTAGTTTGACGGTTGGGGTGATTGCGGTGGTTTTTGGGTTTGGCGTCCGCTCGTTATTGCGGCCTGAAATGGGAGAGACCGTGCCTCTTCAAGTCGCGGTGGTGCAGCCTAACATTCCACAAACGGAAAAATTTAACCCTGAAATGGTGGAGAAAGTAGCGGCGCAACTGACGCGGCTTACTGGCTTGGCGGGGTTGGGGCACCCGAAGCCACAGTTAGTGCTTTGGCCGGAGTCATCAACACCCCGGAGTATTTTTGCGGATGAGGAGAGTTATCGATTTGTGATTGATCAGGCGAGGTTGAGTTCTGGGGCATTATTATTAGGGACAACGGAATTTGATCCAGCGACCGACGCTGACTATAACATCGCGGTTTTGATCAACGGGGAGCGGGCTCCGTTGCAGACATATCGGAAAATTCACCTTGTTCCTTTTGGTGAGTACCTACCACTTCGGCCGATTTTTAGTGGGTTCGTCGGGCAACTGGTTCCGTCTGATTTTACTCCTGGGACGGAGTGTAACGTGTTGCGCTTGAGTGATCCGAAGGTGCGAATTGGATCTTTGCTGTGCTTTGAAGATACATTGGGGGACTTGACGAGAAGGTTTGTGGTCAATGGGGCGGACGTCTTGGTTAATTTAGCGAATGATGGGTGGTTTGGGCAATCGCCAGCGGCTGAGCAGCATCTTGCGAACGCGGTGTTTCGTGCGGTGGAGAACCGGCGTCCATTGGTACGCTGTGGAAATACGGGGGTGAGTGGTTCGGTGGACATCAAGGGGCGAGTGGAGCGTTGGCTTCCGCCATTTCGGGATGGATTTGCCTCTCGGGAAGTTCGGGTTCCGCTGCAGGGACGGCAGACATTTTACACGGGACACGGGGACTGGTTTTCGCATGGGTGTATTTTTTTGACGCTGACCTGGTTGATTCGGGGGCTGGTGTCGCGGTTTCGTCTTGGGAGAAAAATGGGGAGCGTTGAGTGAGCACTGTGGATAATCGGCTTGTTGTTGGGCTGAGAATATGGAGGCTGTTCGGCTAATTATTTATGACCCATCGAACAGGAATTCTCGCCGGCGGCAACTGGATCATTGACCATGTGAAGATCATCGACACTTGGCCTGCGCAGGATGCTCTGGCCAACATTGTTGGGGGTTCGGATGGTTCGGGAGGGTCTCCTTATAATGTCCTTGTGGATCTGGCGAAGTTGGGAGTTCCTTTGCCTTTGGCAGGGGTGGGACTGGTGGGGGAGGATGCGGATGGGCGAAAGATTTTGGACGATTGTGCGAGGTATACAATCGATGCGGAAGGGATTCAGCGGACATCGGCGGCACCGACTTCCTTTACGGATGTGATGACCGTGCAGGGATCAGGTCGTCGGACATTTTTTCATGCCCGAGGGGCGAATGCCTTGCTGAATGGAGGACATTTTGATTTTACGAAATCGCGGGCGAGGATTTTTCATCTGGGTTATTTGCTTTTGTTGGATGGTTTGGACGCGCCGAGCACAACGCATGGAACAATAGCGGCGGAAGTTTTGGCGAGGGCCCAGGAGGCGGGGCTGAAGACCTCGATTGATGTGGTGAGTGAGGATAGTGATCGGTTTCCAAAAATTGTTTTGCCAGCACTGCCTTATGTGGATGTTTGTGTGATGAACGAGTTTGAGGCGGGTCGGGTGACGGGGCGAAAGATTCGGGTTGGAGAGATTTTGGATTATGGGGAGTTGCGGCTAGCGATGCAGGCGTTGTTGGACGCTGGGGTGAAGGAGCGGGTGGTGGTACATTATCCTGAAGGGGGTTGTGCATTGGGGAAGGGTGGGGATTGGGACGAGCATGGGAGTGTGTGTTTGCCAGCGGATTATATTGTGGGAGCTGCGGGTGCGGGAGACGCTTTCACTGCGGGGACTTTGTTGGGGTGGCATGAAGGTTTGCCAGTGCGCGAGTGGTTGAGACAAGGGGTCTGTGCAGCGGCGGCGAATTTGAGCGACGAGACCTGCACTGGCGGAGTGGGGACGTTAGCGGAGTGTTTTGGATTGGGGACGCGCTACGGGTTTCGCAGTTAAATTTGGCAAACTGAAGTGAGCTTGCTAAATAATTTCTAAGCCTTGCGAGTGGGAAAGATTCCCCCTATGCCCCTGTTCTTACAGGCCGTTTCGGCATCTTAAAAAACCTTTTATAACCTATGAAAATCATCTTGAAACCATTGTTGCTGTTAACGCTTCTTTTGCCGCCGGCGCTGACTTTGGAGGCTGCTGAGCCGAAGCGGGTGATTGTCTGCACGGTGACCACGGGGTTTCGGCACGGCTCGATTCCCTTTGCGGAGAAAACTTTACAAAAGCTTGGCGAGGAATCAAAGGCATACACAGTGGTGGATTGGGTGAGGCAACCGAATGAGCAACCCCGAAAGCCGAACAAGCCGGGAGATTTGAAGCCAGATGCGGATGAGAAGGCGAAAGCGAAGTATGAGGAGGAGATGAAGAAGTTTGACGGTGCGATGATTAAATATATGGCGGAAGTGGAGAAGCGCTCGAAGGAGACGCCGCTGAGTCCAGCGGAACAGATGAAGGCGGCGATGGAGAAGTTGAGTCCGGCAAATCTGGTGGCGAACAAGATTGACGCGGTGATTTTTGCGAACACCACTGGTGACTTGCCGTTACCGGATCGCGAGGGATTTATTAAGTGGGTTGAGGATGGTCATGGCTTTTGTGGGATGCACAGTGCCGGGGATACTTTTCACGGGTTTCCTGGATACCTGGGGATGATTCAGGCGGAGTTTAAGGGGCATGGTCGGCAGGTTCCTGCGGATTTGGTTACTGGGGACAAGGAGCACCCAGCGAATGGGGGAATTGGGGAGACTTGGAATTTGACTCAGGAGGAGATGTATGAGTTTAAGGATGGGAGCCATGATCGGGCGAAGTTACGGGCATTGTGGTTTCTTCGTCACCATCCGCAGGATGTGAATAAGGTAGGATACGCGCCGGTTTCGTGGTGTTTGATGTCGGGGAAGGGTCGGGTCTTTTACACTTCGTTGGGGCATCGGGAAGATTTGTGGGATGAAACGGATGCGGTAAAGGATCGGAAGAATTCCGTGGAGTTGAGCAAGCAATATCAGGCGCATATTCTTGGGGGAATCAAGTGGGCGCTTGGTTTGGAGTCTGGGAGTGCGACGCCGAATCCTGAGGTGAAGTAGTAGTCTACATATCAACTATCGATGAAACTTTTTACTGGATTGGTCGCGATTTTGTTGGCGGGAACGGCATGGGCTGACGACGGGGGATTTACGCGTTTATTTAATGGGAAAGATTTGAGTGGCTGGCACTTACGGAGGCCCGACGCGTTGAGCAGTTGGAGCGTAGTGGATGGGGTCTTGAAGAATACTGTGGAGAAAGGTCAGCACGGGGTGGACTTGGTGAGTGATGGGAAGTTTTGGAACTTTACGGTGAAGTATGAGTACATGGTTCCGGACGGTTCGAATTCGGGGTTTTATCTTCGGGGAAGGCACGAGTTGCAAATTCTTGGTGACTTCGCTGGCGGGGTGGTTTCCAAGACGGGGAATGGGGCAATTTACAATCTGAAAGCTCCGAGTGAGTTTGCGAGTAAGGCAGCGGGGGAGTGGCAGACGGTGGAGGCGACGATCATTGGGAATAAGATTACGGTGATTTTGAATGGGAAGAAAATCCACGATGGCGTGCAGTGTGATCGGCCGACGGGGAGTGAATTAGACAACAAGGTTTTGGAGCCTGGTTCGTTCTTTTTGCAGGGAGATCATGGAACGGTGAGTTTCCGAAATATTCTGGTGAAAGAGCTTGCGAAAGAGTGACGGGCGGTTTTCGTGGAAGGTATTTGATGATTTCTTGATTGCATGAAGCGCTTTCGTCTGAACCGTCTGTTTAATGCGAAGTCGGGTCGTTGTTTTGATGTGGCAGTGGATCACGGATTTTTCAATGAGCGGGGATTTCTTTCCGGAATTGAAAATTTGGATCGCTGCGTGCGGACGTTGGTGGAGGCGGGGCCGGATGCTATTCAGTTGACGATTGGTCAGGCGGAGCTTTTGCAGTCCATTGAGGGCAAGCAAAAGCCTGCGTTGGTGTTGCGCACGGATGTGGCGAATGTCTATGGGGCGGATTTGCCGCGAGCGTTGTTTAGCCGAATGATTGGCAACGCGGTTGAGCAAGCGATTCGTCTGGATGCGACTTGTGTGGTGGTGAATCTTTTTCGGATTCCTGGTCAGCCTGAGGTCATGGATCAGTGTATTGAGAATATTCTCCGGCTGAAACCTGACTGTGAACGCTACGCGATGCCGCTGATGATCGAGCCGCTGGTGTTTCGGGAGAATGCACAGGCTGGTGGATACATGGTTGACGGCGATTTGGAGAAAATTCTGCCGTTGGTGCGGCAAGCTTGCGAGCTAGGGGCGGACATTATCAAGGCGGATCCCACGGATGATGTGAGGGTTTATCATCAGGTGATCGAAATTGCGGGTCGAATTCCTGTGCTCGTTCGGGGTGGAGGGAAAGCGCCGGATGCGGAAATTTTGGAGAGAACCGAGGCGCTGATTGGGCAAGGGGCGGCGGGGATTGTTTATGGGAGGAATATTATTCAGCACGCGGATCCTGCGGGAATGACGCGGGCGTTGATGGCGATTGTGCATGAGGGGGCGACGGCATTGGAGGCGTCGCGATTGTTGGGGGCGAGGGCGTAGCAGAGATAAGAGATAAGAGAAAGGGGGCGATTATTCGCGAGCGAGTCGTCGTTGGAGGGCGAGGAGTTGGTTTTGGAGGGAGGGAAATCGGCGATTGATTAGCCACTCATGGAGAGCGGCGAGGATGGCGTGTTCGCGTTGGGCCTCATCGATTTCGGGGGGGGAGTCGGTGAGGAGATTATCGGAAACGAAGCTTGCGGGGGTGGCGAGGGCTTTGAGGAGTTTGTCTTTTTCTTCGAGGGTGGTATCAGGGCGACCGAGGTAGAATTCGAGAGCGGTTTTTTGGCCAGGTTGCGTGAGATCCGCTTTGGCAAAGTAATCGGCGCGAATGAGGGGGCGGTCGCCGAGGAGTGAAGGGTGGGCGTTCAGGTAACCCATGATTTCGAGAGGGTTGGCGGCGGCGAGACGATCGAGGGCGACATCGGCGGCCCTGCGGATTTCGGGGAGGGGATCGTCTTGGAGGGCGACGAGGTCGGTGGTTAGGGTGGGGTCTTTGGTGAAAACGAAGAGATCAAAGGCTTCGAGGAGGCCACTGGTGGGAGCGGATCGCCAAGGGGGATAGTTGAGCATTTCGCGAATTTTTCCGGCAAGATAAACGGTTGATTGGGGTTCTTGCCAGGCGAGGTTGCGGAGGGCGATGGTCCATTCGTCGGCGGAGTCTTTCTTTTCGAGAGTGGCGCGGGCGATTTGGGCGGCCGGTCCCGAGCCGTCGCGTTTGGTGATGCGTCCGAGGGTATCGAGGAGGAGGATACGGAGGGTTGGGGAGCTGAGAGAACCACCGGGGCGAATGGCAAATTCGAGGCCGGTGGAGGCGTCGCGGCCCGATTCGAGGAACTCGAGAATGGCGTTGGTGGCGAGGGTGGAAGGGGAGTCGAGGAGGAAGCGTTGGAGAGCATCGAGGTCGGCTTCGGTGGCGGAACCTGTTTTGAGGTGGGAGAGAAGGAGTTCGATGGGGTTAGTGGAGGGATGGCTGCTGGGGGAAGAGGGTCGAGGAATAATGGGAAAGGGAGCGGAAAATTCTGGGGATATTTGGAGCGGGCGATTGGGAGAGGCGAGTGGATTTTCGGTGGGGGGACGATTATTTTGGAGGAACCCGATGAGGGCGAGGAGGATGAGGAGTAGCCCCGTGATGAGGCTGAGGAGGATGCGTGGGCGAATGGTCACGCGCGGGAATTATTTTAAGTAGCGTTGAATGAAGTCTACGCAGGCTGGGTCGAGGATCCGGATGCCAGTGGAGACAGGGGTGGAGGAGCCAGCGACGACCACTCCAGTGAGGTAGAACTTGCCATCTGGGGTCTGAGCGAGAGCTGGGCCACCGCTCATTCCGGGTTCGCAGAGGAGGGAGAGATTATCCCAGAAGGCACCGAATACTGGTTTGAACGGAGCGGTGGAGGTGGCAGAGAGGAGATCGTTGCCTGTGTGGGTTTCTCCGCCGTAACCGAGGCATTGAACTGGGTTGGAGCCATTTAGCAGTTTGGAGTTGGATGACCAACCGATGGCGGCACCACCGGCGAGGGTATTGCGGAAGACCAATCCACCAGTATCGAAGGCGAAGGAGCGAGGGTCGGTGTTTTGGTATTGGCGAACGCCTTCACGATAGCCAGCGAGGACATAGAGGCGACTGGCGTAATGGGAGGAGAGAAAAGTGGAACCGGAGAGAGCTCGGCGGAAAAGGATATCGGTGGAGAAGCCGTTAGTATTATCCCAGAGATTGTGAGCGGCGGTGAGAACTGAGGATGGGCGGATCACCGTTGCTGAGCCGATGTAGTGGGATCGACCATTGGTAAAGTTGAGTTGACCGATGAGAGAGTATGGGAGGGTTTTGGTTGGGATGGGGCCGATGGGTTCAGGGGTGGATATAGGGGCAGCGAAGGCGACGGATGCATTGACGAGGAGGGCGAGGAGTCGGAACACGCGTTTCATAGTTTAGAAAAGTAGCGAAGTTTTTTTAAAAGGCAAAAGGCATTGATACGGACTTTCAAGGTCAACAGCGGATGACGATTCATTTGAGCAAGATGTATTCCTTGGGGGGTGAAGGATTTTTGGATGGAAGAAATTTTCTGGGGAGAGTTTTGGTCAGTGGTTTTTTTGCTCGCGTTCGCTCGGGTGTCCGCCTTCTCTGGTGGCTGAAGCTTATTCAATGGAAACCAATCAACCTGAGGATCCGACCTCGACCGAACTCACCCCCGAAACTTTCTCTGCAAATTTCGAGGGAACACCAAAATTAATCATTGAAGAGGCGTCGCCCGGATTGAATGGGGATGAGACCCCAACCTTGGGGGAAGTTTTTGAGGTTCCGCCGCCGGCGCCTGTAGTTGAGGTGATGGAGGCGCAGACTTCGGGAGGAGATTCTTTGAATAAGGAGGCTGCTCCAGTGGATGAGATTGGGCAGTTGGCGGAGGCGTCGGCACGGGCGCGGCTGCTTCCTGCGGAAGAAGAGAGACTGACTATCCTGCTCAAGGAGGCAATTTTGGGGGGGCGAGCTGGGGTGAGTCGGGCGGTGGAGATGTTGCCAAAGGTGCCATGGATTGTGGGGGTGCGGGCGATAGAACAAGTCTGGGTTGATTTGACGTCGGGGTTTAGGACGCAACTGCTTTCTGGTCTGGGTAAAGAGGATAGCGATGCGGCTCGCCGGATGCGTTTGAGCGTGGCGCGGGCTTTATTTAAAATCGATCCCGCGGTCACGATTCGGCTTATTGGATTGGTGCTGAGGGAGATGCGAGATAAGGACAAGAGTGAGGATAAGGTGGCGGGAATGCTAACGCTTCGCCATGCGCAGACATTTTCGAATGTGTTGATTGGCCGAGGCAAACCATGGGTGGCGTTGTTGCCATTGGGAGATTTTAAGCCCGGTGATGCCGATTTAATTGTGCACTGTGCGTTAAGTGCTGTTTTCACGGTGCCCCATCCTCCATTAGCGCAGACGGGTATTTTGCAGTGGGCTAGTCAATCGGGGCGGTTGGGTAAACTTCCAACGGAGTCGATGGAGTTGGTTAAAAAAGGAATCTCTCGGTGGAGTGGAAAGTGGAGAAATTCCCTACGGAAAGACGTGCCAGAATTACCTGCGGTGCTTTTGGAGATGCTGCCTGCGGAGGGTGGGGGAGAATTGGAAGCGAGTCCTGCGATCGTGGTGGCAGAAGAAATAGTGGTGGGAGATTCGGCCGTGGAAGTTGGGGAGGGAGTGAAGGAGGAAGGAAATGGGAGTGTGGAAGGGCGTCGCGAGGAGGTTGCGGTGGTACCAAAGAAGGAGCGACCGGTGTACGAGCCTCGGGCGCAGAAAGGTCCACGGATGGAAGAGCCTCGTCGGG
>Ga0194055_10002421_pt1 | contig 14789 bp, 28 predicted proteins | sample SepL449m_MetaG_FD_155482 | JGI IMG/M metagenome (GOLD analysis project Ga0194055, IMG submission 155482) | Anoxic zone freshwater microbial communities from boreal shield lake in IISD Experimental Lakes Area, Ontario, Canada - Sep2016-L442-9m | ecosystem: Environmental > Aquatic > Freshwater >... | reverse complement strand
CACCAAATCCTTGGTATTATATTATTTGCATTCATCATGTGTTCTTGTTCTCCAATGGGAGGAGAAGGATGTCAAGGGAATAAGAAAATGCTAATAGCAGGAAAAGGATTCACAAAATTTAATAAATAATAAAATGAAAACAATTAAGCTCACACCAACAGAATTCCTAAATTCATTTAGGCTATTAGCTAAATTCTATTACAATTTTGCTGTATCGTCAGGAATGATTGTAATTGAAGCAGATGCTGAATTGCTTAAAGCAATTGGGTATTAAAACATTACAGCCTTGTACATTTGTATGAGGCTGTATTTTACACACACATAAAACAATTTTATGAAAGCAAAAAAAGGTGATAAAATCATCATAACGTTAGACGGTCGTTATAATGCTTCTTATACGAAAGGAGAAATTTGGGATGTATTTGATGAAGGATTTGAATGTGTATATGTTTGTCAAAATGGCGATACGAAGAATTACACTCTGTTAACTGATAATGAATATGAGATTTACAGCAATCCTTCATCCCAATTCCTCTTCCAAATAGGAGATGTTGTAAGAATTACTCCTGGTTCAGAACATTATAGTGATGATTTATTTAATCCTAAAGATACATCAGGAAGGATAATAAAGCATGAGAAAGGAATGTTCCCATATAGTGTAGAATGGGACAATGGATATAAAAATTCCTATAGAGATAAAGATTTATTTCATTATGTTCTTCCTTGTATAAATTCAAAACCAATATTTAAACCATCTATAAAGAATGGAGATAAAGTGATATGTATAAAGGATTGTGTAAATATTGAAGGATATGGTGGATCAGGGAACGTTTATATAAATAAAGGAGAAGTTCTTACAGGCAGTGTGATATATGGTGATTTTATATGGTTTAATGAAAAACCAGGAAGTGATAATGGAAATTATCCTATTGCTTGCTTTGAGGTATATACTGGTGTATTGTCTTCAACACCAAATCCTTGTTCTGACATCATCCTTGATCAATTTAAAATAGGTGATAGGATAATAGCTACATCTGATACAGATGTGCATGATACAAAATCATTGTCTCCTATAAAAGATGGTGATACTATCATATGCGTTAAAGATTGCATAAATTTTGATTATGCATCATCTACTGTTCCTGTACAGAAAGGAGAGGTTCTTATATGTACAAGTATTAGTGGTGATGGGGATAGATTATGGTGTACTGAAAAGCCTGGATATGGTAAAGGAACTTATCCTGCTAAATGTTTCCAAGTGCATACAGGTGCTGTAAATTGTGTACCAACTCAAACGCCATATGAAAAAATTCCTATTAAAGTGGGGGATATGGTGGAAGTTACAAAGAGACATATGGTGAATGACGCTATATTGGGAATGATTGGTAGGGTGGCACAAGTAGATGAAAAGGATGAAATCAAGTATCTTATTGAAACTCCTAATGGACAGTCTTGGTGTGTAGATGCAAAACATTCATCAGGAGTTCCAACATCTAAAGCTCATAGTTATTCTGTAGGTGATATAATTGGTAGTGATTATTCACATGATGCTACAGAAAATCTCGTGTTTCAAACACCAATTATTGTCAAAAAACCAAATAAAAAGCGTAATTTAGTAATTATTAACAATTAAACAAAAACAAAAACAAAATAGTATGAACGCAACAGCAACCATCACAAACTTTGTGAAACAAGTAAAAGCCCAGTTAACTGGTGATCAAAATGAAGTAGTAGCCCTGAAAAATGCTCGTAAGGCAGATTCAGCAGTAAATGGACAATTAGCAGCCTTGAAGTCAAGGCTTGTTGATTTGGAAGGTACATTGGAAGATAAACAAGAAGCTTTACATTTGGTGAAGTTTCCAAAAGATCTCATCACTAACAACCAATCATTCATCCGTAACATTCAGGAAGCTCAAGAAGCTCTGGATGATGCATTGACTGCATTGCTAGATGTAAAAGATTCAATTGAGTATTTTGAAAATCTGGCTACAGAATATTCTCAAGAAGGATAATTTATTCATTAAGAGGAGCATGTATTTATATATGTTCCTTATTTTAAATTCAAAAACATGGGATATTATGAAGGACATCTTGTTCTAAAATCATTTAAACCTCTTTCTCTTGAAAAGGGAATGTGGTTTTTAAACAAGTTTGGACATAACACTAGAAAGGAAGAAGTGGAATTGTACCAGCTTGATAAGGTTCCTTTGGATCAGGAAACCTATATAGCTAAAAATGGATATCCTCTTGAATTATATATTGTTGATCCTATGTCTCAATTTGAGGATGATAGATGTATTTTAGCCTCTCCTAATGAAATTGGTTGGTGGGATGATGGAGAAGATACAGATGAGCTCTTCACTGTTACAGCAAAGCAATTGAACTCTATTTTTAATGATTATGGAGGATTAGTTGATATTGAGGTGGCAGAAAACACAGAAGATTCTTTAATGTTATTATCCGAAGAAGTAATTACTCCTTTGCTATATCAACAATTGGTATGCATAAGATATTGTCAAGAGGAAGACTATATTGAAGAAAATCAAACTGATAATAATGAAGATGATTAAACAATTACTATTTGGGAAGAGAGTTTCTCCAATAGAATCAATCAGCAATGGCATTCACCATACAATTCAAAGTAACAAACAACCATCGTTTGATAAATGGTGCAAAGAGTTTAAAGTTGGAATGTTATATGATAGGAAAATCGTTGAAATGAATTAGTGTGTGTGTGTGCGTTTAAAAAGCCCTTACAGAAATGTAGGGGCTTTTTTATATTTAAATTATTTATTATGACTAAATTAAGAAATGAATATGGTCCAAAGAAATATGAAGTTAGAGAATTCTTATTCTCATTTTTTAAATTTACCAATATTGTAGGATTAGCAGGATTAAAGGTTTCTGATTATATAGCATGGTGTAAAGATAAGGGCTATAATTCTTTTGAGATATGGGAAAATCATGTTCCCACTGTGTTTGAGCAATTGAAAGTTATTAAATCTCATAAAATATCATATAAAGTGGGTGATATATTAAATACCTCTCCTGATAGAACAGACACCTTGTATGATTTAGATTATTGTGTATCCACTTTATATATGAAGGAACATATACAAAAATTTAAAAAGAATTTCATTATGACTTTCTCAACTAGAATAGGTATACAGAAAACAATTGATACATTCTTCTCAGCAAGAGAGGAATCTATTATTTCTAAAAAGGAAAGGTCATCACCAATTGCTCACACTATGTTTAACACTAGCTCTGGTAGTAAGTATATATTTGTTAAATATGCTGATACATCAGCAATGTGTTGTTTTGCAAAAATTAATTAAACTCACATATTAAAATTAGTTATTATGTCAAAAGCAGATTTTTTCTACAGTCCAAAAGAAGTGATAGAATTAAAAAAAATTATTCGTACAGGAGAACCTATTACTCAAATAGCTGAAAGGATTTATGAAGAATACAATACAACATCAGGAGCCCTACGTGCAAAGTTGTATTCATTAGCTAAAAATACCACAAAGATTAGAACATGGAAATGTGTTACTAAATATAAACCTCGTATAAAAGGTAATGCTCCACAAAGTATTAATATGTTTGAAGGATTTTCATTTGACATCACAAATGTTAAAAGAGCTACACTGAACTCTAATAAATCAATTACATTGTATTTTTAAAATCAAATACACATATATGCACAACACATCCCCGATTTATTCATGCAAGCCTCAAGGAGGAATTGCATATGAACCATCCTCTGTAACAAAACTGTTTAACGCAATCCTCAAAGCGAAGTTTGTAAGAAACATGTCTACCAGAGTAGTAATCAACGATAACAAATATATATATTATCCTACGGATGAGTATAGAAAGTTTGTTTTCAGGTTTAAAAAGATTAAATAACAATAAGAGGGAAGAAATTCCCTCTTTTAAATTCTCTCAATGAAAAAAATATTATTTCTTCTTACATTGTGCTTATACAGCATATTTGTAAACTGTCAAACCCCTCCAAGTTATTATAGAGTGGATAAGGCAACAATTATAAACCATATAGGTAATGACTGGATAGATGGAGAATCAAACTATCCTAAAAAGATGGTGATAATTCTTTCAGGTAGTAAGATACAGATAACTAATACTGCACACGCTTCATATGTCACATATGGTAATATGAAAACAACCAAAAAAATTACATGTGTGTTCTATTCTTGGAATGCATATGATAAAGAAAGTGTTGATTGTCTGTTTGTTATATCATATTGTTCAGGCGATATTACATTCACTGCCTTATATGATGATTGGGGAATTGAATATTCAGTAACTAAACTTTAAAAAATGGCTAGATTCTTTTTATTTCTGCTATTACTATTTATTTGTTTAATGATAGCATTCACAACATGGATTCCCGTTAAACAAGATAATGTTTCTCCAGTTAGACAAGACACAACAATGACAGATGATTCAATACCTGTAGTTTCACTTGAAAAAAACTAAATTATGCAATCAGTATTTCCAATTACTTATATGAAGGAAACAACAGATGTTGTTGTTACATTACATAGTTCATTTAGTGGTACAATGGGTATCACATTGTTTGATAATGAAGATGGATTACCTTATGCAACAGCCACCATTCATTCTTCAACTATTCTTCTTATGCCTAATGAGGTGATTGTGAAGAATTATGCAGAAAATGAAGGTATTTTAGATTTTCTTTTAAAGAATAATATTGTATCTTTAACAGGAAAAATAGTTAAAACAGGATATGTAGATTCTGAAATCTGTATAATTCATCCTAAATATGTATGGGGTACTGATATTTCCTATATCCCTGACGAATTTATATGCGAACCCTTTGATGGGGCATTCGCTGATTAACAATATTTACCTGTTAAAAGCAAACAAATGACAGATATTATTCTGTTTGAGGAAAGAACCTTAAACGTTTAGAAAACATAATTAATAATACATATTCAATATTTTAATCATGAATGTAAGAGAATTAAGAATAAGTAGAACAAAACGCAATAACGATTATGAAAAAGCTATAAAGTTTTATAAAAATCCAAAGAATTATTTCTTAGGATTATGTATTGTTTTAGGGAATATAAGATGTAAAGATTATGCCAAATATGCTCCTTGGAGGGGTTGGGAAAGTATGCATAAATACTATCCTGAATTTGAAGGAATCTCTTGTCCTGAAGGAGAAGACAGAGATATAAGAATAAAATATCTCAAAAGAGCTATTGATAAAATAAATAAACATGAGTCTCTTATTGTTAAAAGAGTCTTAGATAAAAAAAATTATTGATTTATCACTTTTAATTATTTAATTATGGAAACAATAGTAGAATGCCATTCTGAAGAAGAATGGAATGCAGCTACAAGTAAGGGCTATTTGCATAGTATATGATGCTATCTACCAACATTAACAGCATTATTGCAAACATCCTACAAAAACAGCATTGTTGTAGAAAATAAACAACAAACTTATGACATCAATAGAATGGTTAATAGACCAACTGATACCTGAAGATCAGCACGAAGGAATAATGGATATTATAGAAGATGCTAAAGATAGGCACAAGCAAGAGATAATAGATGCTCACGATATGGGTTGTGTTGATGGTGCTTATCAAGGTGCTAAATGGCAAGAGGAAAGAATGCATAGTGAGGAAGAAGTATATAACTTGTTATTGTCTATACCTAACTTTTATAAATTAAGTATTCCTAAACAACAACAAGCAATAAAAGAATGGTTTAAACAATTTAAAAAGAAATAACAATGAACACACAGATACAGATAACAATTAAAAAAGAAGACAACCTAAAGGTGGCTGCATGGTTGATGCAGAATGGTATTGAATATTCATCTAATCCTATTGAGTGGAATGAAGCCACTAAAAACGTAAGCCTTGAAACACCACCCGTAGGAGAGCATAAGCCATTTATTGCCGCTAATATAAGGGATGTACTTGACCTATATGATAGCCACGAAATAACCCATTCAAGAATGGTGGAGATGCTTAATGAAATGTCCTTTAAGTGGCATGGTAAAGAAGCAGTCAAGGATTCCTTTACAACTGAATCAGATGTGGTAGAGTTTCACAATATGTATAAGGTATTCAAATCAACTAAAAAAATAAATTATGAATAATATACCAACAGCAGAGCAATGGTTATCAAACCATAAAGACCTATCAATGTATGATGTTGAGGCATATGATGAAGGTGGTTATTTGGGCGTGGATCGGAGAGCATTATATAACATAATGACAGAATTTGCTAAATTTCATGTAGAAGCTGCTCTTAAAGCTGCAAGTGAGAAAGCTATGTTAAAAGTAGTAAATACTGAGGAATTCAGAGATATTGAAGAAGGAGAAGATTTAGTAGAAAGTTATGAATGTGGTAGTGATGTAATACATATTTCTATAAATTCAATTTTAAATGCTTATAATATAAATTTGATAAAATGAAAAAATTAAAATACATATTAAATGATTTTAGATGGGTTAAAGGAAAATAAAGCATATAGAAAACATATAGAAGATTTTTTAAATAAATAAAAACTATAAATTATGGAAGAGTTATATGACTATTTATTTCATTATTCCCCTTATACAGGAATGTGGAATGCTATCCCTAGAGAAGATTATACAGAATATTGGAATAATTCATCTCTTAGTTCTGTAATTAAAAGTAAGAATTTAAACACTCTAATTGAATTAGTTACAAAAGGAGAAGGTTTTATAAAAACAATTAAGTAATATGGATATTCTTATATATGATATTGAAACCATGCAAGAATTATTTCTTGTAGGAGTATATTTACTAGAAAAAAACAAATATTTAGAGTTTGAGGTGAGTAAGAATAAGAATCACTTAGATGCGTTTGTTAGGTTTACTGAACTGCATGAACAATATCATTGGGTAGGATATAACAATTTACGCTTTGATAGTCAGGTGGTTGAGTGGATTCTTCGGAATTATGAAAAGTGGAATGAAATTAGCTCTCTGGAAATTTGTGCTAAAATAGCCCAAAAAGCAGCAGATGTAATTCATGATGCTAATTATGATGTTTTTCCTGAATATAGAGAAGAGTGGCTCACTCTTAAACAAATTGATCTTTTTAAAATCAATCATTATGATAATAAAAATCGTAGGGTGAGTTTGAAAAGACTTGAGTTTGAAATGGATCTTGAGAATATTGAAGAAATGCCTGTTCATCATACAAAAACTGACATGTCGAATTCTGATATAGAAATCACCATGAATTATTGTAAGAATGATGTTATGGCTACTTATGAGTTCTATAAAGTGACAATAGGAGAAACAGAACATCCTTTATATAAAGAAAATAACCAACTAGCTTTAAGACAGGATATACAAGAGGAATTTGGTATTCCTTGTATGAACTATTCTGATAGTAAGATTGGGGATGAGATGATTAAGAAATTCTATTGCCAGGAGAAGAATGTTAAATATGCTGACCTACCAAAAAAAGGATTCTTTAGAAAGGAGATTAAAATAAGTAATTGTATTGCAGACTATGTGAAATTTCAAACACCAGAATTAAAAGACTTTCTAAAGAGAATTAAAAAAGGAAAGCTCACTATGCAGGATGAATTTGTTGAAGAGATTCAATTCTATGGTCAAACTTACACATTTGCTAAAGGAGGTTTACATTCTGTAAATAAACCTAAGATTTTTGAAAGTGATGGTGAAACTACATTTATAATTGATTGGGATGTTTCGTCATACTACCCAGCAATCATTATTAACAATGGTCGTTATCCTCAACACTTAGGTAAAGAGTTTCTTCGTGGATACAAACAAATGTTTGACAAGCGATTGGAACTTAAACCATTAGCTAAAAAGGATAAGAAGATTAGGGGTATTGTAGCAGCTTTAAAGCTTGCTGTAAATAGTGTTTACGGTAAAAGCTCTGATATGCAGAGTTGGATTTATGATAGACAACTTACAATGTTCACCACCATTGCTGGAGAACTTTCTCTAATGATGTTGATTGAAGCTTATGAGCTTGCAAATATCCATGTAATATCAGCTAATACAGATGGTGTTACTGTGATAGTGACAAAAGATCTTATTGATAAGATGTATGAGATAAATAAATGGTGGATGGAATTAACTTCATATGAGCTTGAACATACTGATTATCAAAAGATTATATTCTCAACAGTAAATGACTATTTAGCAATTAAAACAGATGGAGAAATTAAGAAAAAGGGGGATTTCCTTACAGATTTTGAATTACATAAGAACAAAAGTGCTAGAATTGTATCGCTTGCACTTGAGCGTTATTTTGTTTATGATGTACCTATTAGTGATACTATTAGTTCTCATACTAACATCTATGATTTTGCCTTGAGACAGAAAGCCTCTAAAGACTTTCATTATGAAGGAGTTAATAGAAAAACAGGAGAAAAGAGTGTGTATAACAAACTAATTAGATATTACGTATCTAAAACAGGAGAAAAGCTTTTAAAGGTGAAGAATAAAGAATGTGACACAAATGCTGCAGACATTTCTCAAGTGGAAGCTGGAGAATGGGTAATGCATGTATGTAATTTTCTTCCAAAGGATCATCCTTTAGACAATGTAAATTTTGATTATTATATTGAAAGAGCTAATAAAATAGTTCATAAGATACAAACAGAAGGAAGAAAGAGAAAAATTATTGTTAATCCTAATCAAACTTCGTTATGGTAGTAAAATGTATTGAAAACTCATGGAGTAAAGATCCTACTAAAATTTGTGTAAAAGAAGGATCTATGTATAATGTTATGAAAGTGCTTGTTACACTTAATGGTAATCCTGTTTATAGGGAAGGAACTGACAATTGTACTTGGTATCTACTTCTTGAAACAGGAGATTCTGTTCATCACAGCTCTTGTTTTGCAGAAATAGATCCTGAAGAATATTTTAAAGATGAGGAAATTGAAGAAATTATAGTTATAAAAAACTAATATAATGAAAACAATTAATAGACTGAACATTGGGGACCATCTTTTAGAGTATCAACTTGGTCTAATAGGCAAAACTACAGGAGATGCTTTAAAGGATGACCTATGGTTCTTCAGTTGGACCCTTACAGAGGAACAACATATTGAATTTAAAAGATATGCTATTGCATTATTGAAAAAGACATTTAAATGCAATAAGTCCAGAGCTGAAACCACTTTTAATTGGTTTGATTTGGAATTTGGGCTAAAAATAAAAAATAATTAAATGGAAGGAAGAAACAATCATAAAACAGAAACTAAAGAATTGCTTAAAAGAAGACTTGGTGCATTTAACACAAAAGGAGATGCAGTGAAAGCTGCTAGAAAGTACACAGAGGAATCTGGTAACTCTTCTTATGTAGAAATGCAGAAGGTATTAGAGAAAGGTAACACCGTTACAGCAAAAATTACCTATAAAAAGTCAACAAATGAAAAAGATGGAAAATGGATATTCTATGGTTGGGCAAGTTCCTAATTTTTCTGAAGATTTTGAAAGGATTTCTCAACAAGAATCCATATATTTGCTAGAAGAACAATTATTGCAAGAAAAAGAGATATGGGAATATGAAACCAGAATTCCTGCAAAGATAATTGTTATGCATCCTCCCCTCATACAACCAAATCCAGAAGATGAAGAAGAAGAATTTATCACTACTGACACCTTCCCATTTTAAAGAAATTCAAAAGAATGGGTATTCATTAGATATAATTTATTTATTATTACTAATAGAACAAGATGTGGATATTAAAGACGTTTGTAAAGAGTCTCCTAAATTGGAGGCTCTATATCAAGGCATATATAGAAAAGGACTCATTACAGAAAATAACACCCTTACAATGTCTGGTAAGACTGTATTAGAGTTCTATTCAAATGTAGAAGAAGAAAAACCACTTAAAAAAAAGCAGAAAACAGATACAGAGTTTGATTTATGGTGGAAAGCATATCCTGGTACAGATACCTTTAAATATAGAAATCAATCCTTTTCAGGAACTAGAAGCTTGAGAGCAAAGAAAGATGACTGTAAACTAAAACTTGATAAAATATTAGAAGAAGGGGATTATACTATTCAGGATTTAATAGGAGCATTAGAATATGAAGTGTTACAGAAAAAGGAGAATTCTATTAAAACTAGGACTAACAAGCTTAGTTATATGCAAAATAGCCTTACATATCTAAATCAGCGTACCTTTGAACCATTTATTGAACTAATTAGAGAAGGAAACAAGATTGTTGAAGCACCCCAAGCTGTAGGAGGAACTGACATTTAGATTATGGAAATATATAAAAATATTGAAAACATATGAGCTTTGAAGATTTAAACAGAGAGGTCCAAAAAGGACTAGATGGAAGAAATAATGGTATTCCTATGGGATTCAATAGATTAAATAATTATATTGGAATTCGTAAGAGTATGTATTTCTTGATAGGAGGACTCACAGGTTCTGGCAAAACTTCCTTCATAGATGATGCTTTTGTATTAAATCCTTATGATTGGTACATTAGTCAAAAGACACCTGATATTAAGGTAAACATCATATATCGCTCAATGGAAAGAAGTAAGACTTATAAACTTGCTAAATGGGTGAGTAGGAAGATATTTTTAGATCATGGTGTATTGATTCCTGTTAATAAGTTATTGGGATGGAATGCTAAAATGAGTAAGGACGAGCATGACTTATTCCTTATGTATGAAGATTATATTGGGAACATGAACGAGGTGATTACAATTATAGGTGGTCCAGAGAATCCTGTAGGTATAGCAAAGGAATTGAGAGTCTTTGCTGAAGAAAGAGGAGAAATTGTACAAATAGATAAATATAATAAGAAATACATTCCTAATAATGAGAATGAGATTACAATTGTTGTATTAGATCATATTGGACTATTAAAACTTACAAAAGACCAATCTACAAAGAAACAGGCTATTGACAAAATGAGTGATGAACTCAGATATGCTAGAGATTTCTTTGGATATACACCTGTAGTGGTTAGTCAGTTTAATAGAGATATTTCCAATCCTATGAGAATTAAGAATGGGGATGTAGAACCTCAATTAGAGGATTTTGCAGATAGCTCTCAAACCCAAAATGATGCTGATGTTGTTCTTTCTTTATTTGATCCTATGAGATATAAGGTGGCAGATCCTTCTGGGTATGCTTTAGATAAATTAAAGGATGGAATGGGTGCAAAGTATTTCAGAAGTTTAAGACTAATTAAGAATTCATATGGTGAAGACGATGTGAGAATTGGGTTGGGCTTTATTGGGGCTATAGGTATGTTTAAAGAACTACCAAAACAACGAGATATGACAGATGGGGATTATGAATCAGTAGTTAATAAAACATATTTTTTAAACAAATAAACAAAATCATGACAGTTAATAGAAAATTATTCAACACCCTTCCTGATAAGAAGGATGATTTTTGGCAGGTGGTAATATTTCCTACAATATCTATTGTAAATAGTCTTTATACATATGATAAATATGTATGTGTAAGTTTTGAATGGTTATTTTGGTCACTCACCTTTACATTTTCAAAAACATGACAAAACAAAATGAGCTACAAGAGGATTTTATTCAAAAAGGATTAGATTTCTATAAAACTAATAAGGTGGGTTATTTTGATTTAGCAATGAGGTTTGGTAAATGTCGCACCACTATAGAAATAGTGAAAAATCTACATGATTATAACTGCACTATTCTTCTTGCATATCCTGATAATAAGTTGAAAGAAACCTGGAATGATGAATTTAACCTTTGGGAATACCACAATCCTAACATTACCTATGTAAACTTTAGTTCTCTAAAGAAATATACAGAGGAGAAATTTGATGTTTTTGTTATAGATGAGTTTCATAGCTGTAGTGTTAATGAAAGAGATTATTGTAATGAGATTATAGATAATTGTAATAAGACAATAGCTCTCTCTGGAACAGTGAGTGAGGATACTCGACTTGATTGGAATATTCCTGAAATAGGCAAATACTCCACTCTTCAAGGTATAAAGGATGGAATTCTAGCTGATTACACTATTACAGTGCACCTAGTGGATTTAGATAATAGTATAAAAACAAAGGATACTAAAGGTAAGGTGAGAACAGAAAAGCAGAAATATGATGCTTATTCCTGGGTGATTGATAAGCTAATTAGAGAAAGAAGGAATGTAATGCACCTATCTTTAGCTAGAAACAGGCTTTCTTTGTCATCTATAGGAAAAATGAAGCATTTACAGGCGATTCTACAGCAAATGAAGAGTAAGAGGGTAGTTGTATTCACTGGGCTCTCAAAGGTCGCTGATGGGGTGGGTATTCCTTCCTATCATAGTAAATCTAAAACTAATGATGCATTCATTGATTTTCAAGAGGGTAGGGAGAATCATCTGGCTTTAGCAGCTATGGGAAAGATGGGTGTCACCTATCCAAATCTGGATAGTGTCATATTATTAAATTTTACATATAATGCTGAAGAAAGCTCTCAAATTCTAAATAGAGCCATAAAGCTTGATTATAAGAATAAAGTGGCTGATTTACACATTATATGTCTTAATGAAAAACCTGAATTAAAGAAGATTAAAGAGAGCTTATCAATGTTAGATAACACAAAAATTAAATATGTATGAAAATAGAAATTATTAAAGAACAAAAGTTTGATGAAAATCCTTGGTATGGATTATATGTTGATGGTATTTTTATTATAGGAAGCTACACTTTAGACACTATTGAGAAGAAATATGAGAAGGTGAAAAACACTATAAATTTCAAAATAAACACTAAAGAAATTTTGAAATCTGAGGAATTTGGCTTATCTTTGGAAGATAACAAAGAAAAAATATAAAAACATGGCAAGCAAATTAATTGGCATAGTAGGACAAACTGGAACTGGAAAATCCACAGCTATTAAATATTTAGATCCTAAAGAAACCTACATTATTAATGTAGCAAAAAAAGAGCTCCCTTTTAAGGGTAGTGAGAAGATTTACAACACAGATAATAAGAATTACAAAGAATTGGATGATGCTAATGAAATCACTAGACAATTACGTGCTATTTCAGATAAAGCTCATCACATCAAAAATATCATTATTGAAGACTCTAATTATATTATGGGATTCAATATGGTGGCAAAAGCTACAGAGGTTGGATATACCAAATTCAGCCTAATGGCTAAAGATATGGTGGAATTATTTAGAGAAGCTCGTAAATTACGTGATGATATTAAGGTGTTTTACCTTACACATCCTGAAACTATAGAAGATGGTGGAGACATCATTGGATATAAAATCAAAACTGCAGGAAAACTGATTGATAATCAAGTATTATTAGAAGGTCTCCTCACTGTATGTTTATATACTCTCGTTGAAGAGAATAAAGATGGAACTGCTTCTTATAACCTAATTACAAATAGATATAGGAAATATCCAGCAAAGAGTCCAGATGGAATGTTTGATCAAATCAAGATTCCAAATAATCTACAAACAGTTGTAGATAAGGTGAATGCGTATTATAATTAAGTTCATTATTCATGTTTTAAAAAAGTGGGTCTATTGTTTGGAAAATTAAAACTTTAGTCCTACTTTTATAATATGAAAAAAACAACTTTTATTTACACTCTTTCAGATCCTGACACATTAGAAGTTAGATATGTTGGAAAAGCTAATAACATTAAGTACAGGTTATGGTCTCATATAACTGAAGCAAAAAGAGACTCAAGAAACTTAAGAAAATGCAATTGGATAAAAAAATTACTTGCGCAAGGTAAAAAACCAATTATAGAAATTGTTGAAGAAGTTTCAATTGATTGTTGGAAAGAATCAGAAATATATTGGATTTCACAATTTAAAGCTTGGGGATTTAATTTAATAAATATGACAGGAGGTGGAGAATGTGGAATTATTTCTGAAAATTGTAAAAAAGCTTTAGCAAAGTCTAAAAGAGGTCATGTTAAAGGAATGTTTAAACATTCAGAAGAGACCAAAGCATTAATTAGACAAAAAAGAGCATTACAAGTTATTAGTGAAGAACATAAAACAAAAATATCAGTTGCTATGAAAGGAGTTAAAAAGTCAGATGAACACAAAAAAAACATGTTAAAAAAGAAAAATTTATTAAAAAACAATTAAATTAAAACAAAATGAGTAGTATTGGAGGAAAGAAAAAAGAACAAACTAATTATGACGCTCCTGTTAAACGTGTAGGATTATTTGAGGCTACTGTAATAGTTATTAATCCTGATGCTGAAGAGTATAAAGAAATTCTTGGATTTGAACCTAAAGAGGGTAGTAAAGCTCTTGATTATTTAGGAAAATCTCAAGATGATGACACAATTCTTCGTGTAGATATTTGGCTAGAGGAAACAAAATCCAAAGACAAATTTAAGACCACATTCTTCCTTGAGAACAAAGAAAGGGAAAATAAGGATTGTAGTAAGAAGCAATATATCAATACAGTTGGTACTTGTTCTTGGGCTGTAGATCCTAATGACCTTCCTGAATGGTTTTCTGCAAGAGAATATCGTGAGGCATATAAAGGAGAAGAAGAGTTGTACAATTTTATGCGTACATGGTTGGGAGATTTAGATTATCGTGATGCTGAAACCACTCTTCAATTAGATTGGAAAAAGCTTATGAAGGGAAATGTTAAAGATTTAAAAGATCAAGTGGGTGGAGAATGGTGTACACCTGTTATTGCTCTTGCTACAATCAAAACTGTAATTAAGGAAGATGAGGCAAAAGAATACCAGAATGTGTATAATAAAG
>Ga0194055_10002419_pt1 | contig 14804 bp, 10 predicted proteins | sample SepL449m_MetaG_FD_155482 | JGI IMG/M metagenome (GOLD analysis project Ga0194055, IMG submission 155482) | Anoxic zone freshwater microbial communities from boreal shield lake in IISD Experimental Lakes Area, Ontario, Canada - Sep2016-L442-9m | ecosystem: Environmental > Aquatic > Freshwater >... | reverse complement strand
CACCAGAGCCAACCACTGAGCCCACTCCGGGAGTGGTTCCAGGACACTCGCGGGTGTATCTCGCCAATCCCCTCCGACCCGCAGTGCCAGCGCCACCCCCATCATCAATGTCAGGAGCAATGCAGATGCTCCTGCGAGTCTCGCCACTCCCGAAGACAAGTGCCCGCAAGCCAATTCGGTCAGGGAAGTGGTGATTGCAAAACCTGGTAACAAGACGACCACAGCCGACAATGTCACCAATCGATAGTCGAGCGGCGGGTACCAATGATTGGCCGCAAGCGAAACCAGCCCTACCAAAAATCCCGCCAAAGGTGGCACCAGACCATTCTCAAGGTTTAGTTTGCCTGCCAGCAGCTCCATGGCATAAATGACACCACCTAGGACGCCTGCCAGGACGACTTCTCGCCATCCTCCCTGAAAGAAGATGGCTACACATCCGCAAGCGATACTGCAGGCGAGCAGCGTCGCCAAACGGCTGAAAGGAGCCGGAGCTCGGTCTGCGAAACGCAGTTCCGATTCTGCTTGGCGAACATCGATCTGCCCATCCGCCAGTCGATCGAGAATATCGTCAAAGCGTATCAGTTTGTCGGCATTGATGGTGCCGGAGTCCACACGCCGCAAATAGGTCCGTTCATTCTCCCCGTCCCCCAACGCGGCAATCACCGAGGTTGGGGTGTATAGAAATACTCCATGCACTCCGATGGACTTCGATATCTTGTGCATGACCCGTTCAAACCGATGCGAGGGAGTCCCGTTACGATGGAGCAATTCCGCTACCAACATCAGGAATCGATTCGTATCCTCAAGCTTTGCGTCGGACATTCAAAATGTTTCTCTTATACGTGCAAGGCAATAAAACAGGAATGGATTCTCAGTCTGCATGACTAATTCATGGGCACGCGACTCGGAACAACGCGTCATTCAAGAATCGCGTGGATCCTCGTTAGACATGGACATAGGCCCGGGTACATCCTCCCTTTTCAATGTCTCATGGATAGCCTTTGTCCCTTCACGCGCGGAAGACACCGCCGGGGCATGAATGTTCGGGATGGACCGCCGTTTCACCATCCCTCCCTTCGCTTCCAGTACCGGCAAGATGACCAGAAATGCATTCGGATCGTACTTGTAAACGATCTGCTCCAACTTCGCATTTTCCAAGCGTGTAATCACACAGAAGAGGACCTCTTGTTCGGTTCGGCTAAACCCGCCCAGTGTGCGGAAATTCGTAACACCTCGTCCCATCTGATGAAGAATTTCGCGGCGCACCTCTTCGCGTGCTTCCGTGACAATCATGACACCGTTGTACGCCTCGAATCCATGCAACAAATAATCAATCGTTTTGGAAGCCGTCAAATATGTCAGCATGGAGTACAACGCCGATTCGACTCCTAGCACCGACGCAGCCGTCGAGAAGATCACCACGTTCAAGGCCATAATGATTTCGCCAACGGTGGCAAAAGTGCGAGAACTCAGAATCAACGCCAGAATCTCTGTCCCATCGAGCACACCACCGCTGCGAATCGCGATCCCTACTCCAGCCCCCAGAAAGAATCCACCAAAGACGGACCCCAAAAGCTTGTCCTCCGTGGCGACGGGAAATGGAACGAGCTCAACCATGGCTGCCATTCCGAGGATCGCGATCGCACTCTTGATCGAGAACTCTTTGCCGATGAAACGATATCCCGCGAATAAAAAGGGAATGTTGACCAGCACCAGCCACCATGCCAGCGACACACCCGTCAGCTTGGCTATCAACATCGACACGCCGGTAATGCCACCGTCGATGAAGTGATTGGGGACGAGAAAACTGGCCAATCCGAGCGCAGCGACGAAAACTCCCAAACAAATCTTGATCGCATCGAGTCCTAGTCGCATCCTGCCGTCCATGCCCTTATCCATTCATTGTTTCGGGATCCAGAATCAATGCTCCAATGCATGGAACGCTTCCATCGACATCATTTTTTTGCCTTGAGACTTGAGGTCACCTGATTCACTTTGGCAACCAAGGCTGGGTTTTCGGGCAATGGAGTCTTTCCCAATGCAGGCAGGAGTTTGTCCCACACCAAATTCAATTGGCCTTGCATGTCCCCAGTATTCGCCGTGATCGCGATCACTGTATCTTCTTCGGGGATCACGATGCAGAACTGACCATCTTTCCCGTCGCCACGATAAGCGCCGTGTCGACAGCGCCAGAATTGAAACCCATAACCTTGATCCCAATCCTTGTCGGGATCGCTACCGTTGGAAACTTGTTTGGACGTCGCCATTTCAATCCACTCCGCAGGAATGAGTTGCTGGCCATTCCAGACTCCCTTTTGCAGGTAGAGTTGTCCAAACTTAGCAATGTCCTCAGTTTTCAGATACAAACCATACCCACCAATAGAAATCCCCTCCGGACTGTTATCCCATTTGGGGCTATCGATCCCCAACGGATCGAACAATCGAGGCTTCAAGTAATCGACCAGATTCTCGCCGGTCACTTTCTTCACAATCGCCGATTGCATGTAGGTGGCAGGTGTGTTGTAGCAAAAATGCGAGCCCGGCTTATGAGGTACTTCATGCGCCAAAAAAGCCCTGGTCCAGTCTTTTTCATCTCGAAGAAAAACCTCGGATTGATGACCGGTCGACATGGTAAGCAAATCTCTGACCCGCATCGCCTTGAGATTATTCGACGGTTGTTCGGGGGCGCTTTCCGGAAAGAATTTGAGAACCGGATCATCGATACTAAGTTTTCCTTCAGCCACTGCCAAGCCAAGCCCCGTCGAGGCGAAACTCTTGCTTAAAGACCAAAGCACATGCGGTTTTTCGGCCGACTCCGGTGCCCACCAACCTTCTGCAATGACCTTGCCATGTCGAACCAATACAAAGCTATGCATCGAGTTCACATTTTGATCTGCGGCTTCGAGAAAACTGAGGATGGCTTGACTGGAAACCCCTTGCGACTCGGGAGTCGCACGAGGTAGCGATTTCTCTTGCGCCGTCGCCGAACCGAAACCCGAAACTGCACAGACCACGATACCCATAGAGATCAAAAGCACTCGACGAATTGATAAACGCATAATATGCCTAAACATGGTAGTAAAGAAGAACATCAAGAACCCACCGCTGGATCGTCGAGACCATTATGCGATCTTCGACAATCGCGACACGCGACCTGTCCTGACCCATTCGGCAACGATGATGTTTCCATGCAGATCGAAGCAGGCATCGTGCGGGTGCACAAACTTGCCATCCAGCCACTGCTTTTCGTCTTCGCGGATTCCTTTGACGGTTGAAACCCGCTCGACATCGCTACCCAGTTGGGCCACGGGACGGTAATTTTGATCGAGAAGGGAAACCCTGGCCGACAGTTCTGGAACCAGCAACAAATCTCCTTGACGATCGACATTGGCAGGCAAACCAAACCCCGAAATTGTCTCGACGTACGTTCCATCCATATCAAAGATCTGCAGCGTTCCATGCGCGCGATCGGTAACGACGATCTTCGGCTTGGCAGGATCCCGATCATCGATCCACAAACCATGCGGCGTATCAAACGTCCCTTTCCCATCTCCTGCGCCCCCAAACGCGCTCTGCCACATTCCGTCAGAATCATAGCGGTGGATATAGAAGGCACCGTAACCGTCGGCGAGCAAGAACCCACCGTCGTTGAGGAAAGCGAAATTGGTCGGCATGAAGCGATCCCGGCCCCAAACTTTTTTCGGAGAATCGTATTCCTCGATATTGTATTTTCGGGAGTTCCTTGGAGCGCGTTGCGTCCAGATTTCCTTTCCCTCGAGTGTCAGCTTGGAAAACGCTTTGACCTGCTGGTATGCAGCCACGTACAGAAACTCTTCGGAGCCTTCTTTGCGAACTTCGATCCCATGACCGCCTCCTTGATATTGGCTCCCAAAGGCGCGAATGAACTTGCCTGTCTCGTCGAAGACAAAAATGGACGGGTGGTCCTTGAGTTCTTCACGCCCTTCATGAATGACATACAGACGATTTTGAGAGTCGACGGCCACATTGTGTGTCGTCTGCCAGGAGTACTGAGATGGCAGTTGCAAGAAGTGATGATCGACGCGGTAGCGGTAAGCCCCATCACCGACGATGATTTCTTCGGAAGCACGTCGAGCCGTGACGATGCTAGGGGCGATCGCAAAACTTCCTGCCGCGAGCGTCGACGCTTTCAAAAACGATCGTCGGGCTACAGATTGGGATGAAGGTGGGCGTGTTGCATCAGAAGAGGATGGCATGCAGCAACTCCTAGAAGGTGAAAGAACCGGAGCGAAACCAATGCGGACAACGCGCGAATCGAAGTTCGCAGCCCGCGTTTGAGTTCAGCCAGTGTACTGCACCGCTGCGGACACTGCGAGCATCCCCGTTGCGCTCAGCCGATCGGGTCCAAATAGGGTTACGATTTCACGACAAAGTTCACCATTCGCCCGGCAATGACGATGACCTTCACGATCTCTTTTCCCTCAAGCAAATCGGCCAATCGTTCGTGACTGCGCGCGGCCGCTTCCAATTCGGCTACCGTACTTCCAGCAGGCACAACGACTTTGCCGCGCACCTTTCCATTCACTTGCAAAGGAATTTCGATCTCACTCTGCTTGGTCATGGCTTCGTCATAGACTGGCCATGGATGGTAGGCGAGAGTGCTATTGTGCCCCAAGGCCTGCCACAGCTCTTCCGCAATGTGTGGGGCAAGGGGCGAAAGGAGTAACACGATCGTCTCCATCGCAGATCGAGGCCGCACCGTTTCTTTGGTAAAAAAGTTCACAAATTCCATCATCCGGGCGATTGCCGTATTGAACGATAGCTGCTCAATGTCCCGGGTTACGGCACCGATCGTGGTGTGAATCATTCGATTTTGCTCAGGAGTTGGAGAGACATCCGCGATGGAATCGACGAGATCGTTTTCTTCGCTCCTGGCATCGATGATCAATCGCCACACACGGTCGAGAAAATTGCGGACTCCATTGACGCCGTTCATGCTCCACGGTTTGGTTGCTTCCAATGGGCCCATGAACATTTCGTATAGTCGCAGTGCATCGGCACCGTACTCACGCACAACTCCTTCGGGATCGATGACATTCTTCAGGGACTTCGACATTTTCGCTACGATCCGTTCGAGACTCTCTCCCGTTTCGCGATGCCGAGCGTTCCCCTCTTCATCTTCTAGGACATCATCGGACCCGATCAACGCGCCGCGCTGGTCCTTGAATGCGTACGAAAGGATCATCCCCTGATTCACTAGCTTTTGAAAAGGCTCAACATGAGAGACATAGCCGCGATCAAATAGGACTTTGTGCCAGAACCGCGCGTAGAGCAAGTGCAGCACGGCGTGCTCCGCCCCTCCGATATAAAGGTCGACGGGCATCCATGCGGCCTCCTGGGCTGGGTCCACCATTGCGGTGGTGCAACCTGGGCTGATGAATCGCAAGTAATACCAGCACGAACCGGCCCATTGCGGCATCGTGTTCGTCTCGCGACGATAGCGTTTGCCATCCAACTCGACGTACAGCCAGCTGTCATCGGCCTTGGCTAACGGAGGTTCGGGCCGCCCGTGTGGCTTGAAATCTTCTAGATGCGGCAAGTCAACGGGCAAATGTTCGACTGGCACCGAGCGAATGTTCCCGTTCTGTTTCCCGTCCGGCCCCAGTTCGTGCAGGATTGGAAATGGCTCACCCCAAAACCGCTGACGACTGAAGAGCCAATCGCGCAGCTTGTAATTCACCGCTTCCTTACCAATGCTGCGGGCTGAGAGATCAGCCACGATTGCACGTTTGGCGCTTTCGGTCTTTAAGCCGTTCAAAGGTCCGCTATTCACGGCGATTCCGTAGCCAGAGAAACACACGTCACCCCGGTCGATGGCCGCCAATTCCTCGTCGGTAGCCGACTCCGGCGTGACGACTTGAACGATTGGCAACCCAAACGTCGTTGCAAATTCATAATCGCGCGTGTCATGCGCGGGAACAGCCATGATAGCGCCTGTTCCATAATTGACGAGCACGTAATCCGCCACCCAGATAGGTATTGGAAACTCGGTGACGGGATTGATCGCATAGGCACCCGTAAATACACCCGTTTTCTTTTTCTCCCCTTCGGTTCGATCCCGATCGCTCTTGAACGACGCTGCGCGACAATATTCATCGACTGCATTCCGCTGTAGGGAGGTCGTAATCTTCTGAACAAACGGATGCTCCGGAGCAATCACCATGTAGGTAGCCCCGTACAATGTGTCGGGCCGAGTGGTGTAGACTCGAAGCGACTTTTCATCGGGTTTCTCGGGAAAATGCGAGTTCGTCCGTTGAGAGATCCATTCCTCGAATTGCTCCGAAGTGATCACTGGGAAATCGATTTCCGCACCCGTGCTGCGACCGATCCAATCCGACTGAAGTTTCTTTATTCCGGGTGACCAGTCCAATGGCTCCAAATCCGACAAGAGTCGGTCTGCATACGCTGTGATTCGAAGCATCCATTGCCTTAGTGGTATGCGACTGACAGGATGATCGCCCCGTTCGCTTCGACCATCGATAACTTCTTCATTGGCCAGAACGGTCCCCAAGGCGGGGCACCAATTGACCAGCGCATCGTCTTGATACGCCAGTCGATGCCTGTCGCGGTACGATTGGATCGCAGCATCCCCTTCCGACTGAATCGATTCCGGAATGGGGAGTTCGGCGATAGGGCGTCCTTTTTTTGCGACCGGATCGTACCACGTATCAAACAGCACCAAGAAGATCCATTGGGTCCAACGAAAGTACTCGACATCGGTTGTTGCCAGACACCGATCCCAATCGTACGAGAAACCCAGCATCTTCAACTGCCGAGTAAAATTGGCGATGTTGCTTTCGGTACTCTGCCTCGGGGGTGTATTGGTCCGAATCGCATACTCTTCCGCAGGCAAGCCGAAAGCGTCATAGCCCATCGGATGCAATACGGATTTGCCTTGCATCCGCCAATAGCGGCAATAGATGTCGGTTGCCGTGTAACCTTCCGGATGTCCGACATGCAGTCCCGCACCGCTGGGATAGGGAAACATGTCTAGTACATAGAGCTTGCCTTTGCCCTGAGCGGTTGGAAAATCCGGCGCGCGGAAAGTTTTGTTTTCTTCCCAGTATTTCTGCCACTTGGGCTCTACGGCAGCAGGGTTGTAGCGGGGCATGGATCGTCCGTAGGTTCGGTAATGGGAAAGGAATTTTTTCGCGATGATCGAGTCCCAAGAATTCGAGACTCGGAGATTCCATGTCATGGGTTTCCATGTCACGGCAATTGAAGCAACACTCTCAGCACAATCACATCGAATCAGGTTACGCCGAGTGAATCGGGCGGCCATCGACGGCGAGAGCGGCTTCATGCATGGTTTCTGCCAATGTCGGATGCGCATGGCAACTACGAGCGATGTCCTCGCTACTGGCGCCAAACTCAATGGAAACTGCAGCTTCCGCAATCAGATCCCCAGCTCGGGCTCCGATAATATGTACGCCCAACACGCGATCCGTCTTTGCATCCGCAAGAATCTTGACCCGTCCTTCGATCTCTCCCAGCGTGCGAGCGCGTCCGTTGGCACCGTAGGCCCCCACTCCCTTGCGATATTCGATTCCAGCTTCCTTTAACTGTTCCTCGGTCTTTCCAACCGTTGCAATCTCTGGATGCGTGTAGACAATTGCCGGGATGCAATCGTAATTGAAGTGAGCATGGATTCCGTTGAATCGTTCGATGCAAACGACCGCTTCCTCCATGGCTTTGTGGGCTAGCATAGCTCCTCCGATGACATCCCCCACCGCATAGATGCTTGGTTGCTTCGTCTGATAGTTTGCATCGACAGGGATGAATCCCCGTTTGTCGGTTTCAATTCCAACGGATTCGAGGCCTATACCTTGTGTTAGTGGAACGCGTCCTGCCGCCAGAAGCACGCGATCGCATTCGATCGGCTCGGCTCCCTTGCATCGCACCACGCAACGCCCATTTTCTACGCGAGCACTTTCCACCCAGGATTGCAGCCGGAACTCGATTCCTTGACGCGTGAAGATGCGTTGCGCTAACTGACTCAGCTCCTGATCCATCCCGGGCAAGATTCGGTCCATCGCCTCCAGAACCGTTACCTTGGAGCCCAATCGGCTCCATACGCTACCAAGCTCAAGGCCAATGTACCCGCCCCCAATGACTGTCAGATTCTGTGGAACGGTCGGATAGGCCAAGGCAGCCGTCGAATTGCCAATCAGATTTCCATCCTCTTCAACCCCTCGCATGGACGCGGGTTTTGAACCCGTAGCGATAAGGATTCTCTTTCCTGTCAGTTGGATCGATTGTCCATCGATCACGACAGTCACCGTGTTTGGACCTGTGAGCTTACCGACACCTCGGTAGGGAACGACTTTATTCTTCTTGAACAATAAATCGATCCCTCCGGTCAGCGTCGATACGACCTGGTCCTTGCGTTTCATCATGGCAGCCAAATCGAGCTTGACGTCCCCGACCAGAACACCGTGGGATGCTACAGAGGTCTTCGTGTCGTGGTAAATATGGCTGGATTCGAGCAAGGCTTTGCTTGGGATGCATCCAACGCGCAAGCAGGTCCCGCCGAACCTGCTATTCTCATCGATACATGCCACATTCATTCCTAGCTGTGCGGCCCGGATTGCCGCTACGTACCCGCCGGGGCCCCCTCCCAAAACCAACAAATCATGTTCCACGACGCTCATTGTCTCTCGATTCCCGTTAAGATTTTGTTGAGTTATCGGCTACCGACTAGCCTTACGAACGTCCGTATCGGCCCGCAATTCGCGATTGCTCCAGGGCCACACAGGTTCACGTTTTCGTTGGCGGAATATCTCGGACCCTATTCGGATGACATCCCTATTCAACGAACCGCCCGGCTTTGCTAAAGCTTAGCGGTCAAGCCTCAAATTCCAAGGTCCGATAAGATTTCCCCGCCATGTCGCTGCTCCGCCGAATAGACAGGACAATCGAATCCTCTAAATGGCTCGCTGCTGGGCTAGTTTTAGCCACCAGCCCCCTGGTTCTTCATGCAATTTGGCTCTGGGTGCTACGCTTCAGGCAGTTTCCTTTTTACAGCGTCATGTTTTTCGCTGGCGTGGCACTCGTCGTCGTTCTGTGCCGTACGGATATTGTCACAAGCCATTTTGTTCGGAATCTTGTTTATTGGGAAAGGAAAATAACCCAAACGATTTTTTCCCATCTGCTCATGCAGCCTTTCGCGCGCCTTCTGGTCTCTTCGCTTCACCTTCGACGCGAGACATCCAAACTGCCGGAGGACGACACAGGGAACACGCCCAGCCTCACCCCACTTCCATCCACCGATTCTAGGCTAGGAAATGGGAATTGGGTCATGCTGAGCAGTCCGTACTGCTTCCCAACCGCGTCCATCCTGCTCTGGCTCGCAAGCGGTTTCCTGCTTCCCGCCTTCCTTCGAAGCTTTGTCATCGGATTTGGTGTCGCCTACCATATTGCTTCCGTCATCCTTCAGTGGAAATTCGGCACGAGTGAATTGCGCCGACTTGGTCGCAAATTCACGATCCTTTTCCTTGTCCCAGCCAACTTGATCGTCATCGGAACAGGGATCGCATTTGCGCTGAATGGATTCACCGGCCTCATTCAATTTGGCCACGACGTCCTAGCGCCCCTCGCTTCGATTTACAACACTCTATTCGGATCGCAAGAACAAACGTCTAGCATTCCTTGACGTTCAGCATGATCCGCTCGCTGCCCGGTATCAACGAACGACTTAACGATCGACTCCACGAACGATCGGATCGGCGACAATCCTTTCGATTTCGGATCGTGTGATCAACGGCATATCTCCAGGAATCGAATGCTTGAGACCTGCGGTCGCATTACCCCAACGCAAATTGGTTTCGAGATCCCAGCCTTGGAGCCATCCGTACATAAAGCCAGCCGAAAAACTATCTCCACCACCTAGTCTGCCGACCCCAGTCACTTCCACGGTCGGAGCTGAGACCAGTTTTTCTTTCTCGAGAGCGATCGCTCCCCGTGGTCCCAATGTCATAACGGTGCAATAGCCCTCGCGCCCGCGACTGAGCGCTAGGAGAACCTCCTCATCCCTATCGCTCGCAGAACATCCCAGCCACGCACACGCATCCCGTTTTGCCATAAAAACGAGATCGGATTGACGAACCCATGACTCCGAATATCTCTTTGCATCAACCATCGTCCACAAGCGTGATCGGAAATTCAAGTCAAAGCTGGTCCTGGCTCCATGAGACAACGCACACTCGCGAGCTAAGGACAACAAAGCTCGGCAATCTTCTCCCAGCGCTAGCGTGATCCCGGTTGCATGAAGCAATCTCGCATGGCGCATTGGCTCCAACGGCAAAGCATCCGCAACAAATCTCGCAAACGCGGATCCGCTGCGGTCATAAACGACCGAACTGGATCGGAATGCCAAACCCGGTTCATAAAAGTACGTGCCGATTCGATCCTCGGACGTCCATACGATATGGGACGTATCAACGCCGTGTGCTGCAATGGCAGTAGCGATGCGACGCCCAAGCGCATTCTCAGTCATTCTCGAAATCCAACACGTCCTCAACCCCAATCGAGCCAAACCGACCACCGTATTCGATTCGCTACCACCGACGTGCACTTCGAATTGGGGGGACTGTTCCAATCGATCGGCACCGACCGGCGAAAATCGAATCATGGACTCGCCAATCGTGACAACATCCCAAGGCGAGAATGGCGTGCCTTCTGGTTGAATCGTCTCTACCACTCTCAGTAGGTCTCCGATGAGATGACAAATTCAATGCGGCGATTGACGGCTCGTCCTGCGGGCGATTGATTGTCTTGGATTGGATAGTTACTTCCATGCGCTAAAGTCACCAATTGCGATGGAGGCATTTGATTTCGCCTGGTCCATTGCTCAAAAATGGTACTTGTTTGTGCCGAAGCGAGCTGGTGGCTTGTCGTATAGGTTCCACCGTAAAGCGGTGCGTTGTCGGTATGCCCTTCGATCGAGACTCGCTGCATGGGGTATTCTTTTTGAATGATCGCTGCGACTCGGTCCAATATGCCAGCTGCACTAGGAGTCAGTTGGGCTGTCCCAGATTGAAACAACTGGTCGGACGGGATGCGAAGGCGCACCGTTCCGCCTTGTTCTACAACGTCGTATCCTAGACCGTTCAATCCTCGATCATTCGGCGCACTGCTCACGTTCGCAGTCAATCGTGCGCTGCTGCGACGCGTGGAATCGGTTGGAGGTGCCTTTGGGGTAGCAGCAACTGGGGCTGGCGAGGCAATGATGGGAGGTGGCGCCATCGCAATGGTCATTGTCGGGAGCGTTCGCGTTGCTGCAACTCTCGCTGAATCCAGTTGATTGGAGACATCCGCAAGCTGACGCTGCATCAGGTCCGAGCGGTCTTTGTAAAGTTGGGTCTGCTGCTGCGCTTGCGCCAATTGTGTTGTCAATTGTTGATTGTTGTCGTCCAACAATCGAGCTTTGCGCTCCAACTCGGCAATTTGTGTTGTGGCGGCGGCCGTCGCTGCTGGGTTCGACGCTGCGGTTGGCGATGAAAATGCGGAAAATGGATTGGAACTCGGTGCCGCCGATGCAGCGTTCGCTCCTGCCGTTGGATTGGGTATCGTTGGTGGAGGACCAATCTTCAATTCCGCCCCTGGAGTGTACGGCATCAGAAAACTAGGCGTGGAAGGGTAGACCAAGTTAGGCTGGCTCTTATGGCAACCCACGCCACTTCCTATGCACAACGCGAACCCACTCATCAACGCGGTCCACCAAAGCCGAAACGCAGCGCTCCGACCACGAATGGCGTGTTGACGTTGTTGATTTGCGATGTCTTGAGCTGCACGCATCATGTGATCTGAGGGACTCCTACGAGTCGACATATCAATTTGTCACGTTTCGATGCAAGATCAGTGCTTCGGCGAAGATCGAAATGCCATCCTCAACTCTCGGCTCAAAACCGACCACTGCCGAAACGCTAGCAAACATTTTTGCCGTCTCGCCTCAGCGACTTGTTTGTCGCTTCCGTACCTACCTGTTATCAGATTCCCTCTGGACGCTTTCGACCTATACGGACTACAAGCCATTCAGGCAAAACCGTTCTCCTTTTCCCTCATTTCCCAGTCGTAGTTTTCAAATCTAAGTCCAATCTAAGTTCGTACACCCATCCAGTCCCTCAAGGCCATGCCGAGCAAATCCGAACAACGAATGCGTCGCATCGCGATTGTGCTGCAAAGCATGGATGCCAATTCAGCCAAGACGCTCCTTGCAGGATTCCCTTCGGATACCGCTCGCTCGATTCGAAGCGTCATGTCACGTTTGACCGGCGTGACGTCGGACGAGCGGTCCGATGCATTCAATGAATTGAACGAACTCCTGGAGCGAGACCGAATAACAAACCCGTCAACGACGACGAAGGTAAAGAATGGTTTGGACTGTGATCGACAGCCCCCTACGCTCGCTTCCCCAGCCTCCGAATCCGATCGTCCTTTGAATACGAATCGCCATGGGCTGGGCCAACGCGGTGGCGATTCGGAAAATCTTTTTCTCTCGTTCGCCGCACACAGGTCACATCCGAAAACATCGCCAACGCACTCTCCCTCCGTGCCGACCGAACGCGATGGGACATCCTCCATTCCTCCGACGGAGCTCTCCGCAGAGCTTATTGCAGCAAGCCTTTCTGCTGAACGCCCTTTGGTAATCGCAACCGCCATTCAATACCTACCGTTGAGCAGCGCGTCCGAATTGATCCATCGATTGCCGAGAGATAAAGCCACTCAAGCCTTGGGAATCTTGCCCAATCTTCAACATATCGATCCAGAGGTGGCTTGGGCCATTGACCAAGAGCTGCGCAGCAAGCAGATCCAACCCTCCATTCAAAACACCGCGAATCAAGCTGGTCGAGAGAAACTCCAGGCCATCCTCGCCAGCCTTCCCCAAAATGAACAGCAGGAATGGAATACGGCGATCAGCAAGATCACATCTCCCGAGACCGAGCCTCCTCCAACAAATCAATCGGAGCCACGGGTTCATTTGACGTACGAATCCATGCAATGGCATGGGACGTTGCTCGCACGACCATTTCACTCGGACGCCCGTCGATCATACGAGGAGGCCAGCGAGCCCCTCACAACCATTCCTTTTTCGCCGCTGGACGAAGCCATTTCTACAACGCAATGGAACGCCGTTGCGAAAGACGCTTCGAGTGAGGAAACAAACGCCCCATCCACTCTCCCTATCTATGGCTTACATCTCCAATCAAACAGTCGCTCGTTCGAGGAGTTGCTCGAATTGGAAGATGAAGATCTCGTGCGATTGCTGCATGCGAACGATCCCCAAACCGTGTTAAGGGCGTTAGCACACGGATCCCCACGCTTCCTGGGCCGCATCGAAAAATTACTTCCCGCCACGGAAATCCCTAGGTTCCGCTCATGTTTGATCGAAGTCGAACGTATGGATCCCTCTCTCTTCACCGCAGCCCGCGATGCAGTTCTCGAACAGGCCGATGCGTTGGTCGCATCTGGCGCACTCCCACCTTACCAAACGCTCACCCGACGACTCTCCGCCTGATTCAACCTGTTTCCATTCGGTTCTCAATGTAGCCTTCTCCTGATCCCGTTCTTCTGATCGCACGGACCTGCCATGGCGAACATCCTCAAATCCAATACGGTGTTTTCAGCAAATGCTTCGATTGCGTCCGAGCAGGCGGGCTCATTCCAATGGGATGATGTTGTGGAGCGCGCCCAAGAGTATTTGGAAACAGTCCGAGCGCAAGCCAAAACCATCCTGGAAGAGTGCGAAAACGAATGCAACGTACGGCGTGAAGGAGCCCGTCAACAGGGATTAGAGGACGGGCACTCTCAGATCGAACGGATGGCTGCCTCAAGGGCTGCGGAATTGGCATCGGAACATATTCAGGAAGCGACAAACGCCATCCAATCCCTTTGCAAAAGTCTCGAAGTCGCCACACAGCAATGGCTTCGTGAATGGCAGCACGAAACGGTCTCGATAGCGATCTGCATCGCGGAGAGGTTGTTGGCCCGCCAGATGGATGCAGATCCAGCAATCCTACTAGGATGGATCGACGATTCAGTGCGTATGATACGCAACCAATCACGTATCACGATCCAACTCCATCCGCAGGATGCGATGCTCCTTTCCCAAGCGCTGCCAACACTTCTCGAACAATCCGCTCCCGGCATTGAGATTCAAATTGTCGAAACCCCTGCGGTCGGGCGGTTCGGCGCCATCCTTCAGACAGCGGATGCAACCATCGATCGATCCATGGCGACGCAACTAAAACGCCTAGAACACGAGCTGCAGTGAGCATGACGGAAATACAATCGGCCCCCAACCAGGATTTTGGTTTTCCTGCAATCGTCTCGAACCAAGCGTTGCGATCCTCGATCGAGCGGATCATCCCGTACGGAATTGTTGGACATGTCCGTTCGGTACGGGGGACCACTATCATCGCCGAAAATCTGCCCGTCCCAATCGGATCCATCGCGATCATCCAAACGATTACCGGACAGCGATGCGAAGCGGAAATCATCGGCTTCGACGCAGCCCATACGATCCTTGCACCCTTGGACACCATGGAAGGTGTTCGAACGGGAGATCCTGTTGAACTGCATCGTTCATTTCGAACCATTCGCGTCTCCGATGCGTTGATCGGGAGAGTTTTGGACGCAACGGGACAGCCAATCGACGATGGTCCGACGATCTCTTCCGGTTCGCGAATTCCATGCGATGTTCCGCCTCTGGTCGCATTAAGCCGTCCTCCGATTCGCAAGGTCCTTCCGACTCAAATTCGAGCCAT
>Ga0194055_10002418_pt1 | contig 14809 bp, 14 predicted proteins | sample SepL449m_MetaG_FD_155482 | JGI IMG/M metagenome (GOLD analysis project Ga0194055, IMG submission 155482) | Anoxic zone freshwater microbial communities from boreal shield lake in IISD Experimental Lakes Area, Ontario, Canada - Sep2016-L442-9m | ecosystem: Environmental > Aquatic > Freshwater >... | reverse complement strand
GAGATCGATACCTGCCTCGGTCGCTTCGACAACAACGCGTCGTCGATCGCCAGGATCTGGGAGCCGTCGAATCAAACCCGCCCCCTCAAGCCGATCGAGGGTCAGCGACATGCCACCGGTCGTTCGTCCGAGCACTTCGCAAATAGCGGTCGGGGCAGAGCGTTGGTCAGGTGAACGTCGGACCACGCCAAGCACCAAATAGTCGGCAACCGAGATCGATGATGCGCCGGCGATTTCAACCAGCACACGATCGACCGCCACGTTCAGGCGGACGACATGCCCGAGCAAACCGTCGGTTCCCCAAAGTTCCTCGGCCACTAGGGCTTCACGCCGAAACGATCGAGGCCGTAGGCCTTCACCGCGTTCGAACGCAGAACCATTCGACACTCTTCGGCGTTCATCCCGGCAGCGGTAAAGAGTTCATGCGCGACTTTGCGCGAGTGCGGGAATGTGCCATCGGAATGCGGATAGTCGGTCTCCCACAAGATGTGATCGGTACCAATAGCGTCGCGGTTGATGAGCCCGTGGAGATCATCGAACACGCAGCCATATACGCGACCTTTCACCTGTTCGCTCGGCAGTGTCTTGACATGATCGACGTCTGCTCGACCGTCGCGCCACACTGCATCCATTCGCTCGAGTTGGAACGGCATCCAACCGACCTGGCTCTCGGCATAGGCAATGGTGATGTCCGGGAATCGCTCAAGCGACCCTGAGAACACCCAATCGCACAATGATCCCTGCGCATTTTGCGCATACATCGACATTGACGTTGCGAGAGGTGCATCATCAGAAGTTGTCGGCATTGATGACGACGAGCCGATGTGCATGGAAACGCTGGTGTCTGTTTCCTGGCATACGTCCCACAGGACGTCCCACTTGCCTGTGTAGAGCGAGGGCTGACCAAGTTTGGCAACATTTTCGCTGAACGCGATTGCGAAGCTGCCCTTTGCGGCGCAACGACGAACTTCTTCCGCAGCAAGTTCTGGATCCCAGAGCGGAACAAGCGTGAGCGGAATCAAACGACCCTTGCCTGCACCGGCACACCAGTCGTCAATCATCCAATCGTTATAAATACGCAGACACGTGAGCGCGAGATCTTTATCGGCGCGATCAAGAAAACCCTGGCCTGCAAATCTCGGGAAGATGTTTGGATAGTTGATGGCAGCATCGACGTGGTTCAGGTCCATATCGGCAAGTCGCGCCGTTTGATCCCACGTGCCATCGCGAAAGTCTTCGTAGACAGCGGGGATGTTGCGTTGTTCATCACGCGGCACGCCTGCAGGCGCGTGCAGCAGCCCGGTGGGCATAACGAGATCATCGAACAACCACACATCGCACCAGATGCCATCTTCGACGTTGCGCTCGTAGCCGTAGTGACCGCCCTTGAAGGAAAGTTTGACCTTCTCGCGAACGGTGCGCGGACCCCGTTCACGAAGCGAAGCCGGAAGTTGCTGTTGCCACAACTCCTTCGGCTCCATGACGTGATCGTCGACCGAAATCATGTTGGGCAGATCGTTCTCGGCCGGAGTGAGCTCGGCGTTAGTAATGGCCGTTTGCGTCGGGGTCATGGCGTTCCTCCTGCGGGCCCATTCGGGCGTAGTCCGGACCCCGACATATTGCTTTGCTAAAAGTTACTTTGTCAAGAGGTACTTTTCGGGAGCTGGCAGCCCGCCGCCAAACCCAGCCGAGCCGAGATCTGCCCTCGGTGACCCGCAACCCAGCGATACACCAGGCCGGCCAAGGCATGCACGCCTGGAAGCCGCAGCCCAAATGCCGCGCCGCGACCCAACCAACCCGACCGATCGAGAATCGTGGCCACCGCCGCAATCGCCGTCCATGACTCGCCTCCGGCCGTAACGACGAGAGCGTCATACGACGCACTCAGAAGGGCGGCGTCATCGAGTTCTCGGTTGGGTCGGAAAATGACCGAGGAATCAGTGCGCTTCATCAACCAACGAACTGAGGCTGAACACACGCCGCAATCATCGTCGAACCAGACCGTGACAGGGCCTCGGGCTCGGCGCTGCGGAAGCAGTTTTGGAAGCCCGATACGAACGTGCACGGCAGAGGCGTGATGCACAATCGGATCACCTTGCACATCGAAACCTGCAACCGATGCGAGGCCCGTGTCGGCCCCAATAAAACGAGCAGATGAAAGTGGCCATGGTTCGTGTTCAACCGGCGCGGTGACTAAACGTCCACCACGTGTTTTGGCATACAAACGCCATCGAGATGTAAGGAACGTTGCAAGTGCATCCTCGGAAACAGGCGCCACATCCTCAGCTTCGACCGAGACGGCAAGGCTCCCCTGCGCGCGCTCGGGCCAAGTTCGATCCACCGTCCACACAATGCGCGAACGATCATGACTCACATCGACTGCACCTTTGTCGTACGGAAGTGCGAATCCAATTCGCGCAACTAAAGCAGGAAGCCACTGCGCAACATCGAGCGAGCAGAACCACACACCCGGGCCTTCGGAACCAATGACATAGGTACGAACGTTGAACTCAAGAAAACGATGCGTGGTCGGAATCGCAGGAAACCCGCGCAGCCGCAGCGCGTCCATCTCAAACCCAACGAGCGATACCCAAGCCTGACCCTGATGCGTATCGACCTCGAGGCCGGAAGGCAGGAGCGCCGCCACATCGGCAATCGGAACCGCCCAATGCGCAAACGTGACATCGCGCCAGACCTGTGTCATCACGGGCCTCTTGATGGCATGCGGGCAGATCGGGCTGCGGGGCTTCTCATCCATGGGTTCGCCCTCACCTGTCATGGGTCTGACGGTACCGGCATCGGCAAGATTCACTGCGACCAAAGGAAAGAAGAAGGTCCTGCTGGTCTCGTACCGTGTAGAACAACGCGATGAATCACGGCGAAACTCTCCGAATCGAAGGCACCCGACTTTCCGCAGCTGCACGAGCTGCTGGCCTTGAGGCACCTGTCGAACACTGCCCCGGCTGGACCGTTGGACGACTTCTCGGCCACACCGGCAAAGTGCTGCAACGCACCACGGTCTGCGTCGCCGATGGACTGCTCACTGCGCCCGCCGATGATCGCTTTGGAAGCCTTCCCCGTGATGAAGCACTTTTCGATGCCTTCGACGAGATCCTCACCAACATTTGCGAGACGCTCGCCGCGTGCGATCCAAACGGCCCGTCGTGGAATTTCAGCGGCGAGAACTTCGTCAACTCGTTTTGGATGCGACGCATGGCTCACGAAATCGAAATCCACCGTTGGGATGCCCAGAACGCTGCAGGTGTTGCCATTGACTCGTTTGATGAGGCTTCGGCCGTCGATGGAATCGATGAATTACTCACTGTGCTTATGCCAATTTTGTCAGCAGTGAAGAATCCGGAACTCTCTTCGAGCTTTCACCTTCACTGCACCGATGCCCCGGGTGAATGGCTCACGACGTTCGTCAACGGTCAACCCACCACCATCCGCGAGCACGCTAAGGGTGATCTGGCCGTGCGCGGCCCCGCATCGAGTTTGTATGCATGGGTGTGGAACCGCGGCTCGATCGTCGCAAATGCGCTCGACACTGCGGGCGACGATCTACTCCTCGACGCGTGGGCCAGCATCGTTCCCTGAACCATTGTTAGGTGTTTGTTAGCGGAAAAATGTCAACCAAACACTGAAACTGACCGTGATCACACTGATCACGAGACCACCGATCACTACTGACCGTGACACGTTTCCTTCAGCATCGGCGGGTAAGCGCTTTCGAACACGCTCAAGAAGTTTGCGCGCGTAGGGAACGTCGGAAGCCAAAAGCGCGAGGCCTGCAGCAATGGTGACAAGGCCTGGTCCTGGCAACGGAAGCATCAAGAGCCCCGCAACAAGAACAACGACGCCGAGAGTCATACGTCCGATACGAATAAGAATGTGCCGCTTCGCCTCGGCGACTGACTCTTCTTGACGACCGGTTTCAAACTCGGCCTCTATTGCGGCCTGTTCAAATTCTTCAAACCGTTTTCGAGGCCCGGTATGCGAAGGATCTGTCATTTGTCGTCACTCGAAGAATCGGCACGTTCCACTCTGTGACGAACGATGAACTTCCAGAGTTCAACAGCTATGAGTAGCGCTGCCGGAGGAATGAGGCAGATCCCCCATTGCGAAATGGAAAGCGGTTCCGTTTCAAACAGTTTTCGCAGCGGCTCGACAACTGTCAGCAGAACCTGCATGGCGAAAACGAAGACCACTGATGCCCAAAGTTTCCAGTTCGAAAAGGTGTATTTCGAAAACACCGTCACCGTTTCGGATCGAGCGTTGAAGACATTGACGAGTTGTGCAAAAACGAATGCAGTAAATGCCATCGTCATGGCCAAGATCGGAGCCTCCCCTTCCTTAAGGCCAGGCTGGTAATTCTGAATCGCATACATGTACACAGCCAAAACACCGAGCGCCGTGACGATGCCCTGCAGCACTACCTGCGTCAGTCGCTTGCGATTCAAGATTGGCGAATCTGAAGGCGCTGGATTTCTATGCATTAAACCCGGAGCCGGGGCATCGACGCCGAGCGAGATCGCCGTAGGTCCATCGGCAATCAGGTTTACCCACAACACCTGCAGCGGGGTGAACGGCACGTGCTGACCAAGAATCGATGCACCGAGAATCGCCGAGATTGCACCGATGGCAGTGGCAACCTGAAAGCGAACGAACTTCAGAATGTTGTCGTAGACAGCTCGACCGCCGCGAACAGCATCGACAATGGTGGCGAAGTTGTCATCGGCCAGAACCATGTCGCCGGCTTCTTTGGTGACTTCGGTGCCAGTGATTCCCATGGCGACGCCGATATCGGCACGACGGAGGGCTGCGGCATCATTCACGCCGTCGCCGGTCATTGCAACTATTTCGCCGTTCGAACGAAGTGCTTCGACAACACGGACTTTGTGCTCAGGCGACACGCGAGCGCATACGGCAATGCTGCCAATACGTGTGGCGAGTTCTTCGTCGGACATCGCATCGAGGTCGTCGCCGGTTACGACTTCACCCTGAATGCCAAGTTGGGCAGCAATTGCACCGGCGGTGACGGCATGATCGCCAGTAATCATCTTCACGTCGATACCGGCGCGGTGACAAAGCGCAATCGCATCGCGAGCTTCGGTTCTTGCGGGATCGACAATCCCAACAAGAAGTTCGAGGCGAAGTTCGTTCACCCATGCATCAGGACGAACAACGACGCCCTCGGCATCGACCGCCTCTACCGCCGAAAGACGACGTGTCGCCACTGCCAACACACGCATCCCTTGCGAAGCCAGACGATCGTTTTCGGCGCGACGGAATCCCCGCTCGGACTCGGTCAGCAATTGTTCGATGCCGTCCTGCCCGGCAAATGTCGACGACAAACCAAGTACGACATCGGGCGCACCTTTGACGCAAAGCAAGACATCACTCTGCGGATCATCTGGATCGAGCCGATGGAAGGTCGCCATATATTTCGTGGCCGAATCGAACGGGATTTCCCAAAGCCGAGGCCGACGAGCGCGTTCAATCACCGCATCGAGCCCGGCCTTAGCGCCAAGCACCACCAGTGCTGCTTCGGTTGGGTCGCCGATGATGGCAGGCCCCTCCTCGGCATTCGGGACAAGCGCCACGTCGGAACACAAAACCGCAGGAAGTAGCACAGCGGCCGCGACATCAGCCCCCACGACATGGCCGCCCGCCGAAGTAATGGATCCAACCACGCCGTAGCCGCCCCCGCTCACCAACCACACTTGGCCCCCACGAACTGCTTCGTGCGCCGTCATCTGATTGAGCGTGAGTGTTCCAGTTTTGTCGGAACAAATGACTGAGGTTGAACCGAGCGTTTCTACCGAGTGCAACCGCTTCACGATGGCGTTTTGTTTCGCCATCTTCGAGATGCCGATCGCGAGCGTGACGGTGACAACTGCAGGAAGCCCTTCGGGGATCGCAGCAACTGCGAGTGCAACGGCACCCAGGATCGCCGTGTTGAATGACTCACCGACAATGAGTTGCACGATGAACACCACAGTGGCCGCCACGCCCGCTATGACGGCAAGAGTTTTACTCAGCGCATCGAGTTGTCGTTCGAGTGGCGTCTTTGACGACTTCGCCGACACCAACATCTCGGCGACCTTGCCCATTTCCGTCGCCATACCTGTGCTCGTGACCACGACCTCGGCGCGACCACGACTGACGGTGGTGTTCATAAACACCATGCCAATGCGATCGCCAATGGGGCCGTCGGTGACTGTGACCGCGTCTGCGCGCTTTTCGACCGGGACTGATTCGCCGGTCAGCGAAGATTCGTCAACCGAAAGGTTTGCCGCCAACATCAGACGACCATCGGCTGGGACTCGATCGCCAGCTTCAAGAAGAACAAGGTCGCCAGGAACGAGTTGGTCCATCGCAACTTCGTCGGCAATTCCGTTTCGGCGAACCCGCACGCGAGTAATGAGCATTTTCTCCAAGGCGGCTAGTGCGTTCGATGCCTTCGCTTCTTGTGCGTAGCCAAGAATGGCATTTACAAAAAGCACAACAAAGATGATGATGAGATCCTTGATATCGCCGAGAACACCGGCGATCAGACCTGCGCCGGCGAGCACATAGACGATTCCCGTGCGGAACTGGTCAAGAAACACCCGCAACTTCGAACGCCGAGGTGGTTCGGCCAATCGATTCAGACCAACTGCACCCTGACGCTCCGCCACGTCTGGGGCTGACAGCCCAACGCCGCAATCAACTGCAAGCCGCGCAGCAACCTGATCGCTCGTTAGAGCACACCAGTCGCTGCGCTGCGTTTGCATTGATTCGAGGGCCACAAAGAAACTCCGGTCATGTCACATGGACGATTGGGGAATCGCGAACGATTCACCGACCGGAGGTCTCTCCCGCTCACCCGAGCCGTTCCCGACTCAGACGAACCAGCGGCACCGGGAGCTCAGGCTCAAGAGCCTTTGCGCCGTGATGACGACACCGCTGTGATGGGATACTCCCCTCACTGGATCAACAGTATTGCCGCAAAGAGCGACGGAGCCATGGTCAGGACGAACCGACCATGGCCCACAGGGATTTAGCCAACGAAAATCTTGCGAACTGCGTCTTCACATTCCGCCATCGCCAGAACCATGACTTCATCGCCCGCTCCCAGCGTGACGTCGCTATGTGGGAAGACGACCTTGCTGTCACGAACGATGGCCACGATTGTGGCCTCACGGGGAAGACCGAGGTTGTCGATCGTCACGCCATTCGCTGGCGAACTATCAGCGAGTCGAATCTCGGAAAGCCGTGCCGAATCGTTCTCGAAACTCATGATGCGAACAAGCGAGCCAACGGTGACTGCCTCTTCGACGAGTGCAGTGAGCATGTGCGGGGTTGAGACAGAAACGTCGACGCCCCAGCTCGCGTTGAACATCCACTCATTTGCCGGATTGTTTACGCGAGCCACAACACGCGGCACGCTGAATTCCTGCTTGGCGAGAAGCGAGATCACGAGGTTGTCTTCGTCGTCACCAGTTACGGCTACGACGACATCGGCGCGATCGGGTTCGGCCTTTGCGAATTCAGAAACTTCACAACCATCTACGACAAGCCACTTCACGCCTGCCGGCTCGCCATCGGCCTGAGCCTGAGCAACACGTGCAGGATCTACTTCGACAATAAGAACTTCGTGACCAGCCTGTTGGAGTTCAGTAGCAATGTACGTTCCAACGTTTCCACCACCTGCAATGACAACGCGCATCAGTGAAGTCCTCCTTGACTCGGTGCCGACGCAAGATGTCGATCGAACTCTCCGATGTGATCACCATCAATGGCAACCCACACGATGTCTCCCTCTTGGGCAAGAAGCGCAGAGCTAATCAGTTGCGCAACACCCAATCGGGTGAGGGCCACAACACGAGAACGACCTTCTGCTTCAAGTTCAACAAGCGGACGACCCGCCCAAGAAACGGGAACGACGCGTTCAACAAGACAAACCCGCGCACTGGGGTCAACCCACTCCACACCGTCAGTGTCGGGCTGGATGCGACGAAGCACCCGTTCGATCGCCCACTGCACGGTTGCGACTGTTGAGATACCAAGACGTTCGTAAATCGCGGCGCGGCGCTGGTCGTAAATACGAGCTACTACACGATCGACGTGGAAGAACTCTCGCGCAGTGCGCGCGATAAGAATGTTCGAGTTATCGCCGTTCGTTACAGCGGCAAGTGCATCAGCTCGTTCGATACCAGCAGCACGAAGACGTGTGCGATCAAAACCAACACCAACGATGGTGTCTCCGCTGAAATTCTCGGGCAGTCGACGGAACGCCGTTGCCTTTCGATCGATCACCGAAACCGTGTGACCTTGCTCAACCAACGTGACGGCAAGACCAGACCCGACTCGGCCGCATCCAACAACGACGACGTGCACTTCGCACCACCTCCAGGTGTCCTGGCGGACACGGTTGACGATCCTATGACTGTGCCACGCGAACCGAAAGAAGAACCCACTTCTGTTCACATCCACGTCATAAAGGTCAGACCCCATTTCCGCGTGGCTATGACTTCAGCCACACCTTTACCGCAGCGCCACCGCCATCCTCGGCCGGTACTGAGTAGTTTGAGCCTCGCCCACGGCTTCGTTAGGGAGACCCCATGCCGCTGCAATCGTTGACCGATGCACCCATCTCAGACCTCCTCGTCATGTTTGGTGCCTCAGGTGATCTCGCCAAGAAGAAGCTGTTCCCTGCGATTTACCGCCTCGAATGCCGAGGCCGTCTCGGCATTCCAGTCATTGGGGTCGCCCGTGAGGCCTGGACTGACGACGATCTGCGCAGTCACTGTCGCGACGCCATTGCTGAGGCCGGCGAGGAATGGGATCAGGCGGCGTTCGACCGTCTCGCATCAAAGATGTCCTATGTCACTGGCGACTATGCCGACCCTGCGACCTTCGCTGAACTCGCTCGTCAAGCGGGGGGTACCAAGCATCCAATCTTCCACCTCGCCGTTCCGCCATCGCTCTTCGCCACGGTTGCCACCGGCATCGCCAGTTGTGGTCTCGCCGAAGGGGCTCGTCTGATCATCGAAAAGCCTTTCGGACGCGACTACAACTCCGCAGTTGCCCTCAACGCCACGCTCCACGAATACTTCTCAGAATCGGCAATCTTCCGCATTGATCACTTCGTCGGAAAAGAAGCACTCCGCAGTCTTCTTGTCACGCGTTTCGCTAATGCAATCGTTGAACCACTCTGGAACCGCAACGTTGTTTCATCGGTGAAGATCACGATGGCCGAAGCATTCGGCGTTGAAGACCGTGGTTCGTTCTACGACTCCGTTGGCGCCATGCGAGACGTCATGCAGAACCATCTCCTGCAGATGGTCGCCTTGCTCGCAATGGAACAACCCGTCAACGAGCACTCGAAATCTCTTCGCGATGAGAAGGGAAAGGTCCTTGAAGCCTGTCGCGTCGTCGAGCCAAAGAACTTTGTGCGCGGTCAGTACGACGGCTATCTCGATGTTGTCGGAGTGAAACCCAATTCCGATACTGAAACCTACGCAGCATTCCGTCTCGATATCGATTCACCACGCTGGAGCGGCGTTCCGTTCTATCTCCGCGCTGGCAAAGCGTTGGCCGAAACCGTCACCGAGATGACAATCGAATTCAAAAGCCCACCACGGCCATTGTGGATTGATGACCACGATCATGTTCCCAACAATTCCATTCGCATCGAAGCAAAGCCCGAAAACTTCGCGGCCATTACTTGGCTCCATAAAGAACCGGGCGAAACGATGATGCCCGAAGCAATAACGCTTGCTCCTCCCCCCGACGAACGACGTGACACCGGACCTGAACCGTATGAACTTCTGATCGAAGAAGCGATGAAAGGCGACCCCACGCTGTTCGCACGCGAAGACTCTGTTCTTGAATCGTGGCGAATTGTCGAGCGCATCCTCACCGACTTCCCACCCGTCGATAAGTATGCGCAAGGTTCATGGGGACCAAACGAAGCTCGAGCGCTGACACGGGGACATGGCGGATGGCCCAGCGAACCACTGATCCATTCCCACCCATGAGCGCAACGGTGAATCATCCATTGCTCTATGTCGTTCGCCACGGCGCAACGGAATGGAGCGTGAGCGGTCAGCACACAGGGCGTAGCGATATTCCATTACTTCCTGAAGGTGAACTGCAAGCTCAAGAGACCGGCAAACTTCTCTCGGACATCGACTTCTCACTCGTTCTTTGCAGCCCGTTGCAACGTGCCCAGCGAACCTGTGAGCTCGCCGGATTACGCGAACAGGCAGTTCTCGATGATGACCTGCACGAGTGGGACTACGGCGACTACGAAGGACTCACCACCACCAAGATTCGTGAAACCGAACCCGGTTGGACGATCTGGAATGGAAGATGCCCAAACGGCGAAACCATTGAACAGGTTTCCGCCCGCGCCGATCGAGTCATTGCGCGGGCGCGCTCACAAAGCGGCAACGCCATTGTTTTTGCACACGGCCATATCCTCCGCGTTCTTGCCGCCCGATGGTGTGAGCTCAACCCCATCGAAGGCCAACGATTCGTCCTTGACCCTGCGACCCTCGGTCTTCTCGGCTGGGAACGAGAGACCCCTGCAGTCCTGCGCTGGAATAGCCGCTAAGAGAGCGCAAGAGTCCGTCATGGGCTTGTCGACTACGCCTAGCGTGACCCCACCGATCGAGGGGGAACCATGGCAGACGAAGCGAACGGCACCGCGGTAGGCGCGACGCAAGCGAAACCAAAGATGGGCAAGTGGCTGCTGCTTGTTGGCGCCGTCATCATGCTCTCGGGCCTTCTTTTTGGCTACGACCAAGGCGTCATCGCCGGTGCCCTCGATGGCATCCAGAAAACTTTCAATACCAACACCGCGATGATTCAGATCATCACCTCGTGGGTCACCCTCGGAGCGTTGGTCGGTGCACTCGTCGCTGGAAGTCTCGCTGACAAGATCGGTCGCCGACTCACCATTCTTCTCGCCGCAATTTTGTTTGTGATTGGCGCACTACTTGAATCGCTTGCGCCAGGAACAACGATCCTCATCATTGGGCGTCTCGTTGTTGGTTTCGGTGTCGGCGTTGCATCCGTTGCCGCGCCGCTCTATGCGGCTGAACAAGCACCCACCCGCCTGCGCGGTCGATTTGTTTCGATCTACCAACTCGCCATCACGATGGGCATTTTCGTTGCCTACCTCGTCAACCAAGCTCTCATTAGCAAAGACACGTGGCGAGTCATGCTCGGCATTTCGGCAGTACCCGCCGTCTTGTTGTTCCTTGTCATGCTGCCAATGCCTGATTCACCCCGATGGTTTTTGAAAGTCGGGCGCAAAGACGACGCCATCAAGGCACTCAGCAAGGTTCGACCCGATGTTGATGCAACAGCAGAAATCAACGAGATCGAAGAAGCATCGCGCGAAGAAGATGAAAGCCCAGCGACGTGGGGAGAAGTCTTCTCAAAGAAACTCCGCAAGCCACTCATGGTTGGTATCGGTCTGGCGGTGTTCCAGCAGATCACCGGCATCAACGCCATCATTTATTACGCAAACAAGATTTTCGCTCAAGCCGGATTTGAAACTCCACAAGGTCAAGCTGCAGCTACGACTTGGGCCATTGGCGCAGTCAATGTCCTTGCCACCTTGATCGCAGTTGTGTATGTCGATCGATTTGGCCGCAGACCACTCTTGTTGGCCGGACTCGTAGGTATGACACTCTCGCTCACCACCGTCGGCGTCACGTTCCATTTCATGGACAAGGCGGATACAACCGGTGCCGGCTCAGGTGGGCCGACAACCGCCGGCCTCATCACACTCGTTGCACTCGTGGTGTTCATCGCGTCATTCGCCTTCTCACTTGGACCAGTGGTGTGGACCGTCATCAACGAGATCTTCCCGAACCGAGTTCGCGGTCGTGCCGTCGCTGTCGCCACTGCCTTCAACTGGGGATCAGCCTGGCTCGTGAGTCAGTTCTTCCTCACCCTTATTGAATCCATCGGCAACTCTGCGACGTTCTATTTGTTCGCATTTTTCTCTGTCCTCGCCTATATCTGGATCTGGAAGCGAGTCCCAGAAACTAAGGGCCGCACGTTCGAGGAAATCCAGATGATCTGGGAGAATGACAATCCTGTGCAGTCCCAGCGCGACGCTGGCACGCTGTAACCACCCGGTTAGCTGACCGGGACACCACGACCCGGGAGACCACCGTGCCTGATGCAGTAATCGTTGACGTCGTTCGCACCCCTGGCGGTAAGCGAAATGGATCCTTGTCGGGTTGGCATCCAGCCGACCTCGCCGGAGAAGTTCTTTCAACCCTCGTTGCCCGAAACGATCTCGACCCCGCACTTATCGAAGACGTGCTCATGGGTTGTGTCTCTCAGGTTGGCGCGCAGTCACTGAATATCGGCCGTAATGCCGCATTAGCGGCGGGCTTCCCCGAAACCGTTCCGGCGACAACCATCGATCGCCAATGTGGTTCATCACAACAAGCAGCGGCGTTTGCTGCGCAAGGAGTCATGGCCGGTGTACACGACATCGTGATCGCTGCCGGTGTTGAAGTCATGAGCTTGGTCCCCATGGGCGCGTCGTTTGGTCAAGGTGTTGGTTTCCCATTCGGCTCACGCGTTGAGGCTCGTTACAAAGATGCAGGCGGCCTCATTCCGCAAGGATTCTCCGCCGAACTCATTGCCGAACAATGGAATCTCAGCCGAGAAGAACTCGATGAGTTTTCCGCTGAATCACAACAGCGCGCGGCGCGAGCACGCGACGAGGGTCGTTTCGAACGAGAAATTCATCCAGTCGAGGCCCGCCGACGCGACAAAGACTCAGGTGAGATCATTCCCACCGACGGAATGTTGCGCAATGACGAAGGAATCCGCGACACCACCACCGCCGAGTCACTCGCTGCACTTAAGCCGGCGTTCACTCCAGACGGCGTCATCACTGCGGGTAACTCGTCACAAATCACCGATGGCGCGTCAGCAGCTCTCATCATGAGTGAAGCTGCGGCTTCAAAACTCGGACTCACCCCACGAGCGCGTTTTCATTCCTTCTCACTCGCAGGCGTTGATCCGCGCATCATGCTCACCGGACCAATTCCGGCGACGATAAAGATCCTTGAGAAATCCGGCCTGTCACTCGATGACATTGACCTCATCGAAATCAACGAAGCATTCGCTCCAGTTGTGCTTGCGTGGCAACGCGAACTCGGTGCCGACATGAGCAAGGTCAACGTGAACGGTGGCGCAATCGCTCTTGGCCATCCGCTCGGCGCATCCGGCACTCGCCTTCTCGGCACCCTGTTGTGCGAACTCGAGCGCACCGGTGGTCGATACGGATTGCAGACCATGTGTGAAGGTGGCGGTCTCGCGAACGCCACCATCATCGAACGGCTCTAACCTCCTCACATGGCCACCACAGAACCCATCGACGAACACGGACGGTGGCGTCCCAAACATCCGGTCATTGACCTCCTCGCCCTCGCCGGCGGAGTGGCCGCCGTTCTCGCCGGGTACGCACCGTTCAAGGTCATCGTGGCCGGCCTGGTGGCATGGCTCATCCTCCGTATCGGTGTGTTGATGCTGGGAGGGATGGCCCGTCCTATTCCTGAACCACCCCCTGTGGGTGAACTGCGAAAAGTGAAGATCACCTACCGCTGCGAGATCTGCGGAACAGAAGTCCGCATGACCGTTGCCCCCGACCAAGATCCTGAAGCCCCAAGGCATTGTCAGGATGACATGGTCATGATGACGCCCATCGACGACCTCTAAATCGTTCTCCACAGTCTGTGGATAACGATGGGAGTGGTCACCGGCTGTTTACCCTGTGTTGGGGCCCACTAGGGCGTCCGCGCAGACAGTTATCGGTACTGCGTTGCGGCGATGATCCCGCCGAGAATGAAGCCCAAGCCGCCGAGAAGCCACCAATTACTGGCCGCACCGGGCAAGAACAGATCGACGTAGTGAAGGAAAATAACGAAAAGTCCAACGAGGAACAGGGCGATCATGATCACGGGCAACCATGCAGGGCTTGGAGCGTGGAGTGTTGCCGATCGGGGCGTGTAGCGGGTTGAGGCTGCCGGCCCGTCATGGGCGGACTCGACCGACTTCTTGGTGGGGCCACCCTTTGGGGTCACGCGGCCGCCAGTACGACGAGAGGATGCAGGGCGCTTATCGGTAGCCATAGATGCCGAGCGTAGCGGGCGACGGGAAACTCGTCAGGCGCGAGCGGCCCCGGCCGATAGGGTCCTCGGGCGATGGCCGCACGCATCCTTGTCCTCGATAACTACGACTCGTTCGTCTTCAATCTGGTCCAATATCTGGGCGAGTTGGGGGCTGACCCGTTGGTGCATCGCAGCGACGCGCTCACGATCGAGCAGATCGAAGAACTCGCTCCCGATGGTGTGCTCATCAGTCCTGGTCCTGGTCGTCCCGAAGATGCCGGCCTCTCCAACGAGGTCATCACCACATTCGCTGGTCGCGTTCCTGTGTTCGGTGTTTGTCTTGGCCATCAATGCATCGGTCAGGTCTACGGCGGCGATGTTGTGCGTGCGCCACAACTCATGCACGGAAAGACATCGCTTATTTCGCACGAAGGCAAAGGTGTCTTTGCCGGCCTTCCCGACCCGTTCGAAGCCACGCGCTATCACTCGCTTGTTGTCGACCGCGACAGCGTGCCCGAGTGTCTTGAGATCACTGCGCAAACGAACGACGGTTTAGTGATGGGACTTCGCCATCGTGACTTCGATGTTGAAGGCGTGCAGTTTCACCCGGAATCGATTCTGACCGCGGGCGGTCATCAACTCGTGGGCAACTTCCTCGAACGCTGCGGCCACTAGAC
>Ga0194055_10002416_pt1 | contig 14813 bp, 16 predicted proteins | sample SepL449m_MetaG_FD_155482 | JGI IMG/M metagenome (GOLD analysis project Ga0194055, IMG submission 155482) | Anoxic zone freshwater microbial communities from boreal shield lake in IISD Experimental Lakes Area, Ontario, Canada - Sep2016-L442-9m | ecosystem: Environmental > Aquatic > Freshwater >... | reverse complement strand
ATTCTATACCTGTGGCTTCCGATTGGCGTACTCATGGCTACATGTAGGCAGGATTTATTGAAAAATAAGCATGTCAATAAAAAGAAATAAATACCTCCAATTATTATCTTTTGTATTAATTATCTTTGCATCTTTCCTGCTGATAATTCTAGTATTTAACAAGAGGGGATACTTAAACGATAAAAGTTTTATAGGTGGCGACGAGCCTCATTATATTATGATGGTCGATAGCTTAGTCAGGGATGGTGATTTTAATTTAAAAAATGATTATACAGAAGTTAGATCGGAAGGTTATTATGGATTAAAGTTATTCCCGCACTTATCACCAGTGATTGACTATAATAAATCCGACAGCTGGTATTCCATACATACAATCGGCCTGCCATTAATTATGTACTTGCCGTATAAGCTTGGGGGTGTAATTGGTGCTAGGTTAATTTTAATAATACTTCAATTGGCAACAGTAGTTATTTTCTATTATGTTTTAAAGAGGTTTTTAAATGATAAGAAGCGCGTATTTATTGGCTTATTGCTACTAATAAGTTGCTCTATTTTTTGGCAGAATTTTGGTGGTATTTTCCCTGATATTTTACTGGCAATGTTTTTGGGATTAAGTATTCTGCTATTTGGCAAAAGAGGTATTTTATTAAATATAATATTGAACCTTTTGTTGGTATTATCAGTTATCACTCATTCAAAGGCCATACCATTGCTCGCGCCAATCGTTATAGCTCATTATCTGTATTTGGTTAGTGAAATGGGCGTAAGGAAGGTACTGGCGATGTACTGGAGTTGTTTTGCTATCTCGGCTGTATTATTGGGCCTATATGGACGCTTTTTATTTATAAATTATGGCGTAGTATTGCCATCCCAGCTATACGGCAAAAATGGTCAATTATTTAGGGCAAACATGCTTTACAACTTTATGGCAATATTATTCGATAGTGTTAAGGGTGTATTAATTTACTTCCCAATATTAATTGTTTCTGGTCCATATTTATATAGGTTTTATATAGACCTAAAGAGTAATATATTAAAAGCTTATAACAATAGAAGGGTAGAGCCAGCGTCATATTTATTCATTGGTTTGGCTATTGGCACGCTCCTTTTATTATTTACACAGCTGGGCTTTGATGACTGGAGTGGATCCTTTTCTCCTAATGGAAGGTACATGTTAGTTTTTATATTGATAGTTATATTCTTGATAGCTAAATATATAAATTACAAAAATATTTTAGAGAGATCTGTTCTTATAATATTTACTTCAATAAATTTTATAATTACTTTTTTCGTGGCATACAATGTAACTGTATATTTAGACACAGGCAAGGAAGGTTTTTTGGCTCAAAAGATATTTATGAATACCGCACTACCATTATTCGACCTAGTCGTTACTAGCAAAAACTTAGCAGGCATCGTGTATTCAATATTACTTTTTGTAATATTAGTAATTATGAATTTAGCCCTATTTAAATTGTATAAAAAACCAAAATAGTACTGAGTGAGTTCGAAGATTAAAAATAATGAACTCAATCAAGATAAAAAATTTACAATAATATCCGAATACTCCTTGCCGAACAGTACAACGATTTATCTTTTAAAAAGGGTAGAGTAGTGTGTGCAAGCACTATGCTTGAATGAGCTACCTTGGATGGTTTGTATCAATTGTAGAATTTATGAATTAAAAGTTTGGTAATTTATAGGTTATAATATAAACCTATGAAAATACTAATTGATGGTAGGGGGATAAATAAGACAGGCATCGGTAGGTATATCAACAATACTTTGCGTGAGCTTTTGCTTATTGATAAAAAAAACGACTACGAACTGCTTATTAGGCCCGAAGACCGAGCTGGCCTAAAACTTTCCGCACCTAATTTAGAATTGGTCGATGCAGACGCAAAGTGGTTCGGGGCAAAAGAGCAGACTGAACTAATAAATATCATAAATAAACGTAAGCCCGACCTTGTGCATTTTACTAATTTTAACTTCCCGGTTGCCTACAAAGGTAAGTTTGTAATCACTATCCACGACTTAACTCTACTCAATTTTAAAAATTATCGGCCGTCCACGGCAAGCAGATTACTATACAAGCTAAAGGATCAGGTTATGCGCAATGTAATTTTAAAACAGGGCGTTAAAAAGGCAAGCGCTGTAATTGTGCCAACCCAGTATGTAAAAGATGACGTAGCAAAAACATTTAAGGTTGCTAAGAATAAAATCGTAGTAACCAAAGAAGCGGTTGATATGGATTTTTCTAGCCCAGCAATAAACCTAGAAAAAAACGGAATAAATAAACCCTTTGTTCTTTATGTCGGGAATGCATACCCGCATAAGAATCTAGAGCGAATGGTGCTTGCATTCGGTAGGCTCATAACCAAATATTTGCTCGACTACCAATTAGTAATAGCAGGTAAAAAAGATTCTTTTCATAATAGCCTTGAGCAAGCAATTGCGGATGCTAACTTGCAAGACCGAGTCGTCTTTACGGGGTTCGTTAGCGATAGGGAGCTGGCTGGTCTATATAAAAATTCCAAGCTGTATATATTTCCATCCTTGTCTGAAGGCTTTGGACTGCCACCGCTAGAGGCTATGGCCCACGGCTTGCCGGTAGCAAGCAGTAACGCAACTTGCCTCCCAGAAGTATTGGGAGATGCAGCAGTTTACTTCGACCCCAGAAGTGATGCCAAAATGGCAGATGCTATGTTGTCTGTACTGTCAGATGAAAAGCTGTCTAATGATTTGATTAAAAAAGGACTCAAGCAGGTCAAAAAATATAGCTGGAAGCAAACAGCAAAAGAGACATTGAAAATATACGAAAAAGCTATGCAAAATAAAAAGCAGCAATAATTGCTGCTTGAAAGATTTATCTGCCGACCCAGTGGGTAGGCGCATAAGCCCAACCCAGGTAACGGTTATATAGACCAGTAACAGAGTGCTGCCAAACTGGTAGATACTGACCATCATATCCTTGAGTCGATATTACTTGTCCTGATCCAATTGATACGCCAATGTGCCCCAAAGTCCCCCCATCATAAAAAACGAGTGCACCAGCTGGGGGATTAGTGTCTGTACTTATGCGGCCATTATTGAGCTGCCACTGATAGTGCACTAGCGCACTAGTGAATTGGTTGGATTTGCCATAGGCAACTTCTGCAAACCCCTCGCAGTATCCACTCCAGGCTCGACCGAATTCATCGCTCCAATTTGGATTTGCTGAATTCTTTTCTGCAATTGCCCAGTTAGCTGCTTTTTGCTCCCTTGTAATGGTAGGAGCGGGGGGAGCAAGTGTAGTCGCGCCTGCGGTAGCATTCCAGTAAATTGACCCACCTTCAAATTCTTGCCGATGTCCGCCACTCCAAGGATATGAATCCGATGTTGGGTAGCGGAATTTACCAATTGCCCCACCGTTGCTAAGCCAGTAGGTGAGTATATTGCCACGCACTGACTTTTCAGCTTTCGTGGAATCGGCTCGTGCAATAACTGTCTTGCCCCATGATCCGCCAGAAAAATTCTGATACCAGCCAGCGCCATAACGATAGGCGTCATTGGTTGGATATCCGATAATACTTGTTGCTGTGCCACCCCATGTGCGCTCAATGTAGCTCCACTGACCATAGATTACAAAGAATGCAGGTCCGGAGCAGTTAGCTTGCATGATCGCCGCTTTGTCAGATAGTCCACCCATGAAGTCTTGGATGCATCCAGCGTTCCAGCCGTGAACCGTATTGATTGGATTGCCAATTCGCGCGCTTCCGCCAGCCCTTGAGTAGGCATTAGTATAAGCGTTTGGGCTCGAGCTACCTTGCCCGACCCCAATAGTTGCAGCATTAGCAACTGCAGGGTTTAACATAAATAGACAAAAAATAGCAATTAGCAGTCCGGCTGCCACCCTCCGTGCTGTATTCATCACACCTCCTAGGTGTTTGATTGTAAGGTACTTGGCAAATTTACATTAGCCAGGTTTTTGCTGCAAGCATGGGGCGGAATCATAAAGCCACATGCTTTACATATATATGATTTTATTTATTAATCGATTAATTTTTATCTACTAAATCTCTTATGGAATCCCACATGCCATTATTGCCTTGCTGCTTAAGATGCCACCACCACTCCGACCCCCATAAATCAAACTCTTTTATTTTTGTTTGTCTGGCATATTTAATATTTTCTGCGAGCTGCTTTGGGTTCATAGATCTTTGTGCCTCCTGATAGTCCAGGTATTCGTTGCCGAGTGGGCCCCATGCTTCAGCCTGCAGTTCGTGTATTTTTACATCTTTATTCCTGAGGGCAGAAAATATTCCTGACTTCCACCAGAAAAAAGTTCCGTCTTGCGGATATTTATAGTACCCTATTTCTTTTTTCCAGGACCACTTATAGAGAGAAAAGCCAATTTTGTCGCCAACCGGACCAAGTATAGGGAATCCATATTGGTCTGATTGTGAAATTAAAACATTTCTTTTGCTGTCAATCGATCTTAGGGCTTTGAGCTCTTTTTCTAATTGGCGACTGTTTAGCAAATTGGCAGGGCACTCGCCGAAGTTTTTTAAGACAAACTCATTTTCCAATTGCCACGCTCCAACCGCGTTGTTATCTTTATATCTTTCGACAACCTTTTTTATCATATCTATTGCAGAGTCTGATGTTTCGGGCGTGTTGCTTGTGTCGACCCACTTGGGGTAAAAGCACTCGGGGTAACGTATCGTTTTTTGTCCAACAACTATGGTGACTTTTGCATTGCGCTTACTGGCCTCATCTACCATCCAATCAACCTCGGAAAAATCAAAGCTCCCTTTGGTGGGCTCAATCCTGTTCCAATATGCCGCAATGCGTAGCTGTTTAAAATTTAAATCATCCAGCAGTGCTACGTAGTTAGCGCGCCAATCGCTACCATATCTTTCAGCTTGTATTTGCGAGAAACTAACCCCGATTATTTCAGGCTTGTATTTATTAATTCTATTGTAGCGAAGCATTAGCAAGAATGTTTCAAACAATACCAATATAAGTACCAGCAATAGAATAGCGGCTATTCTTTTCTTTTTACTTAGCAATGTGAATTTTTTTAGCATATTCTATATTTTACTGATTAAATACAAAATAAACAAAAAAAATAAAAGCTAGCCCAAAGCTGGGCTAGCCGTATTGATGTACCATGGATGCGATGGATCGTTACTGGCTCGAAACCTAATCGATTTTTTAAGCTGATCGCAGAGGTTTTTATATTCAGAGTTATCTCTATTTATCAGGCTTTCGATATTTGAATAAGTATTTTGTATCTCATCAAAGAAGATACTATACTCTAGCTCATTTGGCCTGACTGATAGCAGAACTTGTAAGATTCGCATATTCTCTTTGATATTTTGAGACCTCTGAATGTCTGCAATCAAATTGCGAATCGCCATAAGCTGTACTTCGGTCGTATAAATTTCAATAATTCTGGGTAGGATTTCTGTATCACCCAGACTATTGTTAAATTTATTTTTGCAGTATAGCCTGGCATATAGCATCGGCTTAATTAAGGAATTATCTATCCTTTTTTCTAGCTCTCTAGCGACAGATATAGGGGAGAGCCTATGAAGGTTTCTCATATCCCAGATATCCTGCTCGATAGATGCCAGTATTTTAGCTGCAAAGCGCCGGCGTTTTTGCATCGAGCCCGCACTTACGCCTTCATTGGCAATTTGAGTATCAAGCCTGCTTGCCATGGCGGTGAATTTTGCATTCGCCGCACCTGGATTTAGCTTGCCCGTGCTATCCGTAAATCTAGGAATCGTCTCGAAAACTTCTTTTATCGGTTGAGTCTCACGATGCTCGATTGCCGCTCTAAGCCTGGCAATAGAATCCTGTATCTCATTAATATTATCCTCCGAAAGCCTTAGCTCTTTCCAGTTATTAAGCACTTTATGGCGAGTATTGAGAATAAAATCTAGGTAGTAGATGTATTCAACTCGAGTAGCTTCAATCCTGGATGCTGCTTGAAGGCCGCTGGTAAAAAGAGTAGGGAGGTATAGCGACGAAGTATAAGGTTTTTTACCTTTCGGCATAACAAGGGTTATGATTTCGCCAATGATATTAGGATTATCACACTTTGTTACGACTTCGAATTTCCAGCCGCTTCCAGGCTCACCAATACAGTGAATAGCCCTAGAAGATATATGCATGTTTGCATACTCACTTCCTGGCGTAATTATGGCTCTATCATCTCCAAACCAAATCGTTGAATTTTCCAATTGATATCCTTTTGTAGGGAACGTTTGCAGACGCAAAACTATATTATTGTACAATATTTTATTACTTTTTACAAATAAAAAGCTCCGATAATCCGGAGCTCCAACCGAAACTTAATTCGGTCGATATTTTCTGATATTCTTTCTTTGTCTGTCGCTGGTGCCACCCCATACCCCAATTTCGTAGTTTTCGAGAGCAAATCTCAGGCAAATATTAATTACTGGGCAGTGCGAACACATCGCTTTAGCAATATTTTGATCTTTTGTGCTGCTCGAAAAAAATATTTCTGTACCTGAGCTTCTGCAGACACCCATTTCCATCCATTGAGAAATTAGGTTTTCGTCATAAGGCATCGGTTTGGTCGACATTCCTCCTCCTTGGTACTTAAGCAGCTTGAAAAAAAAGCTGAATTTCATTTAATATATTAAAACAAATATTTGTATTAGTCAATAATTTAAATCTTGACCAAATTAATCTCAACAGATATAATCACTTCGTATATATAAATATTCCGGAGTAGCTCTTCGCCGTAGTGCGAAGGAAGGCAGCTGGGATGCAAATAGTCCGGAGTAGCTCAGTGGTAGAGCAGTTGACTGTTAATCAATTGGTCGCTGGTTCGAATCCAGTCTCCGGAGCCAAGAAAAAACACCAGATGATTCTGGTGTTTTTTCTTGCTCTCGAAACTGGCTCGAACCAGGCTTTTTGTGACGACAAAAAGTGGTTCGGTGAAGTAAGGCAACGCACAGAAGCTCGCTTCGAGCATTGCCGAAACGAAAAAGGCTTTAGCCGCTATCCAGTCTCCAAGAGCAAGCAAAAAATCCAGATAGAACACTAACTACCCAATGCGATGTTTGAACGATAAAGGCACAGCATTGGGTCTTTTTTGGTACAATAAGATAATGAAAATAAGAAAATTCTTGATTGCAGAGGGGAACGCAACAGCTCTCGTATTCGATTGTCCTGATTCCGAGAGAATAAATACTTCAAAAAATCTTCTAAAAAGCGTCGAGCAAGTTGGATTTATTGAAGACACAGAACCACCAGAGCTTACAATGATGGGAGGCGAGCTGTGTATTAATGGAACCATCGCACTTGCATCTACACTCCAAAAGGCTGGCCAACTCAAGACAAGTGGTCTGCAGCAGGTTATAGATTATGAAAATAATGGTGCTGTAACGACTCTAAACCTCACAATACCATACAAACTAGAAGGTGATGAGGTGTTATTTAATGGAATTGGCTATATCGTTAGCCAAGACTTAATTGAAAAAATACCTACCAAAAAAGAGCTGCTACTTAAATGCCAAAGCCACAATTTGCCAGCATATGGTTATATACAGTTAAGAGATAACAAAATAACACCTTATATTTATGTACAAAGTGTTGACTCTCTTGTAGAAGAAACGGCTTGTGGATCTGGCAGTATAGCTGCAAGTATTGCTAGTGGTATTAGTGAGATAATCCAGCCTACTGGCAAAAGTATTATAGTTAAGCTAGACAATGACAATAGAGCGACAATTTCAGCAGTAGTACAAGAAATTAGTTAAAGAATAATCAAAATTTAAGTATGGACAAACTAACTTTTCGAAGCCTCGAACCTAAGGATTGGAAGAAATATAGAACGTCAACTACCCCAAAGTGGACGTTCGAACTAAAGAGGTCCGAAAGGTTCTTTTTTGATATAATTAGCAGATGCTAGATGAATACCATCAAAAATATGCAAATAGGTCTGATGAGGAAATGAACGACCGAATTGCTGAGAAAGAAAAAGAACTTATTTTAATTCGTGATGCCGTTAGTCCTAAATTATCATCAGATATTCTTAATATCGCAGTGATGGGCTGTGGCGAGAAGCGGTTTGTTGCAGGGCATAGGGAGATATTCACTAAAGTTTTTGATAAGCCAGTAAAGATTACTACCTTTGATGTTACAATTGACCACCTAGCCGGTGAAGAAAATATCATCCAGCATGATTGCACACAACCTTTGCCAGGAGGTCCGTATGATATTACATTTGCTCATGTACTATTGCGATTTATTCCAAAAGACAAGCAATGGGGCTTGGTTAAAAATTCATTCAATGCACTTAAGGATGGCGGTATTGCTATACATGTTCTTGACCCAGAAGATTATGAGAATACAGAATTAGTCGACCTACCAGCAATAGAAGAAAACCTCAAAAAAGAAGGTATATCTTCAGCAACAGTGAAATTGCCTATTGGGCAAGCACTTGTGCTGATTAAATAGTTATAATTTCCATTCGCTGACTAGCGGACCACCAAGAGCCAGCGATGATTCCAGATAGAACACGGACTACCCCAAAGTGGACGCCCGAACTAAAAGACCCTATCCTGGGTCTTTTTTGGTATGATAGCAATATGAAGATACCAGGAATTATAGGCGGTCTTGGCCCCGAAACAACAGCCAACTTTTATTTGCAGCTGAACCAGCTCGCTATTAAAAATAATTTTTCTATTAGGCCGGCTTGTCTTATATGGAATACCCCAATTCCTTACAATATTGAACAGCAATTACTTTTGGGTAATACTGGGATTGAAAAATATGAACCGTATTTAGTCGATGCTGCTAAACATCTAGAAAGTGGTGGGGCAGACTTTATAGTTATCCCCTGCAATACAGTACACTTGCTGATAGAAAAGGTACGCCAGGCAACAAGTTTGCCGGTAATCAGTATTGTTGACGAAACAGCTTTAGTCTTACAGCTAAATGGCGTGAAAAGAGTTCTCGTACTAGCTACAGAACAAACCGTATCTAGTAATTTATATAGCAAGCAATTAAAAAGTAGAGGCGTGGAAGAGATCAATATTACACAGCCGCAACAGGCCGAAATTAATGAAATAATTTTGAGACTGGTACATAGTAAGCAAACAGATACAGACAAGCAAAAGCTAATAGAGATTATTCAGAGCTACAAAACAAATGCAGGCGCCACCGTATTTGCTTGCTCTGATTTACATAGTTTAGTAGCACCAAGCGAAAAGGCAAAAGTCTTTGACAGTATGGAAATATTAGCCGAAGCAACTATTAGAGAAATTCAAAAAGACTAGTTCTAACTCCCATCCGCTGGCAAGTGAACTGCCCGGAGCCTGCCAAAACTACGGATAAAAAGGTAATGAACCAAAAGCGTATGTTCGAACTAAAGCGACACAGGTTGGTCTTTTTTGATATGATATATTTATGAAAGATAAAATAGCCTTAATTACAGGCTCAACGCAAGGAATTGGCAGGGCTACTGCTCATCGTCTATATGACCAAGGAGCCACCGTGGTGCTTAACGGAGTTTCGGCAAATAATGAGGATTTGATAAATGAGTTTTCTGATAAAGAACGCGTAAGGTTTTGTGCGGGTGATATTGCCATTAAGTCTGATGTTGATGTGCTAGCAAAATTTGTGATGGATGAATTTGGTAGGCTCGATCTACTAGTAGCAAATGCAGGAGTGATGCCGCTGCCAGCAGGCATTAAAGATATTACTTCAGAAAATATCGACAGAACAATTGACGTTAATCTAAAAGGGACATTTCAAACACTACAAGTACTCGGTGAATTGATACAGAATACTTCAAAGAATGGCTCAATTGTCGCTATCACTTCAGTTGATGGCATAATTGGAGAGCCATATGCAGTGATATACTCTGCAACAAAAGCCAGCATAATTTCAATGACCAAGTCATTTGCACGGTCTTACAAAAACCCACTAGTTAGAGTTAATGCGGTTGCTCCAGGGCTTATAGATACACCACTAACTGCTAGCTCGGGAGAAGATCCGGCACAAACAACAGACCTTTCTGTTATTAAACGCATGGGTAAGCCTGAAGAAGTAGCTGCTGCAATTACATTTTTACTCTCAGAAGATGCTTCATTTATAACAGGTCAAGTATTAGCTGTTGATGGCGGTTTTACACTGAAATAATAGTTCTAACTTCCATTCGCAGGCCAGCGAACCACCAAGAGCCAGCAGTTATTCTAGACAGAACAACAATTGCCCTAAGCCGTAATTACCAACTAAAAGACCCAACATAGGGTCTTTTTTGATATGATAAAGCAATGAAGCCAAGATTGTATTTTATTGCCGGTATTTCTGGTTCGGGCAAAACGACAGTAGGTCGTAGGATAGAGCAATTAGGCGAAGTTGCTTTCGATAGCAAAATTCAAAAAGGCCTGTTTCACTTTGCAGACGAAGACGGCAATCAGCCAGATGACTATCAACCAAACGACAGCGATTGGATGGAAAAATATCATTGGGTATTAAACAAACCAATGCTTGATAACTTAATGGAACAAAATAAGACTGCAAAAAGAGTGTTTCTTTGTGGTGGTGCAGATGACTTAATGCAGTACTGGCCATTGGGTGAAAAGGTGTTCTTACTAAAAGTTGACGGCGAAACAATGCTAAAAAGACTTCGAGAAGAAAAAAGAGATAATAGTTTTGGCAAAGATAAACAAACCCAAGACAGATTGTTAGAACGACTTGACCGTTATCAAGACAAGATGGGGCGCCTTGGTGCGATACTGATAGATGCAAAAAAGTCAGTTGATGAGATTGTACAGAAAATATTAGAGCAGTCCAAATAAGTTTGTTCTAGCTTACATCGCCTTGCGGCTATAGTACCTATGCCTAAAAGACCCGGTGGGGTTTTTTTGATATGATAGTCAGATGAATTACAAACTTATTATTTTATCCCCATCTTGTGGCGGCAAATCTTCATTAATGCGCTATCTTCGTGAGCACACAGACTTACATATTGCCGAAACTGATGAAGAAGTAATGAAAGCGAACAATGGCGTTTGGCCAGACGACGAATTAAAAAACAAAGTACTTGTACCCAAAACCACAAATGAAATTATTACTCGTGAAAATGTTATTTATTTTGCAAGCTATATACCAACTGAACTTTTACAAAAAGCAAAAGAGAAGGGCTTCAAAATTATTGTTTTAGAAACACCCCTTGAAGTTCTAAAGAAAAGAAACACTAATAGAATGAAAGTAGAGGGTTATGATGATGTTTCGCAGTGGTTTAAAGGACAGCTGAATAACTACCAATCACTTGCTGATAACCACATAGTAGATCTAGAAGTAAACGGCAACCAGACCGTTGAAAAAGTTGCTGATGAAGTTAAGAACTTAACAGAGTACTAGTACTAACAACCCGTCGCTGGCTAGCGAACTATTCTTATACAAGTATTCAAGAACTATATTTTCTTAAGTGGTCCGCTAGTTTTGTCACCAATAATGCGCTTGTCGATTATTGTTTGCGCATCATCTTTTTTGATATAGTGTAGTTATGAAAAAACCAAGAGTTATTTTGCTTCATGGAAATGGTGGCGGTAGCGGTTCTGATAACTGGCTTCCTTACATCAAGCATGAGCTAGAAAAACTCAATATTGTCTGCCTTGCGCCAGACATGCCTGACCCCGTGCTAGCAAGGGCAGAGTATTGGCTACCTTTTTTGAAGAATGATATGAAGGTAGATGAAAATACTATTTTAGTTGGCCATTCTTCTGGGGCAATAGCTGCCATGCGATTTGCCGAACAGAACAAAATCGTTGGGTGCGTGCTTGTTGGTGGCTACCATACCGATTTAGGCATGGAGGCAGAAAAGAAGAGCGGTTATTTTGATAAACCGTGGGACTGGAAAGCCATTAAGGCGAACGAAAAATGGGCAGTAGTCTTTGCCTCTATCGATGACCCGTGGATACCGATAGAAGAAGCTCGCTTCATCAAGAATAAGCTTGATGCTGAATATCACGAATTCACCAATCAAGGACATTTTGGCGGAGACAGAGAAAAAAAAGACTTTATTGAGCTGCTCGATGTGCTCAAACAAAAACTTTTCAATTAAATTTAAAATCATTAATTAATACTAAAAACTTGATATGCAAAATAACCCAACTACTATCACCGGCCAAATAAACCAAAAAGCTATTGAGCTACTCAAAAAATACCCAGAAGGTATTCGATGGAGTGAAATGCTAAGATTGATTCAAGAAGCCTTTCCAGATTTCCACCCTAAAACTATCAATGGCTGTGTATGGAAGCTAGTAGATAATTTCCCCGATAAAGTCTATAAGCCAGAAAAAGGTTTGTTTAAATTAAAGAGTGCTGAGTAGACTGCACCTGTAAAACAGCTAAGCCGCCCAGTTGAGGCTAGTTAATAAGAGAATATACTAAAAGATTTGAAGAATACCATTGGGCCAGCCACCATAAAGCAGTAAATATCACCACGTAACCATAAGAGTTGCATTAAGGATTTAAAGATATTATTATGGAAATATAATTAACAAAGGAGTATGTATGGATAACAAAGCAAACACAATTGTAGATGTAGCTGCTGGTAACCCAGACTTTTCAACATTAGTTGCGGCCGTAAAAGCTGCAGGACTTGTCGAAACACTTTCTAGCGAAGGCCCGTTCACCGTGTTCGCACCAACTAACGAAGCATTTGCGAAGCTACCCGAGGGAAAAGTGGATTCATTGCTTGCTGATATCCCTACACTCAAAAAGATATTGACCTACCATGTAGTCGCTGGCAAAGTTATGGCTGCAGACGTAGTAGGCCTAAACAGCGCTACTACAGTGCAAGGCGATGATGTGAAGATTGCTGTTGTTGACGGCAAAGTTAAGCTTAACGACTCTGCAATGGTAACCGCAACTGACCTCGAAGCAAGTAACGGTGTTATCCACGTGATCGACACTGTTCTTATTCCTAGCTAGTAAGCAGAATAAGACTATAGTATATGAGAGCGCCGAATTGCCGGCGCTCTTTGCTTAAAGCAAAAAGTAAATTTAACCAAGCGGTTGTTTGGATTGATAAATAATTATAGCAACAGTCTAATAGAGTTGATGAATATACATGTTGAGTATTAGTGATTTTGGACATTTAGCCTTGAGCAATATAGCGTACTGGGGTAAGCTTTGATTAAATTAATAAATTTATGGAGGTATACTATGGATTCAAATAAAACACCTGAAATAAAAAAGATATCAAGCGAAGATACAGCTAGCTCTAATAATGACAATAAAACCAGCGGCCTAGCAGTAGCGGCCTTAGTGATGGCATTTTTTGTGCCGCCAGTAGGACTTGTGCTAGCAATAGTTGCCCTAGTACAACTAAAAAAAAACAAGGAATCAGGCAAGGGCATAGCGACGGCGGCGCTAGTGGTATCTTCTTTACTTATTTTGGTATTTATAATGGTATGGGCACTATTTATAGGAGTATTATTTTCAGTCGACAAAGCGGCTAAGGACAGCGTAGGAAGTACTGCTAGCAAGGCCGAAGTAACAGTCAAAAACAATGATACACAATCATCAGAAAAGGGTAATGCCGGACTACCAGAAGGATTTCCAAGCGACTTCCCGATTTACCCTGGCGGAAAAATCAGTGCATCAAGTAAGACAGACGGAACCTATACCGTTAGTTTTGATACAGACGACTCTAAGAGCAAGGTGGAGGCTTATTACAGTGCTAACCTAGCTAGTAATGGCTGGACAAGTGGCGAAGGTACATCTAGTAATGATTTTGGAACTAGCAGTACTACAACCCTAAAAAAAGACGACTCATTTGTGAATGTAATAGTGAGAGAGTCTACCCAAGATACTCCAACTTCAGCTAGCATCATCATCTACAAAAAAATATAAATATTTAGCACTATTATTGGCTAAGTATTTTAGACATTAGATTTTTTAGCCTTACAGTTTTTGCTAGCCCGAAATGTAAATAGGTAGATTTTATAGAGCCGTTCTTTCAAGAACAAGCCAAAATGTAGAAGGCTATGGCCAAGGGTTGTCGCTGACTTAACAAATTACAGCCCTAGACAATGGCCAAATGTCTGCAAAAAACTTGCTAGTAAAACCACTACCTTTACTATAGTGTTTCCTCAAAACCAAATAGAGCTGCTGTATAAATAGGACAAAACTTTAGCTGTATTTTTTAATCTTAAGATATAAAAAAGTAGTACAATATTTGTGTAATGACAAACAATAGCTTACAACAAGACATAGACGACCAGACCAAAGAACATTTTGCTAATGCACTGTGGATGAGTAAGTATGACGAATCTAAAATTCCTCCTGCTATTCTAAAGAAATTCAAAGACCCAAAAAATACTAATAGTGCTATTGGCCAGCGAACCAATGCCCACCTAGACTGGCTACTGCAAAGACCCCAGTCTTTTAATCCAGACTATACCAAGCGGTACAAGATGCTCAAAAAGCACTGCCAGAGCCTTTCGCCAAGACAAGCCTATGTTTTCGCCAGTAAGTTTTTGGGCCTAAATGGCTCTCAGGGCTTTGATAAGATACCCGCAGAAGCTAATCTAGAATTTATGCGAGACCATATGCCTAAGCCTAGAAGTCAGGTTGGCTGGCACTTTTTTATAGGCTCAGCCTGGGGTGAAGATGGCCAAGAGTATGGCATAGAGTGTATGTTTTTTAGATTTGCACTTTTGCCGCCTAGACTAGCCAAAGAGCTTGGTCTAAGTGAGCAAGATAATCAAGTTGTAGAGCTGCAGCTTAGTATTAGTGTAGCCGGCAAGCTACATTACCAGGCTGACCCAGTCGTGGTA
>Ga0194055_10002415_pt1 | contig 14813 bp, 11 predicted proteins | sample SepL449m_MetaG_FD_155482 | JGI IMG/M metagenome (GOLD analysis project Ga0194055, IMG submission 155482) | Anoxic zone freshwater microbial communities from boreal shield lake in IISD Experimental Lakes Area, Ontario, Canada - Sep2016-L442-9m | ecosystem: Environmental > Aquatic > Freshwater >... | reverse complement strand
CCCCCGACCTGTGGCATCGTCACCGCGATGGTCACCCGCGATGCCGGTGCCAGCAGATACGTCGCGCCGCCGCGAGCCATGCCCGTACCGACGACGGGGTCGGGGTTCCCGTCCCGGCCGAGCACCCGCAGCGGAATCAATTCCTTTGTGGCGGTGTTACGGACAGCGATATTCATGTAGGCCTGCGAGCCGATATTCGCCAGGTTCCACACTTCGGTCTGACCCGGCGCAGCTTCGATGACGGGCTGAAACTGCCCGTTGACGGTGAGTTGGATATCGCGCTGGTGATCGGGATAGGTGGGATCCGCGGGCGAAACCACCGCGGGGTCATCGCCGACGAAGTCGATGAGATTCTGCGGCATGAACTGGAAGGCGCCGCGCTTGTTCTTGCCGGTCAAGGCACCGGAGAACCAGTTGGTCTTGAACGTGGTGCCCGGCGCGGAATCGGTGAAATTCACCGGCGCCAGCAGTGGTCGGTAGCTTCCGTTCGCCAGGGCCCCCGGTGCAGGATCGGTTTTCGTGTTCAGCATTTGCGGCCACGCCATGTACGCCAGATAGTGCTGCCCCCCGGCCCGATTGGGAACGAAGTTCATCTGAAGGGCCATGGTGCGTACCGTCAGGTTGTTATCGGAGACCTTTGTGATGTCTCCCTCGGGCCGCCCGATTTCGATGAGGCCCGCCAGGCCCCGATACACCTGCGACTCGGTGAGTTGATGGCGGTGCGGGTGGTACCAGTACACCCCCTGGGGATGATCGGCGGGGATGTCGTAGGTGTACGTATTCCCCATGCCCGCCGGGATTTCGAGTAAGACGTTGTCGGCGTTGAGATTCGGGCTGACGTGCAGTCCATGCGTGTGCAGGTTGATCGGCACGCTCGTGGCCGGTGCCGGCACCAGCGGCACGTCCGAGTCCGCAGGGGTGAGCACCTGGTCGATGAAATCCGGGATGTTGAGGTCATGCAGACCGTTGCTCATGTGGATCACGAGCTTCTCGCCGGGTTGCACCGCCAGAGTCGTTGCGGGATAGGCATGTTCCCCCGAAGTCGTGCCGTCGGAGGAACTTCCCCGAACCAACTGCCAGTCGTACAGCAGCATGCCTGTGACCGGCCTGGCCACCGTATTGAGTTTCGCCTGAGACTCCCGCGCGGTCAGACGAACTTCCAGGATCCCGTGCTCACTGATCAGCTTCACGGGTTCCCGATAGGGAGGAGCAATGTCGGTGCTGTTGCCAGAGCCACTGCTACATCCCGATAAGACCAGCACGACCGCGAGAAGCCACGCAAGGCTGGACTTCACGTAACGCGATCCGGTCTGGCACTGTTGGTCGACAGTCTGCACTGGTCAAGCTTGCCCGGTTCCTCGGGGGAACGCCAGGTAGTCGCGGCAAAGCCTTGCCCAGCGCGGCTTCTGGCACCATGGCGGAGATGGATCCGCGTTCAATGTCCGGCTTCGACGATCCCTTCGACGAGGCGATCACCGGTGCGTTGAATTCCCTGCCGGCCAACCTTCGTGCGGCGATCAGCAACGTCGAGATCGTCGTCGAGGACGAGCCGCCCGACGGGCAGCTGCTGCTGGGCCTATACCAGGGCGTGCCGCTGTCGCGAAGAACCAGCACCTACAGCGGGGTGCTTCCCGACAAGATCAGCATCTACGGTGGCCCGCTCACCCGACGCGCCGCCGGCGACGCCGATCGCCTGCGTTTGGAGATCAGGCGCGTCGTGCTGCACGAGCTGGCCCATCACTTCGGGATCAGCGACGAGCGGCTGATCGAACTCGATCGCTACTGATCGGCTTCTGTTGCTGAGCTGGAACGTACGCGAATCGCCGGCCGGCCCTCCCACCATTGCATGCGCGCGCCGATTTCTTTGAGAGGCCAAAGAACGATCCGGCTCGCACGGGTCCTAGTGAGTCCCCAATTTCCCTGGGGCACAAGTCAATCGGAAAGCAGATTGCCCGTTCTGCCCTCGAGCGGAATCTCGCCGGCGATCTTGCCGATCACCCGTCCCGGCCAGGCGTAAGGCTGGCTGTGGCGCGCGAAGAGCCGCCCGTCGGTCTCGGCCAGCAGTTGCGTCTCCTCGCCGAGCGGATCGATCACCGTGGCGACGAGATCGCCCTTGTGGACCCAATCGCCCAGCCGATGGCGATAGGCGACGAGCCCCGTGACCGGCGAGCGCACTTGCGCCATCGCCGTCAGCGCCGTGGCGCGGCAAGACAACCGCGGGCGTCCGCCCGACCCGTCGACGAAGCCGCGTCCCTGCAACATGCGCAACAACGCCGTCGCTTGATCGGCGGCGCGTTCGGGATTGACGTCGTCATTGCTGCCCATTTCCAGCGTGGCGCCGAGGCAGGCCGGCGGAATGGGCACACCCGGGTACTGCGCGGCCAGCGCCCACCATGGAGCGGCGCAGGCCTCATCGAAGGGGTTCCCGCCGGAGACCTCCGACAGGAGCACCGCTCGCGCATCGATTGCCGCCGCGATATCCTCGGCCGCCGGCCACAGTGCCGGGCCGACATACATGTGCGGCTCAGCCTCGTTGTCGGCGTGTAGATCGAGCACGAGGTCGGCGTCATGGGCGAGCGTCAGCAGTCTGTGGCGCAGATGCGCCAGTGCCCCTTCTGGCTGCATCGCAGCGAGGCGCGCGGACATCGCGGCGCGGATCGTCGCGACGTTCGACGCCGCGTCCGGCCCCAGCGACAGGCTGCCGAGGTCCGACAGATCGGCGTAGTTCCGATTGAAGTTCTCCCCGGTGCCGTTTTCGATCCGACCGGACACGAAGCTGGTCTCGGTCTGCGCCAGGCCGATCGGATTCGCCTGCGGCACAAGCAGGATTTCACTGTGGACCTCGCCGCGGGCTTCCGCTTCGGCCAGATGCGCGGCCAGAATCCGCAAGACCAGCATGCCGGGGAACTCGTCGGCATGCAGTCCGGCCTGCAGATAGGCCTTCCTACCCGTCCCGGGTTCAATCCCCCGGTCGCTGCGCTCCTGCCCGCCGGGTGCGCCGAAGCGCAGCACGGTCAGGCGATGTGGCGAGCCCGGAAGATCGTAGGTCTGGCGCAGCACGGTCTAGTCGGCCCGTCTCACTCCGCCGCCGGAGTGTGCGGCTCCGGAGTATGTGCCTCAGGAGTATGTGTCTCGGGAACCTCCGGCACGGGCAGCGGAAGCACGGCCAAGTCCGTCTCGTAGTAGGCGGCGCAGGCGGCATGCAGGCGCTCTTTCAGCTTGCCCTCCGAGGCCAGCGCGTCTTCGATCAAGCGGTGGCGGGGGGGCATGTCGCGCAGTTCGATCCGGTGCTCATCGAGGAAGGCCGTGACGCCGGCCTCGCCCAGTTCCGGCAGGTCCGTGGCGGCCTCGATGACGGCGAGCGGTGAGGTCTGAGCGCGGACATCGGCGGCAATGGCAGGGGCGTTCGCAGCCGCTGTCTCCGCATCGGAAAGCAGTGCGGTCAGGGTGGTCCCATCGAAATACATTTATCTTCCGTTCTTTTCAGTGTCATCCATGCCGATCACGGATGCTTTCAATATCGAGATGGCCGGTGCCATCCTCATCTGAGCGATAGCGCAAGGCGATATGCGCTTCGGTTGTGACGCCGGGCGCGGTCACCGGGTCGGCAATGCCGACGCAGTCCTCGATCAGTTCGGCAACCAGGGTATCCAGCATCGCGGCGGAAGTGATAACCGGCGCCAGCCGGGTGATGGTGCCGGCCGCCATGTCGATGACATCCCCCGGGCCGGCAAAACACAGCCTGGTGTCGTGCGCGAGGAAACCGTCCCCCTGAAGCTCGGTCTTGAGCGGATCGATCTCGACGAGGACGGCGCCGCGCGCGCCGATCGCGGTCAGCCGGCTGTTGTCGTGGTTGGCGATGACGCCGCTGTCTTCGAGAAGACCGAGCCCGAAACGTACGCCTTCCTCGGCACAGGCGACGGCCAGTCGGCCGAGACGTCGGGAGGACGCCAGATTCTGGTCGACGATGGCGGCGCCGAAGAATCCCAGCCCTTCCTGGATCACCAGTCCGTGCCGTCCCATATCCGAGGCGATGCCGAAGCGCAGCGCTTCGTAGGACGAACCGCCTCCGATCATGAAACCGGACAGTGCCGAGGCCGCGCCGCTGACCCCGACGATCATCGCGCCGGCCGCGCGCGCCCGCGCAATGGCCATCAGCAGCGGCGTGACATCGCCTCGGTAAAACAACGAATCCACCAGCCTGATCTGGTTACCGCCGGTCAAGATGATGGTGCGCAGCGCGGCGATCTGCTCGACCAGCGCTTCATCGCGCATCCGGCGATCAACGTTGTCGATGGTGACGTTCAGGTCAGTCGCCTCGACGCCGTGCTCACGCAAAGCGGCGATGTAGTCGCGCGCGGTCGCGCGGGGCTCGGCGGAAGCGGCGGCAAGCACACCGACCGGCCCCTCGCACCGCGACGCCAGTTCCGCAAGCAGCAGGCTGCCGCGGGCGAGCGGCGCGGAGCCCAGCATCATCACGTGCGAATGCTTGCCCGGCGTCACACCGTAGTCGCGGGACAACGCCGCCCGCCGGTTCTCCGCCAGTTGGGCCGCGTTGAGCAAGCGCGTCTGCATGCTGGCCCGAAAATCCACCGCCGTCATGCGGAAGTCACGCCCGGCCTCGGGAATGTAGGCGGCCGCACGGCCGCCGCGGCGGGATATTTCGACGCTGGTGGCACTGCCCGCCCTGGGCTCGATCGCGCGGGCACGATCCGTCGGATAGTCCTCGGGGTCGCCCAGCACCAGCCGCGCCACGAGGTCGTAGAGCGTGTAGGCGCCGAAGACGTTACGAAGCGAGCGGGCAGGGGCCGTGTAGGTGATGTCGCGCCGGGTCACCGGCCACTTGTCCGGACCCGGGAGGACCTCGCCGGTTTCCAGGTCACAGCTGTCACCGTCGTCGGCATAGCTGAAGCCGATGTTCTCGATCACCCCGCCGGAGCGATCGACGGTCGCCCCCTCGAGATCGAAGACGAAGGCACCGTATTCGCCGATCACGTGCCCGATCGTGCCCTCGCAGAACAGGGCGGTGTTTTCGTCGATGCCGAAGCCGCGCTTGACGCCGGATGCCTCCATGGCGACGACCAGGCGGCCGAACCGGCCGCGCTTGATGAAGTGCTGATCGACCATGCCCCAGGGAAAGAACCCCAGCCCGGGCTCCAGCAGCATTCCGGGTAGGTCCGGGTCATCGACCACTCCGTAGGCCGCCGCTTCCAGCGACGTGCCACCGGAAATCATCACCTCGGACATGATGGCCGCCCCGGCACTCGACCCGGCGATCATCGCACCCTTGCGGTGCGCTCTGCGGATCGCCGCCAGCACCAGGCTTTCCTTGCCGTCGGGCGCCAGCGCCCCGGTGATCAGGGCCTGATCGCCGCCGGTGAAGTAGACGCTGCCAAAGTCGGAGACGAGATCGGCGATCGCCTGGTCTTGCGCCGCCGCGCCCGCCCCAGCGCCGTGAACCCCGGCCAGGACGGCGTCGAAGCCGTAGGCGGCAAACACGCCGACGGTTTCGGCGCCGACCTCGTCGGGCACCGACGAGGCCGTCGCGAAGACGACGATCCTCCCGCCAGACAATCGGCGCATCTCGTCATAGATGGCCGCGTTGTCGTCCTCCAGCCGGCCGCCGATGATCGCCAGTGTCGGGTGAAGCTCACCCACGATGAGCGAATGAGACTCGGCCACGTCTCCCTGTCATGTCGCGGGAACGATCAGCACGCCGCGATCGTCCGAGGTGAGAACAAAGCCATCGGGAACCCCGAAGGTGGATGCCGCCAGACGCTTGGCAACGGGTTCCGGCTCGTCGGTCGCGGTGAATTTCGGGGTGAAGTGGACGATCCGCTTCCAGCACCGCGTAATCGCCTCGCAGAAGAACAACACCAGATCGTCGGGTTGCGCCTGCGACAGCGCCGCATCGAGGGCCTTCTCCTCCTCCTCGACGATGGTGATCGCTTCGGGCGCAACGCCTTCGGCAATCAGTGCGGCACGCATCAGCGTCGGAATCTCGTCGGGCCCGCGGTCGCGCAGATTGTCGTCGCGATGGCAGATGTAGACGTCGAAATGGCCGGCGACCTTAGCCGCGATCGCCGCCACGTCCTCGTCTCGCCGGTCACCCGGGCAGGTCACCCCGACGATCCGGCGCCCACGCGGCTTGAGCCCGTCGACCAGGTCGACCATGGCGCCCACCGCCGCCTCGTTGTGCCCGTAGTCGAGGATCACCCGGAAGCCGTGTTCGTCGAACACATTCATCCGGCCGGGGCTCTGGAAGAAGCTGTTCTCGAAGGTGCGCAGTCCGGTCCGGATCTGATCCAGGGTCTTGCCGAGCGCATAGGACATGCCGGCGGCGAACATCGCGTTTTCGACGTTGTGCAGCGCCTTGCCTTCCAGCGTCGCGCGGACGAGGTGGGTCCAGATCAGCGGCATTTGTCTGCCATTGTCGTAGATGACGATCTGGTCTCCGTTGAGCCCCTGCTCAAGAACGATCGCGGGCTTGCCGAGCCGGATGTGTTCGCGAACCAGTTCATGCTCGGGGTTGCGCGTCACGTACATGACCTGCTTGGCGGGCGAGAAGGCCGCCATCTTCAGCGTCTGTTCGTCATCGGCGTTAAGCACGACCGTGCCGCGCGTGACCTCAGCGATGACGCGTTTCACCCGGGCGAGACCCTCCACCGTGTCGACGCCGCCCAACCCGAGATGGTCCGACGTCACGTTCAGGACCGCGCCCACATCGCAGAAGTTGAAGCCCAGGCCGGAGCGGACGATGCCGCCGCGCGCCGTCTCCAGGACGGCGATGTCGACCGAGGGATCGCGCAGCACCATTTTGGCGGACACCGGCCCGGTCATGTCGCCCTTGACGGTCACGTTGCCGTCGATCACCACGGCGTCGGTCGAGGTCTGCCCCACGACGTGGCCGGCCATTTTCAGGATGTGCGCCAGCATGCGCGAACAGGTGGTCTTGCCGTTGGTTCCGGTGATCGCGGCGATGGGAACGTGCGCCTGGGTGCCCGGCGGAAAGAGCATGTCCATGATCGCCCCGCCCACGTCGCGCGGCGTGCCCTCCGAAGGCGCGATGTGCATGCGCAGACCGGGCCCCGCATTGATCTCGCAGATGCCGCCGCCGGTCTCGCGATAGCTCTTGGTGATGTCGGTGGTCAGGAAATCCACGGCGCCGACGTCGAGCCCGATCGCCTGGATCGCACGCTCGGCCATCAGTCGGTTGTCGGGATGGATCGTGTCGGTGACATCCACCGCCGTTCCGCCCGTCGAGATGTTCGCGGTCTTGCGCAGATACACCTCCTCGCCGTCGGCGGGGACCGTGTCGCGCGTGTAGCCCTTCTCCTCGAGGAGGCGCTTGGCCTGTTCGTCCAGTTCGAGCCGCGTCAGAACGTTTTCGTGCCCGACGCCGCGGCGCGGGTCCTGGTTGACGATCTCCACCAGCTCGGCGATGGTGCGCTGCCCGTCGCCCTTCACATGGCCGGGCACCCGGCGTGCGGCGGCGACGAGCTTGCCGTTGACCACCAGGAGCCGGTGGTCGTCGCCGTTGAGCATGGTCTCGACCACCACGGCCGATCCTTCGGCATCGGCGGTCTCGAAGGCGTCGGCGATGGCGTCCTCGGCGGTGATGTTGACGGTGACGCCCCGGCCGTGATTGCCGTCGAGCGGCTTGATGACGACCGGATAACCGATTCGTTCGGCCGCCCTGATCGCCTCGTCCGCGCTGTAGACCATCTTCTGCCGCGGCACGGGCAGACCGAGATCGGCAAGGATCGTGTTGCAGAGGTTCTTGTCCGAGGCGATTTCGACAGCGATATGTGAGGTTTTCGACGTCAGCGCCGCCTCGATCCGCTGCTGATACTTGCCCTCGCCGACCTGGATCAGGCTGGCGTCGTTCAGACGGTAGACCGGAATGTCGCGGGCTTGGGCTGCACGTACCAATTCCATGGCCGAGGGCCCGAGGGAATGCCGGTCGGCATAGGACAGGAAATCCTCGATGTTTTCGCGGAGCGCCGAAGCATCGTCCCCATCTTCAATCTCGTCGCGGGCGATGGCCGCGAGCATGTCGCAGGCGACCTCGCCGGCCTCGACACCGATGTCCTCGTTGCTGTAGCTGTAGAACACCTCGACCAGATCGGGGTCGTCCGTCGGTTCCGACCACGCCAGGGTGCCGTCAATGCCGGCGGCATGCTGAAGCGCCAGGGCCAGCCGCGCGACCATATCGCCGACCGACAGCCCCTCGCCGGCATTGAACGGGGCAAGCCACTCGGCCTGTTTCACGGTGAGCTCCGGCAGCACCGCTGCCAATCTGTCGATCACGCCGGTCCCCAGGCCCTTGAGGGTGTCCGCGTAGCTCGGCTTGACGTCCAGCTTGAGCCGGATCACCGCCTCCCGCGCATGGACGTTGGGACCGACGTACACCGAAACGGAATCGATATCCATTGGGGGCATCCTCACCAAAGCGTCGGGCATCTACACGCGAACGCGGTCGCACACAGCCGCGCAACGCGATGGAGGGTATTCCAACATGCGGGGCGATCATCCGCAGCACTTGAGCCGGACCGATTCAGGCGCTTCGTATCTGACGGCGCCCCGTTCAACAGGCGAACCGGGCGGTTAGGCCCGATACTTAGCTGAACCCGAACCAGGAGGAGCACATGACGGCACCGTCAGTCGGCATGATCGAGCAGATGCTGCGCCGGCGGCCCGTCCTCGGCGCACCCGTCGCCCACGGGGCCTCCGATAACTTGAAACGCACTATCGGCACGTTCCAACTCACGCTGTTCGGTGTCGGCGCCACGGTCGGCACCGGCATCTTCTTCGTGCTGTCCGAGGCGGTTCCCGAAGCCGGCCCCGGCGTTGTCGTCTCGTTCATCATCGCCGGCATCGCCGCGGGACTTGCCGCGCTCTGCTACGCCGAACTCGCCTCTGCTGTACCGGTTTCGGGGTCCACCTATTCCTACGCCTACATCACTCTGGGCGAGGTGGTCGCGATGGGTGTGGCGGCCTGCCTACTGCTCGAATACGGGGTGTCCGCCGCCGCGGTCGCGGTGGGCTGGAGTCAGTACGTTAATAAGCTGCTGGACAACTTCTTCGGCCATCATCTGCCCCAGGCTCTGTCCGCTGCACCGTGGGGTGAGTCATCCCCGGGAATCATCAACCTTCCCGCTGTCGTGCTGGTGGGGTTGTGCGCCCTCCTTCTGATCCGCGGGGCCAGCGAGTCGGCGAAGGTCAACACGATCATGGTGATGATCAAGCTGGGCGTTCTGGTGATGTTCGCCGTCATCGCCTCGACGGCCTTCAGCGCCGACCGGTTCGCCGAGTTCGCGCCGTTCGGTGTCGCCGGAATCGGCACGGCGGCCGGCACGATCTTCTTCTCCTACATCGGCCTGGATGCGGTGTCCACCGCCGGTGACGAAGTGAAGAATCCGCAGAAGACCATGCCCCGGGCGATCATCGCCGCGCTCATCACCGTGACGACGGTCTACGTGGTGGTCACCCTGACCGCACTCGGGGCACAGCCCTGGCAGGAGTTCGAGGGCCAGGAAGCCGGCCTGGCGACCATCCTCGACAAGGTCACCAACACCCAGTACTGGGGCACGGTGTTGGCAGCCGGCGCGGTGATCTCGATTTTCTCGGTCACCCTCGTGGTCCTGTACGGCCAGACCAGAATCCTGTTCGCCATGGGCCGGGACGGTCTTCTGCCTCCGCTGTTCGCCAGGGTCGATCCCCGCACTCAGACGCCGGTGAACAACACCATCATCGTCGCGGTGATCATCAGCCTTCTCGCCGGCTTCGTGCCGCTGGGTTATCTGGCCGACATGGTGTCCATCGGCACCCTGGTCGCGTTCATCGTCGTGTCGATCGGCGTCATCATCCTGCGGAGGCGCGAACCCGATCTGCCCCGTGGATTCAAGGTTCCCATCTACCCCGTGACACCCGTCTTGTCGGTCCTGGCGTGCGGGTACATCCTGTTCAGCCTGCACTGGTACACCTGGCTGGCGTTCTCCGCATGGGTCCTTTTCGTGCTGGCGTTCTACTTCGTCTGGGGCCGCCACCACAGTGCGTTGAATGCTGGCGGTGCCGACGCCGGTGACGTTCTGGCGCGGCCGGATCACTGACGGCGATGAGCCCGTTGTTGTGGCGCAACGACGACGCTCGACTTCGTCGAGGATGCTTCTGCGCTTGACGTTCTGCACCGATCGGTACAGAATCTGCTCGTGGCGCGCCCCGTCGAATTCGATCGATCCAAAGCGGTAAACAAGGCGCTGGTGCTGTTCTGGCGGAAGGGTTACCAAGCCAGTTCGCTGGCCGATCTGTTGTCGGCCATGGGGATCGGCCGCAGCAGCTTCTACGCCGCATTCACCGACAAGCGCTCCCTTTTTCTGGAGTGCCTCGATCTGTTCGCGGCGCGGACCGTGGAGTTGATGCAACGCGCCCGCGCCGACATGGGGCCGGTCGATGCCCTGCAACACTTCTTCGAACGCAACTTCATCGGTGCGCCCGGCAGCGGTGCCGGCGCCTCGAAAAGCCGGCACTGGGGCTGCATGCTGGTCAACACCGTGATCGAGATGGCCGGTGTCGACGACGAACTCGCCCAGCGCGCCAGTCGCCATCTCGTTGCGCTGCAGCGCATTTTCCAAGACTGCCTGCAGGAGGCCGGTGTGCAGGCCGGCCACGCTGAGGAACTGGCCGCGATGCTGATGCTGGTCAATGAGGGCATCCGCGTGTCCAGCCGACGCCGGTTGCCCGACGCGCAGTGCCTGCGTCCCATCACCACCACGTTCGGCCTCATCCGCACTGCCGTCGCATGAGTTCCACCCATCACCCACGAAAAGGACGCGCTATGAAGACCCGTATCACCGAACTGTTCGGCATCCAGCACCCCATCATCCAGGGCGGCATGCACTACGTCGGGTTCGCCGAACTCGCTGCGGCGGTTAGCAACGCCGGCGGGTTGGGCATCATCACCGGCCTGACCCAGCCGACCCCCGCGCTATTGGCCACCGAGATCGCGAAGTGCCGCGACCTGACCGACAAACCGTTCGGGGTGAATCTCACCTTTTTGCCCATCGTCAACAGTCCCGACTACCCGGGCTACATCGACGCCATCATCGACGGCGGCGTGAAAGTGGTTGAGACTGCTGGCAATAATCCGCAGAAGTGGCTCCCGATGCTGCAGGAGGCCGGGGTGAAGGTGATCCACAAGTGCACCAGCGTGCGGCACTCGCTCAAGGCCCAGGCCATCGGTTGCGACGCGGTCAGCGTGGACGGCTTCGAGTGCGGTGGGCACCCGGGCGAGGACGACGTCCCCAACTTCATCCTGCTTCCCCGCGCGGCCGATGAGCTGACGATCCCCTTCGTCGCCTCCGGCGGCATGGCCGACGGACGCAGCCTGGTCGCCGCCCTGGCCCTCGGTGCGGAGGGCATGAACATGGGGACCCGCTTCATCGCCACGCAGGAGGCGCCGGTGCACCAGAACGTCAAGGACGCCATCGTCGCGGCCACAGAACTGGACACCCGGCTGGTGATGCGCCCGCTGCGCAACACCGAGCGGGTGCTGCGCAACGCAGCCGTCGATCGACTGCTCGACAAAGAGAAAGCCCTGGGCGACAAGCTCGCCTTCACCGACATCATCGAGGAGGTGGCCGGTGTCTACCCCAAGATCATGAAGGAGGGAACCATGGACGCCGGTGCCTGGAGTTGCGGCATGGTGGCCGGCCTGATCCACGACGTGCCCACGGTTCAGGAACTGATCGATCGCATCATGGCCGAGGCCGACGCCCTCATCGCCGAGCGCCTGGCGCGCTTCGCCGATGTGGACGCTTAGCAGGTCAGAGTCTCGCGTTCGAGCGCGGCCCGCAGTGTCGGTAGGTGCAGGTGACCGTTGACGCGGCGGAACTGTTTTCCGGCCTCGACCATCCCGGCCGCGCACCGGCGCAGCGCCATCTGCCCGTCGCGCCAGCGCTTGACGTTGCCAGAGTGGTCGTGGCAGACCGAGATCATCGACTCGACGGCGTTGGTCGAACGGGTCTGCCGCAGGAACAGGTGCCAGTTAGGGCAACCGTCCGAGGCCGGCCTGGCGGCGGCGCCGGTGGTAGGTGCGTTCGATCCAGGTGACCAACGTGATGCGAAGTTCCTCTCGAGTGTTCCAGCGTGGCCTGACCTCAGCCCTGAACCCACTCCCCGGCCGGAATCCAGGCCGGGCCGGTGACCCCAGGAAGGGCGCGCCACGGGCCGCCATCGTCATTTCGGGTCGCCTCTTGGTAACCCTGTCCGAGAAACGTCGTCCGTGTAACGTTTCGCTCCGGCAAGAAGAGTCCGGGTCGGATCGGGGGGGAATGACCACGCAAACAGGAAACTGCGCAGCAGTCACCTACACCGACAGCAGAAGCGAAATCGGGTCAATCGCAAAAGTGCCCGCCCGGGAGGCGCACTCGGAACGGACCTGGAAGCCGCCAGTCCTGTGGCGCTCAGGGAACAACTGGATCGACCACATCGACCAGACTCTGCGAAATTGAAATGGGCGGGGAACTTGATGCGGCCAGCGGTCCAAGTTACGGGGTTGAGGAAGAATTCTTGCTGGTGGACAAGGCCGGCCGACCGCTGGCGCTAAGTCCCGAAGTCGTCCGTCGCGCCGCCGAGCAGGGTGTCGAACTGCAATTGGAAACGACGTTTGCACAGGTGGAAGTGGCCACCGACAAGGCAGCATCGAGCACGGCACTCGGAGAACAGATTCGGTCACTCAGGCAGGCTGCTGCATCCTCTGCACGTCAAGCGGGCGCAGTTCTGGTAGCAGCCGCCTTGCCGCCCGGCGGAAGTGGTCCGGGGCCTTTGAGGGGCACCGACCGTTACAGATGGATGAGTGACCGCCTGGGAATGGTCACTGACGAGCGCGAAAACTGTGGGTGTCATGTGCATGTCGAGGTCCCTAGCCGCGACGCGGCGATAGAGGTCAGCAACTGGCTGCGTCCGTGGCTTCCCCTCATGCTCGCCCTGACCGCCAATTCAGCGATTTATCGGGGTGTCAACACTCGGCACGCCTCTTGGCGGAACGTGATGTGGTCGCGTTGGCCCAGCGCCGGGCCGCCGCCATATTTCGAAGCCGCCGCCGACTACGACCGGGCGGTGACGATGCTGTTGGAAAGTGGCGCCATGCTCGACCATGGGATGGTGTATTGGCACGTCCGGGCCTCTACGCGGTTCCCGACCGTCGAAGTGCGAGTCGCAGATGTGCCAGCCACCGCCGCCGAGACCGTCCTCTACGCCACCTTGGTGCGGGCGGCTGTAGTCGCCGCTTTGGCACGTTATGAACGGGGCGAGCGGGCACCGCGCGTGCCGGACCATATGCTGCGACTCGCATGTTGGAGTGCTGCCCGCGAGGGCCTAGGAGGGCATCTCATCGACATCGCAAACTGCGGCAAAATCGTGACAACGGTTCATCTTCTAGGGGTGTGGCTGGCGACACTGCGGCCCGCCCTTGAGGAACTTGGCGAATACGGCTGGGTCTGTAACGAGTTACGCACTCTGATGCGCGAGGGCAACGGTGCGATGCGACAGCTTCACGCTTGGCAAAGCGGAGAGAATACCGCTGATGTAGTCGCCGCCTTGGCCGCCGCGACGTTGGCCTGATCGACCCAAAGAAGCGCAACCAATTGCCAGTTCTAGGAAATGGGGCACTACATGGACTTGCTCTTCATCGCCGACCCCCTCGAACACTTCACAAGTTATGACTCCACCTTGGTGATGATGCAGGAGGCGCACGACCGGGGCTTCACGATCAGCGCCTGCCAACCGCACGACATTCGCTGGTCACTCGGAGAGTGCGTATCAGCGGCCGTGCAAGGAATTCGCCTTACCGGACGAGCTGAAGAGTGGTTTGTTACGACAGGTTCTTGCCGCTCGGAGCTGAGAAGCTTCGACGCGGTACTGATGCGCAAGGACCCGCCATTCGACCTTGAGTACATCCACAGCACCCATCTGCTCGAACAGGCGGAACGCGAAGGGGCGCGTGTCTTCAACAGTCCGGCCGGCCAGCGGGCTCATTCCGACAAACTCGCCATACTCGAATTCCCCCAATTCATCGCCCCGACCCTGGTCACGCGCAGGGAAGCTGACCTTCGGGCCTTTCATGCCGAACACGGCGACATCATTCTCAAGCCGCTAGTCGGCATGGGTGGCCGTGGCATTTTCAGGATTCGCCCGGACGGTATGAACTTGGGCGTCGCAATTGAAACGCTCAATCGAGGGGGTGCACGAACCGTGATGGCCCAGCAGTTTCTCCCGGGGATCAGCGAGGGCGACAAACGCGTGATCCTCATTGACGGTGAGCCGGCGCCCCTGGTGCTGGCACGCATTCCACAAGGCGACGAGGTCCGCGGCAACCTCAGCTCTGGCGGCAAGGGTGTGGTTATGGCGATCAGCGAACGCGAACGGGAGATCGCCAAGGCTGTGGGACCGACATTGGCACAACGTGGACAACTGTTTGTGGGCTTGGACGTGATCGATGGCCACCTCACCGAAATGAACGTCACCAGCCCTACCGGTATGTGGCAGATCAGCTACCGCACAGGCTTTGATGCGGGGTCGGTGTTCATGGACGCCCTGCAATCGGCATGCGCACGCCGGCATGAACGGAGTCGGTAGCTCCGCCACCTGCCGGCCCCCGCGTCATACGGGGCGCTCACCTGATCAGCGTGCCCTACGGGCACGACATCAACTTCGGTGATCTCGCGTTCGAGGGCAGCCCGCAGTGCCGGTAGGTGCAGGTGGCCGTTGACTCGGCGGAACTGCTTGCCGGCCTCGACCATCCCGGCGGCACA
>Ga0194055_10002413_pt1 | contig 14820 bp, 12 predicted proteins | sample SepL449m_MetaG_FD_155482 | JGI IMG/M metagenome (GOLD analysis project Ga0194055, IMG submission 155482) | Anoxic zone freshwater microbial communities from boreal shield lake in IISD Experimental Lakes Area, Ontario, Canada - Sep2016-L442-9m | ecosystem: Environmental > Aquatic > Freshwater >... | reverse complement strand
ACTCCAGGCGCGGCAGGATTGGTGTCCAACATAGCCGTAACTTTGGTCCAGGCTGCGAATTGCGCCTGCGAATTCTTTCAGTTCCAGATCGACAGCCGTTCCCGCTGCGTTCAAGCCGACGACGGCTCCTAAAACGCCCAATGTTCCCACCGTGACAACTTCTGCCGACAAGACTAAACCGCTCTCGTCTTGCCACAACTTCTGAATTGCATGCATTTTGTGCCTCGCATTCGAGATCGAATCGTTGAGGTGTCGACAATCGACACCCTCCTCCGTCGGCAACGCCTGCACGTTAGCGATTGTAACGGCTGTAGCGATTATAGCGATTGTAGCGACTGTGTGAAGGGCAGTGAGACTGCGAATTTCAGGAGGGCTGCGGCGGCGTGGCGCGTTGCACGAAGTGATGGGAGTTATAGGAATCATGGGATAGCACCGGCTGGAAGCCCGTGCCACGGACCTGATCTTGCCGGTTTCAGGCTGTTTTGAGAGCATCCGCGCGAATACCAAGGCCGCCAATTCCCTGCTTGAGCATGCCGGACAGTCCCTGTTGCCTCTCACATCGTTCCTGGCCGAATCAACATGTCGTCAACACTCTTCAACGTCCTATTTGCCTGGAAGTGCTCCAGCACTCACCACAAACTGGCACTCGATGCGCTCAATCAGATCCGTGGCGATACCGCTGAGAACTGGCGAAATCTGTGTCTGAAGCACGTCGAAGTTTATCTCGACGGGTCGAAGGCTCCTGATAACACCTTCAAGGACTTCAAGAACCACGTCCTGCACGTGCGAGACAATTACTGGGGTGGAGCAATCGGCGCAACAGAGAAATGGTATGCCACCACTGTTGCCGCACTACGCGACCGCAAATGGCAGGATGCGATCTACGCGGCAGGAGTTCTGAGTCACTATTACACGGATCCGATTCAGCCCTACCATACAGGACAGTGTGAGGCCGAAGGGATCGTGCATCGTGCGGCCGAGTGGAGTATCGCCTGCGCCTACCGTGAACTGACCGATATCCTGGAAGCGGACCTGGGTGGCTGGCCTGACGTCACTATCCCGACCGGTCCTGACTGGCTCGCTCAGATGGTGAGGGCCGGTGCTGATCTGGCTAATCCCCACTACGAAGTCTGTATCGAACACTACGATATGAAGAAAGGTGTGAAGGATCCTCCCACGGGCCTCGATCAGGAAATGAAGGATCGGATCGCAAAGCTGATCGGCCACGCCGTTGTCGGTTATGCGAGGATAATGGAGCGAGCCATCGCCGAGGCCAATGCGACTCCGCCTGCCGTGAACATCACTCTGCTGGGAGTGATGTCTCAACTGACGATTCCAATCTTCTGGGTCACCAAGAAGCTGAAGGATACGAAGGAACGTGCGATTGTCGAAGCGACATTCAAAGAGTTCCAGGCGACCGGAAAAGTCATCGATACACTGACCGATGATGATTTTACGATCCGCCAGGTTCATGCCGAGGAGGTTCTCAAGAAGCCACTGGAAGAACTTGATGCGGAAGTCCCCTCGCCGATCGGGGCCGCTCACGGCATCGGTGCACCTGCCAGACCTCGACCGGCGAAAGTGACAAAGCCGAAACCGGCAAAGGCTGTCGAAGTGCAACCTAAGCCTGCAGTGATGCTTTCAGCGAAGGGACTTTCTGCAACTGTGCCGAATGATCGGAGCCGGTTCTATCTGGAACGTGAAATGCCAGTCGAAAAGGCTCCGTCCATCGGTGCCAAGACGGCAGCAATCCTGGAGAAACATGGAGTCAAAACCGTTGAGGATCTGCTGGCTGCCGATCCAGAAAAGCTCGAAACTCTGGTGAATGAACGACACATTGACGGACTGACGATTCTGACATGGCAGATGCAGGCGGAACTCTGTTGCACAGTGCCGAACTTGCGAGGCCACGACGCTCAGTTCCTGACTGCATGTGGCATCAGCCATCGCGAGGAACTTGCTCAAGCCCAGCCGGAAGCTCTGTTGAAGAAGGTCGAAGCGTTCGTCGCAACGTCTGCAGGCGAGCGGATATTACGAGGCGGCGAACGGCCGGATTTGAAAGAAGTGACCGATTGGATCGCTTGGGCTGGCCAAACTGCACAGGCTAAGGCAGCATGATGCCTGTCTGATCCCAGATTTCATTCACTCCGGAACGTTTGATGACGGTCGATGTCGATTTGCAGCGGGCTGCCGAAACTCTGAAACACGGGGGACTGGTTGCCATCCCAACAGAAACGGTATACGGCCTGGCAGCGAATGCGCTCGACTCGCAGGCCGTTGCCCGAATCTTTGCCGCCAAGGATCGTCCGTTTTTTGACCCCCTGATTGTCCACTTGGCGGAAATTGACTGGTGGCCCAGAGTGGCCAGCGCATTTCCGCCGCTCGCTCGAAAGCTCGCCGAACAGTTCTGGCCCGGTCCGCTGACGCTGATTCTTCCCAAGTCTGACGCGATCCCGGACCTGGTGACATCAGGAATGCCGACGGTTGGAGTTCGAGTTCCCGATCATCCTATCACACGAAAGCTGTTGAAACTCGCCGATCTTCCGGTGGCTGCTCCCAGTGCGAACCCGTTCGGACGATTGAGTCCGACGACAGCAGAACACGTCCGACAGCAACTCGGCAATCGCGTCGACGTGATCCTTGATGGTGGCCCCTGTCGCGTAGGGGTCGAATCGACGATTCTACAAGTTTGCGACGACGAGGTGATCTTGCTTCGTCCCGGAGGAGTACCACAGGAAGCGATCGAATCGCTGATTGGAAAGATTTCACTTCCGCGTCAGGTCTCGAAGGCAGAGCCGACGGCTCCTGGAATGTTGGATAGCCACTACGCTCCACGAACGCGACTTATGATCGTTGATCAATCAGCAGACATTTGTGATTGTTCGCGAGCAGGGTTGATCTCTCTTGCGGGACCAGTCCCTGCAGGGATCGCCGCAGTGGAACTACTTTCGCCTTCGGGCGATGTCGTCGAAGCTGCGGCCCGTTTCTTCCAAGCCCTGCACCGTTTGGATCAAGCCGGACTGGATGTGATTTTCGCACATCGATTTCCAGACGAAGGACTCGGCCGAGCACTCAACGACCGACTTCGCCGTGCGGCACACGGATCTTAGGGGAAGTATCTTTTGCCTCTGCTATCGTTCTGCCCGTCTACACGCGATGCCGCCCCACTCCACATGCGTCGCGCACTCGTTCAAGTACTGCCTGACCTTTGGCTCTTGCCTTTTTGGCGCCCGCTTGCAGGACCTCTTCGACATAGCTGGGGTTGGCGGCCAGTTCGACTCGGCGGGTGCGGGCCGTCGAGAAATAGCTCATGGCGGCGTCGAAGACCGCCTGCTTGGCTTCGCCATAGCCCATTCCGCCCGCTCGATAGCGTTCAGCCAGAGCTGTCTGTTGTTCGGCAGATGCGAAGAGTTTGAACAGCGCAAAGACAGAGCAGGTGTCAGGGTTCTTCGGGGCTTCCATCGGCGTGGAGTCTGTTTTGATCGACATGATCTTTTTGCGAAGCGGTTTGTCGGCTTCGAAAATCTCGATCGTGTTCCCGTAGCTCTTGGACATCTTTTCACCGTCGGTTCCCGGAACCTTGGCCCCTTCTTCCAGGACGCGGGCATTCGGGAGATGCAGGAACTCGCCGCCATAGATCGAGTTGAACCGTTGAGCAATGTCGCGAGTCACTTCCAGGTGCTGGATCTGGTCCGCGCCGACCGGGACCACATCGCTGTCATACAGCAGAATGTCGGCTGCCATCAGGACTGGGTACGTAAACAAACCCGCGTCCGGGGAAATCCCCTTCGCGACTTTGTCCTTATACGAATGGCACTTTTCTAACAGGCTGAATTGAGTCACTGTCATCAACAGCCACATCAGTTCGGTCACTTCCGGAACATCGGATTGCCGAAAAAGCGTCGCCTGGTCGGGGTTCAACCCCAGAGCCAGCAGATCAATCGCGGCATCCCACGTATTCTGTTCCAGGCCCTGCCGGTCACGAACACTGGTGAGGGCGTGCAGGTCCGCGATGAAATAAAAGGACTGCTCGTTGTTCTGCAGGGCGATGTACTGCTGAATCGCGCCGAAATAGTTTCCCCAATGGAACCGTCCTGTTGGTTGGATACCGGAAAGAACTCGCATGACTCACCAAAAATATTTGGAACCAGTGATTCAGAAATTTGAAGACGCGTCGATGTTTGGACGGACGAAAAACAGCAAACTTAATGGGCCGAGGAATTCGGCAAGGCACAAGCCTGGGCTGCCATCAGCGAGACCGTTGAGGGCTGAATGGTTCGAATCAGATCGCTGACCGAATCACAGCCTTCTTCGATAAGGATCGCTTCCAATTGATCCACGAGCGATGTTGCGAGCGTCGGGTTGTAGAAATTCGCGGTCCCGATCTGCACGGCCGAGGCACCGCAGATCAGAAAATCCATCACATCGTCAATCGATTGAATTCCGCCAATCCCGATGATCGGGGTTTTTACCGCCTGAGCCACTTGCCACACGATTCGCAGGGCAAGTGGTTTGATTGCCGGGCCGCTTAATCCGCCAATCCCATTTCCCAGGACTGGCTTACGCTTCCGCCAGTTGACGACCAAACCTTGAAACGTGTTCACCAGCGACAGGGCATCGGCTCCCGCTTCACTGGCCGCCTGGGCAATCTCGACAACACTGGTAACGTTGGGAGTCAACTTCGCAATGACAGGCAATTGGCAGGCATTTCGGACGGCCGAAACGACTTCGGCGGCCATTTGGGGATTCGTACCATAATCAACCCCGCCACTGACGTTGGGGCACGAGATATTCAGCTCCAGCCCAGCCAGTTGCGGGTAGGCATCCAGCTTTTTCGCCATCTGCACGAACTCGGCCGTATTTTTGCCGGCGATGTTGGCGATGATCGACGTTCCCATTCCCAGCAGGCCGTCGAGGTGTTTGCTGATGAAGGCATCGATGCCATCGTTGTCGAGACCAATGGAATTCAGGAGGCCGGACGACGTTTCGACGGTCCGTGGAGGTGGGTTTCCGGGACGCGGTAGAGGGGTCACCGTTTTGGGGATGATACCACCGAGCTTCGCGAAGTCGGCATAGGCGACCATTTCGCGTGCGTAACCAAAGGTTCCCGATGCGACAAGGATCGGGTTTTTGAGATGGAGGCGATTGAGAGAGACATCAAGACGAGGCACGGCGGTACTTTCGCGAACGACCGCTCGGCAAGTCTGGAATTCCGCACGCAGCCCCTTTGGCCGGTATCGGTCCGTACGATCGCTGTCGTCATGGTATCGGTGGGGTGACCAGTCGACAACAACGGAAGGAGGGAGAAGTAATCCGTTGCGAAAGCGTGGATGCGAACGCAGGAAAACAAAAACGGATCGACCTTCGCCCCTGCTGAGACAGCAGGGTTATCTGGGCAGACAGTGCTGGGTAGACAGTGGAGGTGACCAAACGCCGGTGCGTTCCGGCTGATTGTCGTAACTCCACGTGCCGTGATCGCCCGCAGGTCGCGGGCGAGTTTCCAGCGACGTGGAATCAGATCACGCCGCCATGAGTTCGATAGGGGGTTGCAACGTCGGGCATATCAAGGCCCCAGATGCGTTCCCAGATTTCAGGAATGTGCCGATAGCTCTCAGATTGGAAAATCAGTTGGCGAGCGCGCACATCCGGTGACGACGAGAAGATCGGAATGATGCAGCCAAGCTGCGTGAAGCAGCTCAGCAACAGGAACAATCCGACGTAAAACCGATTCCGCATGATGGCCTCCATGCCAACGACAAGATCGCGGTTGATCCGTCCTGATTCTCAAAACACTCGCATCCGAGCTACTGATTCGAGGTTTCGGCTGTATCAGGATTGCTCGTCACTTCTGCACTGGGAGGCACATCAGCAACGACAGCAGGCTGTTCGCCCTGCTGAGCCGCAGCGCGAGCTGCCGCTTCTTCCATCTGCCGAACCTTTTCTTCCATTTCCTTGCCGGGCTTGAAAGTGACCACAAACTTCTCTGGCACAAACACCTTATCGCCAGTACGAGGATTGCGTGCCTTTCGAGCCGCCCGCTTCTTTACTTCAAAAACACCAAAGTTTCGCAGTTCGATGCGACCGTCTTCCACCAGTGTCTTCACAATGGCATCAAACGTCTTCTGGACGATTTCCTTTGTCTTGAGCTGCGTCAGCCCAATGGCGTCAGAAATGTCTTTTACGATTTCTTTCTTGGTCACGAATGGAGCCCCCCGATCTGAGTCGACATCTTCGACAGAGTTCTGTGATCACCGAGAGTCTCAACTGTATTCCCAAAAAAGAGTTAATGTCAAGTCGTTCGTCGCAATTCCTTTTCAAAGTCGTCCGAAGTCGCGTCTTTGCGGACTACGCAAGAACACAATCAGAACGACTGCTGGATGAGTTATCGGCACGTCACAACCGTATTCTTCAGAAAATCCGGCCCATCCGGAAATCTTACCGTAATCGCTCCTACACGATCATTTTTGTCCCAGATCGAGACTGTCCGGAAAATTTCCCCTGCGGAATCGAACACCGTCAAATATCCACAACTTCTGACTGGATATGGATTTCCTCAATCGAATAGAGCCTTCCGCTGCCAGCCCCGGGGCAACTGACCTGAGTGCGCGCCCACGTCGCTTCGCTCGCCAAATTCGAATTCCAGAACGGCCAAGTCTGGCACTGAGCCGGTCGAACAGGGTAAACGGAGCACTTTCTGGACTGTGGGTCCAGAAACGTACAGTCACCATTCGGAAATTCCCGCAGTGACGTCTGCCCCCCGACGTAGCGCAGGTGATACATTTGCATTTCACCCAGGCTCAGGCCCTTGTATTCGGCGATCTGACGGATTTCGTCGTTGTTCAGCCAGACGTATCCCGGCCCGCCGGAACAACAATCACCGCATTGGGTACAGGTAAACCGCAACCCGTCTTTGTACCACGGGGCTTCGTCCATCACACGGTCTCCGAAAGAATGGTTTGCTTTTGCCCAAGCGTAGACAGCGGTTTTCGAATCCGCAACCTGACAGAATCCGAGGGTGCGAGTGCGGCGCGAGTCTCCCGACCGCACCTGTGTTCGGCGCGGGTCTCCTGACCCCGCCGAAACGCCTGACCGAAGGTCTCCCCCTTCTAGCGTGTTCCGTCCGACGCAGAAGCCACCAATTTCTGATTGTGTCCTGCGCAGTATTGTTTCAGCCGATTTTTCTGGCACCAGGGAACGAAGAATCAAGAGGAGACCTTCGGTCGGGCGTTTCGGCGGGGTCAGGAGACCCGCGCCGAACATCGCCGAACATGGCGCCCCGCGCCGAACATCGCCACACCTGTGAATTGTTGGTAGGTGCCGGTATCATCCTGCCTGTTCATCCCGGCAGTCTGGATCGGCTGCCCGGCAACTGTTTTCCTCGCGCCAAAAGTAATCTTTCCATGTCGAATGTGAACTACAAGTCCGCCGGAGTTGATCTGGAACTTTACGATGAGTCGATGCGACGACTTCCGTCGTTGATGCAACGGACGCACACGCCTCGAGTTATCCCGCTGGCGGATGCGTTTGCCGGATTAATGCGACTGAACCACAGCAGCCGACCCGGAGTTGCCAGCTATGACGACCCGGTACTGGTTTCCGGTACTGACGGGGTTGGGACCAAGCTGAAGGTCGCTCAACTGGTCAATCGGTTCGATACCGTGGGAATCGATCTTGTCGCCATGTCGGTCAACGACGTTCTGTGCATGGGTGCAGAACCGTTGCTGTTTCTGGATTATCTGGCGATGTCCAAGGATGACCCCGATCTGTGTGAAGCGCTGGTCAAGGGAGTAAGCGATGGATGTGTCGAATGTGGAGCATCGCTGCTGGGTGGCGAAACGGCCATCATGCCCGACATTTACGCTCCCGGCGATTTCGACATGGCTGGCTTCTGCGTCGGCGTAGCGGAACGATCGCAACTGATCGATGGCAAAGCGATTCGGCCGGGCGATGTCGTGATTGGTGTCCCTTCGAGTGGTTTCCACTCCAACGGCTACAGCCTGATCCGTCGCGTGGTGTTTGGATTGGCAGGACTGAAGGTCGACAGTCCAATCGCAGAACTCGGACGTTCTGTCGGCGAGGTTCTGCTGGAACCGACACGACTCTATCCGAAGTTGATCCTGGGCGTTCTGAAATCGCATCGCCCCAATTCCGTCGTCTCGGGACTGGCTCATATCACCGGGGGCGGACTGAAGGACAACATCGAACGATTCCTGCCGGACGATTGCCGACTGAAAATCGATCGATCAACCTGGCAGGTTCCCGCACTCTTCACTTGGTTGCAGGGACTCGGTGGAATCGATCGAGAAGAGATGTATCACGTATTTAACATGGGGATTGGATTTACATTGATCGTCCGACCTCAGTTTGCAGATGCCGTTCAGGACGATCTACGTCGGGCAGGAAGTCCAAGCTGGGTGATCGGCGAAATGGTCGCTGGATCGCGTGGCGTCGATTACGTGAATTGAAGGTGATGTAATGGCAGGCTTCATGGCCGAGGAACTCAGTCATCGACTCAACTGGATGCGCGACGAACAATCTCGCACCAATGCAAGTGTCGAAACTCGCCTCAAGGAACTGGAAGCGGATAACAAAGAAATCCGTAACCGGTTGACCGTGTTAACGCGTTTGCTGATCAGCAGACAAATTGCGACTGCTGAAGAGATTGCAACGGCGCTGACGGCAATTTCAACTCCTGCGGCACCCAGTGAAACGGCGAAGGATAGCTGATTCGCTCGTACAGAATCGTCACGAAATCGGAAAACCGAAGCTGATCGCAGTGCCCACACCAAATCATAAGGCTTGGCTCTCATTCAAAGCGGCAGTATGCGTGTCAGCCACTGATGGGCTTGTATACCGATGTTCAATTGTTAACGATCAGGATGAGAAGAGGGCGATGATCGCCCGGCGTGATCGAAGGCTGCGATACACACATATGGGCGGATGACATTTGATGACATCGGAAGATACCGGCCGGCACTTTTCCGCACTTGTTCCGAATTTTGCCGATTGTGATGTGGTTGAGCCCAGACTCAATTCCAGTGAATCTCCACCATTCATCGAGTACCTGCACGATATCGTTTTCACCCTGACTACCGACGGTGAATTCAAATACGTCTCGCCGAACTCGATTCGTCACTTGGGATACGCCCCTGCGGAGCTGGTGGGCAACGCATTCATGCCGCTCGTCCATCCCGATGATGTCGCCCGATGTTTTGAGTACATCCAACGGATATTGATTGAGGGAACGACTCAGGAACTGGAATGCCGGATTCTACTCAAGCAGGGAACATACCGCTGGTTCGCGACAACCGGGGCGAAACTGCCACCCGACGCTGCCGGCAATGTCCTGCTGATCGGCTGTACACGCGACGTCAACGATCGAAAGCGGATGGAAGAATCGTTGCTTGCCAGTGAAGAGTTGTTTCGAATCGTCGGCAATGCCATCGACGACATCATCAGCGTGGCTACGGCTGACCGGCAGTCTTTCTATGTCAGCCCATCCTTCTTTCGGATAACGGGATACACCGAATTGGAAGTAACTCAGTCCGACTTTGCGACCCGAGTTCACTCGGATGATCTGGCTCTGGTTGAAGAAACGCGTCAACGGAATTTGCGGGGCGAACAAACGTTAATCGAATGGCGACTTCGTCATAAACAGGGGCATTTCGTCTGGCTCGAAACACGAGCAAACCCTGTCCGGGGCGCCGGTGGCCACGTTGACCGGATCGTTTGCTGCTCGCGAGACATTTCTGATCGGAAGCACACAGAAGTGGCGATTCGACAATACACGGCAGAAATTGAAAGGTCTCGGAATGAGATTGCCAGGCAGGCTGACGAATTGCGAATAGCGAATGAAATGGCGCAGCAGGCGAGTCGATCGAAAAGCGAATTCCTGGCAAACATGAGTCACGAGATTCGAACGCCCATGACAGCCATCCTGGGCTATGCGAACCTGTTGACGGATAATGACTGGAACCGGAATCTTACGGAGCGCAATGAAGCGCTACATGCGATTCGACGAAATGGCGAACACCTGTTGACGATTATCAATGACATCCTGGACTTGTCGAAAATCGACGCTGGGAAAATGGAAGTGGAATGCATCCCATGTCAGGTTCATCAACTGGTCAACGACATCGTGTCCTCGTTTCAGATCCGTGTCGTCGAAAAGGGACTGCAACTCCGTTTCGAAATCGATGATGCGGTGCCGACATTCATCGGTACCGACCCAACGCGCCTCCGACAGATTCTGATGAATCTCGTCGGCAATGCCATCAAGTTTACAGAATCTGGTTCGGTCCATGTGCGTGTGACGCGTACCGAAACGCTCTTGAAATTTGCGATTTCGGACAGCGGAATTGGCATTGCTCCCGAACGTCTGCAAGACCTGTTCATGCCATTCACTCAGGTAGACGCTCGGACGACTCGCAAGTTTGGGGGAACTGGCTTGGGGTTGGCGATCAGTCGCAGGCTTGCAGCCGTGTTAGGGGGAAGCCTGGAAGCGACGAGTATCCCCATGCATGGAAGCACGTTTACGGCGACGATTCGCTTTGCCACCGTCGATACCGCGGTCGAAGCTGCAAAACCAGTTCAAATCGATGGTGCGACTGATACCAGGCCAGCGAACCTTCCCAGGCTGGATGGTTGTCATGCCCTACTTGTCGAGGATGGTCCCGACAATCAACGCTTGATCGCTTTCTTGATGCAGCGGGCTGGTGCGCACGTGACACTGGCCGAGAATGGCCAGATTGCCCTGGACCTGTTGACGGCAGAATCTTTTGAGCAGCAACCTATCGATCTGATCCTGATGGATATGCAGATGCCGGTACTGGACGGATATTCTGCGCAAGCCAGTTACGTCAGCGCGGTGATAAACGGCCGATCATCGCGTTGACAGCGAATGCTATGATCGGTGATCGTCAATTGTGTCTGGATGTTGGCTGCAGCGACTACATCTCAAAACCTGTCGATCGCGCAGTCCTGCTGGATATTGTTGCTCGCTGGTATCAGCAGACGCGTGAGTCTCGGTAGGCTACATGGCGGAAATCGCTCAGCGATTCAAAGATCAGGACCTGGATGTTTCGGGGTTGCAGGCCGAAGTTTACTGCTACTGGAAACAGGAAATCTGGCACGAAGTGTTGACACTTCTGGCGGGAATGTTGCCGGAGGACAAGGTTGCTCAAATCCTGCAATGGCTGTTGGAACGGCGCGACCGTGATCAAACATGGCTGGCGGTCTTCCTTGCGGCCCGCTGCGTTGGTGACGTGCGAAAACGTCGTGAACTTGGCATGGTCGAATCCGACGTGTTGGTGCGACTGAAACAACTGGCCACGTACGATTTGTCGTACTACTATGAACCGTGGGACGACGAATCGCAAATTGTTTCAGAGATCCGGGAACGTGCCGTTCATTTGGTGGCCAGCGTTTGGTGTCACGTCGCAACATACGAATGGCTGAAGGACCGCGCGCAGAATGATGACCATTACGCCGTTCGTCAAAGCGAGGTTCATGAACTGGCGCGGGGGTGGAGAGACGACGTTGGTGTCCAAGACTTTTTGCGGAATCTTCCGTGACGCCGGTCATTGAACGGCCACGGCACTAAGTTGGCCCTTTTTCGTTTCATGGGAGCAGCGGATGGGACATACCCAGATCGCCAGAGTGTTAGACGCCATCATGATCACAGCAGTCATGAGCGGCTGCGTCGTCATGCCGTTCGTTCTCATGGAATTCTTGACACTTTCCGTCGGTGAGGGGATTTTTGTTGGAGGGATATTGGGCTACGTGTCCGGAGCATTTTGCGGTTACGCGTTGGGGTTCGTCGTTATTGGTCTGATTCACGTGTGTAAGCGAGTTGCGGGAATTCTCTGCAAGCCGCCGGTCCTGACGCACGAACAACTGCGACGTAAGCGACAGATGTTGTTGCAATCCGGCAAATCATCACCCAATTAGAGGGTCTGTCGAACATTCCGGGCCGGTGAAGATTGAACCGGACGCTAGCGCGTTCCGGCTGATGGGGGTTGGTATCTGACGCGGGTACGTAAATGGCGCTGAGTTTTTGTTGCTGATCGACGCGAAGTTGCCGTAGGAAACATGGGCTCTCGCGATTGAAATCCATCCGCGACTTCAAAACCGTTGTCGCGAGGTGGTAGACTTGACTGGTGCGGCCGTGTGTTGGCGGAACTCCTGCGGAAGCGGAATTCGATGACTCGACGATTGATGGGATGTCTGATCGCTTTTCTCCTTTTGAATCAGCCCTGGCTGAATGCTGCCGGGCCGGATTTCAACCAAGAAATTCTGCCGCTGCTCAAGAGTCGTTGTGTGGCCTGTCATGGACCGACACGGCAAGAAGCAAATCTGAATCTGGCGCTGCCACCCGGAATCAAACGGGGTGGGAAGAACGGCCCGGTGATTGTCGGGGGCGATCTGTCGCGAAGTCTGTTGTGGAAACGCGTCTCCGCAGGTGAAATGCCCGTCGATCATCCGTTACCCGCCGAAGAACAGGATCTGCTTCGACGCTGGATCGTTGACGGGGCACATGGTCTGCCAGCCGACGTACCCGCGAAGCCGATTCGTGATGAACACTGGGCCTTTCAGCCACTCGGTCGCGTCGCCCTGCCGGTTGTTCCCGGTGAACCTCGATTGCTGACACCGATCGATCATTTCATTGCCGATCGACTGAAGACCGCAGGACTGAAACTGTCGCCGGAAGCGAGTCGTGAGGTTTTGATCCGGCGTGTCTGCTTCGATCTGACCGGGCTGCCCCCGACGCTCGACGAGATCGATCGCTTCCTGAGCGATAAACGTCCCGATGCGTATGAGCAGATGGTCGAGCACTATCTGAACTCACGACAGTACGGAGAACGCTGGGGGAAGTATTGGCTCGACGCCGCAGGCTATGCAGACAGCAATGGCTACTTCGGTGCCGATACCGATCGGCCGCTCGCATATCGGTATCGTGATTATGTCATCCGCTCGATCCATGCCGATAAGCCCTGGGATCAGTTTATTCGCGAGCAACTGGCAGGGGATGAATTGTCGGGCTATCGCACAGGGAGCGATGTTCGTCCCGAAATGGTGGAACTGCTGGAAGCTGTCCACTTCCTGCGAAACAGCCCGGACGGGACGGACAGCAGTGATGGCAATCCTGATGAAGTTCGAGCGGACAAGTACGCGGTCCTCGAGGGGACTCAGCAGATCATCGGTTCAGTATTGTTTGGCCTGACGGTCCAGTGTGCCCGCTGTCATGACCACAAGTTCGAACCCTTCTCTCAACGTGACTACTATCGGCTGCAGGCCGTGATCTATCCCGCGTTCAATATTGAACAGTGGGTCCTGCCGAAAAATCGTGAAATCTCCACTGCGTCCGCCGCAGAACTCGCGGCGTGGAACGCGGACGTCAAAGCGGTCGATCAGAAGATCACTGCCCGGCGACAACAGTTCGCCGACTGGGCTCGACAGCATCGGCAGCGGGGACATGAGCTGTTTGCAGACTCGTTTGATCCCGGTCGTCCGCTGGCAGAAACGTGGACGAATACGGTTCCCGGAGACACAGCGCCCGCCGGAGTCCCCGCAATTCAGGTTGATCAGAAGAGTGCTCCGGGGGCCGAGGCAACTCAGGGGACGCTGCATCTCATCGAATCTGGAGCGGCGGGTGATCGAGCCCTGTCGACGAAAAAGACATTCGACTGGACTCCTGATGAGGTCGGTGGCTGGGTCCAGGCGACGTTCGATCTGGTGGCTGGAGGCGATACCGCGCCCTATGTCGGCTACTTCATCGCACTTCGTGACTTCAATGATACGAAGCCGACATTCAGCGGTGGCAATATTCTGCTGGATGGAGCGGCTGCGGGGCAGGCGGCGGTTCATGTCGATTACCCCGGTGCCGACGATCAAGGTCGAGGCAAAATCGGGAAGAGCGGCTATGTCCCCGGTCGGAATTATGGAGTTCGCATCACCAATCTGGGCGAAGGGAAATACGAAGCCCGTCAGGTTGTCGATGGTGTTCCGGAAGAGGGAACCGTGACACTGACCGAAGCCGATCTGCCCGAGGGGGCATTTGGCTTTGAATACTGTTGCGGTCGCAGTTTTGTCGTCGACAACGTGCTGATTGAACAGGGCGTGCCTGATTCGAAGCTGGACGTGGCTGAGCGGCAACTGGCCGACGAGCATCGGGCCAAACGTAAGGAGCTGGATGCTGACATCAAAGCTCTGGAAGCGACTCGCCCCAAACCGATTGGTCGACTGGCGGCTGTCAGTCAGCCAACCGGAGCCTCTCCCGTCGTTCGATTGCTCAATCGAGGCGAATACAAGTCGCCGGGTGATCCAGTCACTCCGGGATCACCACTGGTCTTGTCCGACGAATCCAATCCGGCAGACCTTCTAACCGTTCAAACGACAGACAAAGTTGCGACAGAAACACCGAGCCCACGCCTGGCCTTCGCGAAATGGGTGACTCAGCCTCATTCTCGAGCGGCCGCGTTATTGGCTCGCGTCACCGTGAATCGATGGTGGCAGCACCATTTCGGGACGGGAATCGTCGCGACCGCCGATAATCTCGGCTATTCCGGATCGTTGCCGAGTCATCCTGAATTACTCGATCTGCTGGCGGGTGAACTGATTCGACAGAATTGGAGTGCAAAGGGGGTTCACCGCATGATCCTGCATTCCGCTGTTTATCGACAATCGAGTCGACCGGTGGCAGCAGCCGATCAAAAAGACCCTGACGGTCGATTGCTGGCTCGGTTTCCCTTGCGGCGGCTTGACAGTGAATCGATTCGTGACACGATGCTGGCCGCTTCGGGCGAATTGGACCCGGCGATG
>Ga0194055_10002411_pt1 | contig 14825 bp, 4 predicted proteins | sample SepL449m_MetaG_FD_155482 | JGI IMG/M metagenome (GOLD analysis project Ga0194055, IMG submission 155482) | Anoxic zone freshwater microbial communities from boreal shield lake in IISD Experimental Lakes Area, Ontario, Canada - Sep2016-L442-9m | ecosystem: Environmental > Aquatic > Freshwater >... | reverse complement strand
ACCGTTTGTCGGGGCTTTTGGTTTTCATACTGCAACCGCACCCAATCGGCGGAGCGCACGACTTTCGATACCCGGACCTCGTCGAGATCGCCGTTAAAACCATAGTTGCCCCAACCCCCCATGGACATCTTCACCGGGCTTTTGAAGTCCAAAGGATTGCCCGCAACCGTCGAAACCACAACCAGTTCCCCGTTCACATACATCCGCGATTCCCCCAGCTTACAGGTATGGATCACATGGACCCATTCGTTCAGCGGAGTCGGCTTTGGCGAGGTCAGGCTCGAGCCCGAGCCGTAGCAGTCCATGACCATTTTGGGCGGCTTGCTCAGGATCATCTGCACCATCATCTTCGGCCCGCCATTGCCCCAGCAGACCATTCGCTCGCCCGACTTCTCCGCCCGAAACCAGAACTCCGTGGAGTGGGGCGCGGAGCCATTGGGAAAAGTGGCGATGCTGTCCCCGCAAGCGATCCCTTTCCCCGTCGTAAAGTGTCGCCCCTGTCCGATCACTCCAGACACCGCCTCGGTTCCTAGATCCTTCGCCGAAAGTGCCCCCGTTTCATCCTTGGTGGCATCTTCCAGATGAAAGACTGCGGCATAACCGTTGGACTCATTAAAGACCGATTTCCCATCCGACTCACTGGTCGCATCTGCCTTGCCCCAAGACATCTGCAACTCCTGATGGGCGTTGCCCTTGATCATGGGAATGCGCACCCAGATCACCGCAACGCCCTTGGTCGCATCCCACTCTTCGATCTGATAAGCCAGCGCCTTGCCATCCGCAGAAAAGCGCACGTCCTCTCCCTTGGCTTTCGCTTGGCTAAAATCGAACCAATCCTTGTCCAGCCGCACCAGCAAAGGAAACCCTTCCTCCACCGCCGACGCTGGCAAATCCGCGCCGTCCCGCGTGGTGAGAATGCTCATCGCGCCTGAGTGCTTCCAAGCGGCGAAAGTGTCGGACTTCTTGGGCGTCGAATCCCCCTCCGCCCGGCTCGGGAGCCAAGGACTAATGGAAAAAGCTAAGGTCGCGGCGAGCAGGACGGGACCGATGCGAAAGAGACGAGAATGAAGTAAAGTCATGGCACAAATAGAGGAGATGGAAGGGTGGGGTTTCTTAAAATAATTTGCACAGCGGGTTCGTGACCACCGATCCGCATTGCTGGTCGGATGGCTATCGCATCAGTGCGATCTTGGCCTTCACTCTTTACCCGGCATCGGCAGCCGATTCGTCGAAGGAGCCCCCATCGACTTGGGGTAAGTGGTTGAAATGCCGTATTTTGCGGATAGGTAACCTCCCACAGAATCCTCCTCCGCAGTGGTGAGGGCTCTAGAATAGCAGAGGATCTCCGCGAGGTCGAATTGGCACAGCCAATGGTCGCCGTCAGTCCCACTGAGCAAGTAGCCGGTCGGCTTGGGATCCTGATCATTGACGGTGATCTTGAGGATCATGAAATCGGTGATGGTTCCGAGGCGGAATCCGCAATTCACCGACTTTTCCAGGGCAACGGGTGTTCCATTTTTGGAAACCGCCGCCGGGAATTGGTTTTCATGAAAGCCGGTGGTTCCCGTGCCATCCAACAAATAGCTGGAGGCTCTTCCCGATTCGCGCCCGATGAAAGAACCCGGATTGCTCCAAGTCGGCGAGGGGGAACGGACGACGAGGTATTGCTCCTTGATGAAGAACTTGCCGCTGACCAAGGTGCGGCAGTCACCCGTGAAACGGACCACCGGTTTGGAGGCGATCCCGTTTTGCATGAGGGTCGGGAGGTTGTGCTCTTTATGGACCGCATGGTGGGCGTTGCCGGAGCGGTCATTCCAGATCAGCACCTGCTGATCGGGATCCTTATAAATCCCCAAGGATGGATCCAACCAACAGACCAAACCAGCCGTCACGGGCACGGTGTTGCCATCGACCGCGATCATCACCGCAGTGGACGAACTACCCTGCCCCGTCCCACCCGTCGCCCTTGCGGTCAGACGATAGTCCCCCCTCGGGACGTTCTTCCATTCCATGGAAAAAGGGGGTGCGGTGGCCGTCCCAATCAGGGTTTCCCCGTTGTAAAAGGTCACTTTCGTCACTTTACCGGGCACCTCCGCGATCTCAGCGGTCAGGGTGATCGACGCCGGCGGGCCGAATCGGGTGCCGTTGGCGGGAGCGGTCAAGGTCACGCCCGAGAGCGGATAGAGCAGTTCCTGAGGGACAATCGTGCAGGCTTTCCGAGAGGGCAGATACCAAAAGAGTCGGGCGGTGGCGGGACTGGCGTTGGAAGAAAATTCCATTTTCAGACTGTATCGCTGGCCAGCGCTCAAGGTGATCTCGGGGCTGTCGCTCCACAGTTTGGTGAGGCGATCGTTCCAGTCGTCGATGACCAGAACGCCGTTCACCCACAAGCGAACTCCGCCACTGGCGCGAGTGGAAAACCGGTAGGTGCCATGCTCTGGCGCCAAAACCTGACCGGTCCAGCGAACCCCAAAGGGACCCGCGCCCACCGCCGGGACGGGTGGCGACGCCCCCCAATCAAACTGGATCCCCGAGTCCAACTGCGACGCTTTCGCCGCAGTAAAATCGTTGCCTGCGAAATAATCCCCTTTCAGCCCGGTGCCCCCTGGACCCACGAGAAGATGGATGGTCGCAGGGGGCGAAGTCGCAAGGCTATCGGTAACCGTGAAGGTGAAGCTGTCCATGCCCTGATACCCTTTTGCTGGGGTGTAAGTGAGGTTCGGTGGCGAGCCCGTGACGGTCCCTTGGGCGGGTGGGGTCGCGATCTTCCAGATCAGCTGATCCGACCGACAAGAGGTGCCTTTTAAGGTGATACCTTTCGCCGTGTTGGGAGGGATGACGAGAATTTCTGGGCGGGCAACGGGCAGGGCATTCACGAGAACGGGCGCCGAGGTGGCGGCCTCAATGGCGTCGATGGTCTTGATGATCACTGGGGCATTGTTGTCCCCGGGTGGCCAAGCGGCGAGGTAGGTGCGCAAAGTCGGCAACGCCCGCCGAGCCGCCTCGCCATAACCGGGAAGGCTCCCGAGGGCGCTCTTACCCAACTGCCCCCAATAAGTCACATTGCCGAGGCTGATCTCGATCCCCTCATCGATCTTATTTTTCGAAAGGGCCATCATCGCCGCCCCCACCGGCCCAGCGGTGAACATCCGGTCACACGGTCCCTCGGTTTGCGCATCCGCAAACAAATCTGGAGCCAAAGCCACGACATCCGCAAGGGTCAACCGATCCTGGACGAATCCGCTGACGATATTGCGCCACATCCCCGCCGGTTGTTTGATCCCAGCGCGGACCGCGGGGTAGAGCAGGCTCCTCTCGGCTTTGATGGTCTGGCCTCCCAGCTGTTGAAAGAGTGTCTCGGCGAGGTAGCCGTTGGCGATTTGCAGGGGATCGCTCCAATTGAAACCGGTCTCGAACGGATAGGTGGGCGCGACATTTTTGACAAAGGCCCCCAGCATGGCGGGCACGGCGGAAGCGGCCGCCTCGTTGATCTGCCCCAACGCCTTCGCCGCTTTGGCGCGCACCCAGATGTCGGAATCCGACAGTCGACGGGTCAACGCAGGCACGGCATCGATGGCCTTCATGCAACCGAGGGCGGTGCAAGCCGCCTCGCGTTGGCTGGCACTGGAGGGATTTTCCGCCATCGTGATCAGCGTGGGAATCAGCGACGGTCCATCGGCTCGCACACTCAACTCGGTAGCGGCATTGAACCTAACAATCGGATCCCACTCACCCAGAGCGGCCACCAGTTGATCTTTGGTATAACTTCCACAACGCGCGGTGAATTCTGCCGCCCAGATGGAATTGCTCACCGCCTTGGCATCCAGTGCGTTCGCACGGGTCACCAACTTCCCCGTGATGCAGAGCTTTTTCAACGGCAACGCTGCATGGAGGAGATAATAGGCGGTCGGATATCCCCAATAAGTGTAACCATCATCCCAGTAGTCCTTTGCCCGACCGGGGGACCACTGCTCTCCCCCCTCATAAACGAAGGAACCGTCACAGCGGCGCTTCATGTCCCGGTCCCAGCGCAATTGTTTGAGGTATTCCGTAGCCGCTTGCGGGCCCCCCATGGCCGCGCCCAGCGCCGTCCAAAGGTAGCTAAACCCTTGGCCAGTATGCCCATAGGCTTCGCCCTTGAAGCCCGCCAAAGCCATCCGCGAAAAGTATTCCGTCGGGATTGGCTTGTCGCCCATACAGGCAAACATCACCGCCGCCAAGCCGTCCTTACCATTGCTACAATGATCATAATAGGTCCGCTTCTGCCCCTGCAGTTGGTGCTCGCCGTAATACGGCTGATGCTCCCCGTAGGGGATAGAACCTCGGTTCACATAGTAGCCGAAGAAGTTGGCCGCCCGGGCGATCGCGGGGTCGATTTCGGGGTTTTTTACCCCAGCCTTCTTGCCGAGCACGATGGTGAGTTGCGCCGCCAGACCCGCCTGGTTCACCGGTCCATACCAACTGATCGATCCATGAGTTCCCCCAGTCTGCCAGCCGCCGGGTGGCGCGACGGTCGAAAAGCCATGGCCCGACGTTCCAAACATACTCGTGTGCTTGGCCGCGTAAATGACGTACTCGCTCAATCCGTGAAATACCTCAGCGTCAGTGGTAAGCAGGTAATACTCGGCCAAAAAGATGCTGTTGTAACAATTCCACGCCGAAACCCCACTCCGCTCCAGATCCAGATCCTTGGGCGCGAGCGAGCGGGCGTAGGCTTGTAACATTGGCAGGTATTCCGCGTTCCCCGTAGCCAGCAAGGCCAGAGCGCTGATCGCCCCCGATCCGTCGGCACCACCCCAGCCATTTTTGAGGATCCTCTTTTGGAGACTCCTCGCGGCATCGGCCATGATCTTCGCAGATTTTGGACAATCGTAAGGCGCTGTGGCTGAGTAAGCGCCGAGGACAGGTAGGGAGATCGATACATCGGTGGCGACGCCCGCGCGCCAACGCTTCAGCTTGAGAATGCCGTTGGTAGCTTCGGCATCACCAATCGCCCAGCCAAGGCTCTTCCGAGCATCGCTGGTGAAGAGCGGGACGGCACCGGCACCCGTGCTCGCGCCGAGAATGAGGTCGTCGACCGCGAGGATCCCCGCGGCTGGCGTCTGTTCGGCCACGGTGGTCACCAAAATCTGATAGGGAGCAAACGCCGTGTAGCCGTCTTGCGAAGCGGTCTCTGGCCAGCCGTTATCAATCCATCCGCGCATTCCCGTGGGCCCCAAATTGTAGGTATAGGTGCGGTCAACCTTGGAGAGATTGTTGCCAACGGTGAGATCGATCTTCAGCGCCGTGACTGCTTCAGCCACGGGAGGCAAGGCGAGCGACAGGACTAAGGCGAGGGTCGCGGAGGCAAGGCGAAGGAGGCGAAAAAAGATCATTTACGGATAGCTTATGGTTCGGCGATTGTCAGGCATTTAGCTGCAGGTGAATGGCTTACGCATGCGGTCAGCGAGAAAAACGGAGCGGAGCGCCTCCCATTTTCCTCCGATGATGGAAGCCCAAATATGGCAAGGCATCGCGACCTTCATCCTCAAAGAGTCCGGTGCATTTGGACCAAAAGCGAAGCTAATTTCTTCGTTCATCCCTGACGCCGCCGACGGTTGAGCACGCCAAGCGCACCGGTGAGGAGCAATCCGAGGGTGCCGGGCTCAGGGACGGCGGCGTTGCCCAAGCTCAAGTCTTTCCCGCCACCACCGCTGAAGGCACCGGAAGCCACCCCGCTGGTAAAGGTCACGGTCGCACCGGCCCCGATGGTCAGGGAACTCAGCGTCTGACTGACATCGCCAAACTTCAGGTTGGCGCTGTCAGCTACGACAACGCTCGCCGTGCCGTTCACCGGAGTGGTGCCGAGTTCACCATTCACGTTGAGCGTCCCGCCGGACACCGTCAGGGTATTATACCGCTGCGCGCCATTGAGGGTCTGGACGGTGGTGGTTCCCACTTTTTCGACCTCCGAGGCACCAGCACCGGAAATCTCGCCGGTGAATGTCGAGTCGGCTGGGCTGGCGGCGTTCGTCGGGTCGCCGATGATCAGTTTTCCCCCACCGATAAGCACCCGATGTCCGGTCGGAGTGAGACCCGCCACATCAGCCAGCGAAGCGATCTTCTGGTTGGTCGCGTTCAGGTCCAGAGTGGCGTTGTCCCCGATGCTCACCGGCGTGCTCATCGGCAAGAGGTTCGGGGTTTGCACCGTGCTCGTGACACTGACCTTGTCCAAGAAAACTCCGTCATTATCGCCACTAACTCCTGCAATATAGGCATTTGCAAAGACCAACGTCGCCAGCGTTGTCGTGTCCGGCCGGAAGCTAAAGCTGTACCGCGTCCAGTCAGCGTTGACCGCGGTTGTCTGTAGGAGGGTGATGGCCGAGGGGGAGGATACATTCGAGGGCGTTCCCCCGCCGTAACTGATAAACGTCCCGGCCCCGAGACTGAGCCTCGTATCCATACAGCCCCCGCCACCCCGCCGCTCTTCATCATAGCTCACCAAGTAATTGGTCCCGGCGGTGACCGCGAAACTCTGGAAGATAGTCGTGTTTCCATTCAGGTTGACGAGAAAGTTTCCCCCGCCCGCAGGGCCTCCACCACCCCAGTTCGACGACGTCATATACCACACAACGCCATTACTCCCGCCCGTCGTCCAACCGCTGACATTGCTGTTGCTGACCGCCTCGTGAGAGCCGTTAGCCGGAGGAGTCCCCGTCTCAAAGCTGCCGTTGGTGATTAGCTGTACAGCGTTCTGGCCCATCAACTTCAGCGTGCCGGCATTGACAACCGTCGGGCCACCGTAGGCCTGCGCCCCAGTCATGGTCAGGGTGCCGCCCCCTGCTTTGGTCAGGCCGTTTCCACCGCTCAAAGTGCCAGAGTAGATGGTGCTCTGGCCGTTGCCACCGACGGTCAAGGCGACATCCTCCGCGCTCTCCGTCGTCAGGGCAATGTTGCCCGCGCCCGTCAGACCACCAATGCTCGGACTGGTGATGCCCGTGGCAAAAGCGACCGTGCCACCGGTCCCAACCTTCAGCGTGCTGGTTGTCACCGCTAAGTTGTGCGCCAAGGTCAAGGTGCCACCGTTGATCGTAGTCTGCCCCGAATAACTGTTCACTCCCGCGAGCGTCGCCGTCCCGCTGTTGACCGTCAGTGACGAACTGCCCGCAATCGAACCCGTCGAGCTTTGATCGAGGATCGCCGTGCCATTGACGCTGACCGCCGTGCCACCGCTTGCGCCGAGCGTCCCCGTAAGGCTGAGCGTTCCAGCGTTGATCACCGTCGCTCCCGTGTAAGTGTTGAAGCCGGAAAGGACCACGGTATCTCCCGTCGTCTTGGTCAGCGCCACTCCACTTCCAGCGAGGTCTGCGCCAATCATACCAGCTTCCACAGCGAAGGAAGTGCCGGTAAGGGTGCCATTAGTAATTGCCGCCCCATTCCTCAAAATGACCATGCCAACCGTCTGGCTGGTGGCACCCAAATCAACGATGGCCGCGGCCCCGTCTACGGTGAGCGCGCCAGTGGTCGCGCCGAGCGTGCCACTGCCGGAGAGGATCAGCGAACCGGCGGTGACCGTAGTTCCACCCGTATAACTGTTTGGTGTGCCGATGGTTACGTTTCCTGTGCCGCTCTTGGTCAAGGTCGCGCCGCCAGCGATCCCATCGCCACCAGAAAGCAGGTAGTTCTTGGTGTTGTTGCTGAAGAGGACAGCGGAGGGTGAAACATTTCCTGCATTGATACCCACCTCGACCGTGACCAGCGGGGTGGCCGCGTCATTGAAGATCGGCGTGTCTCCGACGATGAAATTAGTCTGGGTCAAAGCGTTCGACGACAATACCCAATCGGTCGTAGGCGTGATGGTCAGGTTCGCGGAGGTGACCCACTCGCCGTCGCCGGCACCGCTCCAAACGGGCTGGTCCGCGACGTAGTCCACATCCACATAGCCCTCGGGATTGGTCAGCGTGAAAGAGACGGGCCGGAGCCCGAAAGTCACGGCCGCGGTGTTCAGGATAAAGGCACCGAACCCTGTGCCACCGAACGTCCCGTCATACTGGAGCAGATGCGCCGTGCCGCTGATCGACGGCGCGGCCCCGCTCAGCGCGAGCGTAACGCTGCCCGCCGCCCCGCTGGCGATCAGTCCGTCCGTGGTAGTGACATGGATCGCGGCGCTACTGCTGTAGTTACCGATGTTTCCGAATTTGACCGTCGCGGTGTCGCTGAAGGTCAGGCCCGCCAAAGTCAGTTCACCCGTGCCGCCAAAGCCGGCCTCGACAATGCCCGTGGCGTCCACCGTGGCGGTGGCCGCGCTCGCCGAACCGCGACCACCGAGCGTGGCACCCCCAGCCACGGAAATCGCTCTCGTGGCGTTGGTATTATTCAGGTAAAGCGTCCCGCTGCTGACCGTCGTCGCGCCAGTGTAGCTATTCGCTCCCGCGAGCACCAACGTGCCAGTCCCCGCTTTGGCTAAACCCGCACCACCGCCGCTGATGCCTCTCCCAACCGTCAAGGTGTTGGCGGCGACGGTGATCTGGGAAGAGGCGGTCAGCGCCACGGGAGTCGTCCCGAAGCTCAAGGAACTGGAACCGGTGAAGGTGAAGTTGCCGCCGATATTAATGACTCCCTGGCCCGCATAGTCTCCTTTGAGATCCAAGGTCATCGCCGAACCGCTGGTGTTGTCGATGATCCCACCGTTGATCGTCAGCGCTCCGTTATCATTGCCATACAAATTGAAGGCCCCCGAGGCTTGCGCCGTGGCGAGATTCATCGTGCCTCCCGTCAGGGTGTATTTCGCCATCGTGTCCCATGACTGAGTGCCAGCGGGCACCGCCGATTTCAAGGTCACCACCGCCCCGGTTTGCGTCAGCGTACTGTTGCCCGCGTTGAGCCCAAGGCAGGTCTCAAAAATGAACGTCCCACCGCCAGTAAAGATGACCCCCTCGCCGCCCCAGTTCAGCCCGCCGATGCCGCCGTAATTACCGTCCACGGTCAGACTTGAGCCGGTAGCGACACTCCACGTTGTCGCTCCGAGGCCATTGCTGTTGAGCGTGTTGGCGCCGCTCAACGTAATATGAGCGCTCGTGCTGTTGATCACGATCCCCCCATTACGGAACCAATCAGCGGCACCATTCGCATTGATCGTAAAGGTGGCGCCAGCGAAATCCGAACCGATGGCACCGAAGGTCCACTGCGCCCCCGGATCCATAGTTGGAGCGAGGGCGGCCGTCGCCGCCGAACCTGTAGAATCGGTGCTCCATAAAGCACTCGCGTTCATATCGTAACTCCCCGACGGCGCTCCAAATCCCGCGGTGCTGTCATCGACGTCGAAATAATACGGCATGCCGTTGGCGTGAGCCGTCGGTTGGGCAATGAGACCAAGCACCGCGACGATTGATCCCGCAAGAATGGATGCAGAAGTGCCAGCAAGGGAATGCTTTAGACTTTTCATGTTCTGGTTAGCGTTTTTCATGGGCTGGGTTTTGGGGTGCGTGAGTTTGGGTTTGGGAAGAAATGAGGGGGTTTTGGGGTGCGTGAGTTTGGGTTTGGGAAGAAATGAGGATTGATCGATCTCGCTTTTCCTACCGGCTCGCCACAACCACAAATGGTATTTTTTCCAACGGTAGATCATTCCGTGATCCATTTTTCCGATCTTCGCGCGGGCGAGAAGGGACCGATGACCATGCCGGGTTTCCCCTTTCGCACCGGGCGGCGACATCCCCGCTTGAAGAATATTTCCGACCGCGTCACGGGACGAAACGCTTCGTGCTGATCACGCGGAATTTGTAAAAATCCTCCACGGAGGCCGTCCCAGGATTCGCGGTGAGATCGGGGAACGGCCCGCCGGTGTCGAGGTAACGCTCCAGCAACGTGGCACCCCGGAATTCGCTGACGACCTGCCCCGTGCCTTCCCGCCAGACCGCCGCGTCCTGAGGATTCGCCGAGACTTTCTGTTTCAAGACCTGCACCCGCATGTGGACGGTGTAACTGTTCGATTTCGTGGTCAACCGCGGGTAGATGTCGGCATAGGGCGCCTCACGGCTGTTTTCGCCGGTGACAACGTTTTTCGCCCAAAAGCTCCCGCTCTGGTAGTCGGTGAGCGACTCACCAGTGCGAACGAGGTGGAGCTCGCAAATCTGGGTCGCCGAGCGAAAGATCCCCTTTTTCTTAAAGTATTCGTCGCACTGCTTGAGGGTTTCCATAGCGTCGATGCCTTTGCGCATCTCCTGGGCGCCACGACTGCCCGTGCCCTTAAAGGCTTCATCCCACAGGCTCGCCACGGTGGCATCCTGGCACGCCCGAGGATCTGGGTCGTTCGGCATCCAAGGCCAGTCGGAGGTTTCGTGATCCCAGAGCTTGTAGACCCGCGACAAGGCATTGGGAATGGCGAGCGGCTCCTCCCCCTTGAACACCGCATGCAAGGCGGTGGCGCGACGGATGTAACTAAAAGGCGCAATCTCATAGTTCAAGTTGACCTTGCCCGCGGTGGAAAACGGCTCGCTGATCGCATAAGGCTCGACAACAGGCATCCAGAACAGGTCCATAAGGAGATGGTCAGGCGGCGCCGTGTAGGGTGGACCGGCAACGGGCGTGCCATTGCCGGGGTGATTGGTCTGCGGACGAAAAAGCAGCGTCTGCCATGGCTGGTTCCGCTTCACCCCAGTCGGCAACGAGCCAAACATTGCCGGGGATTTCATCACGCGGTTGGGCGAAAAATAAACGGGCGAGGGCGCGTCGAAGTGCCAGGAAAAATACGGGTAGCCACCCTTGGTGTCGGAGATATTGCCTTCGTCCGGCTTGTTGATGAACGCTCCGTCGCCCACCTGAGCGACGCCAGTGTCGAAGTCGTTCCATTGATTGTAAATCTTGCCCGCCCCGGCATTGATCTCGGGCATCCGGCAGAAGTGATAGTCCGCGGAAGTCAGTTGATCACCCACGGCGGAGGTGCTGTAGGACAGCCCAGCGACCGGCGGCTCGTTGGCAAAGCCGTAGAGCGCACGGGTGCCGATGGGCTCGGAAAAGAGGTGATAAAAGTGCCGTTGCTCGTCTTTCCATCCGCCCACAGGAACAAATTTCACTTCCTTGAGCGGCTCGGGCTTGGCCGCGACCAACCGGAGATCGCCGTGCTCGGGAACGATGGAGCGGACGACGTCCTCCTGCCGAAAGAGCCCGCCAATTTTGAACCCCGGCGGACTATTCCCAACGTCGTTGCCAAATCTCCGCTTGGGGTCGGGATATTCCGCTCCCGGCATGTGCGGTGCCTGCCCCGCCTCGGCGTAGCGAGTGGCAAGATTCCACCAGAGCCCTGTGGTGGAGGCGGCGGCCCCGCGATAGCTCTGGGTTCCGGTGGTCACCAGATCGGGAATCGGAAAGGTGCCGCTGGGAAAGTCAAAGTCATAGGTTTGCACGAGCACATTGCCGGGCTGGGAAAAAGCCTTGATCCGAATCGCCCCCGCGGAAAAGCCCATGGTCTTCTTCCCATTCGCGACGCTCACCGCAACCCGCTTTTTGCCGACCAATGGGTAGCCTCCACCGCCAAAGCTGACGATCGGCCCGCGCAGGCCCGTGGATGCCTCCCACCAGCGGTAGTTCCACAAGCCTCGAAACGATCCGCTGGAGGAAACGGTCACGGGCGCCGTGGGAAATTCCAGATCCTTGCCATCGAGCGTAACCTTGCCGCTGAAGGTCACTTCGTAGGAGAGATTCTCCACCAGCGGATGGTATCCCGGACTCACTTTGAAAGGCTCGAAAAGGAAGGCCGCCTCGATGGCCTTCTCCCCATTCTGAAGGGTGATCTTTTTGGCTCCGCCGTTGTCCCCCTGCGGCGTGCCCGAGCTGTTGTCTTGCCCACAGATGAAATGGAATCCGATTTGGGAAATCAGATAAACCCGCCCAAACCCCATGGTGCTCACGCCCTTGCTGGTGATCTTGATCGGGGTGACTTGACCGTTGGTGCAAAAGGGGACGGAAACCTGCGGGTCCTGCAGGTTGGCACAGCGCACGTAGTCAAAGATTTCCGTAAGCACCTGATCGCGATCGACACCCCATTTGATGGCGCTGGAAAACTTCCCCCCAAAGCCCGGGATGTCCCGGTCAGTCAAGGCCTGCAGATAGGCGTACAGTATCTGGTTCCGGGGCTGGCCGCTCGCATCTTTGAGGGTCCAGTCGGCGGTGTCGCTCGTCGAGTCAACGCGCTGGAAGTAAAAGGTTTGCGGCGCCGCGGGATTCGCCCCCGGAATGGTACCACAGAAAGCCGAGAGGTTATCATAGGGACTGCGAAACTGCGGCACCTGCGGGTTAAAATGAACCGGCCAGATAGAGACCCGGGGTAGGCCGAAGAGATTGATCTCGGGCGCACGACTGCTCGCGGTCAGGAAAAAGCGACTACGCTTCAAGGCATCAGCATCGACCAAGGCGTTGAGCGAGCGGTCGGGCTTGAAAAGGAATTCATCAACCGACGCAAACAGCCGGTCGGAATCCAGCGCGACTTTGGCCATCCCCCCGACGCCCTGGGTGGCGGCATTGCTCCCACCCCAGGCAATGCGCGGCACAGCCTCGTAGATGGCCTGCTTCTGCGAGGTCGTCAGCACGGTATTCGGGAAAAAGACCGGGCTGAGCGCGGTCGAGTAGGGGTGCCCAGGAAAACGCTGGAACTCATTCTGCGCCGGCTGAAATTTCCCGTAGGCCAAATCCTTCACGGTGATCGCCCGGGGCGTATCCCACGGCGTGGGCTCAGACGCGGTGTTGATGTTGATCTTGCACGTCTCATCGTCAGTCCAAAATGCCATCCGCCCCACGATGGGATTACTCACCGACGGGGTCTTGTCTATCGGGGTCCCCACCCAGATGGCCGTTTGCTTGGTGGTGTCGTAATCGGTCGGTGCCGTCAGGGTGCCGTCCTGAAGGACATAGAGCCAGCGCACTGGCATGGGCAGGCGGGCGAGGTTGTCGGTGCTGGTGCTGACCAAGATCACCCCAACCACATCGCCCCCAGGGACTTGCTTCGTGTAACTGAAACCTTCGACCGGCGAATGACTCCCCGTCCCCGCGGCTCTCGGATCAATAATCGGGAAAACGGGATAATTCCCATTGGGATTGCCAGCGTCGGAAACGAGCACTGGGGTGTTCAAATCGGCGAAAAGCCCCGGCTTAGTATTCCAAGCGGGATCGACGTCGGATGCGGGCGTGTAACTTTGGAGCGGGGACCGGGTGACAACCATGGTTTCCGAGGAGTAGAGCTTGTAAAAGCCGACGGGCTCGCCAGCGTCGTCGTAGGTCCGAATCATCCCCGGCTGGGAGGCCCAGGCCAGCTTGCTCCCTTTGGTCGTGGCATCGCGGATTTGTCCCATCACCACCTGCACCGCGGAGTCCGCGAGCTGACGGGCATTGACACCCGCGGCAGAACTTTTCGAGGCCGTTAATTCCGTGGTGACGGTGGAAAGAAAGGCAACCACGAGCACGGAGATCAGAACGAGAAACGCCAGGACAAGCACCAGCGCCACGCCGGCAGACGAGGAACGGCGATGGGGCGTTGCGGGAAAGCAGGGGCGGCGCATGGGCAATGTGGAATTTTCGCAGGCCGATTCGAGTTTGATCTCAGATCTTTTAGTCGCCAACTATGCAGAGAGCGAAACTTCTTTGCTTCCCGTGTAGATCATTTCGTGACCTATTAATGGTCTCTCTCTATGAGCCACTTCCGCCGTCTTTCCCTCATCGAGCAAACCGCCACCCACCTCCGGGAGGGACTGCGCGCGGGCCGATGGCGCGGGCAACTCCCCGGCGTGGTCCGGCTGGCGGCCGATCTAGGGGTCTCCATCAACACCCTGCGCCCCGCGCTCCGCACCGTGGAAGCGGAAGGCCTCGTGATGCTCGGCGCCAATGGCCGCAGTCGCCACGTGCCCGCGCGCGTCTCCAGCCGGAAACGCCCGCTCCGGATCGGCATCTTGCTTTTCGACTCCCTCGCCAAGGAAGCCGGCCAAAGCCTCGAACTCTTTCTCGGCCTCCATCACGCTCTGGAAGCCGCGGGGTTCACGGTTTTTTTCTCCAAGGAATCGCAGTGCGGCCTGAAGCACAGTGTGAAGCGCATCGCTCGCTATGTGCAGGGAGCGCGAGCCGACGCCTGGGTGGTCGGGGCCGGGTCGCGCCCCGTGCTGGAGTGGTTTGCCTCGCAACCACTGCCCGCGCTCGCCTTGTTCGGCCGCCGCACCGGCTTGCCCATGGCGGGCGTGGGGCCAGACAAATTACCCGCCCTCCTCGACGCCACCCGCCGACTCATTGCCCTCGGCCACCGGCGCATCGTCTATGTCTGCCGCCGCATTCACCGACTGCCAGAGCCTTCGCCCCTCGCGCGCGCCCTGCTCACAGAGTTGTCCGCCCAAGGCTGCGCGGCAGGGGAACGATTCGTCCTCCCAGACTGGGAGGAAACCCCAGCAGGCCTGCACACGCTTTTCGCCACCCTCTTCCACACCACCCCACCCACCGCGCTGTTCCTCGACGAAACCCCCATCGTCCTCGCCGCCCAGCAGTTTCTCGCCCGGCGCAGATTACGGGTGCCAGACGAGGTCTCGATCATCGCCGAGGATGCCGACGCCTGTTTCCAATGGTGCGAGCCGACCCTCGCGCACATCGTCTGGCGCAACACCCCAGTGATCCGCCGCATCGAGCAATGGGCCAACGCTCTCAGCGAACACCAAACAGATATCCGCCAGATCACCTTCCCAGCTGAGTTCATCCCCGGTGGGACCATCGGACCCGTCGAGAAAAGATAAGCAACCGGCTGCCGGCACCTCATTCGTTCAATAATCTGCAAAGTGTTCCCCGCTAGAGACTTCTGACCGGTGACCATTGATGGA
>Ga0194055_10002410_pt1 | contig 14831 bp, 11 predicted proteins | sample SepL449m_MetaG_FD_155482 | JGI IMG/M metagenome (GOLD analysis project Ga0194055, IMG submission 155482) | Anoxic zone freshwater microbial communities from boreal shield lake in IISD Experimental Lakes Area, Ontario, Canada - Sep2016-L442-9m | ecosystem: Environmental > Aquatic > Freshwater >... | reverse complement strand
TGCCTGGGTGCTCTGCCACCTGGGCGACGACATCGGGCGGCACTGGCGTGCTCGTCGTCAGCACCATCACTGCGCGGGTCGCGGGCGCCGCATCGTCGTCCCCGTCAGGGTCGTAGCCCACAGCGGCGTTGTCAATGTTGATCCCGTTCTCGCCTAGAACCACGCCGACGTGGCCGATCATCCCCGGGACATCTTCGTACTGGAATAGAACGAGATGATCGTGGAGCTGCAGGTTGAAGCGCCTGTCCCAAAGCTCCAACAGGTGTGGGCGATGGCGTCGGCCGAGCGTCGTGCCGACGACGCGCGTGCGCTCATCTCCGGAGATCTGCGTAACGCGAACGAGTTCCGTGAAATCCCGCGCGCTCGTCCTGCTCGTCTCCGAAACGACGATCCCCCGCTTAGCAACGATCGACGGGGCGTTGACCTCATTGACGGCCTCGTCGGTGCGCCCTTCGAGCAGGCCGAGCAGCACGCTCGTCGTAAGCGGTCGACAGTCGCGTTCGGCGATCCGACCGAAGTACTCAACCTCGATTCGGTCGACCGCCCCACCCTCGGCGAGCGCCGAGACAAGCTTGCCGAGGTGATGGCAGAGCGGCAGGAATGGTCCCAACACTTCAAGATCCTCCGGCGCAACGGAGGGAACGTTGACGGCGCTGGTCACGCCTTTGCCAGTTAGCGCCGCTACGACCTGCTCGGCGGCCTGATATCCGGCGCGGTCGGTCGCTTCGCTGGTCGAGGCGCCAAGGTGAGGAGTCACGATCACGTTGGGATAGGAAAAGAGTGCGTGCTCCGTCATCGGTTCGCTCTGGAAGACGTCGAGCGCAGCGCCGGCGACCTTGCCTGAATCGAGCGCGGCCTGCAGGTCCGCGTCGACAATCAAGGGGCCTCGGGCAACGTTGAGGATCCTGACGCCGTCCTTCATCTTCGCGAACGCCTCAGCGTTAAGCCAGCCCTCGGTTTCAGGGGTCTTTGGCAGATGGAGTGTGATGAAGTCCGCTTCAGCGTAAAGCTCATCCGGGCTCTCTGCCTGCGATACGCCAAGCTCGCGGTAGCGCTCCGCGCCGATGAAGGGGTCATAGGCGACGACCTTCATTCCGAATGCTTGTGCACGCGTCGCTACGAGCTGACCTATGCGCCCAAAACCGAGTATGCCGAGCGTCTTATCGAGCAACTCGACGCCGGAGTGCTCGGAGCGCTCCCAGCGGCCCTGTGTGAGCGCGCCATGTGCTTGCGGAACGTTACGAGCGAGCGCAAGTAGCAGCGCCATCGTGTGCTCGGCGGCGGTGACGACGTTCGACTCTGGCGCATTGGCGACGATCACGCCGTGTTTGGTGGCGTTGTCGACATCAACATTGTCAACCCCCACTCCGGCGCGGCCGACAACCTTCAGGCTCGTTGCTCGATCGAGCAGCTCGGCGTCGACGGATGTTGCCGATCGAATCAACAGGCCGTCGAATCGGTCAACGTTCTTCAGCAGCTCTTCGCGGTCCCACCCCGTTCCCATTTCAACCTCGAAGCCGGAATCGCGCAGCAGCTGAACGCCGCCATCGCCGATCTTTTCGCACACGAGTACTCGCGAGGCCTTGGTCATGGCGCTACCGCGACGGCAGCGTTTGCGACTACCCAGTCGATGCATTCCGTTAGCGCTTCTACGTCTGAGGGCTCAATTGCTGGAAACATTGCGACGCGTAGTTGATTTCGGCCAAGCTTGCGGTAGGGCTCGACGTCCACTATTGCGTTGGCGCGCAGAATTGATGCCACGGCGGCTGCATCAAGAGAGTTGTCCAGGTCGATCGTTCCAACGACCAGCGATCGCTTCGCTGCGTCGCCAACAAAAGGAGTCGCATACTCGGACCGCTCAGCCCAGCCGTAAAGATGATCGGAGGAGGCGGTTGTGCGCGCAACGCAGGCGTCGAGCCCCCCGAGCGAGATCATCCAATCGAGCTGCTCGGCAAGCATCACTAGCGTTGCAATTGCCGGAGTGTTGTAAGTCTGATTCTTGCGAGAGCTATCGAGCGCCGGTTTCAACGACAGGAACGGTGGGATCCATCGATCCCCTGCGGCTATAGCTTCGATCCGCGCGACTGCCGCTGGGCTTGCGAAGGCGAGCCACAAACCTCCGTCGGATGCGAGGCCCTTCTGAGGAGCGAAGTAATAGACATCGGCCTGCGAAGCGTCGAGCGCTAGCCCGCCAGCGGCCGATGTGCCGTCGATGACGACGAGGGCCTCGCCGCTGCCGGCAGGCCGCATTACCGGAACCATCACACCGGTCGAAGTCTCGTTGTGAGCCCAAGCGACGACATCGGCTGACGGATCACCGATCGGAGCGGGCGCGTCTCCTGGTTCGGACTCAACGATGATCGACTCGCTTAGGAATGGAGCGGCGTTGGTGCAGTCACCGAACTTACGAGTGAATTCGCCATAGACGAGGTGCAATGCGCGCTCTTCGACTATCGAAAACGTGGCGGCGTCCCAAAAGGCGGTCGCGCCGCCGTTACCGAGCATCACTTCGTAGCCGGCGGGAAGCGCAAAGAGCTCCGCCAGTGCGATGCGGACGCGCCCAACGAGATCGACGACCGGCGGCTGTCGATGCGAGGTTCCGATAAGACCTGCGCCTGCCTTGGAGAGCGCTTCGATCTGTTGCGGACGAACTTTCGACGGACCGCAGCCAAAGCGCCCGTCGCCCGGCCTGATTGCCTCTGGGATCACGGCACCCACCGCTGGATCGGCGCTCGCCGGCGATGCCTTAGAAATCGGTCTTGATCCAGTCCATCTTCGAGCGCAGCTCGTGGCCCGTGGACTCGATCTGCGTGTCGGCCTGCTCGGCACGCATGCGCAGGAAGTTCTCCTGACCGGCGCGGTTCTCAGCGATCCATTCACGGGCGAAATCGCCGGACTGAATCTCCGCAAGGATCTGCTTCATCTCAGCACGCACGTTCTCGTTGATTACGCGTGAACCGCGGCTGTAATCGCCGAACTCTGCGGTGTTCGAGATCGAATAGCGCATGCCGGCGAGACCCTTCTCGTACATCAGGTCAACGATCAGCTTCAGTTCGTGGAGGCACTCGAAGTACGCCATTTGAGGGTCATAACCCGCTTCTACGAGCGTCTCGAAGCCAGCTTGAACAAGCGCGCTTGCGCCGCCGCAGAGAACGGCCTGCTCACCGAAGAGGTCGGTCTCGGTCTCATCTTTGAAGGTTGTCTCGATTACGCCGCCACGAGTGCAGCCGATACCTTTTGCGTAGGCCAACGCGAGCTGCTGCGCGTTGCCGGTTGCGTCCTGCTCGACCGCGATCAGCCCAGGAACTCCGCTTCCTTCGACGAATTGACGGCGGACGAGATGGCCTGGGCCCTTGGGCGCTACGAGCGCAACGTCGACCTCTTCGGGCGGTGTTACCTCGTCGTAGTGAACCGAGAAGCCGTGACCGAAGAGGAGCATGTTGCCGGGTGCGAGGCCGTCGGCGATCTCAGCGTTGTAAACCTCGTGATGAAGCTCGTCGGGGAGCAGAACCATCACCAAGTCGCCTTTGCTGGCGGCATCAGCGACCGACATCACCTCTAGCCCTTCGGCGCGGGCTTCGGCGACACTCTTGGAGTCTTCACGGAGACCCACAACTACCGATACTCCGGAATCCTTCAGATTGAGCGCGTGGGCATGGCCTTGGGAGCCGTAGCCGATAATCGCGACTGTTTTTCCATCAAGCAGGGTTAGGTCGGCGTCGTCGTTGTAAAGCATGGGGCTGATGGTAGGACAGTCCAAGCGCGCTTTGCCGCGCGGCTAGGCCTCAGCGCTAGCGACCCAGGTGCTGCCAGGCAGTTCGAGCGACCCGTCCGGGCGTAGAAACGGCGCGTAACGCTGGTCGAGTACCTCGCGCACCTCGTAGTGCTGGGCCGGCGAGAGTTCAGAAGCTGCGCGCCCGAGCGTGCTGGACGTAATGCGGAGGTGTTCCCACCAATCGTCAAGGCTGGCCAGTTCCCAGACTAAATCGACGACCGCGACCTGAACCTCGAGGAATCCGGCGTCATGTAGCAAGTCAACTATTTTGCCTTCGGCGCCAAACCGGAATGGGCCCGGCGCTTCGGGATCGGGCGGCAGCGTCAGCCCGCGCGCCTCGAACTCGGCGCGAGCAATCCCCATCCATGGGTTTGCTTCGATCGGGCGCCATGCGGCTAATGCGATCCGCCCACCCGGGCGCAGTACGCGGCGCGCTTCACGCAGCGCAGCTTCGGGATCAACGACGAGCATGTAGCCCCAGCGGCTCAGAACCGCGTCGAAGCTCGCCGTGTCGGCGTCGAGCCACTCGGCTTCCATCCTCACAACTTTGACTTGTGCGAGGGCGCTATCGGCGGCACGCCTGGCAGCGCCGTCGACCATCGCTTCGGCGCCGTCTGTTATCACGACCTCGCCCTGCGGGCCTACCAACTCAGCGGCTTTGAAGCCGACGTCTCCGAGTCCGGCTGCGACTTCCAGCACGCGATCCCCAGGCGCTATTCGCGCTGCAGCTACGAGCCAGTCAGCTACCGGCGCGCCGGCTGCCCTAACCGTCTCGGCGCGCTTCTCCCAGCCTGGGCCCGCCTCCTCCCAACGGTCACGCTGATTTCCTCGCAGTTCGCCGGGGTCGGTCACAGCACTCAGCCTAGAGCTCGCGGCGTTGCAGCTTGCCGGTGACGCTACGACTCAACGATTCAACGAACTCGATCTGTTTCGGCCGCTCGTGGCCCGCGAGCGACCCGCGGCAGAACTCGATCAGCTCCTCGGCGCTCACGCTCGCCCCTCTCGCCAACACGACGATGCCAATGACGGACTCGCCCCACTCGGCGTCCTCGCGCCCGACGACGGCAACGTCGGCTACAGCCGGATGGCCGGCGAGGACATTCTCAACCGCTTCCGGGGCGACATTCTCGCCGCCACTGATGATGATTTCGGAGCTGCGGCCGAAGAGTTCGAGTTCACCGGACTCGCTCCAGCGTCCAAGATCTCCGCTACGCATCTGCGGAGCGCACTGGGGAGCCAGCGTTGGGCCGCTGACGAGAATCTCATCGATCTCACTGAGCTCGACGCGCGTGCAGAAGAGAGCAGCGCCGCGAGTGACGATCTGCGAGCAAGCTTCGGTCATTCCATACGACGGAGCGATAGGGACACCGGCCTGCGCCGATCGCTCGAGCAGCTCGGCGCTGATTGGCCCGCCGCCAAGCAAGACCCAGCGGAGGGCCGGGGGCTTCTGCAAGCCGGCCTCGAGCAGGCGCTTGAGCGTCGTTGGTACGAGCGAGATCAAGCTCGGGCCGTTCACATCTCCCAGCTCACTGAGCACGGCCGCTACGTCAAAGCCCTCGTGCACGGTTGCTTCGGTGCCGTAGATAGCGGCGCGAACGAGAATCGAGAGACCGCCAACATGGCTTAGCGGTAGGCAGCAAAGCCAACGCTCGCGCTCACTGAGGCCTAGTGCGACCGCTGAGCCGGCGGCGCTCCACCAGAAGTTGCCGTAGGTCAGTTCGATCGGCTTCGCTGCGCCGCTGCTACCCGAGCTGTAGATCACGACGGCCGTTTGCTCTAAATCGTGGGTCGTGGCTAACTGCGCCGCGGGATCCTCGTGACCGTCAAGAGCGGCGTCGATGACAAAGCTGACGTCACGCGTCCTTTCGGCAATCCGCCCAGCGGGAGCGTCAGCGTCGATTGGAACGGCTACTGCGCCAAGCAGCCAAATCGCGTGGAAGTGGATCGCAAATTGTTCGCCGGGCGCCAAAACGATTGCGACCCTCTCGCCTGCGACAACGCCTTGCGCGCTTAACTGGCGCGCTGCACGCTGAGCTTCGAGCAACAGTTCCCCGTACTTAAGGTTGTTAATTGCCTGCGCTAGCGGCGTTTGAGCCGCGGCGCGCGGTAGCCAAGCATCTACGAGCACAGACAGAAAGCTAGCCTCTCCTGCCTATGAGCGATAAGACGACAATCCGCCCGGCCGCGCAATGGCGCGCAGATGGCCAGTACAGCGACATCCGTTATCAGCTCAGCGATGACGGGATCGCGAAAATCACTATCAACCGCCCCGAGGCTCGAAACGCTTTCCGGCCGCAGACACTCTTTCAGCTGAGCGAGGCTTTCAACCGCGCGCAGAATGACCCGGAGGTTGGCGTAATCATTCTCACCGGCGAGGGCGATATGGCCTTTTGCTCCGGCGGCGATCAGCGCATCCGCGGCGACGACGGCTACATCGGCGACGATGAGATGGCGCAGAAAGGGATTGGCAGGCTCAACGTCCTTGACCTCCAGATTCAGATGCGCCGCTGCCCGAAGCCAATCGTCGCGATGATTGCCGGCTACGCGATCGGCGGCGGCCACATCCTGCACATCTGCTGCGACCTTTCGATCGCGGCCGAGAACGCGAAGTTTGGGCAAACGGGGCCACGTGTTGGCTCCTTTGACGGAGGCTTCGGCTCGGGGCTGCTGGCGCGGCAAATCGGCCAAAAGCGAGCAAAAGAGATCTGGTTCCTCTGCCGCCAATACGACGCGCAGACGGCGCTCGATTGGGGGCTCGTGAATAGCGTTGTCGAGATCGAAGCACTCGAAGAGGAGACCGTGCAGTGGTGTCACGAGATGCTGGAGCTCTCGCCGATGGCGCTAAGGATGCTGAAGGCTTCATTCAACGCCGCCGATGACGGCCTCGCTGGCGTCCAGCAGCTGGCGGGTGACGCGACACTGCTCTTTTACATGTCCGAAGAGGCCCAAGAAGGGCGCGACGCATACGTCGAAAAGCGCAAGCCCGACTTTTCGAAGTTCCCGAAGCGGCCTTAGATCAGTGGCCACCGAACGGACGCAGAAGAACCCAGGCGCGCTCAACGGTCTGCAAATTTGGTTGATTGCGGCCCGGCCACGAACCCTGCCGGCAGCAGTCGCTCCGGTTCTCGTCGGAACCGCACTTGCTTGGACAGTTGGCTCGCTCGACTGGATTGCGTTCATCGCTGCGGCGCTCGGCGCGCTCTTCATTCAAGTCGGGACGAACCTTTCCAACGACTACTCGGACGCTCGGCGCGGCGCCGACACCGAGGAACGACTGGGACCAGTCCGAGTGACGGCAGGAGGGCTCGTCCCCCCCAAACAGGTTCTCGTTGCGACCTACGCGAGTTTCGGCATGGCCGTGCTTTGCGGCGTCTATCTGATCATCATCGCCGGGCCCGTGCTGCTGCTTATCGGTGCCGCTTCAATCCTCGCTGGCGTTCTCTATACCGGTGGTCCCCGCCCCTACGGCTACGAAGGATTCGGCGAAGTCTTCGTTTTTACATTCTTTGGCATTGTCGCCGTCACTGGCTCCTATTACGTGCAGCGGCAGGCGCTCGAGTGGGAGGCATTTGTTCTCGCCGTTCCGGTTGGGCTGCTGGCCTCTGCAATCCTCGTTGTCAATAACGTTCGCGACCTCGACACCGATCGTCGGGCAGGAAAGAAGACGCTTGCCGTCAGACTCGGGCGCGCCAACACGCGTCGGCTCTTCGCCGCGATGTTGGCGCTCGCCTACCCGACAGCGCTTATTCCATCGCTGGTCGGTTCGCTGAACGCTTGGCCATTGCTGGTCGTGCTCACGATCCCGATCGCTGTTGCGCTCGTTAAGACGGTCGCATCCCACACCGATGGCCCGACGCTCAACTCTGCACTGGCGAAGTCCGGCCTGCTGGAGCTTGCATTCTGCCTGCTCTTGACAATCGGGCTGCTGCTGAACTAGCCATGAAGGCCGACCTAGAACGGATCTCACTGCCGCTGAGCGAACCGTTAGTGGGCGCCAGCGAGACGATCGAAGAGCGCCACCTGATGCTGGTTTGCTTAGAGGCTGAGCACGGCCTAGTCGGTTGGGGCGAGGCCGCACCGCTCGATCCTTTCGACGGCGTCAGCGACGAACAGTGCCTCGCCGCGCTGGAGCGCCAAATCGCCGCGCTGAGGGCAGCGCCGGCGCGCGCTAGCGGCGCTGAGCTACTTGACAGCGCCCGTAGGGCAGATCCACTGCCGCAAGCACTCGCTGCGATCGACACTGCGCTCTGGGATCTGGCCGGCCAGCGCGAAGGCGCGCCGCTGGCGTCGTTGCTCTCGGCGGACCCTCTGGCGCGCGTGCCCGTCAATGCCGTGATCGGAGCGGACGAGCCGGAAAGCGCGGCCGCACAGGCGCGTGCCGCCGTCGGCGCTGGCTTCACGACGATCAAGGTCAAGGTTGGTCGCAGCGGAGACGTTGAGCGACTTGAAGCGATCCGTGTCGCAATTGGTCCGAAGGTCGCGATCCGCATCGACGCCAACGGGGCGTGGACCGTCGCGCAGGCGGTCGACGCATTAGCGGCGCTTGAACCGTTCGGGATTGAGCTTGTTGAAGAGCCGGTGACGGGCCTTGAACAGATCGAGCAGCTGCGCTCTCTTGTCGAAACTCCAATCGCAATTGACGAGACTGCAGCCGACGACGGCGCACTAGCCAGCGGCGCGTCAGAGCTGGTCTGTCTGAAATTGGGTCGCGCCGGCGGCGTTTCAGGATTGCTCGCGCAGGCCGCGCTGGCTCGCAGCTCTGGCACAGAGGTCTACTTAGCTTCGATGCTCGACGGCCCGATTGGAATCGCTGCCGCGTTACATGCGGCGGCCGCTCTGCGGATCACGGTTCCTTCGGGCCTCGCGACGCTCGCCCGATTCGATGGACTCGACGGCGGATTGCTAGCGCCCAGCGACGGCGCGATTACCGTCCCGCTCGGCCCTGGCCTAGGCGTCGGGCCTGCCGAAGCCTGATCGCGGCCTAGAAAAGCGCTGCGAGCAGCTCAGGGGCGCTGCGCGGCAGCGCGTGCCCGGCGTCGCCGATCACTTCCAGTTCGCTTCCGTCAATCGCGGCCACGAGCTGCTCGGCGAGTTCGACGTAGCGGCCGTCGGTTTGGCCGGCGACCACGGTTGTCGGCGCTGCGATCTCTGCTAGCCGCGACCAGAGAGGCTCCATTCGCCCGATACTCATGCCACGCAGCGCCGCTGCAAGGTTCGCGGGCGAGTTCTTCTCGATCTCAACGAGAGCCGACGCGTTCACCTCAGGCCGGTCGTTAACGAACAGTGGGCCAGCCAGCCAATCGTCGGCAAAGCGCGAGATCGGTCCGGCCTCGATCTCGTCAGCGAGGGCTAGATCTTTGGTCAAGCGTGCGCCGCGCTCAGCCTCATCCGCTATTCCGGCGCTGCTTGACATCAGGACCAGGCGATCGATCCGCTCAGGTGCAGCTAGCGCAAGCTGGAGCGCTATTCGGCCACCCAGCGAGTAGCCCGCAAGCGTGAATTTAGGCGGCGCCGCGGCGAGCAGATCGGCGACGCAGAGTTCAAACGAGATCGGGCGTGCTGCTCCGTTCTGGCCGTGGCCTCTCAGGTCGACAGCCAGCGGCCGGTAGCGTTCGCGGTCGAGATGCTCGCTGAAGGCGTCCCAACTACCAGCCGTTCCGGCAAACCCGTGGAGTAAGAGAACCGTATCCATAGCTAGAACCATCATGACCACCACCAACGACAGCCACCTGCTCCTGCGCACTTTCTGCGATGAACTCGCGCGCTGCGGCGTCTCCGGTGCCGTCACATCGCCCGGCTCTCGTTCGACACCTCTGGTCGCGGCGCTAACCGCCGATGGTGGCTTCCCGGTCTACTCGCAGATCGATGAGCGCTCGGCCGGGTTTTTCGCGCTTGGACTAGCGAAAGCGACCGGCCGCCCGGCCGTGCTCGCTTGCACCTCCGGTACAGCGGCCGCCAACTACCTGCCCGCCGTGATCGAAGCCTACGAAGCCCGTGTGCCGCTGATTGTCTGCACCAGCGACCGGCCACCCGAGCTGCGCGCTATTGGGGCCGGCCAGGCGATCGACCAAGTCAAGCTCTATGGCGACAACGTGCTCGCCTTCACCGAGGTTGGAGTGGACGTTATGACGGCAGAAACCGCGCGCTGGATCCGCTCGCTCGCCTGTCGAGCGATGTGGACGACGCTCGGCCGACGACTCGGACCCGTGCACCTCAACTTTCCCTTCCGCGAGCCGCTACTCGCTGCCCCAAAGCTGCCAGAACCGACAGCGTTCGAGATCGGCCGTGATGACCGGCGGCCATGGACGGCTCGCGCGCAGGCATTTGGCGACCCGGTTCTTGCCGCTGAGATGCTGGCGCCAATCGTCGCCTCGGCGCCGAAAGGCGTCGTTATCGCGGGAAGGGTTGAGGGCTCGCTAAACGGCCCCCGATTTGCGGCCGCAGTAGCGGCGTTTTGCGCTGCTAGCGGCTGGCCGCTGCTAGCGGACCCGCTAAGTGGCGCTCGCTCGGGCGACCAATCGATCGCTCACTACGACGCTCTACTGCGGGCCGAGCCGTTGGCGCTCAACGCCCGACCGACGGCTGTGCTCCGAATCGGCGACGTGCCCGTGTCGAAGGCGCTTCGCGGTTGGCTGGCGGACCTTGACGCGGTGCAGGTGCTGATCGATCCAGAGATGGCTTGGCAGGATCCGGCGATGATGGCTGATCTCGTCTTGGACACCCAGCCGGCAGCCGTCTTGGAGTTGCTCGCCCAAAGCTGCACGGTCGGCGACCCAGCCTGGGCCGCCGGCTGGAAGCAGGCCGACGCTTTCGCCCACGAGGCGATCGACGAGGTTCTCGGTGAGCGACTCTCTGAGCCTGCTGTGGCCCGCCAACTCTGTGCCCAGCTGCCGGCAGACGCCAACCTCGTAGTCGCTTCGTCGATGCCGATTCGTGACGTCGAATCGTTCTTCGCCAACCGCGAGGAGCCAATTCGCGTGCTCAGTAACCGCGGCGCAAACGGCATCGACGGGACGATCGCGACAGCTTACGGAGTAGCCGCAGCTAGCGACGGCCCAACCGTGCTGATGATCGGCGACGTAGCCTTCGCTCATGATGTCGGCTCCCTTCTGAGCGCTCGGCGCCTAGCAGTGCCGCTCACAATCGTCCTGATCGACAATCAAGGCGGCGGCATCTTCGATTTCCTTGAGGTATCCGAGCACGAGCGCTTCTATGAGCAGCACGTGCTGACGCCGACGGGGCTGAAGATCGACGCGGTGGCCGATGCCTTCGGTTTGCACCTGCTCGAAGCTTCGACGCTAGACGAATTCGCCGCTGCGCTGGATTACAGCGTGAACACCGACGGCACGCAGTTGATTCATCTGCGGACCGATCGGGCCGAGAACGTCGCGCTGCACAAACAGCTCTGGAAAAGTGTGGCCGTTGCGCTAGCCCGCTAGGTAGCGAGGACCGGCAACAGTGCGGCGAGCTTGACTTCTGTCTCAGCGAGCTCGTCAGCTGGGTCTGAGCCGCTAACGACGCCAACCCCGGCGTAGCAGCGGGCAAGATTGCCACCGACTAGTGCGCAGCGCAAAGCAACGCAGAACTCGCCGTCACCGTTGAGATCGGTCCAGCCGACCGGCCCCGCGTACCAGCCACGATCGAGCCCCTCGAGCGCAGGAATTAGCGGTGCAGCGACCTCGTGTGGCTCGCCACCGACGGCCGGCGTTGGGTGAAGCGCGCCTGCCAGCTCAATCGCGCCGATCGAATCGCGCAGCTGCGCGCGGATCGGCGTCGCGAGGTGCTGGATGTTCGCCACCTGCGCGATCATCGGCTCGTCTGCTGCCGCGACCCAGACGCTAAGCGGCTGGAGCGTCTGGACGATTCGGCGCACAACGATCTCCTGCTCCTCGCGGTCCTTCGCTGAGCGCAGCAGCTGCTCGCCAAGGTGGCTATCAACCGCGGGATCCGCGCTGCGGCGGGTCGAACCAGCCAATGCAAGCGTCGCGGCGCGCATCCCTTCGCGGCGGACGAGCAGTTCAGGGCTGGCAGCGACCAGAGTTTTGTCGCCTCGGCCGACAGCAAAGACATGGCAGCCGCTGAAGGCTTCGCGCAGGACGCCGAAGATTGCTTCAGTGGAAAATGGCTGCGCCGAATGGATCTGCACTTCGCGCGCGAGCACGATCTTCTCGAGCTCGCCGGCATCTATCAACGCGACCGCCCGAGCCACTGCCTGTTCGTAATGCTCTGGCGGCATCGTGCCGACGATGCGACTCTGCTGTGACGGGTCTGGGTCAAGCATCGCGAGCGGCTGGTTCTGAAGAGCAGCAGCCCTATCTGAGAGCCGCTCGGCAATCCGGAGCGCGTCGTCATCAGCGCTCACGACGGCGCTCAGCGTCATCGAAACGTCACGGCCACGCCGGCTGATTGAAAGCTCCGGAACGATCAGGGAGGCCGGAGCGAAGCCACTCCACTGCGGCGCCTTTCCGCCATCGTCGGCGAATGCGAATCCACCAACCGCAACAGGTCCGCCACCAAGTATTCCGTCGGCGCCGTCGTAGTGAGCGCTGCGCGCCAAGCCGTTCCAGATCGATGCAGCTTGCGCGAAGCGATCGGCTCCCGCAGCTTCGATCAGCTTCGCGCAACCAAGCGCCGCCAGTGCGGCGCGCTCACGGTCAGGCTGCTCAAAACAGAACCAATCCTCATCTGATCTCCGAGACGCTGCGATTACAGCGCTGGGGTCTGTTGCAGACGGCAGTGCGACGCTGATCGCGACGAGCACCTCAGCGCCTAGACCGCGGCGCGCTTCTTTGATCGCCGCAGTGATCTGCGACAGCAGCCGCGACTGATCCTCGCCGGATAGCGCAAAGGCCTGGTCGCCTTTGAAGCTTGTCGTGGTCACTGCATCTATATACGGATTAGGCAGCCGCTTGGACTGCTCAGCGCCTTAAGTTGCGTCGCGACCGCGAGCTATCGCGATCTCGCCGGTGCGCATCATTTCAACGAGACCAAACGGCTTCAGCATCTCGTCGAAGGCCGTGATCTTTTCTGTCGTTCCCGTAACTTCGAAGATCACCGCCTCCTTGCTGACGTCGACGACCTTGCCGCGGAAGATGTCGCAGATCTGCATCACTTCGGCTCGCTGCGGCCCATCAACCGTGACCTTGAACAGTGCGAGTTCTCGCGCTAAGCCGTCGCCCGGTTCGAGATCGCGGATCTTGATCACGTTGACGAGCTTGTGCAACTGCTTCGTGACCTGATCGATTGGGTGGAGCGCGCCGTCGACCGTCAGCGTGATCCGCGAGATTGCGTCGTCGTCGGTCGGGCCGACGGCCAGTGTGTCGATGTTAAATCCGCGACGCGTGAAGAGGCCAGCGACGCGCGTCAAGACGCCCGGCTTGTTCTCAACCAGAATCGAGAGAACGTGCTTGCGGCCGCTACGAATGCCAACGCTCGCATGCAGTTCGTCGAGGCTTAGAGTCTCTGATGTACCGCCTTCGGTGTTCATCATCCGACCATGTCGCGGGCGGGCATACCGGGCGAAATCATTGGGTAGACGTTCTCCTCTTCGGTCACGCGGACGTCAACGACGACCGGGCCGGGAGTGGCGATCGCGGCGCGAATGTCGTCGACCAGAGTCGACTTGTCGGTCAGCCGGATACCGGTCGCCCCGTAGGCCTCTGCGAGCTTGACGAAGTCAGGGTAGTCGCCCATGTCGACGTGCGAGTAGCGCTTCTCCCAGAATAGTTCCTGCCACTGGCGAACCATCCCGAGGCAGCCGTTATTCATGATCAGAACCTTGACGTCGATGCCCTCTTGCGAGCAGGCGGCGAGCTCTTGCATATTCATCTGGATCGAGCCGTCACCGGCGATCAACACGACGTCCTGATCCGGGCAGCCGACCTTAGCCCCCATCGCTGCGGGCAGGCCAAATCCCATCGTTCCGAGGCCGCCGGAGTTGATCCAGCGGCGCGGTTCAGGGAAGTGGTAGTACTGCGCCGTCCACATCTGGTGCTGGCCTACATCGGAGCAGATGATCGCGTTGCCGCCGGTGGCCTCGTAGACAGCTTCGACCATGTACTGCGGACGAATTTCATTGTCATCGGTGTCGCTGTAGCCGAGCGGAAACTCTTTCTTCCAGCCGTCGATCTTGGCGAGCCAGTCGTCGAGCCGTGCGGAATCGGCGCCAAGCGCGCGGTATTCCGAAGTTAGGTGAGGGAGGATCGACTTCACGTCGCCAACGATCGGGATGTGCGCCGGCACGTTCTTCGAGATCTCGGCCGGATCAACGTCGATGTGGATGAACTTGGCGTGCGGAGCGAACTCGTCGAGCTTGCCGGTGATGCGGTCGTCGAAGCGAGCGCCGATCGCACAGATTAGGTCCGCCTGGTCCATCGAATAGTTCGCGGTCCGTGTTCCGTGCATCCCGAGCATCCCGAGCCACTGCTCGCCCTCCGACGGGAAAGACCCGAGGCCCATCAGAGTGCTCGTGACCGGAAAGCGGTCGCTTGCGGCCAACGCGCGCAGCTCCTCGGAGGCGTCGCCAAGGACGACACCGCCGCCGACGTAGAGCACAGGGCGCTTTGCCGCAGCAAGTGCTTTTGCTGCTTGGCGGATCTGCTTCGCGTTGCCTTCAATGTTGGGCTGATAACCAGGCAGCGAAACCTCAGTTATCGGCACGTAATCAATCTCTGCCCGCGATACGTCAACCGGGATGTCGACCACTACAGGGCCCGGGCGGCCGCTGCGGGCAATGTAGAACGCCTCGTGGATCGTGCGCGGGATATCTTCGGCGTCAGTGACCATGAAGGAGTGCTTGACGCCAGGCATCGTGATCCCGATCGTGTCGGCCTCTTGGAAACCGTCGGTGCCGAGCAGGTCGCTGCGGATCTGGCCGGTCATGAACACGACTGGGACTGAATCCATCATCGCGTCAACGATCGGCGTGACGAGATTGGTTGCGCCTGGCCCTGAGGTTCCGAAAGCAACGCCAACTTTGCCGGTCGCCTTTGCGTAGCCCTCGGCAGCGTGGCCACCGCCGGCTTCATGGCGCACGAGGATGTGCTTGATGTCAGAG
>Ga0194055_10002408_pt1 | contig 14842 bp, 9 predicted proteins | sample SepL449m_MetaG_FD_155482 | JGI IMG/M metagenome (GOLD analysis project Ga0194055, IMG submission 155482) | Anoxic zone freshwater microbial communities from boreal shield lake in IISD Experimental Lakes Area, Ontario, Canada - Sep2016-L442-9m | ecosystem: Environmental > Aquatic > Freshwater >... | reverse complement strand
TCAATGGAGTTCGTGATCCCCTGCGCGCGGGAATACTTTTGCTGGCGAATGAACAGACGCGTGCGGCAATCGTGACGCTCGATCTGATCAACGCTCCCGGTGAAATGGTGGCGGCAATACGAGATGTTGTTGCCAGTAAGACCGAGACGCCTCGCGAAAATATCATGGTCGCGGCCTCGCATAATCACTCCGGCCCCGGCTGGTTGCGTGAGACTCCCTGGAGTCGTGCGATGGTCGAGAAAATCGGCCAGGCCGCCAGCGCTGCTGTGGGAAAAATGCGACCAGTAACTATCGGTTACGCGGAAGATGAAATTGATTTCAACATTAACCGACGCAAAGTGATCAACGGACGGGCCGTCGTTCGCCTGAATCCTGATGGGCCGTGCGATCATCGGGTCAAGGTACTGCGATTCGATGATGGCCAGACACTGGAACCGATGGCGATCTTGATGCACGCCGTCTGTCATCCCTGCGTCTTCACCTGGGGCGACAAACTGACTCCCCCATTCCCCAATGGCTTCCCGAAGATCAGTGCGGATTTCCCGGGTGAGGCCCAGACGTTTGTCGAAAAGGTTTACGGACCTCAGACGAGTTCGTTGTTCCTGCAGGGCTGTGCGGGTGACATCCGCCCCAATTTGCCCGGCGTTCCTTACCGTTGTGGGGATGAAGCGGATATTCGCTGGACCGGACGCAGTCTGGGTTGTGCTGTCGTCCGTGCTGTTGACCGTAGCGCGATACGTGAGAACCTGGCAAAACGAAAATCGATCTATCCCCTGAAAATTGCGACCAGCACAATTGAACTTCCCGGCAAGAAGGAAAAGGTCGCGTGCGAAATGCAGGCGATGCGTGTCGGTGATTTCCTATTCCTGACAATCCCCGGAGAACCGATGGTGGAATATGGGTTCCAGATCGAAAAGGCGATCGCAGACCGTGCGATTCCGATTGTCGTCGGATATGCGAATGACAGCTTGGGGTACATCTGCACTGCCGAATCGCATCAGTACGGCGGGTATGAGCCGAACATGTCTCCATTGCTCCCAGAGGCAGAACCGCTGATCCTTGATGAACTCGGTCGCCTGGCCGACAAGGTTTTGGCTGATGTGTTTGAATCCTTCAAGCCTGTGACAAAGTGAGTTACATTTTTTTAGTCATGCCTCAATTCCATCGAGATGAATAATGCTCCGAATCGCAATTGCTGAATGCAAACAGGAAGTCTCAACGTTCAGCCCCGCTCGAAGTCATTACACGGACTTTCGCATTGTCCAGGGGCAGTCGCTGCTGGATCACCACCGCCGCGTTCGTGAAGAAGTCGGCGGAGCGATCAGCGTGTTTGACTCCGACAGTCGAGTCGAACTTGTCCCCGCCTTTGGCGCAAGTGCCAACACGTCCGGCGGAATCCTGACGGCGACGGATTTTGAGAAACTGAGCGGCGAATTCCTGAAGTCACTTGCTGACGTTGGTTCCGTGGATGGCGTCTTTTTCTCGATGCACGGCGCCATGCAGGCCGAGAATGAAGACGATCCCGAAGGTTTTTTGTTACAGGAGGCACGGCGGATCTTCGGCGAGTCGATTCCGTTTGTGGTTTCACTGGATCTGCACGGAGTTCTGACCGACCGCATGCTGCAGCACAGCGATGCCGTCGTGGCGTACCACACTTATCCTCATATCGATTTCTTTGAAACGGGTGCACGCGCCGCACGCGTCCTGATGCGAATCCTGACCGAAGGAGCCCGTCCAGTCACAGCTCGCGTCAAGATCCCCGCTCTGGTCCGTGGCGATGAAATGATCACAGAGACGGGTTTAGTCGGCGAATGCATCCGACAGGCCCAGCAGTTTGAATCGTTGGGCGATGGCCTTTCAGCCGCCGTGATGTGGGGCAATCCCTTTACAGATGTTCCCGAACTGAGAACCAACAGCTTCGTCGTCACGGATGGCGATGCGGCCGCTGCCGAAGCACAGGCACTTGAAATTGCAAACATCTTCTGGCGCCATCATGAAAAGATGCGAGTTCCCCTGACAAGTCTTTCGGAGAGTGTCCGGATAGCTGCGTCGGTCACTTCCGGGACTGTCGCCATGATTGATGCGGCAGATGCCACCAGTTCAGGTGCTTCAGGCGACAGCAACGCCATCGTTCGCGAGGTCATCAATCAGGGATACCGAGGACGAGTCCTGGCACCGATTGTCGATCCGGTAGCCGTACGCCAGGCATTCGCCGCAGGAGTTGGAGCCACGATACAGACTCGTGTCGGTGGCGCCGTAGATCCCGGGCGATTCGCGCCGCTCGAATTGACCGCAAAGGTTCGATTGTTGTCAGATGGAAAGTTCCGCAGTGAATCCTTCGGATGGCCGTGGGACTCAGGCGATACGGCCGTACTGGAGGCAGATCACGTGACTCTTGTTGTTGGAACACGTCCAGTCAGTCTGTTCGACCGATCGTGGTTCTGGGCCAATGGACAGAATCCTCGTCACTTCGACATGATTGTCGTTAAGTCGCCCCACTGTGAACATAAAATGTTTGCGGCCTGGTGTACCCGATTGATCAATGTGGACGCCCCCGGTTCGACGAGCGCCAATGTCAAAGGACTGGGACACACGAAATGTGCACGTCCCATGTTCCCGCTCGATGAGGGATTTGAATATTTGCCCCAGGCAGACATTTTTCGGCGATGGTGATTCGCGTTGTGGTTTCGCCGACGGCGTGTGTTCGGCAAAGCATGAGAATCGAAGACAACAGTGATGGACTTACCAGATAGAGGCAACCTGAAACATGACTGACGCAAACGAGCCCGCACGACGAGCTTACTGGGCCGAGCAAATGCAGGCCGGGTATGACCTGATTCAGCGAATACTCACGCTTGAAGTCCGCGAATGCGGTGAAGGCTTCGCGTCGATCCCCGACGCCGCACAGGCAGAGGGAATCGAAATGCTGTTCTCACAGACCAAGATTGCCGGCGAGTTGGACCGCATTTATTTCATGCGGGAAAGCCTTGTCAAAGATGTGATGGCGGTCGGGCGGGCTATGAATGATCGGGGCTGGATTCTGAAGATCGAAGACGGCTACCGTACTCTTGAAATGCAAGGGACGCTTGTCAGAAAGCCTGAGTTGTTTGATGCCATCCTGCGAAAGTGCATCTGGGAATTCGGAGGCATTCCCCCTGTTGAACTCGTCTTCCGCCGGGCGCTCGTGCTGATTGCGAACATCCCAAAAATCGGGACACACATGTCTGGGTCTGCGATCGATATCTCGGTGTTTCGCCGCGACGATGGTACTGAAGTCTGGCGAGGCAACCCGTATCTCGAAATGAGTGAACGAACACCCATGCGGTCTCCATTCATCGAACCTGAGGCCTTGCAGAACCGACTGGAGATCATGGGAATGCTGGAAGCTCAGGGATTCATTCACTTCCCGTTTGAGTTCTGGCATTACAACCAGGGGGATGCGATGGGAAATATTCTGACAGGCCGAACAGAACCCGCTCGCTTCGGCCCTGTCCACTGGGACCCTCAGACGAACCGGGTCACCGCTGTCGCAAATCCGCTGTCGCCGCTCAATCCACTCCCGCGGTTTGAAGCAGAAATTGCGGCCGCGCTGGAACGCGCTCGTGTTCGCGAAAGTTCGAACTGAATCAATTTCATCGCTACCGAAGTTGTCGCCACGAGGATTTCGCATGAACGTCGTAGAATTTCCACAAAGCCGCTGCCGTGTCGGCGTGGCTCGCTGTGACATCACACCGCCAGTCGGGATTTATCACCGGATGTGGGGAGCTGCGACTCATGATCGTTCTACGGGCATCCATCGTCCCCTCACGGCAACGGTTCTGGTTTTGCGAGATCTGATTGGCGATAGTTCGCATCAGCGTGTCGCCATCGCCGTGGATCATTGCCTGCTCTGGACGACCGAAATGAGTCGCCTGCTGCAAACGGTCAGTGACAGTGCCGGGATCCCGCTGGAACAGTTGACGGTCTTCTTTTCCCATACCCATGGAGCGGGCCTGATGGGGATGGAGCGGTCTGAGCTTCCCGGCGGCGATTTGATCGCACCTTATCTTGACGAACTGGCGGCAAAGATCGCTCAACTGGTCCTTCAGGCAATTGATCAGCTCCAACCGGCGACGATCGTCTATGGACGAGGTCGGTCTGATCTGGCGACGAATCGAGACAACTTCGATGAAGCACGGGGACACGCCGTCTGTGGCTACCAGCCTGACGGGTTCGCTGACGACACGATTGTTGTCGCACGCATGACAGGCGACACTGGTTTGACTCTTGCGACGATCGTGAACTATGCCTGCCATCCGACGACGTTGGCTTGGGAAAACACGTTAATCAGTCCAGATTACATCGGAGCGATGCGAGAAATCATCGAGACGGCGACCGATGCTCCGTGTTTTTTTATACAGGGAGCCTCAGGAGACATTGGACCGCGCGAAGGGTTTGTCGGGGATGTTGCCGTGGCGGACCGAAATGGTCGGCGTCTGGGATATGCGTCACTGGCGGCGATCGAAGGGTTGGCGCCACCCGGGCAATGTTTCGCTTATGTGAAACCGGTCATTTCCGGTGCGACATTGGGCGTCTGGGAATTTCAACCGGAATCCGGGAAACGAACAAATTCCGTCACCATGTGGGATATTCGCACGGTTGTCGTTCCGATTAAGTATCGCCAGGACATACCCGTCAAATCGCAATTGGAACAGGATCTGATTCACTGGCGAACTGTCGAATCGGACGCGATCGCCGCTGGAACTGCCGATGAGGCTCGCGATGCACGTGCAATGATCGAGCGCACAACGCGTCGACTGGTTCGAGTTGCCTCGCTTCCCGAAGGGGAAACTTATCCCTATTCGATAACAGCGTGGCGAATCGGCGATGCAATCTGGCTGGCATACGACGGAGAACATTACAATGTTCTGCAGACGACGCTACGACAATCGTTTCCGCAATACACTCTGATCATCGGGACGATTGCCAATGGTTCCAGTGTCTGGTACCTGCCGGATGCCGGTTCGTATGGAAAAGGTTTGTATCAGGAAGAAGTATCCATCCTGGAAAAGGGATGTCTGGAACAAGTGATCGAAGCTTCGATAGAATTAATACAGGCTCTGACATGCAGGCTTGAGTGAGTCATTCACCGTCGTTCCAACGTCACGTCACCGAAGTAAGACTCGTCGTATGACAAAGGAATTGTTTCCGATCGATGCTGAGTCATCCAATGCTGATCCCGAGCAGCAGTTGTTGGACGTCCTGCGCCTGAATCTTGTTCCGGGAATCGGTCCCCGTACCTATCAAATGCTGCTCGAACGGTTTGAATCACCGACAGGAATTCTGGCGGCACGAATTGCACAGTTGCAGGAAGTTCCCAATGTCGGCCCCAAGCTCGCAATGTCTTTGATAACGCATGGGACCGAGGCGGCCGCTCGGGAAGAACTTGAAATCGCACGCGCCGCCGGAGTGACGTTACTGGTCCGAGACCTGGAGGGCTATCCTTCTGCACTGACGCGAATTCCCGACCCACCGACGGTCTTGTACTGTCTGGGGACGTTGCAGCCGACCGATCAACTCGCTGTTGCGATCGTCGGATCGCGGCACTGTACGGCCTACGGTCGCCAGACAGCTCACCGACTCGCGTCGGAACTCGCCCGCGCGGGTGTGACTATTGTCAGTGGACTGGCGCGTGGAATCGATGCCGAGGCGCACAAAGGGGCACTGGAAGCGGGAGGCCGAACAATCGCAGTTTGCGCTACGGGGTTAAATACTGTTTATCCTCCCGAACATGTTGAGCTGGCAAAAAGCGTTCGCGATAACGGCTGCCTGCTGACGGAAGCCCCGATGAATCAGCAACCCAAGTCGGGACTCTTTCCACAGAGAAACCGCATCATTTCCGGACTGTCCATGGGGGTGATCCTGATCGAAGCGGGACGCGCCAGCGGGGCCTTGCATACAGCACGTCATGCCATGGAGCAAAATCGCGAAGTCTTCGCCGTCCCGGGAAGAATTGACAGCGAAGCAAGCTTTGGCTGCCTGGACCTGATTCGAGATGGCGCGACACTGATTCGTAACGTGGATGATGTTCTCAGTACCTTGGGACCATTGGTCGCTCCTGTACAGCGAACGCCGACTGAATCGGTCCATCGTCCTGCCGAACTGCAGCTATCCGACCAGCAGAGGATGATCTTGAACCTGGTCACGACAGAACCCATCCCTGTCGACGACGTCTTGCGAACTGCCGGGATTGAAGCCTCGCGAGTACTTTCCACGCTGACGATTCTGGAAATGAAGCGCCTTGTCCGGCGGCTTCCGGGGAATTTCGTTCAGCGATACTGAGTGTCAGCAGATTCTTCGCCAAGCCTAAGCCCAGTCCCTGGCCACCCAACCCGTTGATCCTTGCTCACCTCTGCGTGAAATTTTTTGAGGCAATTTGGCGAGATGTGGATTTCCGACGGTTTCGACTCATAAGCAATCTTCGATCTGGCGAAAGTCCACGAGTTCCGGTAGAGTACCTCATCCGATTTGGGATGTTTCAGACATATTCACGAAGGGATCGTCATGATTCGATGGTTTGCTGCTGTCACAGTTGTCTGTCTTGCAATGGGAACGGCATATGCCGAAGAACCCAAACCAGAAGCAAAGAAAGTGGACATCGGAACTCAGGCTCCCGAGTTCAAAATCAAGGATGCGAACGGCAAGGAAATCAATCTTGCGGAATTGACTGCCAAGGGCCCCGTTTTGGTTCGACTGACCTGCGGTTGTTCTGGCTGCGATAAAGAGCTGGCGTACTTTCAGGAAATTCACGACGCTTATAAAGGAAAGGGCCTGACTTCGCTGGCGATCTTCCGCGAACCAGACACCAAGGTTGCGGCCTATGTTCAGGAAAAAAAGCTCAACATGCTGTATGCCGTTGATTCCAAAGGGGATGCCTGGAAGACGTTTGAAACCAAGACGATGCCGACAAACTTCCTGATTGAAAAGGGAGGCAAGATTGTCTCTGTTGCGGCAGGCTGCGATACCAGCGGGTTGCTGGCAAAGAAGCTCTCAGAAAAGGTTGCCAAGACCGTGAACACTGACGCTGTAGACGTTCAAAAGAAGGTCGTTGACGCCGCAAAGAAATAGCATTTCAACCGGAAATTGATTGCAGCCCACCGCGGATTCCGCGCGTGGGCTGTTTCGTTGTACTAGATGCACCAAGGCACCGCTGACAAAGCTTTACGCGATTTTGTCACTTAACGAGCAACAGTTTTTCATAAGAAGATTGCACCCCAAAGTGGCCAATTGACGTTGAGATAACACTGGGGACCGTTGTACTGACGTGCCACCCCGTCGCTGAGAGGGTGCAGTCGGTAATTGGTGGTCATTCAGGTTTTGATGGCGATTGTGCTCCAAAACTCATTCCAGTGTCCGTTTAAGTCGATTGCTCTGAGTGCCCAGCCAACGCGTTGCCGTTACCCGCCTCCTTGAACCTCACGCCCAAATCAGGCATTCTTCGCATATTCTTTCACTCGACATTGTTCATTAGCTGGGCCGAGAAATTATGCGAATTGCCGGTGTGCAGATGGACTTTCAGCTTGGAGACAACGCTGGCAATCTGGAGCGAATGATCGCGAAGTTGCGCGAGACGCGTCGGGCGGGGGCAGACTTCACGATTTTCCCGGAATGTGCGCTTTCCGGGTACTGTTTCAGCAGTCTCGACGAAGCTCGTCCTCATGCAGAACCAATGCCCGGCCCTTCCGTCACTCGCATGGCCGAAGTCTGCGCGGAACTCGGCGGCCACGTTGTTTATGGGTTACTGGAAGCGGACGGAGATCGCCTGTTCAATGCGCTGGCGCTGGTCGGCCCGAATGGACTGATCGGTTCCTATCGCAAAACGCATCTGCCGTTTCTTGGGATCGACATGTACACAAGTTACGGCGAAGACCCCTTCGCTGTGCATGATGTCAATGGGGTCCGCGTTGGGATGAATATCTGTTACGACGGCGGATTCCCCGAACCGGCACGCTGTCTCGCGCTGCTCGGTGCCGATCTGATCGTCCTGCCGACGAACTGGCCACCTGGTGCAGAAACTGCGGCCGAATACGCGATCAATACGCGGGCGATGGAGAACACCGTCTACTATGCTGCCGTCAATCGAATCGGTACCGAGCGCGGTGTGCCGTTCATAGGACGGAGCCGCATCTGCGATCCGCTTGGCAAGATTCTCGCAACCGCCGACCACGCCGACGAAGTGATCCTGTATGCGGATATTGACGTCTCCCGATCACGTAACAAGCACCTGATTCGCAAGGCAGGGGTCAACGAAGTCAACCGAATCGCGGACCGACGCCCTGAACTGTACGGGGAAATCGTCAAACCGCATGATCTCGCGAGTCCGGGACGCCCGAAAAAGTCGACCTGATCGGCGACTTTCCGGTAATCGGGCCCGGGGCACAGGATGCGAGTTCGACGGTGAGCAAGTCTGGACGTTTGGAGCTTCGGTTCCACGAATACTCAAACGTGAGTTGATATCGATGAAACTGATACCGTGGTTTGGCCTCTGCATCTTCCTCGCCGGTTCCTGCCATGTGGTGAACGGATCCGACGGCGAAGCCGTCAAATATGAGACTCAGATCCAGCCAATCCTGAATGCAAAATGCAGCAAGTGTCACGGTGCCTCGAAACAGACCGCGGGACTGAATCTGTCAACGGCCGACGCGTTGGGACGAGGTGGTGAATCAGGGGCGGTGCTGGTGCCGGGTAAACCGGATGAAAGCCCATTGTTCGAAATGGTTCGCGATGGTCAGATGCCACCGAAAGGGAATGAAGGTCTCACCAAAAGCGAGATCGAACTGATCCGTCGCTGGATTGCCGACGGAGCCCGCATGCCTGGGGCCACAGCCGCAAATGCCGTAACTCAACATCAAATCATTCCATTGATGTTCCTGCGCTGCACCGCATGCCATGGGGGAAGGCGGCGCGAGGCGGGACTGGATCTGCGGACGAGAGTAGGAATCCTCAAGGGAGGAAAATCTGGCCCGGCGGTCGTCGCGGGGAAGCCTGAAGAAAGTCTGCTCATCAAGCGAATCCGGGCAGAAGAGATGCCCCCGCGTCGGCTATTGGTCTCCGTCAGCGTCAAGCCGATGGAATCAGGCGAATTGAAAAAACTGGAAGCGTGGATCGCTGCGGGGATGCCCGAATCCCCCGCCACGCCCGATGTCGCGTCGAATGAACCCGATAAACTGGTCACAGATGCAGATCGTGATTTCTGGTCGTTCCAGCCACTTCGTCGCGTCATACCTCCTTCGGCCACAACCGGCCCCGGCGACGTGTCGCAGGTTCGCAACCCGATCGATCAGTTTATTCTGTCAAAACTTCGACAGAAAGATTTTTCGCTCTCGCTTGAAACTGATCGGGTCACGCTGATTCGACGTGTCACGTTCGATCTGATTGGACTTCCCCCAACGCCCGAGGAGGTTGCTGATTTCGTGAGTGACCCAAGTCCACTGGCTTACGAGACGCTCGTGGAACGATTGCTTGGATCACCACACTATGGCGAACGCTGGGGCCGTCACTGGCTGGATGTTGCAGGATATGCCGACTCGGAGGGGGCTCAGAACGAGGACCGTGTTCGACCAAACATGTGGCGGTATCGGGATTACGTCGTTCAGGCCTTCAATTCTGACAAACCGTACGACCGCTTCCTGCATGAACAATTGGCGGGAGACGAACTGGAAGATTACGAGCGTGCCCCGCAGATCACGGATGAGGTTTATGACAATCTCGTTGCCACCGGTTTCCTGCGAACGGCTCCCGACAGGACCTTTGCGAACATCACCAATTTCGTTCCTGATCGACTGGAAGTGATCGCGGACGAAATGCAGATTCTGGGAAGTGCGGTGCTCGGCCTGACTCTGCATTGCGCCCGCTGTCATACTCACAAGTTTGATCCGATCCCGCAGCGCGACTACTACCGACTGGCAGCGTCGATGAAAGATGCCTTGGACGAACACGACTGGCTGGGGCCCGAGGCTCGCCAATTGAATTTCGTCACGACAAAAGAGCGACAGCAATGGGAATCGCGTGAGCGTGAAATTACGGATCAAGTGGCACCTCTGAAACAGTTGGCCGAAGCAGAGAAAGACGAAGCGGCTAAGAAGTCACTTCACGAGCGGATCAAGCAATTGGAATCCGGCCGCCGGCCGGAACCGAAGATTCGAGCTCTGTGGTCGCGCGGCGATCCCTCGCCTACGTATCTGTTGCAACGTGGGAATTATCTGACAGCCGGAGCAGAAGTGGGCCCTGGAGTGCTCTCGATGCTGACGGACGGTAGGACTCCACACGTTGTCAAACGTCCGTGGGAAGGGGCCAGGACAACTGGCCGACGATTGGCTCTGGCCCGCTGGCTGACTGCTCCGGATCATCCGTTGACTGCTCGGGTCATTGTCAATCGGGTCTGGAAACACCACTTTGGCACGGGACTGGTGACAACGCTTGCCAATTTCGGCAAAACGGGAGCCCCCCCGACACATCCAGAATTGCTCGAATGGCTGGCATCGGAATTGATCCGTCGCGGTTGGAGCCTCAAGGAACTGCATCGTTTGATGGTCTGTTCCGCGACATACCGGCAATCGTCGCTGCAGACGTCGCAGGCGATCACAGCTGATCCCGACAATCGCCTTTTGTCCCGGATGCCATTACGTCGGCTGGAAGGGGAAATCGTCCGCGACTCTTTACTGGCTGTTTCCGGGAAACTCGACGATACCCCGTTTGGACCTCCCGTTGACGTGGACGTCCGTGGCGATGGTCTGGTGACGGTGAAGCGTCCCGATGGCGGTGGTCGCCGAAGTATTTACGTGCTGCATCGGCGAACAAAACTGCCAACCATTCTGGAGAGTTTTGATTCACCGCAAATGGGACCGAACTGTGTTGAACGTGGGGAATCGATCGTCGCGCCGCAAGCATTGCACCTGCTGAATAATGCCCATGTCCACTCGTTGGCTTCCCGGTTTGCCGAGCGAGTTCGACGTGAGGTGGGGGACAATGTTGAGGCACAGGTCGAGCGGATTCACCTGCTGGCATTCGGCATAGCCCCCTCGCAGGAGGTCCGGGAACGTGCGAAAGAGGATCTGGGGAGGCTGACCCAACATTGGCTGGCGACGCTCGGGAATGGGCCGGAATCTCCGAAACTTGCTGCAGAGCGAGCTTTGCAGAACTACTGCCACGCGATCGTCAATACGGCCGAATTCGTTTACATCGACTGAAAAGTGGCCGGAAAACCGAGTCGACACGCAGATTCTGCTGAACTCGCCACAGAGTGCTCAAGTCTGGCGTCGTGGGCGCCCGGTTGATGCTCCCTGATATTGACCATCAAAACCAAATCTGGGAGAAGCCGAGTCTCCCATTTCTCCGGTCCCATCATCGTCAACGCAGGTCACGGTGAACGCAATCGCGTTCACCGGAGATTCGGTCAAGGAAGTCGCGCATGTCTCGAACGATCCGCTCACTCGTGTGGTGTTACGGACTGGCGGTGGGCGCGACCACCTTTGGTGCGGGCTGTTCGCACATGATCGAAAACCGGGCCATCACGGCCTTCTCCAAGAACCTCAAGGAAGAGGATCTGGATGGTCTGATGAAGGCCACGACGGGTGACTTCCGCCAACGTGCCCTTCGAACAGCCACAGCGTTTGAAGACCTGAAAATCCTTCACTTGCCTGACGGAAAAACGACCATCGTCGAAGTCGAAGAGCTTTCCGACGATAAAAAGCGTGTGACCGTCCAGGTCGGCGACGCCAAGAAAGAAGTCTTTTACGAACTTGCCAAGGACAAATCCGGCCATTGGGTCGTCGACGACATCTATCTGAAGCAGAAGCGTAAGGGTGTTGAAGCGTATAAGTCTGTCACCGAACAAATGGATCTGTTGCTCTCAGTTCGCGAATTCCTCGATACGTGGAGTCGTGGGGATCGAGAACAGGTTCTCGGTGTCACATCCGCATCATTCCGAGCAGCCCTGGATCAACTGCCGCCGTCGTACCTGGCGTCAATGACGCGGATCGTCTCGGCGGGTAAACCGACCAGCGGTAAATATAAGCCGAACGCGCAACTCGACGAAAAGGTTGCCGTCGTCCGGCTTCCGCGATTGTCGGGGGACACGGTCATTTCTATGGAACGAGTCAAAGGGCACTGGGTTGTTTCGGATGTTGCCGTTGATTCCAAAGGGGACGATCAACTTCCCTCCATGTTGAAGCTGGCCCATGCTGTCAACAGTTGTACGACGTTCCTTACCGCCTACGGTCGAGGTGACAAAGCATCATTGGCCGAATGGAGTTCTACCGATTTCTACGAGGGAAGTCTGGCCGTTGGTGAACTGAGCCAGGTCAAGCTGCCAGATGCGCAGTTCAGCGAGCATGAACTGCAAGTGAAGCTGCGTGGGAACCGAGCAGATTTCGTTTTAAAGAACGACACGGAACTGGTGCAGATCGATATGCACCGTGATACCGAAAAAGTATCAGACCCCCAACCGAAGTATCGCGTTTCGGATGTCACAATTTACGAAGTCGAAACGAAGCAGGAGAAGCGACTCTCCGCACTCTTTACGGCTCAGGGAATGCTCGACATCTTCGTGCGGGCGCTGGCAGATCGCGACGTGACAACGCTGCGACATGCCTCAACCCGCGATCTTGCCGGAAGGGTCTGGTCCAAGCTGACGCCCGAAACGATGTCCGCGATGCCGCTGGACCCATTCGATGGCGGAAAAATGGAGTTCGTAAGTGCTTCATTCCAGGGAGCACTCACCAAGATTGAAGTCCGACAGGGTGGTCGTCCGCTGACGTATCTTCTACGCGAAGAATACGGTCGCTTTTTTGTAGACGACGTGAACTGGCAGATCACAGGGATTCCTGCGTCGTTCAAGACAACAATGGAGATCCTCGTCCCGATCCAGGAATTCGCCGCCGCCATCGGCGCATCACGCGATCCCCAGGACCAGCAAAAAGCACTGGAACGACTCCAGGCGACGTCAACCGCCGATTTTAATCGCACGGTCTGGTCACAAACCCGATTTGTACCAAACTCGGGGATGTCAGCGGACTCGTACCTCAAAGCACCTCTCAAGGGTATCGCCGTTTCAGATCAGGCCGTTACCGTGCAACTGGGTGACAGTCGCTACGGTGCCAAGGTTCAGTTGCGCCGTGAGTTTGAACGCTACGTTGTCGACGATGTTCAACTGATCGCAGGTGTCGACGATTCTCAACGCCTCGCACTCAAACACAGTCTGCGAACTCAACTGGCTCGCGGTGAGGCTCGCAAGCCACAGGAAATCCTGCCTGCGAACTACGAACAGGAAGAATCACCGCGACAGATTCCTCGCGAATTGCCGCGTGATGTGACAGATCTGCCTGAAGTGGGCGATCCGTTCGCCAGCGATCCTCGCTGATCGTTCTTGGTCAACGACTGAGAACAACTACGAAAAACGATGTCGCTCGACGACCTCGCGATTGATTTCAACTCCCAGCCCCGGTCCCGTTCCTAACGTGGTTAAGGGGCCGTTGATCACGATCGGATTGCGAGCGATCGAAACCTCGTGGTAATCCGGCCCCAAAACATCGCCCGGGTACGTTTCGACCTGCATATTGGGGGTCGCAACGATCAGGTGTGCCATCGCGGCCGTTCCCAGATCCCATTCCAGGTTGGAACCGATCGAGCAGGCGATTCCGTGACGACCTGCCAGTTCAGCAATCTCTCGAGCCTTTCGGATCCCCCCGTTTTTGCCGGGATACAGACTGATCGCGTCGCAACAGTTGTGTTCAATCAATTCATGAGCGTCAATCAGGTTGAAACAGCTCTCATCAGCCAGAATCCTCGCTCCCGTTTCACGACGGACGCGTGCCAGGCCTGTGTAATCTCCCTGCGGAATCGGTTGTTCGACGATTGTCAGGCGACACTCATCCAATTCTTGAATGCAGCGAATCGCTGTGTCGATGTCCCAACCGCCGTTAGCATCGATCGTCAGGTCGATCTCTGGGCCAATCGTCTCTCGAACGATCTGAACTCGCTCGACATCCTTGGCGGGGTCAACACCGACTTTCACCTTGATTGTCGTGAAACCCGCTTCGACCAATTCACGGGCCCTGCGACGAGCCCGCTCTGGATCATACGCACCGAGTGAAAACCGGCTGCGAATGGTGAGCGGTCGGCAGGCACCTCCCAGAAGTTCATAGACCGGGCGATTCGCGGCACGTCCCTGCAGATCCCAGCACGCCATTTCAATCGCCGACTTGGCAAACCAGTTTCCGACCGCGACCGCGTCCATTCGCTGATCCAATTCCGCGATCAGCGAGACATCCGCTCCCAGCACTGCTGGTGCAAGAACGCCGTCGATCATTGCCTTCGCACCGAGGCACGTCTCGCCGCTCCACCGAGGTGTGACTGTCGCCTCGCCCCAGCCTTCCAGTCCGTTGTCGGCCTGAACGCACACGAGCAGAAACTCAGACACGTCATGCTTTCCCAGTGCCGAAATCATTCGCCGCTCAGGCTTGAGAGGAATGCGGACGGGAATCGTTTCGATCTTTTCAATACGCATGTCACCCAGAACCTTTCGCTTACGCGGATCGTTACCGTTTCTCACTGAGAGCCGCCTTTATTGAACGGACCTTTCGCATAAAAAGCCATGGACATTGCCATAGAGGTCATGTCCGTCGACTATTGTGCAGGGCAATCGCCTTTTTCAATGTAGGGTGGGACCAGCTCGCTTCGAGCGCAGGCCCACCAAAAGGAAACGTCGTGAATTAATGGTGGGCCGGCGCGGCGAAGCGCCACTGGTCCCACCCTACTTCCCGCCCAGCTTCAAAAAGGCATTGACCCTGACTCTGGTGCCAGT
>Ga0194055_10002407_pt1 | contig 14844 bp, 11 predicted proteins | sample SepL449m_MetaG_FD_155482 | JGI IMG/M metagenome (GOLD analysis project Ga0194055, IMG submission 155482) | Anoxic zone freshwater microbial communities from boreal shield lake in IISD Experimental Lakes Area, Ontario, Canada - Sep2016-L442-9m | ecosystem: Environmental > Aquatic > Freshwater >... | reverse complement strand
TACGTCCCTCACCACTGCAACTTCCAAAAAGACCATGCTGCAAGGCGGTTTGGTGCGCAACACTTATGCGGGCATCAGCAACCGACACGGATTGCTTGCATTTGATTTGATGCGCAGTGGATTTACGGGTGAAACCGATGGCATTTCTTCTGTTTTTGGAGAAGTAGTTTCTACCCAGCTCGATACCGAGTTGCTGGTCAAAAATAGAGGCGCCGATTGGCAAATCATGCACAATTATTTCAAGATGCATTCGTGTTGCCGCTACAACCACGGCACCTTGGATGCGATAGATCATTTGGCAACACGCGCTACATTGCCACATTTTGCGTTGATTGAAAAAATTGAAGTGCAAACGTATCTGTATGCAGCCGAACTCGATGACCCACAACCGCGCAACACATTGGCGGCTAAATTTTCTGTACCCTTTGCTGTTGCCACACGCTTAGTCAATGGCAATAGCGCCATTTCGAGTTTCACATGGGACGCGCTCAATAATACTGACGTTATGGATCTTGCAAAAAAAGTGAGCGTGACAGAAGACCCCGCGATGACAAAACGCTTGCCACAAGAACGCCCTGCACTTGTAAAAATGTATTTCAAAGATGGATCGGTGCTTGAAACATCAGCAGGCGTAAACAGAGGCGATGATGCGTCACCATACACGCGCGCAGAACTCAAACAAAAATTTGAACAATTGTGTGGGCGGGTTTGGTCACCCAAAAAAACAAACAAAGCCTTGGATACCGTCATGCAACTGAGCAGTGATTCAGATTTGAATCAATTGCTAGACTTGGGTTGATTGAAAGAGATCTATTGCCGTTTAATTAAAATTTGATTTTCTATATCACCTAAATTTAATTCGTCGAAATTATTTGGAGAGCTGACCATGTTTGTTAGGAGGCTTCTATTCTGATTGAAATTTTTAAATATAAAAAAAGCCGATTTAAATTTGAGTTGAAAGTAACAGGGTTTCTACTGGGACTAACATCTGGACTGCCAAAACAACCATTGCTTGAACCTGGAAGCCTATCATTCACCTTTACTTCCTCAACCTGCAATTGAATTTGGTTGTTATCCACTATTTCATTGCCGACTTCATCAATCGTGAATGTGCTTGAATTTTGATTTGCTTGATTAGAAGGCGTAACGTTAACTTATTGCTCTTGAATTAAAAAATCCTTACTTGACGCCAGTTGTAGAGCCCTAGCAAAACTAACCTCAATACAATTACCCACCATACTCAAATCAATGTTGAATTTTTCTTTTTAATACTGTTGAATCGTCAATTAATTTCTTGCAATTTTGAATTGATAGTCCCTATCCATTCTTTGATTCGGCTCCATTAACTTACGCGCCTCATCTAATTTATCTTTAAAAACATAATCAGTAATAAAACCTCCAAGACCAAACATCAAAGGTACACCATAGAAGGCCATATTCTCTTTTAAGTCCGAAGACACTACTTAATTAACGGCCCATTTTTTTATAAAAGAAGATTTGAAGAATGAGTCCAGTGGTTTTGCACATCATCGCGCAACTGAACCCGCAACATTATTATTAGTAAATAATTTATTTGCCGCCATCTTTGCTCCTACATTAGCAAGAGTGCTCATCGCTGTACTTGTAATGAGAGGCATCACTTTTCCGTAAGTAATCCTAAATTTTTCGCTGGCTTTTTTTTGAAAGAAATTTGCTGTGACTTCTCACTCCTTGTCGTCTGAAATTTCATGCGAGATCATCCCATTTTGGCCGCGCAAAAAATGAATGATGAGGTGCGCCCAATTTGCATGTTTAAATACGAAGGGACTCCCCACTTCCAGTAACGGCATCTAGGTGCCAAGATTGGGTTGTTGAACATTCAATCTAAAACTTTTGAAGAGGGAGTCCCATGAATAATATTACACGAGTTGGTGTTGATTTAGCCAAAAACGTTATCCAAGTTTGTGCCGTTGATGCCGCTGGAAAAGTTGTGCTCAACAAGCCTTTACCACGCGACAGATTTTTGACCTGGTGTGCTGAGTTGCCAAAAGGGTGCTTGATTGCAATGGAGGCATGCTCTGGCTCACACCATTGGGCCCGCGAGTTAAACAAATTGGGCTTGAATGCCAAGATCATTGCGGCCAGTCATGTTTCACCTTACAGGATGGAGGGTAAGGGAGGTAAGAATGATGCCAATGACGCGGCGGCTGTTTGTGAGGCCGCCTCTAGACCCAATATGCGATTTGTGCCTGTCAAAACTAGTAATCAACAAGGCATTTTGTGTGTTCATCGTCTGCGCGAAGGATTCAAAGAAGAAAGAACTGGATGCATTAATCGAATTCGGGGATTAATGGCTGAATTCGGAATAGTGGTATCCAAGAGCCCAAACAAATTGCGAGAAAAGTTGCAAGATATCCTTGAGGACGCTGAAAATGGTCTAGATTGGCTGGCGAGACTGGCTATTCAGGAGCTCTACACGCACTGGAGCGCCATTGATGAAAAGATTGATTGGTGTGACAAGCGAATCAATGCGCATATTGCAGATGACATGCAAGCTCAATCAGCCAAGCAGCTAATTGGTGTTGGAGCATTGACAGCATCTGCAGCTGTAGCAACCGTAGTTGATTTCAAGCAGTTCAAAAATGGTGCTCAATTTGGAGCCTGGCTTGGATTAACTCCCAAGCAAAGTTCAAGTGGTGGCAAAACAAAACTTGGAAGAATTACTAAACGTGGTGACACGTATTTGCGCACTTTACTCATACAAGGTGCCAAGGCCGCTGTTATGTCAGCTCATAAGCGAAAGGACCCGATTTCAAAGTGGTTGTTCCAGCTAAAGGAAAAGTCAGGTTGGCAAAAGGCAGCAGTAGCAATGGCCAACAAAAATGCTCGGATCTTATGGGCAGTGATGACCAAGGGGATCAACTTTGATCCTGCTTATGTAAGTGTGAAACCAGGAGGGTCAATTGGAACTGCCTTAGCAGTCTGAAAAGGTATTGATTAACAAAATTTTCTTGCAAGATGTTAAACGAAGATGCAATTAACAGGTTAGACCGGCGGTGGGTAAGCTCGATATAGTAATAGGGATGCTTCGCAATGCCCGTGATTTAAATAGAGTCCTGCCGAGCGGTTCTTATCTTGGGTCGCACTTGAGTGCAACAAACCCGTCTGTAAATATGCAGTCTAATTCTCGTTAAAACGGATCTTTGTAAATCGTCACGTAAGAAAGAAATCAGTTGATCAGAAGGAAAGCAAATCAATCAATCAATCAAGAGGATCTACTTTATTGAGAGGAAATCAATCAGTCATCACTTGACTAAGTGGTGAGTCCCTGTAAATTTCTATAGTGCCAATTTTCCATATATTGATGGCTTGGTCAAAAATTGATCTTGAGTTTCTTGATTTAAATTTGAGTTTTTTAAAGGCAATTTAAAGCTGTACTTGAGATTCATACAAATACGGGCTTGGTTTTCGGGAGCTTCAAGAGCCTCATAGATGCCAGGAATGATTTGAGCTAATTGAGTCATATATTTAATTATATTTGCATCTTGAAGACCCTTGAGCGATTGATCCAATAATTGATCTAATGTATCTAGAGACATCGAAGGTAGCTAGCAAGCAAACCCATGCACTGCTATTGCGTTTAGAAATGGTTCGAAATCAGTTGGTAGCCCTGCGGATATCCTTGACACCCCTTCGCTCTTACAAAACCAGCATACTTTTCTGATAACTCAGTTGTCATTTGAGTGGTTAAAGGCGAGTGATCTAAACCTGCAGGAGAAGCAATGAGCCTATGCACCATCGCTTGCTTTGCTTCATTCCAAGCAAAGGGCTGGGATCTTGCCAGTATTGCGACATTGCTGTAGATACCAATCTCGACAAAGTACCGAAGAAGCCAATAGCAACTCCGTAATTAGCCATTCCATTACTTGATTTCTATCTTTTAAACTGACTTCAAATTGCTTGAACCATTTGTTAGGAGCGACAGAAAGAGAAGCCGGGACCTCTCTTGGTTGCCAACTTTCTTGTTGGCGCTTTAAGCAGTAGTTAAAACTCGGTGATAGGACACCGTCATCTTTTGCTTTTGTTTTTATATGGAGTACCGCTTCGTTTTTTATATTTACATAGCCAGCACTTCTATCTATATTCATGATCATAGAATTCTTCCTACATAAAGTTGATTCAATGTATGAGCGCTTGAAAACCCTTTAATAGTTCACAATAACCGCCGCCATCAATAGCAAATTTTGCGGGCTTTTCTTAATTGAATCGACTTTTAAAAAAATGATGTCTATTTAAAAATAACCTAATAGTATTCACTATTTGGGCATATTTCCTGCTTATACATAGTCCCATGTCAATTTTTTGAATATGAGCGTTATCAATACCAACAAAGCTGCGATGTTTGCCCAAACAGCGCTGAAAGCCAACGAGTCCAAGTTATCGGTGGCTATGCAGCAATTGTCGACGGCTAAACGAATCAACTCCGCTAAGGACGATGCGGCGGGCTTATCTATTTCTACTCGCATGACTCAATGGGTCCGAGGCCTGGATATGGCTGTGCGCAACTCAAACGATGCAATCTCAATGATTCAAACGGCTGAGGGTGCGACCAATGAAATCACCAACATGATGCAACGCATGCGAGAACTTGCCGTTCAAGCCGTCAACGATACCAACACCAGCATGGATCGAGAATATATAGACTTGGAATTTCAGCAACTCAAACAACAAATAGTGGCCATTGCCAACCAAACAGAATGGAATGGATTTCCTATTCTTAGAGGTACCGTTGGCGAACCCATTGCACCTATCCCGATGCTGAAGGTGACATCGCAAAATTTATCATCTAAACTTTTAATCAATCAAACACCCGCAACAACAATAGCTGGCGCAGATTCGGGTGAAGTAGAAAGTTTTTCTTTTGTAGGCCGTGTTTCTAATGGTGGCGCCTTTACAGTAGACGGCGTTCCCGTTGCAACACTTTTAAACGACGCTGGTGCCGCTATTGCAGATAAGGTAAAAACTGCACTCGAAGCGTCAACAAGTTTTGGCCCTACATCAGGCAGAGTTGTTGCAAGTGCGGCAGGTGTTGTTACGATTACATATCCTGCCAAAGATGGATATAAAGCAGCTGTCAATATTGATCCAACTACGACGGGTATTGGAGCTGTTGTATCTGCGATCACTCGCTCCGCAATTACCCAAGTTACACCACAATTTAGCAACGGCGGACAATATCTAAAAACTGGAACTCTGAATGTAAGCACCGACGCATTAGGAAACTTGCTAACCACTACATTTCAAACCAGTCGTGGAGAGACCGTGATGATGACGGGTGTTATTAATGCGATCAATGGCACCATTTCTTTTAGTCGTGCAGCAGGATTAAACTCAACAATCATTTCAGAAAATTTAGTTTTAAGTCTTAAAGATGTGAGTAGTAATCCTGTCAATATTTCAACACGCGCCACACAATTGAGATTGGATATTGAAGGCGGTATTCCTGCCCTCAGAACAGGCGACTTACGCATCAACGACATCGATATCGGTCCTTCGATTGCATCAGATGATCTTTTATCGCCACCCGAAAATGCATCAGGAAGTGCCATCGCCAAAGCCACTGCAATCAATAAAAAAACCAGCGACTCAATCGGTATTCTGTCAGAAATTCAAACGGTTAACTTCTCTGGAACGCCTACCATTCCCAGCAATATTACAGTGGGAGCAATCCCCGTCCTTTTGACTGCTGCAGAAAATACTGCGGCTGCGGCAACTGCAAAAATAGTCAGTACTTTGTCCGCAAGCGCACAATACGGCACAATTTCTGGAAGAGCGATTAACTACACTCCAGGCGCATCATCATTTCAAATCACTTACACACCCAATGAGGGTGATGTTGCAGCCATTCCAATCGTAACAACAGGAAGCAATTTAACTTCTTACGTCGATGAAGCTCAAAAATACACACCCTTATCGTTGGGGACAGGTGTTCATGCCAAAGTCAATACCAATATTTATACAGGGCAGGCGATGCAGAGCAACGCTGCCATAGCAGGAACAATTTTCATCAATGGATATGCAACACCAGACATTAAAACAACTATAAACAGTCCACAAAAAACATGCGATGATGTTGTGAAATCTATTAATGCAATGACTTATAAAACAGGCGTCAAAGCAATCAATACGGGATCCGATTTAAAAGGGGTTACCTTAGTCGCAGAAGACGGTCGAAATATACAGGTCGCCCTGCAATCGAGCAGTGGCAATGATTTTTTTGCCGAACAAATTGGACTTCGAACAGGCGTTCAAAGCTCTACGATTTCGCTTGAATCCAAAATTCCTGCACGCGTTGTATTGTCTTCATCCCTTTTAGGCGATATTAGCCGTGCGGGTTTGACTGCAGACAATTTCACTTCTAACCAAGCTGCATACAACACACTTAATCGTGCAAGTGTGGCATATAACCAACCTCAGTTGAACAGTATTAATCTAGGGGGCTCATGGACCGCAGGAGCCGACACTGTGAGCGTCAATATCAATGGTACGACTTTCAATTACGTCACAAACGCCAACGACACTCCACAAATTGTTCGATTAAATCTCATTGCATCCATTAATGCAAATCAAACACTAGGTGTAACTGCCACATCGGGCCGAACAACTGGAGAAATTTTATTAACTGCAAACAAAGAAGGCATCCCATTTACTTTAATAACTAGCAAAAATTCGCTCACGGGAACAATCAGCAATGCGGCTATCGTTGAAAACAAATCAAGCCCTGCAAAAGTGCTAAAGGAAAAAGATTTAAGAATCAACGAAATAGACATACGAGCGAGTTTGTCCAGCGATGACACTTTATCCAATACGGTTGCAGCCAGTAGTAACCCTGCGGCAAGCGCCATTGCAATTGCTGCAGCCATTAATTCGAGCTTGCAAACAACTGGCGTAAAGGCACTGGCCAATTCTTCTAGTAGCGTTGGCACTCTAACGGACCTTACTGCTACTGGAGAGCAACATCTCTATATCAACGGTAGTGATATAAAAATAATTTTTACCGCAGGTGATGCTGCTGAAATTAGGCGTCAAAAAATCTTAGATGCAATCAACAGTTTAAGCACTAAAATTGGCGTGAAGGCAATAAAAAATCTCAAAGATTCAGGTATTACTTTGAATTCGGACGGTAGAAATTTATCGGTTTGGTTCGACTCAAATATTCAAGACTTATCTGCCGCAAGTTTTGGTTTGGATAAAGGTGATGCAGTCGCTCAAATTTCACAAATAAAATTAGGCGGTACCATCGATGCAACGTCCACAGCCAGCGTCACCATTAACGGTACAGCAATTGCGGTTGGACCTGCAGCAGGTGCAACCGCAACAGCCTTTGCAATATCAATGCGAAATGCCGTTAATGCGGCTGGTTTGAGAAATCTCACTGCAGCGATTGATGCCAACGACAACACGATTGTCAAAATTTCTTCCACGGTTGCAGGTTCACCTTTTGATATCAGAGGTGCTACATTGGGTGTTACTGCTGGAACGCTAGAGATTGGTGAAATTAAAGCGAATAGCATTGGAAGTAACGATATCACTGGAATACGCGGTGCTACGGGCAACTCCAATCAAGCTAAAACAGTATATGGCTCAGTTAAGCTCATTGGCATTACAGATGATATTTCTAAACTTCCAGACGTATCCGATATCGTTTCAAGATCCAATTTATTTATCAGTAAACCCTTTAATATCTCAACGGGTTTGAGTGGTTTTAGCAGCAACAGCAATTTTTTAAATCTTGGTTTTCTAGAAGGTGGTTTCGGAGGACGCGCCAGTCATGACATGGATGGTCCTCAGGTTGGTCGTATCGCATTTCAAGTAGGTGAAAATGCCAAGCAATTGGTTACTATCGATATTGCAGATTTTGGAAAAAATGGCGATATCACTGGATTGATCACTGCCGATGTGGACAAAAGCCTTAGTCAACGCAATGCACGCGTTCATACTCGCGAAGGCGCCTCAACCGCTCTCAACATGCTTGATATTTGTTTGGAAAAAATAGATGCTGCTCGAGCAACGATGGGCGCCATGATCAATCGACTCGACCACATTATCGACAACGATACTAACATGTCTCAAAATATGTCTGCCTCGCGAAGTCGTATTGAGGACACCGACTACGCCAGTGCAACTTCGGAAATGGCAAAGGCGCAGATTATTCAACAAGCGGGGACCGCCATCTTGGCGCAGGCCAATACCAACCAACAATATGTTTTGAAATTGTTGGGGGGCTAAGTCGTTAGAGATTACCCCTAAAAGTGTCAATCTGACTTGACATTTAGCCTTGTTTCAGAGATGATATCTCGAGTTTGAAACTTGGAATTTTCATGGCAAAAACCTTCCCTTTTGCGGCCATTGTTGGACAAGACGGCATGTGCTTGGCCCTGCAATTGGTCGCTGTTGACCCGACGGTTGGTGGTGTTTTGGTGCTCGGTGACCGAGGCACTGGCAAATCAACGGCGGTCCGCGCATTGGCCGACTTGTTACCCCCTATTGATGTCGTGCAAGACTGCCCTTATGGTTGCTCCCCCAAAAGCGACACAGGTGCCTGCGATATCTGCGCACAGCTCAAAACATCATCCAAAATCAAAGTGGCTAAGCGGCCCGTTCCTGTGATTGATTTGCCATTGGGTGCAACCGAAGACCGCGTAGTAGGTGCATTAGATTTAGAACAAGCGCTGTCGCAAGGTGTTAAGAAATTTTCTCCAGGTCTATTGGCGCAAGCCAATCGTGGTTTTTTATACATCGATGAAGTGAATTTGCTTGAAGACCATTTGGTTGATTTATTGATTGACGTTGCTGCGTCTGGTGAAAATTTAGTGGAACGCGAAGGCTTGAGCGTTCGACATCCTGCCAAATTTGTGTTGATTGGCAGCGGCAACCCCGAAGAAGGCGAGTTGCGCCCTCAGTTGTTAGATCGTTTTGGCTTGAGTGTCGAGGTGCGTACACAACAAGATCTTGCATTGCGCGTACAAGTAGTTAAACGACGTGATGCATTTGATCGAGATCCCGATGGTTTTAAGGAGCAATGGAGCGAAGACAACTCCAAATTAAGACAACGCATCTTAAAAGCACAAAAACATTTGCCCTCATTAGACATTCCAGATGATCTTTTGCTTGTATGCGCCAAAATTTGTCATGCATTGGGCACAGACGGTTTACGCGCCGAACTCACCTTGATGCGTGCAACGCGTGCATACGCTGCACTGGTGGGCGCCAAAAAGGTCAACGTATCGCATCTACGTGCCATTGCACCCATGGCCTTGCGTCATCGACTCAGAAGAAATCCGCTTGACGATACAGGTTCGGGCGAACGCGTCGAGCGATGCTTGAACGAGGTGATTGTTTAATGCGCGACGCGTGGGATATTGCGCAATTGGCTCTTTTATTGTTGCAAGTCGACCCTGTTGGAATAGGCGGCGTTTGGCTTCAATCAGGATTTGGTCCTGTGAGGCAAACATGGTTGGAGCAACTTCAAAAATTAAAACTAAACCTTCATCGCATGCCGCATCACATCGATCATGAGAGTTTGTTAGGTGGAATTGATTTGTCGATCACGCTTGCGCAAGGTCGCATCGTCGAGCAGATTGGACTTCTTGCCAAAGCCGATCAAGGACTGGTTGTGATTGCCATGTCTGAAAAACTTTCTGCACAAACTTTGGCGATGCTTTTACAAGCGCAAGACCAAGGAGAGATTCACGCATTAGAAATTGGCGCCACTCACCCAAGTCGTTTTGGCATCGTCGCTTTGGATGAGTCTCTCGATGATGAACCCGGTGTTGCCAGCAAATTAAAAGAACGACTGGCACTTTGGATCAATATCGATTCGGTGAGTCACTTTCAATGTCAAGAAAAAATTGACCCACTCAGCTCAAGCGATTTAATTCAAGCACGCGAATTATTAACGCAAATAACGCCCACACAAGAGCAATTAGAAGCGCTGTGCGAAGTGACGTTGGCCTTGGGGATTGATAGTTTGCGCGCACCCCTTCTCGCATTAAGAGTTGCATGTATTCATGCCGCTATACATGAACGAACAAAATTAATTGAAGAGGATCTTTCGTTGGCTACTCAATTGGTTCTTTCACCGCGCGCAACCCGCCTGCCTGCGAGTTCAGAGGAACAAACCAACCCCGAGGTAGAACAACCCAGCACCGAAGAAGTTCCACCTTCACCTGCACCGCCCGTCGAGAACAATGAAGATAAAGAGAACAACAAAAAAGAAGAAGAGCCCTCTCCTCATACAGACCCAGAGTCTTTGGAAGACACAATACTGGCAGCAGCCATGGCTAGTTTGCCACCTCAATTATTGGATCAATTGCTTTTAGGCTCGAGCCAAAAAAAGTCAGCCGCCAACAGTGGCAATAACGGCCAGTCTTACATATCTCGTCAAAGAGGTCGCCCTTTATCGCCCCGCTTAGGTCGACCCAGTGCAGGTGCGCGCCTGCATTTGTTGGCCACTCTCAGAGCCGCCGCACCCAAACAAAAACTTCGTCAAAAACATGCCGGTCAAAAAATTGCAATTCGCACAGAAGATTTTTTTGTGCAACGATTTGCTCAACGAGCTTCGTCGTGCATTATTATTGCCATGGATGCATCAGGCTCCGCAGCATTGGCACGATTGGCCGAAGCCAAAGGCGCTGTCGAAATACTATTGCAGCAATCGTATTGCAGACGCGACAGCGTGTGTGTGATTGCGTTTCGTGGCTCGCAAGCGCAAACATTATTACCCCCCACACGCTCGCTGGTGAGAGCAAAAAAAGCATTGGCGGGTTTACCAGGTGGTGGTGGTACACCGATTGCGTTAGCACTGAAACACGCCAGTGAGCAAGCGCAAGCCTTGCAACGTCAAGGTATTTCACCTTTGTTGGTGATGCTGAGTGACGGCAAAGCCAATGTCACGATCGAAGGCTTGGGTGGACGCACGCAAGCGCAAGCCGATGCATTGCAATGGGCCAAGCATTGGGCCACACAAGGATTTGCATCGCTGTGGATTGATACAGCGCCACAACCCACAGGGCAGGCGCAAGAATTAGCAAACACGATGCAAGGTCGTTATTTACCGATGCCGTATGTGGCTTCGCAACGATTGGCAGATGCTGTACAAACAGCGATTGCGTCATAAGCGATGTTTGATTCTTTTTATCCGCCCATGGATTGGGATTCATTCAAGCATCAATGGCCTAACTCGCAGCACAGTCAATTGATTCAAACGCAAGATGTTCGCTGGCACATTCAAATGTTTGGTCAAGGGCCTACCATTCTTTTGCTTCATGGATTGGGCGCGTCGACGCATACATGGCGGGGCATAGCGCCCTATCTATCGCAGCACTACCGATTATTGGCAGTTGATACACCCGGTCACGCGTTTAGCAGTACACCGCACAAAGAAGCTGCAACCTTTGATCGCATGGTTCAATCGTTGAATCAATTGCTCAAATCGATACATATTTGGCCCGATATCGTGATTGCACATTCTGCGGGCGCTGCAATTGCAGCCCAATTAATTTTGAGTCAGTACAAAATGCCAATGCCGCGATTGATTGCATTGAGCCCCGCTTGGTTGCCTCTTACAGGATTGACACAATTTTTATTTCCCGTGGCAGCCAAACTCATTTCATTCAACCCTTTGTCTGCGTGGTTGTTTGCCAAGCATCTGAGCAAAGAAATGGTGATTGAACAAATTCTAAAGAGCACGGGCTCAAAAATAAGTGCCGATGATTTATTTTTTTATCGCACCTTGATGCAGTCGCCTGCGCATTTAAGAGGCGTACTTCAAATGATGTCAGCGTGGAATTTGGGGCAATTGCCCGATCAATTGCATTTGTTAACGGGTCCTGTTTTGATTGCCTCGGGCGAATGCGACAAAACCATTCCCATCGCACAAGCAAGGATTGCACGCCATCAAATTATAAACTCGCAATTAGAAATATTTAATCAATTAGGACATCTCGCTCACGAGGAACAACCACAGATGTGCGCAGAAAAAATTATCCATTGGTTGAATGCATCAACCACTCCATCACAAAAGGGGCATTGAGTTCAATGTTCGCTTTATTTAAAAATCCCGCAACCGTGACCCACGCCAAATAGGGCAACAACATCAAACTCGATGTTTTAGAAATACGCCACAAGCCCATAATCAGAAATAAAACTGAGGCCCAAAGGGCGTACAGTTCAATCAATGCCCAATCGGGTCTGTGCTGCTGAAAGAAAAGCCAACTCCATAATAAATTGAGGGCGCCATTGAATGCAAATAAAACAACGATACGAATTTTTTGTTTTCGGTTTTGAGACAACTGCCAAGCACCCCAACCACTGAGTGCACACAAACTAAAAATAGTGGTCCAAATAGTACCAAATGCGGCATCAGCAGGTTTCCATGCGGGCTGTTGCAGCGATTGATACCAAGGCCCTAAATCTGTTAGGGCACCACCAATCGCTGCGACTGAAAAACTACAGGCAATTGCAATCGCTAAACCAACCCACCGATTGCTGATCATTATGTTCGGGCCGTACCAAATAGATGCGCCAAGTCTTTGAAGAAAATACGCACGTGCGCCATGGGTTTTTTGCGGACCAATACTTTGTTCATATAAGACTCAAACGTGAGTTGTTGCACGTCTTTATCTTCGCAGATGGTGACAAATTTTTCTCTGCGCTTGTCGTTTTGGTACCAAAAATATTGCATGATGCCTAAAACCCAAAATACTTTTCCATGCTGTTTCATAAAAGTTTTACGTGCTTTTTTCAAACATGCCGCATTGCCAGTTTGTATTGCTTCATGCACGCTATCGGCGACCATGCGTGCGCATGCCATCGCATAATAAATACCTTCACCCGACGCAGGGGCCACTACACCTGCCGCGTCACCCGCCAAAACAATATCTTTTTCGTTATCCCATTTGGGCAGTGGCTTCATGGGAATGGGTGCGCCTTCGCGTCGCAATGTTTCTGCGCTTTGCAAACCCGCAGTTTCTCTGAGACGACCCACTGCACCTCGCAATGAAAATCCTTTGTCGGCACTGCCGGTACCAATACTCATGGTATTGCCGTGTGGGAAAACCCAACCATAAAAATCTGGCGATAAAGTTCCACGATAGTAAACATCGCAACGACTGGGGTCGTAGTTGGCTTGCACTTGCGGTGCACGCACAATTTCGTGATAAGCAAAAACATACTTGGTGCGCTCAGCCCCTTTGATGGTTTGTCGTGCAACCTCTGATTTGGCACCATCGGCACCGATGATGAAACGTGCGCGAATACTGGAACTTATTGGCGATTGATCATTTGAACTTGTATGAATTTGAATGTGCACGCGTGCAACATCATCGCTATCGCGTGTGATTTTTTCAAATATACCTTTGACTCGCTCCGCACCATGCGAACGCGCTCTTTCTCTTAACCACTCGTCAAACTCATCGCGATTGACCATGCCAACAAATCCATTTTCAATGGGAATATCAACTCGGTTGTCTTTGGGTGAAATCATTCGTGCGCATCTTGCTTTTGCAACCAATAGATGATCTGGAATTTCAAAATCCTTGATAAGTCGGGGCGGAATAGCTCCACCGCAGGGCTTGGTTCGTCCCTGACGATCCAACAGCATCACCTTATATCCGCGAGTCGCTAAATCATCAGCGGCTGTGGCTCCTGCTGGGCCACCACCAATGACGATTGCATCATATGTTTCAGTATTCATGGCTTAACTCCTTTGCGATACGACCGGTGGATTGACGACGCACACTCACGTCTTGTTTGTCGTAACGGCCCACCCATACCGCACAACCTGCTGACATCACAAACATCACTGCTTCAAAACCAAATACGCACGCGTAGGCAAGGCCTTGTGAGTTGACAAAATAATGTGCCAAGTCACTTGCGCCTGTACCCAATAATCCACCCAATCCAAATGCAATGGCTTGAGAGGCGCCCCATAAACCCATTCGAGTGCCTGCACGCTTTTCACCATCTTGTGTGGCCAATCGCATCATGGTTGCAATCGCAGCGATTGAAAAACTGCCATTGGCAACGCCAAGTAAAAATACATTGGCCTTGAGTGGCCAAGGTGGTCCAACGATTCCAGACACACACAAACCCAACATCGCAATACCAGAAACTAAACAACCGCCCACCATCCAACTTTGAATAGAACCTAAACGGCCAGCCACACGCTCCATCCCCGCAAATGCAACAGCCAACATGCCACACAAAACGGCTGTGTGGTGCAAACCTGATAACTGTGTTGTTTCACCAGGCGCCAATCCAAATAAAACACCTGCAAAGGGTTCTAAAATTAAATCTTGTGAGCTGTAGGCTAGCATCGATAAAAATACAAACATAGTAAACGCTTTGGCTTGCGGTTCACTCCAAACACTGGCGAGTACTTGCTTAAAATTTTGTTTTTGACTTGTAACTGTTGCGGTGTTAGAAATAAATTCAACTTCATATTCATCTAGTTGTTCATAAATCAGTGTTTCGTTTGACGAATAACCTTCTAGGCCCCACAAACACAAACCAGTGATCAGCACTACTGCAGCACTTAAGTAAGCACTGATTTCAATGAGTCGTTTAGGCGAATAAGGATCCAGTATTTGACCCACAGTGATTGCAGTGACCGCAAAGCCTACGATCATCATCATCCAAACAGCAGTAGCGGCGGGCGCGCGTCTAACTTCAGGGACACGTTTAGACATCAACACCAGCAATGAAGTTCCGCAAGCGCTGACACCCAAACCAATACATAAAAAAGCTACGATAGACAATGCAATACCATAAATTAAATCGATACCCATCAACACAGTTGAAACA
>Ga0194055_10002406_pt1 | contig 14855 bp, 10 predicted proteins | sample SepL449m_MetaG_FD_155482 | JGI IMG/M metagenome (GOLD analysis project Ga0194055, IMG submission 155482) | Anoxic zone freshwater microbial communities from boreal shield lake in IISD Experimental Lakes Area, Ontario, Canada - Sep2016-L442-9m | ecosystem: Environmental > Aquatic > Freshwater >... | reverse complement strand
CCCCCCCCCAGGCCATGCGGGAGTTGCGGCAACAGCCAGAGAACCTTGCCCTGAGCCGTCTGCTCGCCGATGTGAGCCGCTGGCGCTACGGCCAGAAAGCCCACCTGGAGAGCTCCCTGGAGGCCCTCAAGCTCTGGGATGAAGACAATCCCCCCCAGCTGGCGAGCGTGGAGGAACGGAACGAAGCCAATCGCTATGGCCTGTTGCTCCGCTTCGACTGCCAGGGGGTGGCCTACCAGCGTTGGCAGGCCCTCGAAGACAGGCTGGGGCGTTTCTTTGGTCCAGGCCTTTGCTGCAGCATCAGTCAGCCAGCGCCAGGCCAGGTGGATGTGATGCTCAGCGCCGCCGGTGAAGATGGTTGAAGGTGATGGCTCCGAAGCATCTGACCTCCCCCAGGCGATGCCAACCCCGGCTCATGCCCAAGCTGGCTGGCGGCGGGCCAGTCCGGCCATCAGGCCTTAGCCAGCGACCGGACCAGCCGAACGCAGCGTTGCCCCGAATGAGGCTGCCCGTCCCGATTCCCAGCTCCTTCCCTCTCTTCCAGCCTTGAGCTCCGATTTCCACGTCAGTCCCGAAGACACCCTGCGGGTGTCCGTCTTGAGTGAGGCCCTTCCCTATATCCAGCGCTTCTCCGGGGAACGGGTGGTGGTGAAGTATGGCGGCGCTGCCATGGTGCGGAAGGACCTGCGGGAGGCCGTGTTCCGCGACCTCGCCTTGCTGGCCTGCGTTGGCGTCCAGCCGGTGGTGGTCCACGGCGGAGGACCCGAGATCAACCAATGGCTCAAGCGGTTGGCGATCGAGCCCCGCTTCAGCAAAGGCCTGCGCGTCACCGATGCCGAAACCATGGATGTGGTCGAGATGGTGCTGGTGGGGCGGGTCAACAAACAGATCGTCAACGGTCTGAACCAGGTGGGAGGCCGGGCAGTGGGGCTTTCCGGCAGCGACGGCAAGCTCGTGCGGGCCCGCCCCTGGCAGGAAGGGGCCAATGGCCTGGTGGGTGAGGTGGAATCGGTGGACCCGAGCGTGCTGGCCCCCCTGCTCAGCCAGGGGTACATTCCAGTGATCTCCAGTGTTGCCCCCGATGCCCAGGGGCAGGCCCACAACATCAATGCTGACACCGTGGCCGGCGAACTGGCGGCCTCCCTCCAGGCGGTGAAGCTGATCCTGCTCACCGACACCCCCGGTATCCTCCGGGACCGCGATGATCCGGGCTCCCTGATTCGCCAGCTGACCCTCTCGGACGCCCGCGAGCTGATCGCCCAGGGGGTTGTGGACGGAGGCATGACCCCGAAGACCGAATGCTGCATCCGAGCCCTGGCCCAGGGGGTGGCGGCCGCCCACATCGTGGATGGGCGCCACCCCCATTCCCTTCTGCTCGAGGTGTTCACCGATGCGGGGATCGGCACCATGGTGGTGGGCCGCACGGCCCGCCCCACGCTTTGAACCGCGGGGAGCACGGGATAGGCCGGCATGAACGACCCGAACAACAAGCCGGTGGAAGACCAGCTCACCCCATCCCTGGCGGCCGCCCACCAGGCGATTGAACGGGGCGACTACGGCAGGGTCATGCGGCTGCTGGAACCTTTGGCCGAGGAGCACCCGGCCCAAACGGCGGCGGGGGCCGAACTGCGGCTGTTGCTGGCCACGGCCCTGATGGGCCAGGGGCAAAGCGAGGCAGCCTCCGCGTGGTGCCGCAGCCTGAGGGCTTGCCAGGATCCCGACCTGCGTGCTCGGGGCAAGGCCTTGCAGATGGTGCTGGAGGCCCCCGCCCTGCAACGGCCCCGCGACTGGTCGATCACGCTGCCGGATCTGCCCGTCTCCGGTTCGCTGGAGTCGCTGGGAGCGACGACCCGCAACCTGCGCCGCAGCAGGAAGGCGGATCCGCCGCCGCCGCCGCCGGTCGGACCGACCCGGGCCCCTCTCGGATTTGCCGCCCTGGTCGTTGTGGCACTGTCGTTATTTTTGCTGGCCTCCCTGCTGGGGGGATGCGTGGAGATGCGCACCGATCTCCGCTTCGCCGGCCCTGGCCGCCTCCAGATCACCCATCAGCTGCGGAACGGCACGGGTCCCGCCATGCCCTGGCAGCGAAGGCTGGGTGCCAGCCTTGAGCGCGAGGGCTTCCGCAGCCGCGAAGCCAGCGGCGCCACGCTCCTGCAGAGCCCGGTGTTGCCTCTGGATCAGGCCCGGGCGGCCCTGGCGGCCAGTGTGCAGGCGGCCGGCGAAGCGGGGGGGGAATCCGTGCCTGCACCCAGGCTTGAGGTGAGGGAGCGCAACTGGCTGGTGGGCGTGGATCAGAGGGTCTGGCTGGATCTCGACCTACGGGAGCTTCCACCCTTGCCGGCCGTGGACCTCTCGATCGGCCTTGAATCGGTGCGGGCAGCCGCCGTGCGCCATGCCGAGCCTGAGACCGTGCAGGCCGCCATAGGAAGCAGGCTGATCTGGCCTCTCCGGCTCGGCTCCCTCAACCGGCTGGAACTCCGCTGCTGGCGCTGGAGCCCCCTCGGACTCGGAGGTTGCGCCATCGCGCTGCTCCTGCCCCTGGTGCTGGGCCTCCAGCGGCTTAGGCGCCAGCTGGGATTCGGCCTTCCCGAGCTTCCGGCGTGAGCTGAGCCCCTCAGAGCTCCAAAGGGTCGGGATCGATCGCCAGGCTCACCCCCTTGGGCAGGGCACCCTGAAGGTCGGCGCCGGAGGGAAGGGGAAGGGCGGAGCCCGCCGGGCCATGCAACAACAACTGCCAACGACTGCGACCAGCCACCCGGGCCACCGGAGCGGGGGCGGGGCCCACCAGGGCCCATCCCGCCTCCCGCAGGGGGGCAGCCAGCAGGCTGGCGAGGGTGGCGGCGGCGGTGGCCGTGGCGGCTGCGGAGGGTCCCGCCAGGCGCAGCAGACAGGCCCGGCTGAAGGGCACCAGAGCGCCCCGTCGGCGCAACTCCGCCTCAGCCTCCAGGAAGGCTCCGTAGCGACCATCCACCAGATGGCGGATCACCGGATGGTCGGGGCTGTAGGTCTGAACCAGCACCTCACCGGGGCGTTCACCTCGGCCCGCCCGCCCGGCCAGTTGGAGCAGCAACTGCAGACAGGTCTCAGAGGAGCGCAGGTCGGGGCGATGCAGGAGGCCATCGGCGGCCAGCACCGCCGCGAGGGTCACCCGCGGCAGGTCCATCCCCTTAGCCAGCATCTGGGTTCCGACCAGCACATCGGCCTCACCGGCGGCGAAGCGTTCCAGCAGACGCCGGTGGCCATCCCGACCGCGAGTGGTATCTGCATCGAAGCGAAGCAGGCGCAGATCCCCGAGCTCGTCCGCCAGCTGCTCAACAACCCGCTGGGTCCCGGCACCGAAGGCCTTAAAGGCCGTGGAGCCGCAGTGGCTGCAGCGCTGAGCCGCCTCCTCGCGGTGGTCACACCAGTGGCAACGCAGCCACTCCCTGCCGCTGGCCTGACGATGCACCGTGAGCGCCACATCGCAGTGGGGACACAGCACCGCCTCGCCGCAACTCCGGCAGCTCAGGAAGGTTCGGTAGCCCCGCCGGGGTACCAGCACCACCCCCTGCTCTCCCCGTTCCGGCAACTGGCGCAGGCGATCCATCAGGGCGCGGCTGATCAGGCGACGGTGGCCCTCGGCCAGTTCGTGGCGCATGTCCACCACGCGCACCGGCGGCAGAGGGCGCCTGGCGATCCGCTCCGGCAGCTCCAGCAGGAGGGTGTCTGGCGAGGGGCCCCGGCAGCGGAGCCAGGTCTCCAGGGAGGGGGTGGCACTGCCGAGCACCAGCCGGGCTCCCTCCAGCCTGGACCGATGACGGGCCACATCACGAGCGTGATAGCAGGGCATCGGCCGGTCCTGCTTGTAGGACCCATCGTGCTCCTCATCCAGCACGATCAGTCCGAGCTTCGCGAGTGGCAGAAACACCGCCGAACGGGTTCCCACCGCCACCAGTGGCGGCCCGTCCGCGGCCTCCAGGCAGCGGCGCCACGCCCGCACCCGCTCGGCTTCCCCCATGCCGCTGTGGTATTCCATAACACCGGGACCGAAGCGGGCCCGGCAGCGATCAAGCAGCTGAGGGATCAGGCCGATCTCCGGAGCCAACAGCAGGGCACTGCGGCCCGCAGCCCGTTCCCGGCTCACCGCCTGCAGGTAGACCTCGGTCTTGCCTGCACCGGTCACGCCCCAGAGCAGCAGGGCTGAACCGCCGGGAGCAGCGGTGATGGCCTCGATGGCAGCGTTCTGGGCCGCGGTGCCCGGGCGGAAGTTCTCGAGCGCCACCGTCCCGGAAGGGTCTGCCCCGGCGGTTAGCCCGGCAGCAAGCTCGGGGGGAGTCACCGAGCGTCGCCGGATCCAGCCCCGCCGCTCCAATGAGGCCACCAGGGAGCGGCTGAAGCCATCGCGGATCAGATCCCGCAACAGCCGACCCTGGCCATAGGCAGCCAGGTGGGTGAGCAGCTGCCGTTGGCGCGCCGTGGGGCCAACCCCGGGATCCGCTAAGGGCTCTGGGGGCGATTCGCCGAGCTCGACCAAAATGATTTGGCCGCTCCCGGGCAGAGGTGCTCGCTTGGGACGCTGGCCGAGCCAACCGGGGGGCAGAGCGCTCTTTAAGCAGCGGAACAGGCTCGTGTGGGTGTCGCAGGCCACTGCCTCGATCAGGGAGCGCCAACGGACATCAACGGCGGCGCTCTGGAACACAGCCTCGACCGGCTGGGCCAGCTTGCCATGGAGTTCCGGGGGCATCCCGTGTCCCAGGCCCACCACCAGCCCTGTGTGGGGTCGGCCCTGGAGCCGCACCCGGACCAGATCCCCCAGGCCCGCGCTCAGACCGGCAGGATTGGAATAGGTGAAGATGCGCCCATCATGGCCCGCCTCAAGCCACACCTCCAGCCAGGGGGCCGGGCCCGCCTCCGGCGGGCCCGTGGTGATGGCGACCTTGGGCCCCAATCTTGCCGATGTCTCAAGCAATTCCTAGGATGCAAATGTTGGGCAGTCCACCGGGCTGCTGTCGGAACCAGACAGAGTTCCGTCCAGAGGGAAGACCCTTGATTGTGACGCCGGCCCCCCCGGTTCCTCAGGTCCGCGACCACCCCTGACCGCACTGTCTTGGCGCCGGCTCTTTCTCCGGCAGCTCCTGCCCACCACGGTTACCGCCACTGCTCTCAGGCTCAGGCTCCCATCCTCCCCTCGGCAACCCAGCAGCGGCTGCCCCTCGGCCGGTGAGTCCTCTCCGGAGAACATCCTCCCGCTGGCTCCAGTCCCCTCGGACATCTTTCTTTACAGCCAGCTCCCTGCACCTTTGCCGGCCACCCGGGTCCGCCCACCACCCGGTCCTGCGCCGATCCGGCCGCTTCCCCGCTCCCTCCTCGTTCGTCCACAGCCATGAGTCCAGCAGCCATTCAGCGCGTCATCTCCAAGGTTGAGCCCGAGATCATCGCCACGGTTTCCAGCAACGGTGAAATCAAGCCCATGGAGGCAGCCGCCAGCAAGGGCAGCAGTAAGGCTGCGGCAGCCACGAAGTCCAGCACCACCAAAGCCGCCAAATCCGCAGCCGCCAAGGGAGCCCCGAAGAGCAAGGCGGCCCCGGCCGCCGACGAAGCGGCCAAGCTCGAGGATGCCGCCGATGCGCTACTGGCCGGGAGTGAGGTCGACACCGACTTTGATGACAGCGACGCCCTGCTGCTCGAGGCGGACGACAAGTTGAGCAAAGACGACAAAAAGGACGCCAAAGCCAAAGCGCTCGCCAGCATCAAGGTGGGCCCCAAGGGGGTCTACACCGAAGATTCGATCCGGGTCTATCTGCAGGAAATCGGCCGCATCCGGCTACTGCGCCCGGATGAGGAGATCGAACTGGCCCGCAAGATCGCCGATCTGCTGCAGCTTGAGGAGCTGGCCACCCAGTTTGAATCCGATAAGGGCCACTACCCCGACACCAAGGAATGGGCGGCCCTGGTGGAAATGCCGCTGATTAAATTCCGGCGTCGGCTGATGCTGGGGCGACGCGCCAAGGAAAAAATGGTGCAATCGAACCTCCGGCTCGTGGTGTCGATCGCAAAGAAATACATGAACCGCGGCCTCTCCTTCCAGGATCTGATCCAGGAGGGCAGTCTGGGACTGATTCGTGCGGCTGAAAAGTTTGATCACGAGAAGGGTTACAAGTTCTCCACCTATGCCACTTGGTGGATCCGCCAGGCCATCACCCGAGCCATCGCCGATCAGAGCCGCACCATCCGTCTGCCGGTGCACCTTTACGAAACCATCTCTCGCATCAAGAAAACCACCAAGACCCTATCCCAGGAGTTCGGGCGCAAACCCACGGAAGAGGAGATCGCCGAGAGCATGGAGATGACCATCGAAAAACTTCGCTTCATTGCCAAATCGGCCCAGTTGCCGATTTCACTGGAAACCCCGATCGGCAAGGAAGAAGACTCTCGTCTTGGCGATTTCATCGAAGCCGACATTGAAAACCCCGAACAGGATGTTGCCAAGAATCTCCTACGCGAAGACCTCGAAGGAGTACTAGCGACCCTCAGTCCGAGAGAGCGCGATGTGCTGCGACTGCGCTATGGCCTCGACGATGGGCGCATGAAAACTCTCGAAGAAATCGGCCAAATTTTTGATGTCACCCGCGAGCGCATCCGCCAGATCGAAGCCAAAGCTCTTCGTAAACTGCGGCATCCCAATCGCAATGGCGTTCTAAAGGAATATATCAAGTAAATTCGTCTCACGTATGACACCCAGAGCCATCCACACTCTGGGTGCAGTCAATGTGCTGGCTGGAAAGTTAACCTAAAATATGCATACAATTCATCGCCGACTGAGCATCGTCCTTCCGACGTTCAACGAGCGATCCAACATCAATGCCATTACCCATCAGCTCTTACACCTTCGGAAACTTCATCAGCAACTTGAAGTTCTCTTCGTTGACGATGACTCTGCCGATGGCACCGCCGATGCCATTCTTGAACTGGCCCAACAGCATCCCTGCATCAGGCTGATCCGCCGAGTGGGCCGCTACGGCCTCTCCAGTGCGATAAAAGAGGGCATCCTTAATGCCACGGGCGATGTGGTAGTGGTGATGGACAGCGATGGGCAACACGAATCCGACGCCGTGGTCAGCGCCGTTGAGACCCTGCTCAACAAGGAGCTTGATCTGGTGGTGGGCAGCCGATTTCATGCTGCTGCCGAAATGAATGGGCTCAGCACTCAGCGGGAACGCAATTCCACCTGGGCCAACGCGCTGGCTCGCTTCAGTTTGCCCCACTATCGCCAGCTCACCGACTACATGAGCGGCTTCTTTGCCCTGCGGCCTGCCATCTGTTTGCCGTTCGTGCGCCAGGTGGAGGTGGGGGGATTCAAGTTTCTCTATGAGCTCCTCGCCCTCAGCCAAGGACAGCTGAGGGTGGCCGAGGTCCCGCTTCAGTTCCAACCACGGATCAGTGGCGAATCGAAGCTTGATCTGGCGGTGGTGTGGGATCTTGGGGTTTCGATTCTCCACACCCTGCTGCTGCGGAGTGTGCCCCGCCGGGCGATCAGTTTTGGCCTGGTGGGCGCCACCGGCATTCTGGTTCAGTTGACGGTGAATCAGGGGCTGATGGCGCTCGGCCTGGGCTTTGAGCAGGCCCTGCCGCCGGCGGTGATCGTGGCCGCCAGCTCCAACTACCTGATCAATAACGTGCTTACCTTCCGTTTTCAGCGCCTGATGGGTCTGGCACTTGTGCGGGGGCTGCTGAAGTTTTTGGTGGTCGCCTCCCTTCCCGTGCTGGCGAATGTGGGGGTGACTTCCGCCTTCTATTCCCTCGTTACCCGCAACACGTTCCTGGCCCAACTGGTGGGTATTGTGGTGGTCTTTGTCTGGAACTACGCGGCCTCTTCACGGTTTGTCTGGAACAGCCCCTAACAATCAAGATCAACAATGCTGAAGCAATCTCACGATTTCGAACTCTGAAGGAAACCCTGCATCTGTTCTGCAGACTGGTCTCTGCCATTCTGGTGCAGCAAAGTCTCTTTCTCGATGGATCAGTTTCGCCAACTGCAACCGATCAGGAGACTCACCGGCCTCGCCGGTTCCGAAGCGGCGGCCCGCCTTCTGGCCATTGTGCTGCTGCTGGCGCTCGTGAGGCTGCTCACGCTGGGCTCCTATCCCCTCATGGACACGACCGAGGCTCGCTACGCCGAGATCTCCAGAGTCATGGTGGAGCGGAACGACTGGATCACACCCTGGAACGACGCGACGACACCGTTCTGGGGGAAACCGCCGCTGGCCTTCTGGGTTACGGCACTCAGTTTGCGGCTGTTCGGGATTAACGAGTTCGCAGCCCGCCTCCCTCACTGGTTCATGGGCCTTGCCATCGCCTGGCTGATCTGGTCGCTTGGGGTTCGCCGCTCACGCCGGGAAGGCGTGATCGCCCTTGCCCTGCTTTGGGGTTCGCTGATGTTCCTGGCATCGGCGGGGTCGGTAATGACCGACATGGCCCTCAGCTTGGCCGTCACGATCTCCATGCGAGCCTTCTGGCTGACGGCCTATGGAGAAGAGAAGGAAAGGAGACGCGAACGATGGCTGTTCTTTGTCGGTCTTGCCCTGGGCCTGCTGGCCAAGGGACCGATTGCATTGGTTCTCGTCTTGCTGCCCACGGGCCTCTGGACGATTCAGTCTGGTCAGACGAGATTGATACTCCCACGTTTTCCGTGGCTCAGGGGACTCCTGCTCACCCTGCTGATCACCCTGCCCTGGTATCTACTCGCGGAGCAGAGAACACCCGGCTTCCTCGATTATTTTCTGCTAGGCGAGCATTGGCATCGCTTCGTAACTCCCGGTTGGGATGGCGACCGCTACGGGGTGGCGCACAAGTATCCGCGCGGAACCATCTGGTTGTTCCTTCTTGTCGATGTCCTGCCTTGGTCGCTGCTGTTGCCTCCCATGGTGTTGCTGACGCGCAGGGGAAGGCGAGCGATGAAAGAAAGCTGCGCCTTTGATCCTCCATGGCGCTCCTACCTTCTGTTCTGGGGACTAGCGCCTGCCGTGTTCTTCAGCTTCGCGGGGAATATCCTTTGGCCCTACGTCCTACCAGGAATTCCAGGGCTCGCCCTTCTCGGTGCCTCCTGGCTCGATCGCTGGCCTGCGCGGGCGCGCATCGATCGTCTGCTCACGGGCGCCATCGCGTTCATGCTCCTGCTCACCTTGGCCTTTCCGTTCGTCTGCCACAAAGCGGCTATCGCCACGAACAATTCGGCCAAGGCAGCAGTGGAAACCTATCTTTCTTTACGGCGGCAGGGCGAGGCTATTTTGTTCATCAAACGGCCCTATTCTGCCTCGTTCTACAGCCTCGGATCAGCCGAGCAGGCGGGCGACGCCGAAGAACTAAAGCGGCGGCTCGATGGATCTTCCCGCGATTTTATCGTGCTGCAAAGGCGGCAGATTGACGCTCTTCCGCCTGCTCTTTCTGGCAGGATCGAGATGATTCGTTCCTTCGGGCGTTATACTCTATTTGCAGAGAAGGAGCGTTCCAAGCACGCACTCCCCTGATCGCCTTTGCCGCCTCTTGAACCATCCATCCCTGCCTTTGTCAGGCCGCTGCATGGTTAGTTGCTTTATGGCATGCCGCTGGGCACCGTCTCTTCGGACCCTCACTCCCGATGGCGTCGGGAGATCCCAGGGGTGCTCTGGCACAGTGATCTTTGGCTTCGGCCTGCCAGCCACCGCCATCATTCAAGTGGCAAGCCAGGATCAACGGGAGCCCTGGCTTGTGTCCCTGGCTTCCCTCCCCATCCATGAACCTTCCCCTGCGACCCCGCGATTGGACCGTTGTGGCCCTGGCCATCGCGGCGCTCCTGCTGCTGGGGCGACTGGCGGCAGGTGAGGATCCGCCGCCCTTCGATGCCGCCCTGCTCGAGGAGCTAGGTCATCTGCCGCGCCCCCTCCAGTTGCTCCTACTGCAGATCTACAGGATGAGCGGGGTCGGGTTCACCGGCGCCCTGGTGCTGGCGGCTCTGATCTACCTGATCCGCAAGCGCTGGTGGTTGGACCTGCGCCTGCTGGTGGTGGCCACTGGTGGCATCCTCGGGATTGTGGACATCTGGCTCAAACCCCTCTTCGACCGCGATCGTCCCCATGAAAAGTTGCTGGTGGTGGATGGCCACAGCTTTCCCAGTGGCCATGCGGCCGGATCGGTGGCCTTCTATTTCGCGATGGTGTCAATCCTTTCGCTCCACTACCCCCGCCTGCGCGTGCCGCTCACGCTTGGTGCCCTCACCTGGACCGCCCTGGTCTGGCTGAGCACCCTGGTGGCCCGGGCCCACTGGCCCACCGATCTGTTGGCCGGCGGAGCGGTGGGCCTGGCCTGGATCACAATCTGCATCGCCTTCTGGCGCGGCGCCCAGTCCCCGGCCGACCGGCAGCCCTATTAAGCCCTCGGCAAGCGCCTCTGGCCCACCCGGTCTGGGGGGTCGGCGGCACAGTGGAGGCTCCCGCCCGCCCATCGTTGAGCCAACCCGCGTCCCTCCTTTCCGTGGAGATAAAACCAGTGGAGAAAGAAGCCACCTCCGCCTCTCTGCCCCAGACGACGGCTCCGGCCGCGACGCCTCGGCTGAACGCGCTGCGGGGCGCACGAACAGCACCGGAGCTCACGGAGTGCGAACGCCAGGAACTGCGGGCTGAACTTCATGGGGCCCTGCAGCGCTGCCCTTGGTTCACCATCGGAGTGATGGCCCCCACAGCCACAGCCGCTATCGAGGCCCTGCGCCGCTGTGAACAAGCTCTGGGCTGGCAGGCACTGGCAGCCGACGGCCCAAGCGGGGCGGCGATCGAGGGAGCCGTTTTCCTCAAGGGGAATCAACGCTCCGGCACCTTTTTGATCCGGCAGGAGGACGGCCTGGGGGTCGGGGTCCTGATCAGTGGCCAGAACTCCGAGCAGCCGGAGCTGGCCGACACCTGGGGTCCCCTTCCCCTGGATCTTCTCTGAGCCAGCTGTGGCTTCCCACAAGCTGAATCACCGTCACGGGCCCAGGGAGCAAGCCAACACGACGGGTCCGTAGGCTGAATCGGTTATCCGGCGGCCGCGGTCGCCTCATCCGGGTCCCGATGACCAGCCCCACCGGCGTTGTTTTCCCTCCCGGTCCGCGCACCCTGCGGATCGCCTCCCGACGCAGCCAGTTGGCCATGGTCCAGACCCACTGGGTGCGCGACGAGCTGCGGGGAGCCCATCCCGACCTCAGCATCAGCATTGAGGCCATGGCCACCCAGGGCGACAAGATCTTGGACGTGGCCCTGGCCAAGATCGGCGACAAGGGCCTGTTCACCAAAGAACTCGAGGCCCAGATGTTGGTGGACCGGGCCGACATCGCCGTCCACAGCCTCAAGGACCTCCCCACGAACCTGCCGGAGGGCCTGATGCTGGGCTGCATCACGGAGCGAGAGGATCCCGCCGATGCCTTGGTGGTGCACGCCAAACACAAGGACAAGACCCTGGCCACCCTGCCAGAGGGGGCGGTGGTGGGCACCAGCTCCCTGCGCCGCCTAGCCCAGTTGCGCCATCACTACCCCCACCTGGAATTCAAGGATGTGCGCGGCAATGTGATCACCCGGCTTGAGAAGCTCGACAGCGGCGACTATGACTGCCTGATCCTGGCGGCCGCCGGCCTGGGCCGCCTGGGCCTTGCCGATCGCATCCACGAACTGATCGACCCCGCCATCTCCCTCCATGCGGTGGGTCAGGGGGCCCTCGGCATCGAATGCCGCGAGAGGGATGCCTCGGTGCTGGAGCTGATCCAGGTGCTGGAGCATCGCCCCACTGCCCTGCGCTGCAGGGCTGAACGGGCCTTCCTGCGGGAGCTGGAGGGGGGCTGCCAGGTGCCAATCGGCGTAAACACCCGCTTCAGCGCCCCGGAAGCTGGAGGCGATCTGGTGCTCACCGGCATGGTGGCCAGCCTCGATGGCCAACGCCTGATCCGCGATCATGTGAGCGGTCCCCAGGAGGATCCAGAAGCCCTCGGCATCACGTTGGCGCGCAGGCTGCGAGAGCAGGGTGCGGGCCCGATCCTGGAGGAAATCTTTGCCACCGTCCGCCCCGAAGCCTGAATCCGCCGTGGTGGAGGGTGCCCCAAGGCCCCCGACGAGCAGGGCCCGACCCTTCCAGTGGAATCTGCTGGCTTGGGCGGCCCTGGTGGGCACCCTCACGGGCTTCACGATCGTGGGCTTCCACCTGGTCCTGGGCTTCATCAACAATTTCCTCTACGGACCGTTCGTGGAGGGGCTGCTGGAGATCGCCAGGTCACCGATCGCCACGGCAGCCACCACCACCGCCATCCCCCTTCCCCCACTCGAAGTGGACAGCGGCACCCCGCTGAAGTCGCTGCTGCAGCTCGGACTCGATGGCATCGGCTTCCTGGCCCAGCGGGAAGCGGCCCCGGCACCGGCGAGCCCGACCCTTCCCAGCCCCCCCGATTGGCTGGCTCTCTGGCCCGTGGTGGTGGTGCCCACCCTGGGCGGGCTGGCGGTGGGGCTGCTGCGCTGGCTGAGCGGCAATCTCGGCCCGGGCCTGCCCAGCCTGATGGCCATGGCCGATGGGGCCGTGGCCTCCACCCCCAGGCTGCCCCACCTGCGGCTTCTGGCGGCCTCCCTGAGCCTGGGAAGTGGCGCCTCGCTAGGGCCTGAGGGGCCGAGCGTCGAGAGCGGCGGCAATCTGGGGCTTTGGGTGGCCGAGCGGGGAGGCCTCGTCCCGGAGGCGCGCCGAGCCCTGGTGGCGGCCGGTGTGGCGGCAGGCCTGGCGGCAGGTTTCAAGGCCCCGATCGCCGGCGTGTTCTTCGCCTTCGAGGGCAACTTCAGTGGCACGCTCGGGCGTCCCAGCCTGCGGGCGGTGCTGGTGGCGGCGGTGGCCTCCGCCCTGGTCACCCAGCTCTGCCTCGGCGACGATCCAATCCTGCGACTGCCGGCCTACGAGGTGCGCTCCCCCTGGGAACTACCGCTGTATCTGGGCCTGGGCCTACTGGCGAGCCTGATGTCGTGGGCCCTGGTCCGCCTGATGGCCCTCGGCCGCGACCACCGGCTTCAGAAGCTGCTCGGAACCCTGCCGCCCGGCCTGGTCACGGCCGCCGGTGGTGCCGCTGTCGGCGGCATGGCCCTGGTGTTTCCCCAAGTGCTGGGGGTCGGCTACGACACGATCGAGGCCCTGTTGGGCAGCGACGGTGGCATCCCCCTGGTCACCCTGTTGCTGCTGATTGGGGTGAAGCTCGTAGCCACGGCACTCAGCAATGCCACCGGTTTCGTGGGCGGTGGCTTCGCTCCGGCCCTGGTGCTGGGTGCGGTGCTGGGCAACGCCTATGGCCAGCTCCTGGGGGAGGGTGGCTTTCATCTTCCGGTGGCCGAACCCCCCGCTTACGCCATGGTGGGCATGGCGGCGGTGCTCGCCGGCAGCGCCCGTGCTCCGCTCACCGCCCTGCTGCTGCTGTTTGAACTCACCCGCGACATCCGCATCGTGCTGCCGCTGATGGCGGCGGCCGGTCTGAGTGCCGCCCTAGTGGAGCGCTGGCAGGGTTTCAACAACGCCGGACTGGTGGGCGCCGATCCGATCGAGGAACGACGCAGGGCCAGCCTGGCAGCCCTTTCGGTGCGCGAAGCCTTCGAACCCACGGCCCCGCTGGTGCTACCGGCCGACACCCCCGCCACCAATGCCCTGGACCAGCTGGTACGAGCCCACGGCCACGCCCTGCTGGTGATCGAGAACGAGAAGGTGATCGGCCTGATCAGCCTGCAGGACCTGCAACGGGGCCTCTCCGCGGCCGAGGGCCGGACGGAAGGCCTCTCGCTCGGAGCCTGTCGCCGAGGAGAGCTGCTGTGGCTGCCGGAGAGCGCACAGCTGGACCGACTCGAAGACCAGCTAGTGCCGGGGGGCCTGCGTCAGATCCCGGTGTTTGCGGTGGAAGAGAGCATCGGCGGCTATCTGCCCCACGGCCTGCCCACTGGTGGCCTACCGCTTTCCGCCCTCCAGGGGTTAGCGAGCCGGGATGGGCTGGCCTGGGCACTCGCCCGCCAGCTTCAGCAGCGTCCTTTTGAAAAATCAGCCACCAAAGCTTCAGCCACCGGATCAGACTGAACCAGAAGCTGCAGGATCCGATCAAGATCCAGCTTGGACAGTTCCCCGTCCTGGCACCACTTCAGCGATGTGCTGTTAAGGGGATCTGTGGTGCGTTGAGAACGAGAATGGGACATGGGGAAGGAGCTGTTGCAGGCCAGCGTCCATCAAGCGATCGGGAAACAGTAAGGGCAGGGGAGGCGAACCAAGCTCGCCTCAGGGCTGATCTGCAGATTGTTTTCAACCTTTGCTGCAGAAGGTCTGCTCCGCTGCCATCAAGGCTTCACTTCCACCGGCGTGCCCACATCCACTTGGTCGAACAGGGCGCGCACGTGGGTCCCCAGCATGCGCACGCATCCATGGGTCACCGCCGCACCTTGGTGCACCGCCCATGCCCAGGCCGGGGGGGTGCCGTGGATCCCGAACTGATCCTTGCTGGTGGCATGGAATCCGATCCAGCGATCACCCAGGGGCCCATTGGCTCCGATGGTGGAGTTGTTCTTGCCGGTCTTGGTGCTCTGGTACTGAGGATTTATCACCTTATTGCGGATGCTGAACAGGCCCTTGGGGGTGGGAGTTGCGGAATCACCGATCGCCACGGGCCACTTGCCGAGAACCTTGCTTCCCTCCCAGAGGCTGATCGTGCGCTTGCCGAGCTCCAGCACAATCTTTCGATTGCTGGTGGCCGTTGCCGCAGCAGTGGTGGCGGCGGGAAGCGGAACCACCGGGGGACGAACGGGCTGCTGCGGAACCGGGGCGGCGGCAGCGCGGCGGGCGGGGGTGGCCTCAATCGGTGGAAGGAGCGG
>Ga0194055_10002405_pt1 | contig 14858 bp, 8 predicted proteins | sample SepL449m_MetaG_FD_155482 | JGI IMG/M metagenome (GOLD analysis project Ga0194055, IMG submission 155482) | Anoxic zone freshwater microbial communities from boreal shield lake in IISD Experimental Lakes Area, Ontario, Canada - Sep2016-L442-9m | ecosystem: Environmental > Aquatic > Freshwater >... | reverse complement strand
ATGATGCCCAGAGCAATCAAAACTAAAAACCGCATCTGTGATTGTCTATTCGAACGCATCGCAGAGATCCTTTGATGTTGAATCATTCAGACGAAAAGTTCTCGAATCGGTTCGGTACCCAGATCCGTCAGCGGGAAAGGACGTCCGCCAGGACCGGGAAGGAGACCGGCATGATTGAGCCCAAGGCTTTCAAAAATGGTGGCAACGATGTCACCAGGGCCAATGGGTCTTTCGGCAGGAAAGCCTCCAACGGTGTCGCTCGCTCCAACAACGCGCCCCCCCTTCACACCTCCACCGGCAAAATAGGTCGTGAAGCATTGCGGCCAATGATCTCGGCCACCAGCCGGATTCACTTTCGGCGTGCGACCGAATTCCGAAAGATTTGTTACAAGCGTGTCTTCGAGCAATCCTCGCTGCACGAGATCTTCGATCAGGGCGCTGTAAGCCTGATCGTACATGGGGCATACGATCTCCTTCATCCCTTCAATGCTTGTGAATGGCTTCGAGCCGTGAATATCCCAAGTGATCTCATCGAACACCGTAAGAAATGTGTTGATCGTCACAAATCGAACGCCACTCTCAACAAGTCTTCTGGCTAAGAGACAGCACTGTCCAAACCGGTTCATTCCATATCGTTCACGAGTTTCTGGAGTTTCCTTGGTGAGATCGAATGCCAATCGAGCCTGCTCACTGGTCATCATGCGAAATGCTGCATGAAAATTTTCATCGAGGAGTCTGGCGTCCTCGCTGGCCTCAAAATCCTTGACTGCACTTTCCACGATTTCCCGCATCCTGCGCCGGCGATCGAGTCTGGCTCCTGCGATCTGATCTGGAGGAAGTAGATCTGGAACACGAAAATCTTTTTGTGATGGATCTGCCATGAGGGAAAAGGGGTCTTCTGCCTTTCCCAAAAATCCGCCGGCCTGACCGTTGGGAAGATTGCCACCGCCTCGACCCATGACCTGAGGCAACACGACAAAAGGAGGTAAATCGGTGCGACGTCCAAGCAGATGTGAAGCCACGCTTCCAACGTGTGGAGTTTGAATTCCTCCGGTAAAACGCCGACCGGTTTGCATCATTTGCCATCCGGCATCGTGTACTGCAGCGCCGTCGTGATGACAACTTCGCACGAGTGAAAATCGATCGGCGATGGCAGCATGCTTCGGCAAGAGTTCAGAAATTTCAAACGCCTCAGACTTCGTACGGATTGGTTTGAACGGCCCGCGCACTTCGCTGGGGGCATCCGGTTTCATGTCCCACAAATCAATATGACTCGGCGCACCGAGATTAAAGATCATGATGCATGATCTTTTTTCGTGTCCCGGTCGCACTCTTCCCTCGTGCGATGCACGCACGTATTGCGGCAAAGAGAGACCCACTGCTGAAAGCGTTCCAATTTGCAAAAACTCGCGACGACTTCTCGTCGTCCCGCACAACACCGCACGATCACGGCCGGAAGAAGCTAGAAAGTCAAACATGGGTTGAACAGTTCCTTTGCAACAGCAACACCTGCCCTGACATCAAACGTCAGGAAATACAATGATTTTTAAAAGTGTACTCCGCCCAGCGGGCTCTTGTCTGATTCGATCGACGCAGCCTCAAAAAGAGAGTCTATCGATCACGCCAGCACGGAGGAAATGACACGTCCATGCACATCCGTGAGCCTTCGATCGATGCCGTTTGTACGAAATGTCAGTTTTTCATGATCAATTCCCAGCAAGTGCAAAATTGTTGCATGCAAATCGTGGCCGGTGGTTTTTCCGCTGGCAGTCTGATAGCCCCAGTCGTCGCTCGATCCATGTGCGATTCCCTGTCGAATCCCTGCTCCCCAGAGCCAACTGACAAACGTGCCTCCATTATGATCGCGTCCACCGGAGCCTTGTGAAAACGGCGTACGTCCAAATTCAGTTGTCCAGACCACGAGCGTATCCTCGGCAAGTCCGCGTCTTCGCAAATCGCGAAGCAGGGCTGCGATTGGTCGGTCAACGCTGAAAGCAATCGAGGGAAGTTCTGTCTGGATGTTGCCGTGGTTGTCCCAGTTATTGACCGCGCCCTGAGGACCACTCCAGACCTGCACAAATCGCACGCCTCGCTCGATCAATCGGGTGGCGAGCAGGCAACGACGTCCAAAGTCTTCAGTCTCCTTGTTGTCCATGCCATAGGCCGCCTGCGTCGCGGTTGTCTCTCGCATAACATCAAAGGCCTCCGGTGCGCTGAGTTGCATCTTGGCTGCAAGTTCATAGCCAGCGATGCGCGCCTCTAGTCGGGAGTCTCCGAGATGGTGTTGTGCGTGGTTTCGGTTGAGTCGATCGAGAATTGCGAGGCCGTCGGCGTCGGCGGATGGTGTTGCAAAACCAAAGCGTTTTGCTGCGAAGAGATCTGGAAAAGAACTGGCTCCTTGTGTATCGATCACTGTGCCTTGATGCACCGCAGACAGAAATCCTGACGAAAAACAACCTCGTTGATTGTAAGGAAGGCCTCGGGAATCTGGCAGCACAACGAATGTAGGAAGATCATCAACAAGATTTCCAAGCGCATAGGAAATCCATGCTCCCATGCAAGGAAATCCGGGGAGAAGAAAACCACTCGTCGACAAATACGCGCCCTGCCCGTGCACGTTGGTCTTGGAGTACATCGCCATCACAAACGCCATCTCGTCAACAAGTTTTGCCTGTTCCGGGAAAACGCTACTGACCCAGCGGCCGCTTTCGCCATGCTGTTTGAATGAAAACGGACTCTTCATGATCGCTCCGACGGCCGACGTAAAACCTTCAGGCTTTACCTTCGGTCCGAGCATTTGGCCGTGCAATTTTTCCAGTGCTGGTTTGTAGTCGAACGTATCCATAGGGCTTACGCCCCCATTCATAAAAAGCTGTATCACCCGTTGCACGCGAGCAGGATGATGGATGCCGCCGTTGAACTCTGCCCTCTTTTCGATACCGCCCGCAGCGACCGCATCTCGTAGCAGCATGTGATCGATCGCCATCGATGCAAAACCGCCTGTGATTCCTGCCGTTGCTGTTGCCAGCATCGAACGCCTGCCAAGTCGGATCGTATGGTGTGGCTGTATCTGTTTCATGGAAAGTGATTCACGTGTTATCGAACAATCAATCGATAAACAGAAACTCATTGCTATTCAAGAGTATGCGCGCGAGAGCTGATAGCGAATGCTTCTCCACAAAATCGTGAAACTCTTGAGACTCCTCGATCGAAGGATCTCGCCGCAGAATATTCCTCACGAGCGAACGAATATTTCCCGCCGCTGCTGCGGCCGACTCACTACAAGAGAGCACAAACGCATTGTTATAGAGCGAAAGGCTCTGCAGGCTCGACGCTGAAAATCCGCGAGTCGGTGCCAGTAGTCCGAGATCTGGAAAATCGAGTGACTCCATGAAGGGATCGGGAATTCCTCGCCAGACAAATCGATAGATGCTTCGGCGGTGTTTGTGAGGAACTGTCCAATCGTAGGACTCATAGTCGATCGTCGGTGTGAGTTGCACTGGTTTGCCAGAAACAAATTCTCGCTCGCTTACTCCGCCCATTGTCGTGCTGAGTCGGTTTGAAACATAAAGCACTGTGTCGCGATAGCTCTCGGCGTCGAGTCGTTGGCGGTTCATTCTCCAAAGCAAATAATTGTCGGCGTCCAAGGCTTCCGCATCAGCCCGATGATGACTTTGCTGTCGATACGTGTCGCTTGAAAGAATGAGCCGATGCAAATGCTTCAACGATCCGCCACTGTCGCGCAGTTCACACGCCAGCCAGTCGAGAAGTTCGGGATGCGAAGGCATTCCACCCATACGTCCAAAATCACTCGGGGTATCGCAGATCCCTCGACCCATGTGATGCTGCCAGACGCGATTGGCGCAGCTTCGCCACGAAAGCGGGTTGTCGGGATGAGCAATCCAATCAGCGAGCGCTCCGCGTCGTTCATTTTCACGATCGGGATGTTCCAAAACAAATCTTGATTCAATCGCGTCTACTGCTTCGAGCGCACCGGGCGATGCATCAGCCATCGGTGTATCGAAATCACCGCGATGAAGAAGACTCACTTTTTTTGGACTGCCAACGTCCCGCACGTCGCTTCCACCGACTGCAAGGACAATCCCTGCTTTCTTTGCGGCGGCATACACCATCAACTGCGCCGGTAACGCAAGAATCGCCTCGGATGCACGAGCGTTCACAACCAGAGCGGCCAACTGCACCTTGTCATCTTGGGAACGCGTTTCTGGTGGAATGCGCAGGATTGCTTCAATCGCCTGCGGCAGTACGGAGAGGCTTGTTCGGGGTGAACTGGTTGCCGAAAGCGTCCATCGACCAATCAAATGTCCGCCGCCGTGAAGCTGTTTGAGCGAAACAATGAGCTTGTTGTGGGGGCTCATCGCCAACGCTTCCTCGAATTCAAAAATGGCTCGGTGCGATTGTCCTACCGACGGATAGATGCCCCAAGCCGTAGCCGGATTTCCATCGATTGCATGGGCAACGGTCCAACCCGACTGATCGAAATCTGCTGACGCCCCACGGAAAACAAGCGGCTTCCCTTTGCTCGCTGTGTCCTTGTCTCGTTCTCCTGTTACGAGATGGACTTCAAACTCGCTCAGATGCAGATTGCCATTGTCCTGTCGACCAGGACCGCCCATCGGCAAGGATGCATCGGAAAGCAGATCCAAACGCACAGCAGTAATCGTTTCGAGAGAGGTAACCGTCGTAACGGTATAGGTATCCTTCTCGGGACGCGGACCATCGGCCACCAGCACTCCGTCGAATTGTTGCGATAAAACCGTTGAGTCCGTTGCAGAAACACTCTCCACAACCAGCGGCTCCCATATCGCACCGACAGACTGATTTTTTTCCCATGCATCCGTCAGTGCCTGTTGTTCAGGCATGAGCAGAACCGCCGAGTCCTTCGTTGCTGCGGCCGTGAGGAGCGACTGCCATCGACGGCGATCGGCCGCAACCGAGAGATCCTCGTCAAAGCCAACATTTCCCTCGATAATTCCTGCAAACACACTTTGTAATGCGTAGTAATCTTCCTGACTGATCGGGTCAAACTTGTGCGCGTGACAACGCGCGCAATTGGCTGTTGTGCTTGTGAATGCTGCCATCGTTTGAGTGACAAGATCATCCCGATCGAGATACTCAAACGTTATCGGTGCGGTGTTGTAGCTACTATGATCAAACGTGCCTGCTCCAAGAAATCCCAGCGCACGCATGAGAAGCGGTTCCTCTGGGAAAAAATGATCGGCGGCGAGTTGCTCGCGGATAAAGCGACCCCAGGGTGTATCACGGTTGAACGACTCAATCACATAGTCGCGATATCGCCATGCATGATCTCGTGGGAGATCGTGTTCATAGCCATGCGTCTCGGCAAAGTGAATCGTATCGAGCCAGTGACGGGCCCATCGTTCGCCGTAGTGGGGAGAAGCGAGTAGTTCATCAACTTTTTTGGAAACCGCATCCGGGGAATCATCTCGTTCAAACGTCTCGAGTTCCTCGATCGATGGTGGCAGACCGATCAGGTCAAATGATAATCGTGTAAGCAACGTGCGACGGTCGGCTTCGGGTGATGGCTCGATCGAGTGTCGATCGAGTTTCTGTCGAATAAACAAATCGATTTCTTGATTGCGTGCACCTTTGATAGATGCCGGTATTTCCGGTCGCACCAATGGCTTGAGCGACCACCAATCTCCAGAAGAAGGCCTCGCTTCAACGACTGCGGAACGAGGATCTTTTGCTCCTTCGTGAATCCAACGAACGACATCCGTAATCTGCTCGTCAGCCAATCTTCCGGTCGGTGGCATTTCGAGCGACTCATGTCGGATGGCAGACACCAGCAGGCTTTTCTCCGGCTCGCCCGGCACGATCGCCGGCCCCGATTCCCCCCCCTCGGCCCACCCCGATCGTGAATCGAGCGTAAGCCCGCCTTTCATTTTTCCAGACGCATGACTGTGACACTCGTAGCAGTACTGTTTCAGCAGCGGTTCAATGCGCTCGACAAAGAGATCGTCTGCCCACAACGCATGCGAAAAAACAACAGCGATCGTCGCAGTCAATAATGGCACGCGGATCATGGGAAACTTCGCTGCGTCATGGTGTGTCTCGAAAAACTTTTCGACCGCACTATTCAGGAAAGAATTGCTCGGATTGGCTGGCCGTGAACGTCGGTCAATCGAAAATCCCGACCACCGTACCGGTAGGTTAACTCTTCGTGGTCGACACCGAGTTGATGGAGCACCGTAGCCCACAGATCGTAGACCGTACAAATATTTTCAACGGCGTAATATCCGAGATCGTCGGTCGCACCATGAATCGTTCCTCCTTTCACACCACCACCAGCGAGCCAGACACTAAATCCATATGGATTGTGATCGCGACCATCGCCACCCTGTGAAAATGGAGTGCGTCCAAACTCTCCTGCCCACACAATCAGCGTCTGGTCGAGCAGTCCTCGGTCTCGCAGGTCGCCGATGAGCGCGGCGATCGGCTGATCAACTTGATAGGCCATGGCAGTGTGACCTTCCTTGAGCGCTCCGTGCTGATCCCAAGGATTGGCCGCGCCGCCAGCACCAATATTTTTTGTCAGACAACTGAGTTCAATAAATCGAACTCCTTTTTCAACCAGGCGGCGGGCGAGGAGACACTGTCTGGCATAGGCGGCTTTGTCGGGCGTGCTTGAGTCGAGACCGTAGCGTTTTTTTGTCTCCTCGGTTTCATCTGATAGGTCGCACAACTGCGGCACCTCAGTCTGCATTCGAAATGCTGTTTCATAATTTTGAATCGCCGCTTCGATCTGCGGGTCTTTGTCGAGAGCCTTCAGAAAGGATTGATCGAACGATTCCACAAACTCGAGCCTGCGTCGCTGCCAATCCGCAGGATCCGCGGCACGAATATTTCGAACAGCCTCTGCCGCGTCGGCTTTGAAAATAGATCCCTGATGCTGCCCCGGCAGAAAACCGTTGCTATAGAGGCTCACTCCGCCATGCGGCGGCACCGCCGCACCGCTTTGAAGCACCACATACCCGGGCAGATCGCTCGACTCGCTTCCAAGTCCGTACGATGCCCACGCACCCGCACTTGGATACCCCATCAAGGGAAAACCTGTGTGCATGAGAAAATTGGCCTGCGCGTGCTCGTTCACGCTGGACGTCATCGAGCGAATCACGGCGAGTTCGTCAACCACCTTTGCAACATGTGGAAACATCTCGCTGACGGGAATGCCGCTTTCTCCCCACGGCTGAAATGCGAACGGACTGCCCATGATGTTGCCATTATTATTGAACATCGTGCGTTGAATTTTGACCGGCATCGGCTTGCCATGATCGGTCATCAGTCTCGGTTTTGGATCAAATGAATCTACATGAGAAACCCCGCCGGACATGTAGAGAAAGATGACATGCTTGGCCTTCGGTTGGTGGTGCGTTTTTCGCAGAGCGGCGCCAGCAGGAAGGTCTGTTGATGAAGCATTCGCTCGTGCTGCTTCGGCCATCATGGCCGACAATGCCATCGCACCAAAACCTGTTGAACAGGTTTTGAGTAACTCTCGGCGCGAGAACCGCGATCTCTTTTCAACAGAGTCTTGCCGTGCTCTCATGTCTGGCATGTCTTTCATGTCAACAACCTTTTGAGTATGTTCGCTGATCACACTGTGTTACCGCAGGTAGATAAATTCCTTAAACATAAAAAGGACTCTGGCAATTTCTGACCAGGGCTTTGAAGGATCGGTGGTCGCCGACAGAGGCCTCAGGGAAGCTCTTTTGTGTTCTATATTCGCTATGTCAGAACGAATCTGAAGAACTTTTTGCTGATCTTTTTCTTCTAGTCTTGCAAACACATCTTCATCGGGAACACCTCCACCACCGGCTTTATAGAGAAGCCCTATCTCCTTCGCGGAAAGAGCCCTGTCGAACACCTGTGCTCGACTGATACGCCCTTGTAACATTTTGTTTTCACCCGCCGGCAAGTGGCGTATTGCAAAACTGACAACCGCCTGTCCTGCAATAAATTCGACCGGCTTTGAAGCTTTATAGCTCTCGCCGTAAGCAATGCCGTTGCGGTATCCGCTGATCGTGCCGTCGGCGGAATAGGTGACGGCAAGGTGTACAGGACCTTTCATCGCATCGGCCTCAACAGGCCCTCCGAAAGACTTCGTACGCGCAAAGAAATTACTGCCGGCCAACCACTCGCCAGACACCTGTTCACCAAAAACAATCGAATCAAATTCGTGACCATCGGGAGTCTGAATGGTAATCGCGCCGCCCCCTCGCTGAGTGAGCGAATCAAGCTGCACCCATGCTTCGAGCGTTTTTTCCCGGATCGACTGCCCAAGAGGCGCTGTCACCACATACCCTTGGCCTGTCGTATGCAGACTCTTGGCGTTGAGTCGCGCTCCCGCATGCGCCGTGCCGTGCGCTGTGCCGATCGAATCCTGAAGATTGTCCGCAAACTCCCAGCGTGCAATGCCGGTGGGAGCAGAGTCACGAGCATCAAGAACCGACTGTTGTGTCGTCGATTCAAGTGCCTGCCGCAGAGGATCCATTATCTGTTTTACAATCAACTGCAGCGCTGTCTGACGAGCATCTAAGTCCAAGAGTTCTTCTGTTCGATGCTGTTCCGCCTGACGGGTCGATGCAAGCAGTTCTTTGAATCTCGTCACCTCGTCTGAACGCGGCGGACGGCCAATCGCCGACAAGATCATTTGCTCAATCCGCTGCTCATCGGTCGCAAGCGATTGGTCCGCGAGAATCGCTGCGGCCCACTGACCAGACAACGCTGCAATTCTTGGATCGTTTAAGAAAACAAGCGATTGCGCCGGAACATTAGTGTCGTCTCGTCGCCCGGTTGCGCTGAATGGTTCCGGAAAATCGAATGTCCGTAAAAACGGGTCGAGTGAGTTGCGTGCAACTCTTACATAGACACTTCGTCGAGGCGTGCTTCCGTCAACCGATGGACCAAACTGCGTGCGATTGAGCGCACCAGACACCATCAACACCGAGTCGCGTATTGCTTCGGCCTCTAATCGACGGACAAATGCATGAGACAGGAGCCGATTCTCAGGGTCGATCTGCTTGGCAACTTCGCTTGGGAACGAGTCTGTTTTCCATGTACGTGAGATCACAACGGAGCGAACGAATTGTTTGAGTGACCAGCCTTCTGATCGCAGTCGATGAGCCAGATGGTCGAGCAACTCGGGATGCGTAGGACGTTCGCCTAGCCTGCCAAGATTGTCCGGCGTGGCAACAATTCCTCGACCGAACAGATGATGCCAAATGCGATTCGACAAAACGCGGGCTGTCAATGGATTGTCGCTGCGCAAAATATCCTCCGCGAGTTTTTCTCGACCGCTTCCGACGGTTTGGTAGGGAGTCGCGTCAATCATTTCGAGAAATCGCCTTGGCACAACCGCTGCAGGTTTCTTGTGATCTCCTCGCTCAAAGAGCGCCTGATCGCAGGCGATGGTTTCATCGAGTCCGGGGACTCGCGTCGGTACAATCACATCTGATTCGAGCTTGCGATATTCCTGAACGAGCGGCTCGATCTCAGTCATTTTCGAAAGTCTGTTTTCAAGAATGTTTTGCCGAACTGAAGCATCCAAGAGCAGAGCATCGGTGTCACGAGCCTTCCCCTCGCTCCAGCGGGTTACCGCAGACAGAAGTGCCCGTACAAAGCACGCATTGAGTTCTTCAACAGATCGTGGGGGAGATTGCGATATTTCTTCAAACAGACCGTCGAGCGCCTCCAAAGCTTCAGAAGGGGCTGGTTGATCCTTTTTTTGAAGTACAACATTTCGAACGCCAAACCAGGATCGCGCGTCGTCATCTGTCGGCAGCGGCGCATCAGGAGCAGTCGCCAGCTCAATGTGAATATCATCGCCGCTCCAGTAGGTCAGATCGAACGACTGCCATTTCCATTCTCGCGTCAATCGAGTCACGCTGTAGTTGGGCCCATTACGAGGAAAATTTTGTACGACATAACGCACCGCCGCGCCACCGTCGCCAATGCTCTGTACCCAGAGTTTTGTATTTTCGTCGAGATCTATTGTGGGTGAGGTCAGGCGCAACGCGTGCTTGTTTGAAACCATATTTGAATAAATTCCAGCCGGTACGATCGTGGCAATCGTTCCGTCTCCCTCGGCAGCCACCGAAAAATCACCGGCTACGCTTGATGGATGTGCTGGAGTTGTGGCATTTCCATTTTCAAACCATTCAGCAACATCTTCTTGTTGCGAAAAATTCCAGTTGGCACTCCGAGTTGTGCCGGCAAATGCCAGCCGATTTTCATGATCCTTGCGCCATGCGTTTTGCTGTCGATCGAGTGCCTGTTCAAATGACATTCCACCGTCAACGTCCTTCCCGATCACGTTGAACAGATGCAGCAGCGACGTGGGTGTGTCGGCAGCAGCAACCAGTGCATTCATGCGTGTGCCGACGTCGGGCATCAGACGACTCCACTGCCCTGCGACAGCCGTACGAATTTCAGGCTTCTTTCTTCGAAGTTCTTCGCGATGACGACCGAGCACATCGGGAGCATCGATGAGCGTTCTTCCCGGGCGGCACGATCCGAGGATGCCAAACATTGCGTAATAGTCACGCTGGCTGACGGGATCAAACTTATGGTCGTGACAGCGGGCACAGGATACCGTCAGGCCGAGAAATGCTTTGGAAAAAGCGGCAATCTGATCGTCAATAAATCGAACCTTTTCGTCGAGTGCGTCGGTTGGTGCATATCCATGAAAGACCATCCGCCAGTGAGCCGGCCCGATTGCTGATTCATTGATCGTACCGGTGGGGTCGAGTCTTGGATTCTTCAAAAGATCACCCGCAATATGCTCGCGTATGAGCTGATCGATTGGCACATCAGCATTCATCGCACGAATTAAATAATCGCGATAGTGCGACGTTCCTTGAATCTCAGGATCTCCCTCCGAACCATGGGTGTCGGCGTACCGAATCCAGTCCATCCAGTGCCGCGCCCAACGTTCACCAAATTCTGGTCGCGCAAGGAGATGATCGACGAGCAACTCAAATTGTTTTGAATCCTTGAGCGTTTTTGTCCACTGATGTATTTCTTCGGGAGATGGCGGTATGCCAAGAAGTGCAAAAAAAGTGCGTCGTACAAGGGAATGCGGATCTGCCTCAGTCGCAGGCTGAATTTTTGCGGCGAGCAATTGTTCCAGTACAAAACAATCGATGGGGTGTTGTGAGGCTGATCCGTCGGAAATGATCGGCGTTTCTGGATTACGAATTGGCTGAAAACTCCACCACTTTTTACGCGCATTCAATGTCGCTTCCCATGAAGTGACGCTCGCGATTTCGTTCGCCGACGGGGCCTTCTCTCGAGGATCGGGGGCACCGTCGAGGATCCACTGTGAAAAGTTATTCACAGTTTCGGCATCGAGTTTTCCTGAATTTTTCGGCATTTTGAGGCCGTCAATCTCATGCCGAAGAATTGCCAGCAGCCTACTTTCAGCAGGTTTTCCTGGAACGATGACCGCGCCCAAATCGCCCCCCGCCAAGAGAGGCACTCTGGCATCAAGTGCGAAACCTCCGGAAGAATCTGTGGACGAGTTGTGACACGAATAGCACCGCTCCACGAGCACAGGTCGAATGTGAGACTCAAAAAATTCAAAGCGGTCGGGTTCCGCTCCCTTTGCAACGCAGTTTGTCTCAAAGACTGTCTCAGAAATCACGAAGAGACACGCGAAGCCCACTGCGACGAGCATTGTTCGACTGAGGAAAAACACATTCACGATCATGGTTTCCTTTTCACATCACAAACTAGGATCGCGACTCTTTCCGAAATCCGTTCGCAGCAATTACATGACTCTTTACTAAAGACGCAGCCGATATTCGATGGAGTCAATGGCTCTTTTGTAAGCGGCAGACGGGCTCTTTGGATTGTCCGAATGTCACGAACAGGAGGAAGAGAAAAACAAAGATGTCAAAAAACGAATACATCGATTTGCATTGAAATGATTTCTGACGCCGTTATCTTTCTCAAACCACTCCGCCACAGGCTCGTTCGAGGCCCCTTTGATTGCCTTTGATTTTTGCATAATCATACGCTGTGCGGCATTATGCTGCTCCCAACGCCTCCTCGGACGCCGAGAGATTTTTATTGTTGCGGTTTACTGGCTTGATTGGGCTTGATTGGCGAGTTCGCAAATGAAAGGAACGCCGTTTGCGAGTTGCAATCCTCTATTGCCGCAAAGCTCGCCGTAAGGCCACATCTGAAATTGCGGACGGTTTCTTACAAAAAAAGGGCCCAAGCCATGCGAAGTCTATTTTTGAAGTCCGCGTTGACGGTTGCCGGGATCGCATTCACGTTTTCTTTTGCTGTGATAGCCGTAGCCACACCTCCCGCTCTCAGCGTGCCGTCGAAGCCCGCTTGGAAGATTCAAGCCACCGCTCCTGCGGCAAAAGCAATTCCGCGCACAAACTCCGGGATCACTCGAAAAGGAATATCGCCACGAGTGACGATGCCTTCACAAAAGCCGAGCATCGTGAACAAGCCATTTCCTACAAAACCCCGGCCCAGCCCAACGGGCAAGGGCCTCGTCGGTCGTGGCATCGTCACCGACCCGATTCCTCAAAAACCTACGCCCAACCCGGTGGCTCCGCTCCCCGGGCCTCGCACGGGGCCCGTTGTGATCTCAGTACCGGTCTTCGTAGGGCCGTCGTTGGTTCCTCGCACGCGGATCGATCCATCCTCCATCCAACCGATCGCGCAACCTTTATCGAAGCCAGTGCCGCAGTTTGTGCCGAAGAATTCCAGTAGACCCAATGGTGTGATGGCGATGAATCACGTCTGGCAGCCCAATACCCAATGCCTCGCTTTTGGAGGCGCTCCCGACATCAATAATAATGGCATTCCAGACGTGATTGTTTTTGCAACAGGTGGCAACCCACCATTGGCGATTAAGTCCAATCCGGCAGAACCTCTCAACGCGTTTGGGGTGCCGGCGTTCCTGCACTTAGATGCCAACGGCGATAACGTCATGGACTGGCTCTCCTCTTATTGGACTCCTCACAACTCTCTTTTTCAAGATCCTTTTGGAGATGATGACGGTGACCTGTACCTGAACTATGAGGATGAATACTTTGCGGATAACGACGGTGATGGTCTTGTGAACCTCAACGATCCAACCCCCTGCGGCGATGCGGTTGGGGGCGATAATATTCCCAACGTTGGTGGCGGGCCGTTCTTTCCGATTCCAATTCCAATGCCACTTCCACGCGGCGTTCGACCTCCTTCGGAAAGAGTCTTCGGACTTGGAGAGCCAACGGTTTTTCATTCTGATGAACCCGTAGAGCACTCCGTGCTCGCTCTGTCGATCGGTGACGTTGATGCCGATAGCGACAACTCAAGTCCGACCCGTGAGTCCGATCACAGTGCAACCGAAGAGACGGTAGAAGATAGTGGCGAAGGCATGTTGATTGAGGCGTCGCTGGCAGAGGTTCGTCAAGTTGTACCTTTTGAAGTGATGCTCAACACCGTCACTGACGCAAGCCGCGTGCGGTTTGGTGATGATGGGAAAAATCTGACGCTCTGGTCATCGAACCCTCTGGCGAATAGCAACGCCCGACAAATCGAATGGGGCACCATGTATAGTACTGGCGATTTTGGGTTTTCCGCTGGAACGTTTCGACGGTTTTATATCGAGGCCACGACCAACAGCCGCCATCGCATTGCTGTGGAAGTGGATTCCAGTGGCCGCGACGAGTGGCTCGTCGTGGATGGCTTGATCATGACCGCCCGCGGTGCGTCGACCGCACAAGTCGCTGCGTTATCGGCTTCGCAATGGCTTCCTGCTGCCGCAATTCCGCAGGTGCCAACTCTCTGCGTATCCGATGTCTTTCTTCTGCCGGCTCAGGGTATCGGAACAGCCAAGGGAAAGGTCGCGATCAAGTGTGGAGCGATTGCCGTTCAATGCGAGGTGATTGAGTGGACCAATTCACTTCTCAAGGCACAGATGACGGGTCTCGCACTCGACAGTCCGGCGCCGGCGCATGTGATCGTCACACTGGCCGACGGCCGGGAGGCTGCCTCGATCTCGGTGACATTACTCCCCGCGGCGGCAGCCGTCACTCAAGCCTCAACAGAAATAGCAAATGCACATCGGTAAAAAACCGTAGCTTTCGTTTGAGATCGTGAGTTCTGCTTGCTGCTGATCTGTCGCGAGCCGGCGGCAGGGAAGACCCGAGCGGTCGGTTTCAAAGCTGGGCTGCGTGGGAGTTGTGTCAGCCATGTGCCCCGGGAAGTCGGGAATTACGGTTTTGGGGGCACGTTTGAGGCGTGTCCGCTGACGCACTGCCATTGCTGATCTTTGAGTATCCAGACATTGGTAAATCGAGACAGCCGATCAAATGGCTTTCCGTTCTTGTCTTGGCCAACTTGCTTATAGTCACCGATATCAACGACGACTGTTCCGCCACCGTACACGCGAACATCGATTGAACTGGCCGCGGCGGATGTGAGCTTCTCGGTACTCTTTTTCATGTCAGCAATTCCCTCTGCCTTATTGAATCTTCTGCCCGATGGCTCGACATAAACGAAATCGGTTGCCCAGATTCGCTCAAGAATGGTTTCGTCTCGCTGGAGCATTGCTTTTGACCACTCTCCGGAGAGAATCCGAATCGTAGATTCGATCTCTTCCTTCGAAGCCTCAACAGTCGCTCCTTTGGGCTTCTGTGAAAGCTTGGGTTCTTCGGAAAACGCTTCGGTCGCGACGACGGTGGCGAGCATTCCGAGAGTCAAGACTTTGAACGTCGACAATGCAGAGCTCATACAAATCGTCTCCTATAAAAGTATAAACAAGCGTCAACGGTACCCTTTTTATTCTCAGCCCGAGCGCAGCCACGAAC
>Ga0194055_10002404_pt1 | contig 14862 bp, 14 predicted proteins | sample SepL449m_MetaG_FD_155482 | JGI IMG/M metagenome (GOLD analysis project Ga0194055, IMG submission 155482) | Anoxic zone freshwater microbial communities from boreal shield lake in IISD Experimental Lakes Area, Ontario, Canada - Sep2016-L442-9m | ecosystem: Environmental > Aquatic > Freshwater >... | reverse complement strand
CCTCACGCGACTGGGCCGCAAAGGGCACTTCACTGCTCGGCGTGCGCGCCGTCATCGCCGAGAGCTTCGAACGGATTCACCGCTCCAACCTGATCGGAATGGGCGTGCTCGCGCTGCAGTTCCCTGCCGGCGAGAACGCCACCTCACTTGGATTGAAGGGCGACGAGCTGTTTGAGATCAGCGGCGTAGCCGAGGCGCTCAACTCGGGCCAGATGCCAACCGTGGCAACCGTCACCGCCGGTGATGTTCAGTTCGAAGCGGTGGTAAGGATCGACACGCCCAAAGAAGCCGATTACTTCCGTCACGGCGGAATCCTCCCGTACGTCTTGCGTCAGCTCGCGTCGCGCTGAAGGAACTGCGCTAGCGCGTCGTGGTACTCCGGCACGTCGAGAAGGAACGAGTCGTGACCCCACGGTGACTCGATCTCCGTGTGGCTGGCGTTTAGCTGCCGCGCCTTGAGTTCGCCAACAATTCGCTGCGAGTGGGGCGCAGCAAAGCGCCAGTCGCTGCTGAACGAGATCGCGAGGAACTCGGTCGGGTTGCCACGCAGTTTTTCGTCTAGGCCTTGCTCATCAAAGGGGGTGAAATAGTCCATCGTTCGCGTTAGGTAAAGGTAGGTCAGCGCGTCGAAGCGGCTGAGGAAGCTTGCACCCTGATGGTGGAGGTAGTGCTCGACCTCAAAGTCTGGCCCGAGGCCCGGCTCCGTCCCCTCGATCCTGCGCTCGCGGCCAAACTTGTGCGCGAACGAGTCCTCCGACAGGTAGGTGATGTGGGCCATCATCCGCGCCACGGAGAGGCCTATGTTTGGCCCGTGGCCACTGTCGTGGTAGCGGCCACCTTGGAAATCGGGATCGCGCATGATCGCTTCACGGGCGACGGTTGAGAAGGCAATATTCATTGCGCTCAGCTCGGCGCTGGCGCAGATCGCGGCGCAGCGCTTCATCGCAAGTGGAAAGTCGATCGCCCACTGGAGCGCCTGCATACCTCCGAGTGAGCCGCCAAGCGCGGCGTGGAGCCGTTCAATCCCGAGCTTCTCCAAGAGGCGCCGGTGAACGGTGTTGAGGTCACGAACGCTGAGCATCGGGAACTCAAGGCCGTAGCGCTCACCGGAGGCAGGATTGGTCGACGACGGGCCGGTAGTCCCCTGGCAGCCGCCGAGCAGGTTTGGCGAGATCACGAAGAATTTATCCGTGTCGATCGGCTTGCCGGGGCCGATCAGCCGGTCCCACCAGCCGCGCCGCTCCGAATCGCCGTGGTGGCCGGCGGCGTGCGCGTCGCCGGTCAGGGCGTGGCAGACGAAGACCGCATTGTCGCGGTCTTCGCTGAGCTCGCCGTAGGTTTCGTAGGCGACCTCCACCGGCCCGAGCGTGGCGCCGGATTCAAGGACCAGCGGTTCTTCTTCCGTGAAGCAGACGACCGATTCGGTCTTGACCTCGCCGAGGCCGCCTGCTTCCACGGGGTATGGCTCCTTAAGCGGGAGCGGCTACGCGCGACTTCGCGAGCGCCTGGTCGATGTCGCCGAGGATGTCGTCGATGTTCTCGATCCCGACCGAAAGACGGACCGTCTCTTGCGTCACGCCGGCAGCGGCCTGCTCGTCGGCATTGAGCTGCGAGTGCGTCGTTGAAGCGGGGTGGATCGCCAGCGACTTTGCGTCGCCAATGTTGGCAAGGTGACTGAAGAGCTCAAGGCCCTCAATGAAACCCTTGCCAGCGTCCTGGCCGCCCTTTAGTCCGAATGTCACGAGCGCACCGTAACCGCCGGTCAGGACTTTGTCTGCAACTTCCTTGTACGGGCTCGAATCGAGCCCTGGGTAGTAGACCCATGCGACGTCCTCGTGCGCGTCCAGATGCTCGGCCACGGCCTTCGCATTCGAGTTGTGGCGCTCCATCCGCAGCGGCAGCGTTTCGACGCCTTGGAGGAAGAGGAACGAGTTAAACGGTGAGAGCGCGGCGCCGGTGTTACGCAGCAGCACCGTGCGAACGCGGCCGATGTAGGCCGCTGGGCCGAGCGCATCGGCCCAGACAACGCCGTGATAGCTGGGGTCGGGCCCGACGAGGATCTTGAACTTCTCTGGCTGCGAGCTCCAGTCGAAGTTGCCGGAATCAATCACGATGCCACCGATCGAGGTGCCGTGGCCGCCGATGAACTTCGTCAGCGAGTGAACGATGATGTCGACGCCCTGATCGAACAGTCGCGCACCGACCGGCGTTGCGACGGTGTTGTCAACGATGAATGGCACGCCGATGCTGTGGGCGGCCTCGGCCCAGGCTGGAATGTCGAGCACGTTTAGGCGCGGGTTGCCGATCGTCTCGCCGTAAACCGCTTTCGTGTTCTCGTCAGCGAGCTTGGCGACTGAGTCGGGGTCGTCGGCGTCGGCCCAGCGAACCTCGATCCCGTACTGGGGAAGCGTGTGAGCGAAGAGGTTGTAGGTACCGCCGTAGATCTGGCTGACGGAGATGATGTTGTCGCCGGCCTGGGCGATGTTGAGGACCGAGTAGGTGACTGCAGCTTGGCCGGAGGCGACGGCGACTGCGCCGATGCCGCCTTCGAGGTCGGCTAGGCGCTGCTCGAGCACGCCCGAAGTTGGGTTCATGATCCGCGTGTAGATGTTGCCCGGAACCGCTAGCGCGAAAAGATCGGCTGCGTGCTGGGCGTCATCGAAGACGTAGGAGGTCGTCTGGTAGATCGGGACGGCGCGTGCGTTGGTCGTCGGATCTGGCTCTTGGCCTCCGTGGAGGGCGATTGTTTCTGGGCGCTGGGATGGCTCTGACATTTCTTCTATTAGCTCCTTATTGCGGGCGGAGAGATAAAATAGCGTAAATCCGACTGGATTAGCACCTTATTGCTCTTGGGGCGCCCTGTTGACTCCATTGTGCCTTATTCGAGGGCTATGCGCACGGTCGGTCGCTAGGCTCGCTGGCGATGACTATCCCTCCTGTTCTGAACAATCTCCTCACCGCTCACGGCCCGTCCGGCTACGAGGCGACGCCGGCCGCCGTCTGGCGCGACGCAGCTGCCGCTTTCTCCTCCTCCGTCGAGGCCGACGTGATGGGCAGCTCCACGGCCCGCGTGCCCGCTACCGGCGACGGGCCATCGCTGGCAATCGTTGGCCACATCGACGAGATCGGTCTGATCGTCACGCACATTGAGGACTCCGGCTTCCTGCGCTTCACCGGCGTTGGCGGCTGGGACGCGCAGGTGTTGGTTGGCCAGCGCGTTGCCGTTGCGACCCGTGATGGTGTTGTGCCCGGCGTCGTTGGCAAGAAGCCGATTCACCTGCTCGACGCCGACGACCGCAAGAAGGTGCCGGAGATGAAAGCGATGCACATCGACATCGGCGCCGTTGACGGAGACGCTGCGCGCGAACTAGTCCGCGTCGGCGACGTGGCCGTGATTGCCGGTGACCCTGTCGAGCTGCAGAGCGGCCGAGTCGCATCGCGCTCAATGGACAACCGCCTTGGCTGTTATGTCGCCTATGAAGCAGCGCGGCTCGTGGCCGAGGCCGGCGGCGCGGCCGGCGAAGTGATCGCCGTGGCCGCCGTTCAAGAGGAGACGGGCTTCGGTGGCTCAACGACGATCGCTCACTCGCTTGAGCCGGGGCTAGCGATCGCGGTTGACGTGACGCACGCGACCGACGCTCCAGGGATCGACGAGAACCAGCTTGGCAAGCACCACTTCGGGAGCGGCCCTGTGATTGAGCGCGGCACGAGCCTGCACCCGCTGATCGCTGAGCTGCTGATCGAAGCGGCCGAGGCCGAGAAGATTCCTTACACGCTGGCGGCATCGGGCCGGCACACAGGCACCGACGCTGACGCGATCTACCGCTCACGCGGCGGCGTCCCAACCGGTCTCGTTTCGGTGCCGCTGCGCTACATGCACTCTCCCGTTGAGGTTGTTCAGCTTGACGACGTTGAGAACACGGCCAAGCTGCTGGCGGCGTTCGCAATGCGGCTACCGGCCGACGTTTCGTTTGAGCGCTAAGCGCCCACTTGCTGCTGCTGTTTGACATCGATGGAACGCTGCTGCTCGACGGCGCCGACGCGCACGCGGCCGCAGTCGTTGCAGCGCTCTGCGAAGTCTGGAATGTTGGGCCGCCGCAGAGTGCACACGGCGTTGATGCCGCGGGGCGAACCGATCAAGCGATCGCGCGCGACATCCTTGCGCTTTCGGGTGTCCAGGCAGAGCAGTTCGACGAGCGCCGCGACGAGTTTCTCAGCGCCGCCGCCAGCCATTACGAACGACTCGTGCCCGATGACCTCAGCGACCGCTTGGCGCCGCACGCGGCCGAGACGCTGGCCAAGGTGGACGCGCACGAGGGGTATCACTGCTCGCTGGTGACGGGCAACATCCAGCGGGTCGCGAGGCTGAAGCTCGATGCGGCTGGCATTCTCTACCCGTTCGCGGAGGGGCAAGGGGGATTCGGCTCTGACTCTGATGATCGCAACGACCTGCCGCCGATCGCGCGGATGCGCGCCGGCCAGCTTTGGAACGGCGGCCACGCCTGGCCAGCCGAACGCACGGTCGTGATCGGCGACACTCCCCGGGACATCGTTTGTGCGCGCGCTGACGGCACACTCGTTGTGGCTGTTACGACCGGCGCGTTCGCTGCCGACCAGTTGGCTGAGGCCGACGTAGTGATTGAAGATCTGCTCCAGCTCGACGCGGCACTCGAGTCGCTCAGCTAGAGCGTCCAGTAGGCGTCGGGGCCTACGTCCTCGCGCTGCGCGACCTCGGCGAGGAGGGTTTCAGCCTCGTCATGGTCGACTCCCATCACAACGGCGACCTCGCGCGTTGCAAGCGGCTCGGCTGCCCAGTCCAGAATCTCGCTAACGCTCTCTGGGTCCTCGCGCCGCGGCGCATCGGGCGCCAAGTTGGCTAGTGCAACGTCGTAGGCCGGCCACGGCTGGAAGCCGGGGATCGCGATCGGCTCTTCGCCGTCGACGCGGATCTCGTAGGACGGGCAGGTGTAGCGGCGGCCGCCTTCCCAGTCGGCGAGGCGGGCGTCGAGCACTAGGGCTGCAGGCAGCGGGTGGCGTGCGCGGTGCATGTCGGAGGCCAGTGCCACGAGCGTCTCGGCCTGCTCTGACCACTGCTCCAAGTCATGCGCGTCGATTTCGGCGTCGGCTGCAGCGGCGGCAATTGTCGCTGGCTCGTCGATCAGCTCGCCGCCAAAACCACGCACCTGAATTGCGCGCATCAGCGTCTGCTGGTGGCCGGGGGAGTTAAGCCGCGCGGCGACGACGGCGCGGCAGGCCGGCAGCGTTGCGCTGAGCCGTTCTCGCTCGTTGGTATCGATCGGCATTCCGTGAGCGGCAGCGATCTGCTTCGCACCGGCAGCCATCATTGCCGTCGTGAGTCCCTTCGCCTCATATTCGGCCGGGTCTTCGGAGAGGCCGACCATCACCAGTTCCCAGGCCGTGTGGTCGCCGTAGAGCCATTCGATCTTGCGACGGAACGGCTCGGCCGAGAAGGCCCACGGGCAGCCGGGGTCGGTGAATAGTGAGATCTCAATCATCGTCATCGGTTCTTAGTCCCTTGTCAGGCGCTTGTAGCTGATTCGGTGCGGCCGGTCGGCTTCGTCGCCGAGCAGCTCGTGGCGGTGCTCCTCGTAGGCCTCGAAGTTGCCCTCGAACCAAGTCACCTGCGAGTCACCCTCAAAGGCCAGAACATGCGTTGCGACGCGGTCGAGGAACCAGCGATCGTGGGAGATCACAACGGCGCAGCCAGCAAAGCTCAGCAGCGCCTCTTCGAGCGCGCGCAGCGTGTCGACGTCAAGGTCGTTGGTCGGCTCGTCGAGCAGCAGCAGGTTGCCGCCGCTTTTGAGCACCTTCGCGAGGTGGAGGCGGTTGCGTTCTCCGCCCGAGAGCGTGCCGACCTTCTTCTGCTGGTCGGAACCCTTGAAGTTGAATGACGAGGTGTAGGCGCGCGAGTTCATCTCGCGCTCGCCGACCATGATCTGCTCGTCGCCGCCGCTGATCTCCTCCCAGACCGTCTTGTTGTCATCGAGCGCATCGCGGCTTTGGTCAACGGCGGCAACCTGCACCGTCTCACCGATCTTCAGCTCGCCAGCGTCGGGCTGTTCCTCGCCGGTGATCATCTTAAAGAGCGTCGTCTTGCCGGCGCCGTTGGGGCCGATCACGCCGACGATGCCGCCGGGCGGCAGCGAGAAGCTGAGATCCTCGATCAGCAGCTTGTCGCCGAAGCCCTTCTTCAGATCCTTCGCTTCGACGACGACGCCGCCGAGCCTTGGCCCGGCCGGTATGTGGATCTGAACTTGATCGAGCTGTACTGCCGACTCCTGCGCCAGCAGTTCCTCGTAGTTGGAAATCCTCGCCTTCGCCTTCTTGCGGCGACCCTTGGGGTTCTCGCGAACCCACTCGAGCTCTGAGTTGATCGTCTTCTGACGGGCTTTCTCCTGTTTGCCTTCCTGCATCAGGCGGGCCTGCTTCTGCTCCAGCCAGCTTGAGTAGTTGCCCTCGTAGGGAAGGCCGCGGCCGCGGTCCAGCTCGAGGATCCAACCGGCGACGTTGTCGAGGAAGTAACGGTCGTGGGTAACGGCTACTACGGCGCCCTTGTACTCGGCGAGGTGGCGCTCGAGCCAGCCGACCGACTCAGCGTCGAGGTGGTTGGTCGGCTCGTCAAGCAGCAGTAGGTCGGGGGCCGTGAGCAGAAGCCGGCAGAGCGCCACGCGCCGGCGTTCGCCGCCCGAGAGCTTCGTCACGTCGGCGTCGCTTGGCGGCAGCCGCAGGGCGTCCATCGCGTATTCGAGTTGGGTGTCGAGGCTCCAAGCGTCTGCGGCGTCGATCTTCGCTTGCAGCGCGCCGAACTCCTCAGCCGTCTCGTCCGAGTAATTGGCTGCAAGCTCGTTGAAGCGGTCAAGCAGCGCCCGCGTTTCAGCGACCGCTTCCTCAACATTTCCTTTGACGTCCTTCTCAGGGTCGAGCTGCGGCTCCTGTTCGAGCAGGCCGACGCTTGCGCCGGGGGCCAGCTCGGCGTCGCCGCGGTAGTCCTCGTCCTGCCCGGCCATGATCTTCAAAACGCTCGATTTGCCGGCGCCGTTGTAACCGAGCACGCCGATCTTGGCGCCCGGGTAGAACGAGAGAGAAACGTCGCTGAGAACGGTCTTATCCGGCGGATAAGTCTTCGTCAGCTTGTGCATCGTGAAGATGTATTGGTGGGCCACTGAGGTGAACGATAGAGCGGGCTGCGATCCTTTCGGCGTGCCGTCAACGCCCCACGCACTCGAGCTAAGCCACGTCGTCAAGCGATACGGCGAAATTACGGCCGTCAACGGGCTTGATTTGGTCGTCCCCGAAGGGGGCTGCGTTGGCCTACTCGGCCCGAACGGCGCTGGAAAGTCGACGACGATGCGGATGCTGACGGCGCAGACAATTGCCGACGAAGGGCAGATCACAGTGCTCGGCCACGAGCTGCCCGGAGATTCGAAGGCGGCGCGGGCGCGGATGGGCGTTGTGCCGCAGCTCGACAATCTCGACACGACGCTCACGGTCGAGCAAAACCTCGTTGTCTTCTCGCACCTCTACCGCGTGCCGAAAGCCGGGCGCAAGGCCGCGATCGAGCGCGTGCTGAAGATCGCCAACCTTGCTGAACGCCGTGATTCGAAGGTGGATGAGCTCTCCGGCGGCATGCGGCGGCGGCTGCTGATCGGCCGCGCGCTGATCCACCAGCCGCAGCTTGTGCTGCTCGACGAGCCGACCGTTGGCCTTGATCCGCAGGTGCGCCAGGAGCTATGGGCGCTGATTGATCTGCTGCGCAGCGAGGGCGTTTCAATCCTGATGTCGACGCACTACATCGAGGAGGCCGAGCGGCTCTGCGATTCGGTCACGATCGTTTCGCACGGCTCAGCCGTCGCCGTCGGCGCGCCGGCCGAGCTGGTTGCCGAGCATGCGGGGCGCGACGCAGTTGAAATTTACGGCTCGCCGGAGCGGCTCATTGAGGTTCAGGTCGAGATGGCGAAGGAAGGCTTTCCAACCCGCCGCACCGGTACCTCAATTGCCGTCCTTGGGCTCGATGACGCGGGCGGCCGTGCGCCAGCCGGCGAGCGCCGATCAGCCAACCTTGAGGACGTCTTCGTGCTTCTGACCGGAGAGGAGATCGCGTGAGCACCGTTCCGCTGGAAGAGCGCGAGCCAGGTCGCCTTGAGCGCACCGCGATCGGCGGCGTGCTGGTGCGGGAGATCATCAACTTCTCCTCCTACTGGCGCTCAACGACCTTCTCCTCGACGGTCGAACCGACGATCTATCTGCTGGCCTTCGGCTTCGGTTTTGGGTCGCTCGTCTCGGTCGTCGGTGGCTACGACTACATCGACTTTGTCGCCACCGGCACGGTCGCCACTGCGGTCCTTTTCTCGAGCATCTTTCCGGCGATGTTCGGCACCTTCATCAAGTACAAGTTTCAGCACACCTACGACGCGATCCTCGCCGCCCCGGTCGACACCGAGGAGCTCGTCACCGGCGAGGCGCTGTGGCTGGCGATGCGCGCCTCGGTTTACGGCTGCGCGCCGCTGCTTGTCGGCATCGTCTTCGGGCTAGACCCGAGCTGGGGAATGCTCGCCGTGCCCGCGATCAACTTCGTTGCCGGCTACGGCTGGGCCTGCACGGGAGTGGCGATCGCCGGCTGGCTGAAGGGGATTGAGAACTTCAACTACGTCACCAGCGCCGTGATCACGCCTCTCTTCCTCGTCGCCGGCACCTTTTTCCCGCTGACCGGTCTGCCCGGCTGGGTGCAAGCGCTGGCGCAGCTCAACCCGCTCTTCCACTGCGTCCAGCTGGTCCGCCACGCGGCATTTGGCTGGGAGGGCTGGGCTGACGTTTGGAACTTCTCCTTCCTGGTTTTGTTCGGCCTGCTGATGTGGCGTGTCGCGATTGCAGCGATGGAGCGCAAGCTGATCGACTAGCGTTTAGTCCGTATGTCCAATGTGCTTGACATCGAGCAGTCGACGCTCCTCCTGGAGCTGACGCCGCCATTCGACAAGCGCGACGTGCAGCTGGCTCGTCGCCGCCAAGCGAAGGTCTGGCACCCGGACTTAGCTCCGCCCGGCAAACAGGCTGCGCATGAGCGCCACCTGCAGGCGATTAACCGCGCTGCAGACCAGCTCGAGCAGCTGGCCGAGACGCTGCGAGGAGGCCGCGTTAGCGCCAACGCCGTCAAGGTCAGCGCCGCCGCGGCGCGCAAGGCGCGCGCCGAGGAAGGTCAGCGCGCATGGGAGGCCGAGCAGCGCCGGCAGGAATCGGATAAGGACCGCAAGGTCAACGATCCGTTCTCGTCTCAGGTTCCAGACCATTCGGTGGTCCACCGCTACGCACGCTGCCTCTCATACCCCGAGTGGGGAGTGGGGACGGTCAGCGGGATCTACTTCACCGGCGATGGCGACGACATTCAGCAGTGGGCGCGGGTCAGCTTCCAGCCGGGCGTTCGGACCGTTCCAGCCGACAGCCTGCAGTTCGTCGATTTCTCAAAGCCGGACCCGGGCGCAGACCGCGTCGAGCGTTTCATGACCGCCGCTCGCCACGCGCTTGCAGAGGGCGAATACGGCCTTGCGGCGCAGCGCCTGATCTACGCCCGCGACGCCGACTCTGAGAACCCGGCCGTGCTGCGACTGATGACCTTTGCTTTTTGGCAGGACGGCGAGATTGAGGCAGCCGCCCGCGCCGTTCGCGACTGGGCGCGCGTTGAGCCCGGGCGCCCGGCACCGCAGCGCTTCGCTTCACGCATCTACGAACAGATGCGGGCCTTTGATCTAGCCGGTGAGGCGGCTGAGCGGGCCGCCGCGCTGGCTCCGCAGGACGCCGACGCTTGGGAGCGGGTAGGGCGGATGGCGCTGCGAACAGGGGATCCGGCGCGAGCGGTCGTGGTGCTTGAGCGCGCGCGCGGATTGGCGCCAACGGTCGAGGGTCTGCTCGACTTGGCTTTGGCGAACCAGCTCGTTGGTGAGCTCGGTGGCGAGCTAACGGCCTGCGAGCAGGCAACTACGTTGGAGCCTGAATCGGCGGTCGCTTGGTCGCGGCTAGCGCACGCTTTGGCTCGTAGCGATCGGCTCAGCGACGCGATTGCAACGGCCGAACGGGCGCTGATGCTGGAGCCTGGCGATCTTGAGCTCAAGGCGCTCTTGAAGCAGTTGCTCGAGCAGCAGCCGCGTGTATTGCCCGCGGCCTAGGTCGCTAGCCGCATCGAATTGCGCTGGCCAGTGTTCAAATTGGTGTGCAGCCAACGCTTACAGCGTCACATAACGGGTTTTTGCGGCTCTCAAGCAGCGTGAAGCGTATCTTGACGCTGCTGCTGGCCACGCTCTGCGCGGCAGTTTTCCTCGGCGCTCAGGGCGCCTCTCCAGCCGCGGCCGCAGAGACCGGCATCGTTGGCAACGCCACCAACCCCGCGGCTATCGCTGATGCCAACGCGCTCGGCGTCACGTGGATCAACCGCTGGGTTAGCTGGGCCGAGCTTGAGCCGAATGCCAGCGGCTCGTTCGCTGGTGGATCGATCGCAACGCTCGACGATTTTGTAGCCCGCGCCGCCGCCGCACACAAGAAGCTCGCGCTGACGGTGATTGGCACTCCGCGCTGGCTCAGCGGCACAAGCGACTATCTGAACGCTCCCTCGGACGCAACGGCATTCGGCAACTTTGCCGGACGGCTAGCGGCGCGCTACGCCGGGCGCGTTCAGGCATGGGGAATCTGGAACGAAGCAGACGAGGCTGACTTTTGGCATGGCACGCCGCCAAGCGCAGTGGCTTACGCGGCTCTACTGAAGGCTTCCTACAAAGGCATTAAGGCTGCCGACCCTTCGGCACAAGTCGACGCGGGTCCGCTGACTGGAAATAACTATGAGTTCCTCGAACAGCTTTACGATGCCGGCGCCGGTGGGTCGTTTGATGCGGTAGATGTTCATACCGATACCGCCTGCGGCATCAACTCCCCGTCATCGTTCTATTACGACAAAGATCGAATCGGCCGCTATTCGTTCCTTGGATTTCGCGAAGTCCATGAGGTGATGGCGGCTCATGGCGACGGTGAGAAGAAGATCCTGATGAGCGAGATGGGGTGGTCTGCGGCGACATCCCGTTGCACCCATGGCGCGTGGGCTGGTCAGAAGGACGCCGGCGTAGGCGAAGAGAAGCAGGCAGCTTTCCTCAGTGAGGCTTACCACTGCCTAGCGGGGTACCCATACATTCAGGCTGGCATCTGGTTCATGGGCCGTGATCCTGGCCCCAACAACCTAGATGGAGACCGCTACGGGCTCACCCGATGGGACGGAACGAAGCGAGCATCTTGGGCTGCGATGCAGCAGATTTCAGCTAGTGGCGATAAACAGACGGGCCCCTGCGGCGACCTCGAGCCACCGGCGATCACTTTGCTTGAACCGACCAGCGCAACCGAATTTAGTAATTCGCTCTACGTCAAGGTTTCAGCGGTCGACGCCGAAGGGCCGCTGAAGACGATCAGCTTCTACCTGAACGGCGTTCAGGTTGCGATCACCTCTGCGAACAACGGTCAAGTGGTTGAAAAGACCTTCGATACCTCGAAGCTCCCGCTTGGTAAGACGACTTTGAAGATCAGGGTCTTTGACGCGCAACACAATGAATCAAGCCAGCAGGTCGTGCTCAACAAGGTCGACCTAGGGGCCACTAGCGCTAAGAAGACGAAATTCTCTCTCAGCCTCGCATCGGCTAAATCGGTGCGGAAGCTCAGTGGCCGTCTCACGGTGGTCGGCTCGAAGGTCGTGCCGAGCGGCCGCGTGGTAATCCGCTGGCAGCAATTTGCGCGCAAGAGCTGGGCAACCGGCAAGGCCCAGTACCGCTGGGCAACCAAGTACTCGCAAGCTAAGAGTGCGGCTGGGCCTTTCAGCATCTCGCAGAAGATCGCGATGCGCGGGCGCTGGCGGGCGGTTGCGAGCTATGACGGATCAGGCCCGCTGGGCAAGGCCACCGCTGTCAAGAACCTGACGATTCGTTAGCCTCGGCGCTAATGCGCCTGCTCGTTGCCCGCTGCGAAGTGATCTACACCGGCCGCCTTGACACAGTTTTGCCGCAGGCGCTGCGGCTAGTGATGCTCAAGGAGGACGGCTCGGTGATGATCCACGCCGACAGTGGTGGCTACAAGCCGCAGAACTGGATGACGCCACCGACCGTGATCGAGCACCACGGTGATCCGCTGGAGAGGATCACCGTGCGTAAGCGCGCCGGCAAGACCGAGGACCGCTTGGAGATTCACATCTCGGAGCTGATCTCCGACGTTGAGCACGACATGGGCGAGGCGGCAGAGCTCGAGAAGGACGGCGTTGAGGCTCACCTGCAGGAGGCGCTCGCTGACGCGCCGCATTTCTGCGGAGAGGGCTTCCGCCTTGTGAGGCGTGAATGGCCTACCGACATCGGCCCTGTCGATCTGATGTGCCGCGACGAGGGCGACGGCTGGGTAGCCGTTGAGATCAAGCGCGTAGCGACATTAGAGTCGGTCGAGCAGCTGACCCGCTATCTCGAGTTCATCCGCCGCGACCCTGCGATGACCGATTGCCGCGGCGTGCTCGCAGCGCAGGAGATTAAGCCGCAGGCACGCACTCTGGCAGAGGACCGCGGGATCGCCTGCGTTGAGATTGACCTAGCGGTCGTGCGTGGTGAGCGCGAGCCAGATCTGACGCTCTTCGAGCCCTGAGCTTTGCACTGCTAGTCGATTAGCGCGGCGGCGAATGCGCTTAGCGCGATCGGGTCGCGCAGTGGCGGCCCGTGACCAAACAGCACCAGCTTTGGTTGTAGCGCGGCGAGGCGGCGGGCGCTGGCGCGGTTCTGGGCCGGGTTGGGCGTGAAGAAGCCCGGTGGCGTGTGCAGGCCGACAGCGGTCGTCGCGAGACTCATGTTGAAGAAGACGTCGCCGCAGATCAGCGTGCCGTCCTGCTCGCGCCAGAAGGCGAGATGGCCGGGGCTGTGGCCCGGCGTCTCGAGCGCGACGAAGCCTGACGCCAGCTCGTCGCCTTCGCGAAGTTCGCGGTCCGGCTCAACGCCGGGGAACTTCATGTAGCTCTTCAGCGCGGAGCGGCCAAATGGCACATCGCCTGGTTCGGCTCTACCGCTGCGCAGAACGTCGGCGTCTGCGGCGCCAACCCAGATCGGGATTCCAAGCACTGACTTCAGCTTTTTTGAACCGCCGGCATGGTCGGCGTGGGCGTGCGTCAGCGCGTGCGCGTGGATTGTTCGGCTGGCCGTCGCGCCCAGCAGCTTCTTGAAGTGGAGCGGGTAACCAGAGTCAACAAGTACGTCGCCGACAAGGTAGGCGTTGACGCCGTTGCGCGGGGTCAACGGGAGCTGGTAGACGTCGCGGGCAACCATCTGCATTGCCTCAGCGTATAGCGGCGAGCGCGAAGATGGCAATGCGTCATAGAGTGTCGACCATGCCTGAAACCACAGAGAGCGCGGTCCTCACAGAGCGCCGCGACAAGATCCTGATCATCACGATCAACCGCCCCGATAAGCGCAACGCAGTCAACAAGGCCGTGGCCGAAGGAATTGGCGACGCCGCCGAACTGCTCGACAGCGACGACACTTTGACGCTCGGCATCCTGACCGGCGCCGGCGGCGGCTTCTGCGCCGGCATGGACCTCAAGGGCTTCGCCTCTGGCGAGACGCCGTGGCATCCAACGCGCGGCTTTGGCGGGATCGTCCAACAGCCACCGCTCAAGCCACTGATCGCCGCGGTGGAAGGCTTCGCCGTTGCTGGTGGCCTCGAGATCGCGATGGCCTGCGACATGATGGTCGTCGCGAAGGGCGCAAAGCTAGGCGTTCCTGAGGTTAAGCGCTCACTCGTCGCTGTCGGCGGCGCGCTGCTGCGCCTGCCGCGCAAACTGCCGCTCAATGTTGCGACCGAGATGGCCTTGACCGGTGAACCAATCTCGGCTGAGCGGGGCTACGAACTTGGCCTCGTGAACCGACTTTCCGAGCCTGGTGGCGCGCTTGACGAAGCGCTCGAATTGGCTAGCGTAATTGCCGCCAACGGGCCACTTGCGATCGCGGCGACGAAGCAGATTCTTGAAGCGCGACGCGATTGGAACGACAAAGAGTTCTGGGATAAGCAGATGGAGATTGCCGGCCCCGTGTTCGCCTCAGAGGATGCGCAGGAAGGCGCAGTTGCGTTCACCGAGAAGCGCGAGCCGGTCTGGAAGAGCCGCTGAGCTAAGCGCCGGAGGTGCTCTCGCCACTAAGTGTGGCGATCAGCGACCGCGGGCCGCCGTGGTCGCGGTGTTCGCAGAGGTAGATCCCTTGCCAGGTACCTAGGGCGAGCGAGCCATTTGCGATAGGCAGCAGCAGCGATGGACCGGTGATCATGCTTTTGATGTGCGCAGGCATGTCGTCAGCTCCTTCGAGCGTGTGCGTCCAAGGGAAGCTCTCTGGCACAGCGGCGTCAAGCCAGCTGCGAGTGTCGTCGCGCACGTCGGGCGAAGCGTTCTCGCCTAGCGTCAGCGAGGCTGAGGTGTGGCGAATGAAGAGCTGGCACAGCCCCACCGAGAAGATTTCTAGCTCGTCGATCGCACCCAGCACCTCTCCCGTTACAAGGTGAACGCCACGCGGCCGCGGCTGAAGCGTTATCTGAGTTTGGCTCCACACGCCACCATCGTCGCAGCTACGGAGAGGGGCGGCGACGCCTGCTATGGTTGCACACGCAACTATCCTCACTCGAAAGGCAACTCTATGACCGATTCAACCGCATCACACACGTGGAACCTTGTTCAGTCGCACTCGACCGCTGCGTTCTCAGTGCGCCACATGCTGGTCGCTAACTTCCGCGCAAGCTTCGACAACATCGACGCGACGCTGACCGAAGTTGACGGCGAGATCTCGCTCAGCGGCACGGTTC